>OKGA01000031.1_pt1 | contig 96088 bp, 91 predicted proteins | sample 1611451 | NCBI WGS metagenome assembly OKGA01 (sample SAMN04436745, study PRJEB24849) | human gut metagenome | biome: human gut; feature: NICU; material: stool | host: Homo sapiens | place: USA: Saint Louis, MO | collected 2010-12-22
GCTCTTCGTCGCTCGGGCGGATAAACATGTTTTTCACGAAGTGCGCCTGCCAGGCCACCTCGGTGATGAAGCGCACTTTCAGGCGCGAGTCGGCGTTGGCGCCGCAGAAGGTATCCACCACGAACAGGCGCTTGCCGGACAGTTGCTCGGTGACCAGGTGTTTCAGATCGGCCCACACTTCCGGGCTGAGAGGTTTGTTGTCGTTCTTGCCTTTGCCCTGATCGGCCCACCACACGGTATCGCGGGTGATGTCGTCGCGGACGATGTATTTGTCTTTCGGCGAACGGCCGGTGAAGATGCCGGTATCGACGGAGACGGCACCCAGCTTGGTGACTACCCCACGCTCAAAACCTTCCAGAGATGGGTCTGTTTCTTCCTTAAACAGCAGTTCATAGCTCGGGTTGTGAACGATTTCGCTAACGTCGTGAATGCCGTAAGCGGCCAGATCCTGAGGGGTTATACCTTTAACGCGCATGTTACTACTCCTTGGTCACAGAATTTCTGGCGGCAATTGTAGGGATCTAACGGTGCGTAACCGCGATGGGTATCAAATATTTAACGTTTTAGGCGGTATTTCGTTACGATCTGAGAGATAGCACACGGAAAAAAGCAAACGTGCAAACGGCGGGCGTTGGCGGGCGCCGGGCGCGCCCGCCGAAAGGGTGTAACTTAGTGCAACTGGTCGCTTTCGCCGGTGTTACCCGCATACAGAGCGGCAACATCAACCGGGTCAAAGACATAGTGGCTGCCACAGTAGTCGCAGTGCATGTCGATATTGCCGTCCTGCTCCAGCATGTCCGCCACTTCGTCGGTCGGCAGGGTCAGCAGCGCGTCGGCGCAACGCTGGCGAGAACAGGTGCAGCGGAACTGCACGTCCTGCGGTTCGTACAAGGTGACCTCTTCCTGATGGTACAGGCGGTACAACACTTCGTTGGCCGGCAGGCCGAACAGCTCTTCGCTTTTGACCGTGTTGGTCAGTTGCACCAGATGATCGAAATCATCGAGGTTGCCGTCCTGCGCCGGCAGCACCTGCAGCAGCATACCGGCCGCCGCGGCGTTGCCTTCCGCTTCGCCGGTGCGGATGAACAGGCGGGTTGGCAGCTGTTCGGACTGGCGGAAGTAGGCTTCCAGGCATTCGGCCAGGGTTTCACCTTCCAGGCCGACGACGCCCTGATAGCGCTCGCCTTCCGTCGGCGAAATGGTGATGACCATGACGCCGTTGCCGATCATCTGATGCAAGGTGCTGTCGTCGGCGATAGGCGCCTGGGTGCGCGCAACGCCGCGCATCTCCTGGCGGTTGTTGCCGTTGATCACCGCCAGCTTCAGCGGGCCGTCGCCTTGCAGCTGAACGGTGATGTCGCCGTCGAACTTCAGGGTCGCGGTCAGCAGACTGGTGGCGACCAGCAGCTCGCCCAGCAGTTTTTGCACCGGCGCCGGGTAGTCGTGGTTATTCAGGATCTGCTGATAGGTTTCGCTGACGGTAACCAGCTCGCCGCGCACCGCGTAGTTTTCAAACAGGTAACGGTGCAATTGGTCATGGTTGGACATAATCTTCTCTCATTGCGGTGAGGGGTTATTCCGGCTCACCAAATTTAAATTTCATCAGGTCGCGCCGCTCCTTTTTGTCCGGACGACGGTCCGGATGCGGCATGGTCAACGCGTTCATCTTGCGCGCCAGCGCCATTTTTTCGCGGTTGGCGATGCTGGCTTCGGTTTCCTGATACATTTGCTGCGCCTCGCCGGCGCCGCGGCGTTGGCTGGTCAGCGCCAGCACGATCACCGTACGTTCTTCGTTGCCCTGCCGCAGCTTGAGCTCGGCGTTAAGTTCGACAATCTTGCTCGGCTTGCCACGCTGGCCGTTGTAATGCACCTTGCCGCCGTCGATCATTTCGCGCGCCAGTGCGCGGGTCTTGTAGAAGCGTGCGGCCCACAGCCACTTATCCAGCCGGACCGCGTCGTCGCGCGTCGCTTTTTCCTTCATGCTTCCCCCTTGGCCAGCGCCGGTATCAGCAGGCGATAGTCGCGCATCGACGGATGGCGCTGGAAGCTTTTCTCCGCCGTGCTGGAGTCCGGGTTTTGCACGCCCAGGCAGTAACGAATGCCGAAAGTGCGCGCCGCGTCGAGGATCGGCTCGCCGTCGTCGACGAACAGCGTGCGCTGCGGGTTGAACCCGGTGTGCTGTTGCACCGCCTGCCACAGACGCTGATCTTCTTTCGGATAACCAAATGTGTGGGTGGAAAACAATAAATCAAGGTGCCGATCCAGACCGGTATGCTCGATTTTCACCGCCAGGCTGTGCGGATGGGCGTTGGTCAGCAAAATGGTTTGCAGGCCGGCGCCGCGCAGCGCCCGCAAAAATGGCTCGGTGTCCTCGCGCAGCCGGGCGCGGCTGCCCACTTCGCTGGTCATGCGGTAGATATCCAGATCCAACCGCTCGCTCCAGTAATCGAAGCAATACCAATTCATTGTGTGCTGCACCGCCTGATATTCCCGCTCAATAATATTGCGGGCTTCGTCAAACGGAATGGCGCGCCTTTCGCTCAGCGCTTGCGGCACCAGGCTGAGCCAAAAGTGACTGTCGAATTCCAGATCCAGCAAGGTGCCGTCCATATCCAGCAGCACGGTATCGATCTGCGGCCAATCAAACTCGGGAACCATAAAAACTCCACGGGCGAACCGACGGGCGGTCCGCAGATGAGAATAATAGCGTTAGCGTAGCATAAGCAGATGACAGGGCGGAGGCCCCGGCGTCAGGTTCAGGGCATCGGCCGCATCGACATCGGATTGAGCTGCGGGTTGAAGCAGCTGTCGTAGTAACGCTGGATATCGGCGACGCGGTGTTGATTTATGCGCCGACGCTGCACCAGCCGCCAGGCGTTATAGCCCAGGCTGACGACCACCGCCAGCAACAGCAGGCTGGTGCCGAGGTAACGCCACAGGGTGATCATGTCCGGTTCGCTGTGCAGCGCCACGTGGCGGGTGCCGTTGGCATCGACGCTGAGGCTGGTGATCACCCCCTGGGCCTGGAACGGGGTATGCAACAGCAGAGTGGAAAGGCGCTGCAGCTCATTCCACTGGTCGAGGGCGTTGTATTCGCTTTGCGGCACCGAGGATTGCGGGTGGCTGACCAGTTGGCGGCCTTCGTCGCTGCGGATCAGGAAACCGCCCGGTGGCGGGCTGTTGAGCGCCGCGGCGGCCAGGCGCGTTTCATTGAAGATGAACGATGACGTGGCCACTTTGGTCAGGCTTTCCAGCGACTCGGCGCTCACCGGGCGCAGTAGAACGTTGACGCCTTGCAGCGCGCCGGACCTGGCGCGTTTCATCAGGCCGCTCCAGTTTTTGGCGTTGCCCAGGTTGACCAAGGCGTTTTTTAACCGCACGCAGTCGTTTTCTGCCTGACATAAATCCTGAGTTTTCAAAACGATATCAGAGAAGTCATCCAACAGGATCATGCCGGATTTCTCGATGGCGCTGGCCAGCTGCGGGTTGACCTTCTGATCGGCGCCGCTCGGATGCAGCTGGCTGTTGACCGTGGCCAGCAGGGCCGTCGCTTTGTCTATGACTTCCGATTCCGGCTGCGGCAGCGGGGCGGCGTTGTTCCAATAGATGCCGGAGCAGTCGAACGGCGCAAAATTGACGGTGCCGCCACCGTTGGCCGGCGGCGGCACATAGCACATGCCGCTGCCGCGCACTTTCAGCGTGTCGCCGATGCGCAGCGGCGTGGCTTCCAGGGCCTGCACGCTGGTCACTTCCACTTTTTGCGCACCCTGCAGCCAGGCCATGCTGAGGGTCAGCGGCAGGTTGAGCGGGATATAGATCAACAGCAACAGCAGTACCAGCGCCGAGCTGGCGACCAGCACCGCGTTGCGGCCCCACTGCTGCAGCGGGAAATTCTTCACTTCGTCATGCAGCGAGAGGAAGCGCCCCTGGCGCACTACCTGCCGATTGAGGTAGACGTCCACATCAGTGGTCTTGCCCAGATCCTGAGTCAGGTACGGCTGCCAATGCGGTGGGTAGATAAGATCGATGATGCCGAGCGAAATGTTGCTGATCTGCCCCTGATCGGACTCGCCGAACAGGCCCCAGCGCTTCGGCGTGCCGCGCAGGCAGTGGATCTCTTTCAGCTCACGCGACGCCGGACGGCGGAACAGGTTCCAGCATCCCCAGGCGATCATCAGCACCGCCACAAAAATCATCCAGGGGATAACCAGCACCGGGCTGATCAGGCTGAAGAACAGCAGCAGCAGTGCGGCGGAGATGATGACGGCTTCGCGGATGCCGTTCGGCCGGTTCAGCGCATGCTCTTCCGGCGTTTCCTTGCGAATATTGACCAGCTCGACATGCTCGCTCTCTTCCTTGCGGATGGACGCGTTTTTGGTCGGCGTGGCGGCCACCACCGGCGGCTGCGGCCGGTCGTGAATGTGATCTTTCAGCGAGTGCCCGTTGAGCGAAATCACCAGCGGCAGCGTCTGGGTTCTGATCACTTCCACATGGTTGTCGGCGGTGATATAGGGTTCCCAAAACGGCGGCAGATGCACCTCTTCCGCGTCGAGGTAATAGCGCCATTTATTGGGATCGTCGCTGGCCAGCCCGTAGCGGGTGATGGCGTGCGTGACCGGATATACGTTATCGCTTTGCGGGGTGAGCGCCAGCTTGGCCGCGGGCAGCGTAGCGCCGCCGCCGGGCAACAGTTTGTTGCTCAGTTTGTTTTGCTGACTGAGATAGAACTCGACCGCGGCGCGCTCTTCGTCGGTCAGCTTGCGGTGGGCAGGCTTGATAAACGGCAATGCGTGCGCCAGCGCCGACGGGTTGCGGGCCTTGAACCACAGGTACAGGCCGGCGGCAATCAGGCAGACAAGCACTAAGGCCAATATCAACACTATTGTGCTCATGCAATCCCCATCTCACACCCGTGAATTTCGCCAACCTGATGAAAAGCTGAATATTATACGGAGTAAACCGCCAGGAGGCACCCAGAACTAATGAGGGAACAAACAGATTCTCGCTCTGGATCTCATTCCTTCATGACGCAAGGCCATTTTATCACTGATTCTTGCCTGCGTGATACTAGCAACCGGCCTCTGTCGTCGATATCGGTATTATCCTATTTTCTTGCGCGCTGTTTGCTGAATCAGTACGGAAAATCGCCGGCCGCTGGCTACGCTTGTTAAAAGAAAGTAAATTACTGTTCATGCGCGTTGCGGCGGAGCTTGCCCTTAACGCACAATGTGATCAGGATCGAATTTGGTCAGCGTTTGAGCGCCAACGAGCCGTGCGTTACGCCAATCATTTTTTCGGTTGCCCCGTCCGCGCCTGGGTAACCTCTTTGAGGCAATCATGGATAAACACCTGCAAAAACCTAAAATTCTGAAAGTGGAAACGGTCGCGCGTTCGCGTTTGTTTAACGTCGAGTCGGTCGATTTGGAATTCAGCAACGGTGTTCGGCGGGTGTATGAGCGCATGCGGCCTTCGGATCGCGAAGCGGTGATGATCGTGCCGGTGATTGGCGATGACCTGCTGCTGATCCGCGAATATGCGGTCGGCACCGAATCCTATGAGCTGGGGTTCCCGAAAGGGTTGATCGATCCCGGTGAAGGGGTGCTGGAGGCGGCCAACCGCGAGCTGATGGAAGAGGTGGGGTACGGCGCCAGACGCTTTGATTTCCTCAGCAAGCTGACGATGGCGCCGTCCTACTTTTCCAGCAAAATGAATATCGTGCTGGCGCACGATCTCTATCCGCAGAGCCTGGAAGGGGACGAACCGGAACCCCTGCCGCAGGTGCGCTGGCCGATCGCCAACATGATGGCGCTGCTGGCGGAACCGGATTTCCGTGAGGCGCGCAACGTCAGCGCGCTGTTCCTTTCCGAGGCATTTTTGCGCGCGTCGCGCTGATACGCTTCACGCCGAATAAAAAAAGGGCCAGATTTCTCTGGCCCTTTTCGATCAGAACAGCTCGTGGCTTTCGCCGCCCGGATCGGTCAGCGTGGTGCCGGTATCGCGCGATGGGTAGTCCGTCGGCTGCGTTCCTTCGATAAAGTACTCGGAACGGCTGCCGCCACCACCGCCAGAGAGCTTGCCGCTGCTCTTGTCGATGGTGACGCTGATGATGCCCGGCGGCGGCGTGACTTTCTGCTCTGGGATGCCTTCCAGCGCGGTTTTCATAAAGTCGTCCCACGCCGGCTGGGCGCTCTTGGCACCGCCTTCACCGCCGGAAATCTGATCCGGGATAGCGCCGGATACCGTCGAACGGCCCAGGTCGCGGCGGTGATCGTCGAAACCGATCCACACCGAGGTCACGGTATCCGGGCCATAGCCGGAGAACCAGGCGTCCTTGGAACTGTTGGTGGTACCGGTTTTGCCGCCGATATCATGACGTTTCAGATCGCGGCCGGCGCGCCAGGCGGTGCCCATCCAACCCGGTTCGCCGAAGATGTTGCTGTTCAGCGCGTCGTGGATCAGGAAGGCCAGCTGTGTGCTGATGACGTGCGGCGCATACTGTTGGTCGCCGTCCTGCTGTACCTGAGCCGGGGTGACTTGCTCCAGCTGAGGCATCGGCACCGTGCTGTTGTTGCCTTCCTGCGAGGTAGCGACGTTTTCGATGTTGTCGTCGGACAGCACCGCCGAACGGTGGGTATCGCCGTAGATCACCGGCAGGTTACAGCTGCCGCACACCACTTTCGGTTTGGCTTCGAACACCGTATTGCCGTTATCGTCTTCAATTTTGGTGATGAAGTACGGATCGACCAGGTAACCGCCGTTCGCCAGCACCGCGTAGCCGCGCACCAGCTGCATCGGGGTGAAGGAGGCGGAGCCCAGCGCCAGCGATTCGGTATGCACGATATTCTGCGCCGGGAAGCCGAAGCGCTGCAGATATTCCGCCGCGTAATCGACGCCCATCGCGCGCATCGCGCGCACCATCACCACGTTCTTCGATTGCCCCAACCCCTGTCGCAGGCGAATCGGGCCATCGTAGGTCGGTGGCGAGTTCTTCGGCCGCCAGTCGGTGCCGGCGCCGGCATCCCAACGGGTAATCGGCAAGTCATTCAGAATGGTGGCCAGCGTCAGGCCTTTATCCATCGCGGCGGTGTACAGGAACGGTTTGATGTTCGAACCCACCTGACGCAGGGCCTGCGTGACGCGGTTGAACTTGCTCTGGTTGAAATCGAAGCCGCCAACCAGCGCTTTCACCGCGCCGTCGTTCGGGTTGATAGAGACCAGCGCCGAGTTGACGTCCGGCACCTGCGACAGCCACCAGGCTTCGTTCACTTTACGCACCCACACTTGCTGGCCGGCCTGCACTACGTCGGTGACGCGTTTCGGCGTTGGGCCTTGCTGAGTGTCCGAACGGTATGGGCGTGCCCAGCGCATGGTCGCCATCGGCAGGGCAATGCTGCTGCCGTCGGCCAGCATCGCCGTCGCTTCCTGCGGGTTGGCGGCGGTGATCACCGCCGGCGCCAGCGGGCCGTAGTTCGGCAGGTTTTTCAGCGAATCGACAATCTGTTTGCGATCCCAGGCCGCTTCGCCGACTTTCCACAGCACGTTTGACGGGCCGCGATAGCCGTGGCGCATGTCATAGGCCAACACGTTATTGCGCACCGATTCCTGCGCCGCCAGCTGCAGCCGTTTGGTCACGGTGGTGTAAACCTTATAACCGTCGGTATAGGCGTTTTCACCGTAGCGCTTGATCATCTCCTGACGCACCATCTCGGAGAGATACGGGGCGGAGAAGCTGATTTCCGGCGCATGGTAATTGGCGACCAGGTCTTCGGAGCGCGCCTGATCGTACTGCGCCTGCGTGATGTAGTGTTCGTCCAGCATGCGCGACAGCACCACGTTGCGACGGGCAACGGCGCGATCGTGCGAATAGAGCGGGTTGAAGGTGGATGGCGCTTTCGGCAGGCCGGCGATGGTCGCCATTTCGCTCAGGGTCAGCTGGCTGACGTCTTTGCCGAAATAGACCTGCGCGGCGGCGCCCACGCCGTAGGCACGGTAACCCAGATAGATCTTGTTCAGATACAGCTCAAGGATTTCATCCTTGGTGAGCATCTGCTCGATGCGCACCGCCAGGAAGGCTTCCTTGATTTTACGCATCAGGGTGCGTTCCGGGCTTAAGAAGAAGTTACGCGCCAGCTGTTGGGTAATGGTACTGGCCCCCTGCGAAGCGTGGCCGGAGACCAACGCGATGGAGGCGGCGCGGAAGATGCCGACCGGATCGACGCCATGGTGATCATAGAAGCGGCTGTCTTCGGTGGCGATGAATGCGTGCACCATCACCGGCGGAATTTGATCCAGTTTCAGCGGAATGCGGCGTTTCTCGCCGTATTGGGCGATCAGTTCGCCATCGGCGCTGTAGACCTGCATCGGTATCTGCAGCCGCACATCTTTCAGCGTTGCGACGTCGGGCAGCTGCGGCTCGACATATTTGTACAAGCCGAAAATCGAGGCTGCTCCCAGCACGATGCAACATACTGCAAGGATTAGTAAATACTTTACGAACTTCACCTGAGATTTCCCATTTCTAAGTCATTTGGGCAGTTTATAAACAACCGCGCGGTAGTATAAAGGCAAGCCTGCGACATGGATATGTTCTTTTATCATCTGATGTTATGGAGGCTTGCGAAACATGTTCCCTCAAGCATGGCAGGTGGGGCTGGATATACAAATCGACTGCGTGCGGGCGGTGGCGGCCCAACGGCGCCGCAACGGCTGGCAGTTGCGCCACTGGTGGCAGCAGGCGCTGCCGCAGGCGGTTTTACGCGATGGCTGTCTGGAACCTTCCGAATTTCTTATCCGGGCGCTGCGGCAATGGCGCGTCCAACTGCCGCGACATATTTCCTTACGCATTGCCCTGCCGGCGCAGCGCGTGTTGCAGCAACGCATGGCGCAGCCGGACGCGCGGCTGCGCGAGCCGGAACGCAGCGACTATATCGGCGGCCACGGTGTGAAGCAGTTTCCGCTCGATGGCCAGACGCTGGCGCTCGACTATCGCACCGCGCCGGCGGATGAGGCGGCGCTGTTGCTGACCGCCGCGCGGCGGCAGGAGCTGCAGCAGTGGCTGCATTGTCTGCGTCAGGCTGGCCTGCATCCGCAAGCGGTCGATATCACCCCCTGCGCGCTGCGGATGATGGCGACGGCGGCAGGCGTGCCGCCCGCTGCGGGGCTGATGCACCGTCTCGAACGAGAATGGCTGTGGGTGGCGCCGGCCGACGGCGCGTTCGCCTTTGGTCTGGCGCCGGGCGACGATGACGCGCAGGCGCTGCGGGTGCTGCAAGCCCAGATGCCGGCGGGCGACGATCGGCCGATCTATGCCGGCAGCGTGCTGGCAGGTGCCTTGCCCGCCGGTTGCCTTGTCTGGTCGCCGCTCAGCGCCTTCACGCAGCTGCGTCCGCCGTTGCCTGCGCATCCTTCGGCGTTCGCGTTGGCCGGTGGCCTGGCGCTGCGCGAGGAGGATCGCTGATGTATCAGGTCAACTTTCTGCCCTGGCGACAACGCCGCGAGCGGCGACGCGGCTATTTCTGGTTGGGCGTGCTGCTATTGCAGCTAACGGCACTGCTGCTGGCGCTGTTCCTGGTCGCCGGCCAGTTGCGTCACCAACAGGCGCAGCGGCAGGCGCGGCTGGCGATGCTGGGTGAAGAGCTGGCGGCACTGACGTTGCTCGCCCGTCAGCAACAGCAAGAGCGGGCACAGCGGGCGCTGCAGCGTGCCCGCGCCGAACGGCAGGCGAGCAACGCCCAACATAACCGGCGTTATTTTCAGCTGCTGCAGCAATTGTCCTCCAGCATTCCTCCACCGTTGTGGCTCACGGCGATGGAGAGTGATGAGGTGAACGGCCTGCGGCTGCGTGGATTGAGCCGCTCTCCTGCGGCCATCACGCAGTTCGAACGGCGGCTGGCGGGGATGCCTGCGTTGCCGCGGTTGCGTTTGGCTGAGGTGGCGCAACGCGACGACGGCCTGTACACCTTTCATCTGGCGGCGCAGTGGGGGCGTGATGGATAACCGTTTGTCCTCCGGGCTGCGCCTCTGGCTGAGCTTGCCGGGTTGGCTATTACTGCTGTCGCAAGGGTTGGGTATCGGCACGTTGGCGCTGTTGGGCGGCGGCTGGATGCTGCAAGACGAATGGCGTCAGCGGGAAAGCGCGGCGGAGCGGCAACAGCGTCTGTTGCAACAGATCGCCATGGTGCAACGCCAACTGGACGAGGTGCCGGAAACCGCTATCCCGGCGGCGGCGCTACCTCCGTCCACCACCGGCGATCTGGCGAGCGTGCTGCAACGGGCGGGAGGCGCCTTGTTGCGCTGGCAGCGGCAGGAAAAACCGCCGCGGCAAACGCTGAGCTTGCGCATTGACTACGCCGGTTTGCTGGCGCTGCTGGAGACGCTGCCCACCGATTTACGCCTTGAGCAGCTGAGCGTGGAGACGCCGTCCCTTGGCATGACGGCGCGGTTGGTTTTGCAGGATGCCACTGAGGATCAACCCAATGAGTAAAAGGCCCGGCCGTTGGTGGTGGTTGCTATGGCCATGGGCATTGTGCGCTGAGCCGCGCGACCCGTTTGCGCCGCTGCCGATGCCTGCTTGTGCCCAAACGGAGGCGTCGCCGGCGGGCTGGCGACTGAAAGGCGTCATCGGGCAACCGACGCTGCGCTATGGCTGGGTGGTGACGCCGGCGGGGCAATGGTTGCGCCTGCGGCCGCAGCAACGGGTGCTGGCCGAGCGCTGGCAGGTGACGCAGGTGCAGGCGCGTAGCCTGACGTTAACGGCGCTGACGGCCGAACCAGATTGCCCGGCGAGCCAGGGCGACGTCTCGCTCATGATGGACAACAAGGATGGCAAACCATGAAAGGATGTGTTGGATTGGGCTTGGCGCTGTGGTGCCTGGCGCTCGGCACTGCGCAGGCGCAGGATAAGCAGCGGGTTTCCCTGGAATTTCAGGATGCGCCGGTCACGGTCATCCTGCAGGCGTTGGCGGATTATCGGCAGATGAACCTGATCGCCGCGCCCGGCGTGAGCGGCAACCTGACGCTGCGGCTGGAGAATGTGCCCTGGCCGCAGGCGCTGGCGTTGACCCTGCGCATGGGCAAACTGGCGATGACGCGGGAAGGCAACGTGATACTGATCTCGCCGGAGCCGGACGCACAGGAAAAAAGGCAGCAGCGAGAGGCGTTGGCGCAGCGGCAACCGCTGCACAGCCTGACCTTGACGTTACAGAACGGCGATGCGGCGGAAATTGCCGAAAGCCTCAACGCCCAACGTGGCGCGTTGCTGAGCGAGCGTGGCAGCGTGTTGGCGGATAAACGCACCAATACGCTGCTGCTGCGCGACACCGCGCCAATCCTGACGCAGTTGAAAAAGCGGGTAACGGAAATGGACGCGCCGCTGGCGCAGGTGCAACTGGCGGCGCATATCGTGACCATCAACCGCGAAAGCCTGCGTGAGCTTGGCGTGCGTTGGGGGTTGGCGTCCGACGACAGGCCGGCGCGGCCGTTGCGGCCGGGCAATGTCGGTGTCAACCTGCCGCTGGAGCGCAGCGCGGTGAACGCCGGTTTCCATCTGGCGCGCATCAGCGGGCGTTTGCTGAGCCTGGAGCTGACGGCGCTGGAGCAGGAGAATCAGGTGGAGATCATCGCCAGTCCACGCCTGCTGACGGCGCACCTGCAAACCGCCAGTATCAAGCAGGGAACCGAGATCCCTTACGAAGTGTCAAGCGGCGCCAGCGGTGCGACTGCCATCGAGTTCAAAGAGGCGGTGCTGGGCATGGAGGTGACACCGAAAGTGTTGCCGGACGGGCGCATCACGCTGACGCTGCACATCAGCCAAAATATGCCGGGGCGTGCTATCAGCCGCGGGGCGGGTGAGGCACTGACCATCGATAAACAGGAGATTAAGACGCAGATCACGGTGAAAAACGGTGAAACCCTGGTGCTCGGCGGTATTTTTCAACGGCATAGCGGCAAGGCGGCGGATAAGGTGCCGGGGTTGGGGGATGTGCCGTTATTGGGAGGCTTGTTCCGACAAAGCGGCGCACAACAGAAAAAACGCGAGCTGGTGATCTTCATTACGCCGACTCTGATTAAGGGATAAGCGGCGGCCTGTCGGCCGGGCGGCAAATCTCCTAAAGTTGATGAGCAGATACACTTTTTTATCTCCTTGGGGGGATCTGCGTTTGACGCTGCGGCCGATTTAGCTTACAAGGGTTACCGAATTGAGCACCGAGGTTTTTTGTTAGCGTCAAGACGCCGTTAAAAACATATGGTTTCCCTCCCGCGGCGTGGATTGCGATTTATTCGGTTGCCAAACTACCAAGAGTGTTGAGATAATTTTTCGTCTGATCTCGCACTATCGCTCATGAGGTTTCAGTTTAGGTCCCGCCGCTGATTTGATTGGCGGGGCGGGTTAACATTAACGAATTGTCTTAGTAATACCGAAAAACATGGCAGAGAAACGCAATATCTTTCTGGTTGGGCCTATGGGTGCCGGCAAAAGCACTATTGGCCGTCAGTTAGCTCAGCAACTCAATATGGAGTTCTTCGACTCCGATCAAGAAATTGAGCGACGTACCGGAGCTGACGTGGGCTGGGTATTCGACGTGGAAGGGGAAGAAGGTTTCCGCGATCGTGAAGAAAAAGTCATTAATGAACTGACGGAAAAACAAGGGATTGTGTTGGCGACCGGCGGCGGTTCAGTGAAGTCGCGCGAAACGCGCAACCGTCTGTCCGCGCGCGGTGTGGTGGTCTATCTGGAAACCACGATCGAGAAGCAGCTTGCTCGTACCCAGCGTGATAAAAAACGCCCGCTGCTGCAGGTCGATTCTCCGCCGCGTGAAGTGCTGGAAGCCTTGGCGAAAGAGCGCAATCCGTTGTATGAAGAGATTGCCGATGTCACCATCCGCACCGACGATCAGAGCGCTAAAGTGGTTGCCAACCAGATCATCAACATGCTGGAAAGCAACTGATTGCCGCTTTCCGCGTTCGCCGTCGGCCAATGCGGAAAACTGATTTGTGTTCCCCGCCGCAGCGGGGATCAACCACCGCCGCACCATACAGAGAACTGAGCGCGACATGGAGAGAATTACTGTAACGCTTGGGGAGCGCAGCTACCCGATTACCATCGCCGCCGGATTGTTTAACGATCCGGCTTCTTTTATGCCGTTGAAGGCGGGTGAGCAAGCGATGTTGGTCACCAACCAGACCCTGGCGCCGCTTTATCTTGAGCGTGTCCGGAAGGTGTTGGAGCAGGGCGGCGTCGTGGTGGATCAGGTGATCCTTCCCGATGGTGAGCAGTACAAATCTCTGGCGGTGTTGGAGCAGGTGTTTTCGGCGCTGCTGGAAAAACCGCACGGGCGTGATACCACGCTGATCGCCCTCGGCGGCGGCGTTGTCGGCGATCTGACCGGCTTTGCCGCCGCGTGCTACCAACGCGGCGTGCGCTTTATTCAGGTTCCCACCACGCTGTTGTCGCAGGTGGACTCTTCCGTGGGCGGCAAGACCGCCGTCAACCACCCGCTCGGCAAAAACATGATCGGCGCTTTCTATCAACCCGCTTCGGTGGTGGTTGATCTGGATTGCCTGAAAACCTTGCCGACGCGTGAACTCTCTTCCGGCCTGGCAGAAGTCATCAAATACGGGATCATCCTCGATCGCGAGTTCTTCGTCTGGTTGGAAAACAACATCGATGCGCTGATGGCGCTGGATATGCAGGCGTTAGCCTACTGTATCCGCCGCTGCTGTGAGCTCAAGGCCGAGGTGGTGGCCGCCGACGAACGCGAAAGCGGCCTGCGCGCCTTGCTGAATCTGGGCCATACTTACGGCCACGCCATCGAAGCCGAAATGGGCTACGGCGTATGGCTGCACGGCGAAGCGGTGGCTGCGGGCATGGTGATGGCGGCGGAAACCGCGCACCGTCTCGGCCAGTTCTCCGTTGAAGATATCGAACGCATCAAAACGCTGCTGCTGCGCGCCGGCTTGCCGGTCTGCGGGCCGCAGGAAATGACGCCGGAATCCTATCTGCCGCACATGCTGCGCGACAAGAAAGTGCTGGCGGGTGAACTGCGCCTGGTGCTGCCGACCGCGATCGGTGCGGCGGAAGTGCGCGGAGGCGTAGGGCATGAGCTGGTGTTGGCGTCGATCGCCGCCTGCCTGCCTGAGCAGACGCGTAATTAAATCGGACTAAGTAACAGTGGCTTAGCCGCCATTTGCATCTATATTAATACAGTGAGCAGAGCACGACGGGTGTCGCTTTGCCATCATCGGGTTAATCTGCCCGTGCCACGGTAGGTCTACGGTGGTGGGCTTTTGCCTCTAGTTGGAGGGTTTCAGATGGACGAGTTTAAACCGGAAGACGATCTCAGACCTGATAGCAGCGATCGTCGCCCTACGCGCTCGCGCAAGCCGGCCGCCGCGCCGCGCTTCGCCGTTTCACGCCAACATTTGATGATTGGCATCGGCATTTTGGTGCTGCTGCTGCTGATTATCGGCATCGGTTCCGCCCTGAAGGCGCCGACCAAACATGAAGCGGCTCAGGAGAACGGCGCGCAAAACGGCGGAGCCCGCGATATCAACCTGTCCGGTTCTTCGTCGCTGACTACCGCCAACAACGGCGTGCCGGGCGGTACCACGGATACCCACGATAACAACGGCGTGAGCGCGACTCAGCCGCAGCAACCGCAGAACGTCAGCGTTCCGCCGATCTCCGGCACGCCGACCGAAGCGCAAACGCAGCCTCAGCAGGGCGGTGCGCAGCAGCGCGTCGATTTGCCGGGCAACATGGCGGATGCGTTGTCGCAGCAGCAGGGGCAGGTGGATGCGGCGACCCAAGGCATGACCGGCGCAGCGTCGACGTTACCGACCGCACCGGCGACGGTGATGAGCGGTGCCGCAGCGCGCGAAGCGACGCGTCCTGTGCAGGGAACCGCGCCGCAACAGCATAAAACGCCGGCGAAAACTGCCGCCGCCAAACCGACCGCAACGCAGCATAAATCACCGACCACGGTGTATACGCCGCCGGCCAAGCCGTCTTCCACCGCGAAAGCGGGAGCGGTCGCCAGCAGCGGCAGCTCTGTGCAGTCTGCGCCGGGCAGCCACTATACCTTGCAGCTGAGCAGCGCTTCGCGTTCCGATACGCTGAACGCCTACGCCAAACAGCAGAAGCTGCAGAATTACCTGGTGTACGCCACCAAGCGTGACGGCAAGCCGTGGTACGTGCTGGTGAGCGGCAACTATGCTTCTTCCGCAGAAGCGAAGCGCGCCATTGCTTCGTTGCCGGCGGATGTGCAGGCGAAAAAACCGTGGGTCCGACCTGTACACCAAGTGCAGCAAGATCTTAAAAAATAAATCATTTAAATTTGTGCGCTGATGTGCTGTCTGAAACAGAGTACAATCCGCCGCTCTGAATTGTATAAGTAGCTAATTGACGGCATGAAGAAAAACCGCGCTTTTTTAAAATGGGCTGGTGGAAAATACCCGCTGGTAGATGAGATTCGTCGCCATCTGCCGGCGGGAGACTGCTTAATCGAGCCCTTCGTGGGTGCGGGATCCGTCTTTCTGAATACGGATTACGACGCCTACATTCTCGCCGACATCAATAGCGATCTTATCAACCTGTATAACATCGTTAAGCTGCGCACGGATGACTTCGTGCGCGATGCCCGCACGCTTTTCGCCGATGAATTCAATAACTCGGATCAGTTTTACCTGCTGCGAGAAGAGTTCAATACTAGCACCGAGCCTTACCGCCGGGCGCTGCTGTTCCTGTATCTGAACCGTCACTGCTATAACGGCCTGTGCCGCTATAACCTGCGCGGCGAGTTCAATGTGCCGTTTGGCCGCTACAAGAAACCGTACTTCCCGGAAGAAGAGCTCTACTGGTTTGCCGAAAAATCGCGCAATGCCACTTTTGTCTGTGAGCATTACCGCGATACCATGGCGAAGGCCGTGGCCGGTGCCGTGGTGTATTGCGATCCGCCTTACGCGCCGCTGTCGGCGACGGCGAATTTCACCGCTTACCACACCAACAGCTTCAGCATCGCCGATCAGCAGAGTTTGGCGCATCTGGCGCACCAGCTCTCGGTAGAGAGCCAGGTACCGGTATTGATCTCCAATCACGATACCGAGCTGACGCGCGACTGGTACCAGCATGCTGCGCTGTATGTGGTGAAAGCGCGCCGCACGATCAGCCGCAATATTCTCGGCCGCAGCAAAGTGAACGAGCTTTTGGCGCTGTATCGCTAAGCCGGGGGCACCCCGGCGCATAACAACTCGACCCTACGTTTGGAGAAGCGGATGAAAAAGTTTTTGATTGCCCCGTCCATTCTGTCGGCAGATTTTGCCCGGTTAGGTGAAGATACCGCTAACGTGCTGGCCGCAGGCGGCGACGTGGTGCACTTCGACGTCATGGACAACCACTATGTGCCCAATCTGACCATCGGTCCGATGGTGTGCGAAGCGCTGCGCAACTACGGCATTACCGCGCCGATTGACGTGCATCTGATGGTCAAGCCGGTAGATCGCATCGTGCCAGATTTCGCCAAGGCCGGCGCGTCTTATATCTCTTTCCACCCCGAAGCTTCCGAACATGTCGATCGCACCATTCAGCTGATCAAAGAGCACGGTTGTAAGGCCGGCCTGGTGTTCAACCCGGCGACGCCGCTAAGCTACCTCGATTACGTGATGGATAAAATTGACGTGATCCTGCTGATGTCGGTCAACCCGGGCTTCGGCGGCCAGTCGTTTATCCACGGCACTCTGGACAAGCTGCGCCAGGTGCGCAAACTGATCGACGACAGCGGCCGCGATATCCGCCTGGAAGTCGACGGCGGGGTGAAAGTGGATAACATCGCCGAAATCGCCGCCGCAGGCGCCGATATGTTCGTCGCCGGTTCCGCCATCTTTGGCCAGCCGGACTACCGCAAGGTGATTGACGAAATGCGCATCGAGCTGGCGAAGGTTACCCATGGCTGATTTCGGCGCGATCCGCGCATTGGCCTTCGATCTGGACGGCACGCTGGTCGACAGCGCGCCGGGTCTGGCGGCCGCCATCGATATGGCGCTGGAAGAGATGGGCCTGCCGCAAGCGGGTGAGGAGCGGGTTGGCACCTGGATCGGCAACGGCGCCGACGTGCTGGTGCAGCGCGCGCTGCGTTGGGCGGAGGCGGAAGGCACGCCGGAGCAGTGCAGCCGGCTGCGTGAACGCTTCGACCATTTCTACGCGCAGACCGTCGACAGCGGCAGCCGTCTGTTCCCACAGGTGCAAGAGACGCTGGCCCGCCTGGCCGCGCACGGTTACCCGATGGCGCTGGTGACCAACAAGCCGACGCCGTTCGTGGCGCCGCTGCTGGCATCGTTGGGCATTGGCGACTATTTCTCGCTGGTGATCGGTGGCGACGACGTGACGGAAAAGAAACCGCACCCGGCGCCGTTGTACCTGGTGCTCGGCAAGCTTGGCCTGCGCGCGCATGAACTGCTGTTCGTCGGCGACTCACGCAACGATATTCAAGCCGCTCAGGGCGCCGGTTGCCCGAGCGTCGGCTTTACCTACGGTTATAACTACGGCGAATCGATCGCCCTGAGCCACCCCGATCGGGTGTTGGAGCGCTTCGCCGATTTGTTGCCCGCTCTTGGGCTGTCATCTTTAGAGAATCAGGAAATTTAAACATGAGTAAGCCCATCGTATTTAGCGGCGCGCAGCCGTCCGGCGAACTGACCATCGGCAACTACATGGGTGCGCTGCGTCAGTGGGTGCAGATGCAGGACGACTACGACTGTATCTACTGCATCGTCGATCTGCATGCCATCACCGTGCGCCAGGACGCCGAGAAGCTGCGCAAGGCCACGCTGGATACGCTGGCGCTGTACCTGGCCTGCGGCATCGATCCGGAAAAAAGCACCATCTTCGTGCAGTCGCACGTGCCTGAGCACACGCAGCTGAGCTGGGTGCTGAACTGCTACACCTATTTCGGCGAACTGAGCCGCATGACGCAGTTCAAGGACAAATCCGCGCGCTACGCGGAGAACATCAACGCCGGGCTGTTCAGCTATCCGGTGCTGATGGCGGCGGATATCCTGCTGTATCAAACCAACCAGGTGCCGGTGGGCGAAGATCAGAAACAGCACCTGGAGCTGAGCCGCGACGTGGGCCAGCGTTTCAACGCGCTGTACGGCGACGTGTTCAAAGTGCCGGAGCCGTTTATTCCTAAATCCGGCGCGCGTGTGATGTCGCTGCAGGAGCCGACCAAGAAGATGTCCAAGTCGGACGACAACCGCAACAACGTGATCGGCCTACTGGAAGATCCGAAAGCGGTGACCAAGAAGATCAAACGCGCAATGACCGACTCGGAAGAGCCGCCTGTCGTGCGTTACGACGTGGTCAACAAGGCGGGCGTCTCCAACCTGCTGGATATCCTCGCCGGCGTGACCGGCAAGAGTATTGCGCAGTTGGAAGCCGAGTTTGAAGGCCAGATGTACGGCCACCTGAAAGGCGCGGTGGCGGAAGCCGTCTCCGGCATGCTGGCTGAGCTGCAGGAGCGCTACCACCGCTTCCGCAACGACGAAGCCTATCTGCAGCAGGTGATGCGCGACGGCGCCGCCAAGGCCCGTGCACGCGCGCAGGAAACCCTGGCGAAGGTCTACCAGGCCGTCGGTTTCGTACCGCCGCAGGCGTAACGCCGGCGCAAATAAAAAAAGCGGCCTAAGGCCGCTTTTTTTACGTCGGTATTACGCCATTTGCGCCAGGCTGGCGGGCGATTCCTCGCTGGCGAACCAATTGAGCTTGCTGCGCAGGCTGACCACGCTGCCGACGATGATCAGGCTGGGGCTGGCGGCCTGCAGGGACAAGGCGCCCAGTTGGTGGAGCTCGCCTTCGATCACCCGCTGGCGGCAAGAGGTGCCGTTTTCCACCAGCGCCACCGGCGTGGCGGCCGGCAGTCCGTTCGCGATCAGCCGGCGCTGGATTTCCGCCGCTTGCGACAGCCCCATATAGAACACCAGCGTCTGTTGCCCGGCGGCCAGCGTCGCCCAGTCCAATCCACCGTCGGCCTTGGCGTGGCCGGTCACCAGGCGGACGCTCTGCGCATGGTCGCGGTGGGTGAGCGGGATGCCGCTGTAGGCGGAACAGCCGGAGGCGGCGGTAATGCCCGGCACCACCGAGAACGGCACGTTGGCGTCCGCCAGCGTCTCCAGCTCTTCGCCGCCGCGGCCGAAGATAAAGGGATCGCCGCCCTTCAGCCGTACCACGCGTTTGCCTTGCAGCGCCTGCTGCAGCAGAATTTGGTTGATCTGTTCCTGCGGCACGCAGTGGTGCCCGGCGCGTTTGCCGACGAAGATGCGCTCGGCGTCGCGGCGCACCAGCGCCATGATCTCTTCGGAGACCAGCCGGTCGTAAACCACCACGTCGGCCTGCTGGATCTGTTGCAGCCCTTTCAGCGTCAGCAAACCGGCATCGCCCGGCCCGGCGCCCACCAGCACCACTTCACCGCGATCTGCCGGCTGTTCGCTGAACAGCTGTTCGAGCTGGCGTTCGGCCAGCGCGGCGTCGCCGTTGGCCAGCGATTGCGCCAGCCGATCGTGAGCGAACAACCGTTCCCAGAAGCGACGGCGTGCGCCGAGGCCGCTGAAGCGTTGTTTTACGCGCTGCCGCAGCGAGCCGCCCAGCTGGGCCAGCTTGCCGAGGTGCTGCGGCAGCATCGCTTCCAGCTTCTCGCGCAGCAGCCGCGCCAACACCGGCGCTTTGCCGCCGGAGGACACCGCCACCATGATCGGCGAACGGTCGATAATCGACGGCATGATAAAGCTGGCGCGTTTCGGGTCGTCGACCACGTTGCAGAACACCCGCTGCTGGTTGGCGCATTGGTACACCCGCGCGTTGACCTCCAGCCGGTCAGTGGCGGCGATCACCAGCCATTTTTCCGCCAACAGGCTCGGGCTGAATTCGCCCTCGGCCAGCGTCACCAGGCCTTCTTCCGCCCATTGGCGGAACTGCGGGGTGAAGTCCAGGGCGTTGACGGTCAGCGCCGCGCCGGCGTCCAGCAGCAGGCGCGCTTTGCGTTCGGCGATTTCGCCGCCGCCGACCAGCAGGCAGGCTTTGTGTTGCAGTTGGCAGAAAATCGGCAGGTAATCCATCGGCACTCCTCGGGGTCATCAGGGTGGGGGCGAAAGGCGCCCCCGAAAACTCAGGCGGTCTGACGTGCGGCGGCTTTCGCCGCCTGCGGGCGTTCGGCGCGCGGCGTGGCGTACCAATACCCCAGGCCCATCAGCACCGAGCCGGACAGGATGTTGCCCAGCGTCACCCACAGCAGGTTGTGGCCGATGCCGGCGAGGGTGTAGGCCTCGCTGTGGTTGCCGAACCAGGAGAGGGCGAACAGCGTCATGTTGGCGACGGAGTGTTCGTAACCCGAGGCGATAAAGGCCAGCAGACACCACCAAATGGCGATGAACCTGGCGGCGCCTTCAACGCGGATCGCCATCCAAATCGCCAGACAAACCAGCCAGTTGCACAGCACGCCCTTGAAGAACAGCACTTCGGCCGGCGCGGTGGTTTTCGCCAGCGCGGCGCTGTGCACCAGGCTGGTATCCACCGGCAGCAGGCTGCCGCCGCCGTAGTAATACATCAGCGCCACCAGCACCGAGCCGAGCAGGTTGCCGAGCCAGGTTTGCGGCAGCACCGCCCACATCTGGCTTTGGCGGATGGTGCCGGCTTTGACGCCGAGCGTCAGGAACATCGTATGGCCGGTGAACAGCTCGGAACCGGCGATGATCACCAGCGTCAGCGCGATGCCGAAGGTGGCGCCCATCACCAGCGGCCGTATGCTTGGGTCGACCAGGTTGCCGAGGGTGAAGATCAGGATGATGCCGAGGCCGACGTAGGCGCCCGCCATCGCCGAACTGATCCAAAAGCCGAGCGGGCTCTCCTTCGCCAGGCGGACGATGCGCGCCGCGTTGGCGGCGCATTTGTTGATCGTATCGGTAAACATGTTGCCTCCCGAAAGGTTATGCCGCGACTTGCACGATGCCGTCGACCACCCGGCTGGTGAAGCTGGCGACGGAACGACTGTCATCTTCCAGACAGTGACCGTCGTACAGGCGGAAATGCTGTTTCTTCAGCGGGCTGGCGACCCACAATTCGCCCTGATGTTCGGCGATGAGGCCGCGCGACAGCACGCTGGCCTGGGCGAACGGGTCGATATTGCTGATGGCGAACACCTGTTCGTCGGCATAGGGGCGGAACACCGCCACCTGCCGATCGCCGATCAGGGCGCACACGCCGGTGCCGGGCAGAATGTCGGTGACGGGACAAACGGTAATCCACTGGCTCATGCGTGACTCTCCTCGGTATCGATCAGGGTGACGGGAATGCGCTCGTCCGGGTGCGCCGGGCGGTGCTGCTCGCGTTCGGCCACCACCTGCACGTTCGGATCGCGCAGCGGGCTGTTGATGAAGTGGGCGAAGCGCAGCTGCGTTTCCGGGTGCTCGACGGTCTCTTTCCATTCGCAGACCACCGCGTCGCGCAGGCGGGCGATCTCGGCTTCCAACTGCGCGTTGATGCCGAGCTTGTCGTCGACGATCACCTTGCGCAGGTAATCGATGCCGCCTTCCAGGCTCTCCAGCCACACCGAGGTGCGCTGCAGCTTATCGGCGGTGCGGATATAGAACATCATGAAGCGGTCTAGGTAACGCACCAGGGTCTCGCGATCGAGGTCGGCGGCCAGCAGATCGGCGTGGCGCGGTTTCATGCCGCCGTTGCCGCAGACATACAGGTTCCAGCCGTTCTCGGTGGCGATGATGCCGACGTCCTTACCCTGTGCTTCAGCGCATTCACGGGTGCAGCCCGAGACGCCGAACTTCATTTTGTGCGGGGTGCGGATGCCTTTGTAACGGTGTTCCAGCGTGACGCCGAAGCCGACGCTGTCGCCGACGCCATAGCGGCACCAGGTGCTGCCGACGCAGGTTTTCGCCATGCGCAGCGCCTTGGCATATGCGTGGCCGGTTTCAAAGCCGGCGGCGAGCAGCTTGCGCCAGATGGCCGGCAGGTCGTCTTTCTGCGCGCCGAACATGCCGATGCGCTGCGAACCGGTCATTTTGGTGTAGAGGTTGTACTCCTTGGCGATTTGGCCGATGGCCAGCAGGCCGTCCGGGGTGATTTCGCCGCCGGCGGAGCGCGGGATCACCGAGTAGGTGCCATCTTTCTGGATATTGCCGAGGAAGTTGTCGTTGGTATCCTGCAGCGGCGTATGCTGCGGCTTGAGGATGTACTCGTTCCAGCACGAGGCCAGCAGCGAGCCGACGGTCGGCTTACAGACTTCGCAGCCGTAGCCTTTGCCGTATTTGGCCAGCAGCGCCTCGAACGACTTGATGCCTTCGACGCGGATCAGGTGGAACAGCTCTTGGCGCGAATAGGCGAAGTGTTCGCACAGGTGATGGTTGACCTCGATGCCTTGCTTGCTCAGCTCGGCGTTCAACACCTGGGTAAGCAGCGGGATACAGCCGCCGCAACCGGTGCCGGCCTTGGTTTCGGCCTTCAGCGCCGCCACGGTGTGGCAGCCTTTGTTGACTGCCTGGATGATGTCGCCTTTGCTGACGTCGAAGCAGGAGCAGATCTGCGCGCTTTCCGGCAGCGAATCCACGCCGATGGCCGGTTTGCTGCCCGCATGAGCCGGCAGGATCAGGCCGTCCGGGTTCTCCGGCAGCGCGATGCCGTTCAGCGCCAGCTGCAGCAGGTTGCCGTAGTCGCTGGTGTCGCCCACCAGCACCGCGCCGAGCAGGGTTTTGTTGTCGGCGCTGACCACGATGCGTTTGTAGACTTCTTTGCTTTCATCCAGATAAACGTAGCTGCGGGCGCCCTCGGTGCGGCCGTGGGCATCGCCGATGCCGCCGACGTCCACGCCCAGCAGTTTCAGTTTGGCGCTCATGTCGGCGCCCTGGAAGCCGTTTTCGCGGCCCAGCAGGCGATCGGCGGCCACCTGCGCCATTTTGTATCCCGGCGCCACCAGGCCGAAGGTGCGATCGCGCCAGGCTGCGCACTCCCCGATGGCGTACACGTCCGGATCCGACGTCTGGCAGCTGTCGTTGATGGCGATGCCGCCGCGGCGGCCAATCTCCAGCCCGCATTGGCGCGCCAGCTTGTCCTGGGCGCGGATGCCGGTGGAGAACACGATGAAATCCACCTCCAGCAGGCTGCCGTCGGCGAAATGCAGGGTTTTGCGCGCCGTGCCGCCGCCGTTGACGATCTCCTGGGTGTTTTTGCCGGTGTGCACCTTGACGCCCATGCGCTCGATCTTGCGGCGCAGCTGGTCGCCGCCCATCGGGTCGAGCTGTTCGGCCATCAGCACCGGAGCGAACTCGATCACGTGCGTTTCCACCCCCAGGCTTTTCAGCGCGCCGGCGGCTTCCAGCCCCAGCAGCCCGCCGCCGACTACCGCGCCGCGCTTGCTGCGGCGCGCGCAGGCTTCGATGGCGTTCAGGTCTTCGATGGTGCGGTAAACGAAGCAGTCCTGGCTATCCGAGCCTTTAATCGGCGGGATCCACGGGTAAGAGCCGGTGGCCATGATCAGCTTGTCGTAATAGACGGTGCGGCCGGTGTTGGAGTGGATGACCTTCTCGTCGCGATTGATGGTGATAGCGCGCTCGCCGATCAGCACCTTCACGCCGTGTTTTTCGTAAAAGCCTTCGCGCACCAGCGACAGCTCTTCGGCGGTGTGGTGCGAGAAGTAGGAGGAAAGGTGCACGCGATCGTAAGCGATGCGCGGCTCTTCGCAAAATACGGTGATGTCGAATTGGTCTTTGTCTGCTTTATCCAACAGATCTTCGATGAACCGGTGGCCGACCATGCCATTGCCGACGACGGCAAGTTTGACTCTGCTCATTATTGCCTCAAAATTCGGGTTTCCTAGGCTTACCTTATCTCTCCCGAGGGGCAATTTATTGATGCAAATCAATCACACTCTTATATACCTCTAACGTGGTATATAGATGATTTTTCACGTTTTTTGATAAGTTGCGGATTTTATTCACCTTTAGCTGAAGCGAGTCAGTTTGCAGGCAAATTACCCCGCAGGGAGTAAACGCAGGGGGTAGGCATGAAACGGTGACTTTGTCAGCGCGATCCGCTGCCAGTATGATGAAGAAAACCAGCGCAACGGCAGAGGTGAAGGGTGGCGAAACGTCCATTGAAGTTTATCGATAACCTGCGTTTAAGCGGGCATGAAGGGTTGTGGCAACTGGCGATCGAGCAAGGGCGCATCGCGCATCTGGTGCCGCAGCCGGAAGGGCTGGAGTGGCGCAGCGACGTGTTGGATGCGCAGGGCGGGCTGGCGCTGCCGGCGTTCGTCGAACCGCATATTCACCTGGATACCACGCAAACCGCCGGTCAGCCGGCCTGGAACCAGTCCGGCACGCTGTTCGAGGGCATTGAGCGCTGGGCCGAACGCAAGGCGCTGTTGACCCATGAAGACGTCAAACAGCGCGCCTGGCAAACGCTCAAGTGGCAGATCGCCAACGGCGTGCAGTATGTGCGCACCCACGTCGACGTTTCCGATCCCACGCTGACCGCGCTGCGCGCTATGCTGGAGGTGAAACGGGAGGTGGCGCCCTGGGTAACGCTGCAGATCGTCGCCTTCCCGCAGGAGGGGATCCTCTCTTATCCCAACGGCGAAGCGCTGCTTGAAGAGGCGCTGCGGCTGGGGGCCGACGTGGTGGGCGCCATTCCGCACTTCGAATTCACCCGCGAATACGGCGTGGAGTCGCTGCATAAGGCGTTCGCACTGGCGCAAAAATACGATCGGCTGGTGGACGTGCACTGCGACGAGATAGACGACGAGCAATCGCGCTTCGTCGAAACCGTGGCGGCGCTGGCGCTGAAGCTGGATATGGGGGCGAAAGTCACCGCCAGCCACACCACGGCGATGCACTCTTACAACGGAGCTTACGCCTCGCGGCTGTTCCGCCTGCTGAAAATGTCCGGCATCAACTTTGTCGCCAACCCGCTGGTGAACATTCACCTGCAGGGGCGTTTCGACAGCTATCCGAAACGGCGCGGCGTGACGCGGGTGAAGGAGATGCTGGAGGCGGAGATCAACGTCTGCTTCGGCCACGACGACGTGTTCGATCCCTGGTATCCGCTCGGCACCGCCAACATGCTGCAGGTGCTGCATATGGGGCTGCACGTGTGCCAGCTGATGGGCTATGGCCAAATCGACGACGGGCTGAAGCTGATCACCAGCCACAGTGCGCGCACCCTTAACCTCAGCGACTATGGCCTGGCGGCCGGCAACAGCGCCAACCTGGTGATCCTGCCGGCGGAAAGCGGTTTCGACGCGGTGCGCCGCCAGACGCCGGTGCGTTATTCGATTCGCCAGGGGGCGGTGATCGCCGAAACGCGGCCGGCGGAAACCACGCTGCATTTGCAGCAGGATGAGACGGTGGATTTTCGGCGCTAAGGCGCAAAAAAAGGGCGCCTTGCGGGCGCCCTTGATGAATTTGATGCGAAGAAATCAGTGTGTCACGTGACCGTGGCTGCGGTGCTTGGTCACGAAGCCCAGCAGCAGACACATCACGAATACCGCCAGGTACAGGCCGTTGGCGGTGGTCAGCGCCGCGTGCGCGCCGCCTTTCGCCACGATCGGGCCGGTGACCACGAAGGTCAGCATGGTGCCGATGGTGCCGCAGGTCAGGATAAAGTTGACCAGCTTCGGCGAGGAGACCTTGGTCTGCAGCGAGCCGAGGGTGATCAGCGTGGTGTAGATGGCGCTGGAAACGAAGCCCAGAGCCATGATGTAGTAGCCCAGGTGTTCCGGATTGTCGGTGCTGACGAACAGGTACATCGCGCCGGTAGCCAGCGCGGCCAGTACGGTAACGATGCGCTGCAGATCGAAGAAGCGCAGGATGAAGCTGAACACCCACATGCCGACCATGTAAGAGGTCCAGAAGTCGCTCACCAGCTTACCGGCCTGGCCGATGTCCATGTTGAACGACTTGGTGGCGTACTCAGGCACCCACTGAATGAAGCCCAGCTGGCCGAGGATGTAGCACAGCGCGGCGATCGACAGGAACAGCACGCCGACGCCCCATTTTTCTTTCTCGACCGGTTGACCGGCATCGGCGCCTTTCTTGCCCAGCACCGGGAATTCGGAGCACAGGGTCAGCACGAAGATCGCCACGTACAGCAGGCCGATGCAGGCATAAACCCAGTACCAGCCGATATGGCGAGCCAGCAGCATCGCGGCGACGATCGGGAAGATCATCCCGGCCATGCTGAAGAAGGAATCGGTGAACAACAGGCGCGAACCGCGCTGGCGGCCGGCATACATGTGGGTGATCAGGAAGGTGCCGATCGACATGGTGATACCGCTAACCACGCCAAGGATAAACATGCACAGCGAGAACATGGTCAGGCTCTTGCCGAGCATCAGCCCTGCGACCGCCAGCACCATCAGGACAAAGCCGAAGATCAGCTGACGCTTCAGCGGGATGATTTCCATCAGCCAGGCATTGAGGAAGATCGAAATCAAAATACCGGCGTTGAGGAAAGTAAAGGTGTTACTCATGCTGGAAACCGGCAGATTAAAGTACTCTGCAATGTTTCCCATCACCATCCCTGTGACGATCACTAAAGCACCGGTCAGCGCGTACGAAAAGAAGCTGATCCAGGTAAGCCGTATGCGGTTACTGTCATTCATTGTATAGGCCTGAATATGTCTGTTAGAGGTTTTAACGCTGGCATAAGGCCGCTGGCTTTTCCTGGCAAACGCAGAAAAAAGTCCCGATCAGGCCACCAGGGGGCGGATCCTAGCACAGACAACGGGATTTTTTGTGATGGTTGTCGATTTTTTGATGCAACCTATGAAGGGAGGGTACGCATTATTGTGATCTATTTGCGTACCGTCACAATGGAATCACGGTTGACGATCGTCGGCTCAAATGGGTGCGCCGGGGTGGAGGGGTCGATGAGCCTGCGCGCCGCGTATTGGGCCATCTCGCTGATGGGAAAATGTACGCTGCTCAACGCCGGGCGGACGAAGGGCGCGCGTTCGCCGCTGTCGTAACAGATCAAGGAGATATCCTGCGGCACCCGCAGGCGGTGCTCGTTGATCGCCAGCAGCGCGCCGATCGCCATCTCTTCGTTGCAGCAGTAGATGGCGCTGGGCCGTGCGGCTTGCTGCAGCAGGCGATCGGCGCAGCGGTAACCGCTTTCCAGATCGTAAACGCCCTCCAGACAGGCCACCGGCTCGATATTCGCCGTCTGCATCGCCTCTTCAAACCCTTGCAGCCGCAGGCGGCTCGACGGGCGCTCGCGTGGCCCGCTGATGCAGGCGATGCGCCGGTGCCCGGCATCGAGCAGTTGCTGGGTCGCCATGCGGCTGGCGAGCGGGTGATCGAAGGTGACGCAGCGGTCTTCCAGCCCCGGCACCAGCCGATCGAGCAACACGAAATGACGTTGCTCCGCCGCCAGCTGGCGCAGCCGATCGTCGCTGAGAAAACGCACGTGCAGGATCACGCCGTCGCAGCGCAGGCTGAACAGCCGCTGCACCGCCTGCCATTCGTTTTCGGCGCTGTTGCGGCCCTGGGTCACCAGCAGCTGCTTGCCGTGGGATTCGGCCTCGGTTTGCACGAAGTCCATCAGCGCGCCGAAGAAGCCGCCGCGATACGACGTGGTCACCAGCCCGAGGGTATTGCTGTGGCTGGAGGCGAGCGCGCGGGCCGCCGGGTTGGGGGTGTAACCGAGCTGGGCGACGGCGCGTTCAACCTTCTCGCGGGTCGGCGCTTTGACGTTGCTGTCGCCGTTCACTACCCGCGATACGGTGGCGCGCGATACGCCCGCCAGCGCCGCGACATCTTCCAGTGTCACCATCGTCCAACTCCTGATTACGGCTAAAAAAATGGGTTCGGCGCGCCGAACCCCTGTCATACCGCGCGCAGGCGCTTACCTGAACTGCGGCAAATACGGCGCGTTTATCGTCAACACCTCGTCCAGCAACGGCTGCGCCAGATTGGCGTTGCCCACCAGCGGATTGGCGATCAGCGCCAGCAAGCCGCTGCTGCGATCGCCGTGCACCGCGGCCTCGATGGTCAGGCGTTCGTAGGCTTTCACCTGCTGCGTCAGCGCCTGCATCGGTTCCGACAGTGGGCCGAAAGTCAGCGGATGCGCGCCCTGAGCATCGACGATACAGTTGATTTCTATCACAGCATCGTCCGGCAGGCCATGGATTGCGCCGCGGTTTGCGGTGTTGACCACTAATTGCGTGCCGAGATTATTATGGATAGCACGGATCAGCTCCAGCGCAACTTCGGAATAGAAAGAACCGCCGCGGAAGCTGAGCTGCTCCGGCTTACTGTTCAGCTGCGGATCGGCATACAGCTCGAACAGCTCTTTCTCCACCTGCATCACCTGCTCAGCGCGAGTGCCGCGCTCGCCGGCGGCGGCCATCTCTTCCGCCAGCATCTCGCGGGTCTGGTAAAAATAGCGGTGGTACGGGCAGGGGATCGCGCCGAGCGCGCGCAGGAAGTCCGGCTGCCAGGGCTCTTCCTTGATGTTGTTCATGGTCAGCGCCGCGCCGTCGCACAGCATGTCGATCACCTTGGCGGTGACGTCGCGCCCCTGCTGCGTGACCTGATGCACCCAGACCATGTGGTTCAGGCCGGCGAACCGCAGCTGCACGTCGGCGTAAGGCGCCTGCAGCATGTTGGCGATCATGTGATGCATGCTGATCGGCACGTTGCACAGGCCGATGATCTTCGCTTTGGTAAAGCGAGACACCGCCTCGGTGACGATACCGGCCGGGTTGGTGAAGTTGATGATCCAGGCGTCCGGCGCCAGCTTTTCCACCCGGCGGGCAATATCCAGCATCACCGGAATGGTGCGCAGCGCCTTGGCGAAGCCGCCGACGCCGGTGGTCTCCTGGCCGAGCAGCTGGTATTTGAGGCCCAGCCGTTCGTCGGCGGCGCGCGCCGGCAGTTGCCCGACGCGGAACTGGGTCAGCACGAAAGCGGCGCCGCGAATGGCGTCGTCCAGCGTGAAGTGCACGCTGACCTTCACCTGTTCCAGCCCATGGCGCGCCAGCATGCGGCGCGTCAGGGCGGCGATGGTTTCCACTTTTTGCCGGCCTGGCTCGACGTCCACCAGCGCCAGTTCGTTGACCGGCAGCTCCTCGATGCGCTGGATCAGCCCATCGACCAGCTCGGGAGTGTAGCTGCTGCCGCCGCCGATCACGGCGATTTTGAGCGTGCTCATGGGCGGCCCTCCGTCAGCGACTGACGGCGATAGAGCTCGATCATGTCGTCGGCCAGATCCTGGATCACCATGGCGTTCATCAGATGATCCTGCGCATGCACGGTGATCAGATTGATCGCCAGCTTGCCGCAGCCTTCGTCCAGGCCGATCAGCTCGGTCTGGATCAGGTGCGCTTTCTTCACCCACTCTTTGGATTCGGCCATGTGTTTGGCCGCGGCGGCGAAGTCGCCGGCGCGCGCTTGTCGCAACGCCATCAACGCATTGCTGCGCGCGCTGCCGGAGAACACCAGCAGTTCCATGATGGTGCTTTCAAACTCGGGGCTGACTTCAGTCATCAATTCACTCACGTCATTTCTCCAGGGGTTGCGCGGCGATGCCGCCGTGGGATGCTTCAATATCCGTTCTTTTTATAATGAGAGCGCTCTCATTTATATAGAGTAACGACAATGCGTGTGCAAACTGGGAGGCAGATCGCAAAAACCGCCCCGGGGCGGCACGGGGCAAAAAATGCGTGATGCGGTTGGCAAAAAAGCCTTCTGCGCCCATACTTTCCGCAGCAAAATTCAGGGCCGCCTAGGATATGTCCCGTAATTGGGTAAATATAGGTAAATGGCTGGCACTTGCCGATACAGCTCTTTAGAATCAAAGCGCTTTTCCGTTGTTTGTCTCTCAGAGAAAGGACCCGTTAATGTTCAAACGTACTTTAGTGACCTTCGTCGCGCTGTGTTCCCTGTCCGCAGTGGCACCAGCCGCACTCGCCGCCGGTGAGACCCATGTCATGCTGACGACCTCGGCGGGGAATATCGAATTGGCGCTCGACAGCCAGAAGGCACCGGTTTCCACCCAGAACTTCGTCGATTACGTGAACAGCGGGTACTACAACAACACCATTTTCCACCGCGTGATCCCGGGCTTCATGATCCAGGGCGGCGGTTTCACCGCTGACATGCAGCAAAAATCCACCAAGGCGCCGATCAAGAACGAAGCCGACAACGGCCTGCGCAACCTGCGCGGCACCATCTCGATGGCGCGCACCGCCGACAAGGACAGCGCCACCAGCCAGTTCTTCCTGAACGTGGCGGATAACGCCTTCCTGGATCACGGCCAGCGCGACTTCGGCTACGCGGTGTTCGGCAAAGTGGTGAAAGGCATGGATGTGGTGGACAAGATCGCTCAGGTGCCGACCGGCAACGTCGGCCCTTACCAGAATGTGCCGACCAAGCCGGTGGTGATTCTGTCGGCCAAGGTGCTGCCGTAAGTTTTTTGGCCGATCCCGCCGGGGTCGGCCGTCCTTCCTCCCGAAGCCTTGCCTTCATCACTGTTTTCTCCCGCGCCCCATGCTCTAATCGGCAGACAATAACCAGACCGGAAATCCGGCGTTCGCCCTTTGTTGTCTCTGGATGAGTTGCTGCCATGTATGAATTTAACCAGGTGCTGTTGCTGTTGCAGCAGATGTGCGTCTATCTCGTTATCGCCTATCTGCTGAGCAAAACCCCGCTGTTCATTCCGCTGATGCAGGTGACCATTCGCCTGCCGCACAAGCTGCTGTGCTACGTGATCTTCTCGGTGTTCTGCATCATGGGCACCTATTTCGGGCTGCACATTCAGGATTCGATCGCCAACACTCGTGCGATAGGCGCGGTCCTGGGCGGGCTGCTGGGCGGGCCGTCGGTGGGCTTTCTGGTCGGGCTGACCGGCGGCCTGCACCGGTATACGCTCGGCGGCATGACCGACGTGGCCTGCGCGATCTCCACGGTGTCGGAAGGCCTGGTCGGCGGCATCGTGCACAGCATCGCCATGCGCCGAGGGCGTATCGAGCTGCTGTTCAATCCGCTGTTCGTCGGCGGCGTGGCGCTGGTGGCGGAAGTGCTGCAGATGGCGATCATCCTGGCGGTGGCGCGCCCCTACGACGAAGCGTTGCAGCTGGTGGAGCACATCGCGCTGCCGATGATGATCGCCAATACCGTCGGCGCGGCGATGTTCATGCAAATCCTGCTGGATAGGCGCGCGATGTTCGAAAAATACACCAGCGCCTTCTCTTCCAAGGCGCTGAAGATCGCCGAGCGCACCGAGGGCATCCTGCGGCAGGGGTTCGATCAGGAGAACAGCATGAAGGTCGCCCGGGTGATCTATCAGGAGCTGGGCATCGGTGCGGTGGCGATCACCGATCGCGACAAGCTGCTGGCGTTTATCGGCATCGGTGACGATCACCACCTGCCGGGCACGCCGATCGCCTCGGTGCATTCGCATCGCGCCATCGACAACAACGAGGTGGTGTACGCCGACGGTAATCAGCTCTCTTACTGCTGCTCGATCAATCCGGCCTGCAAACTGGGATCGACGCTGGTGATCCCGCTGCGCGGCGAAAACCAGCGGGTCATCGGTACCATCAAGTTGTATGAACCGAAAAGCCAGCTGTTCAGCACCATCAACCGGACGCTGGGCGAAGGCATCGCCAGCCTGCTGTCGGCGCAGATCATGGCCGGGCAGTACGAGCGCCACAAACAGCTGCTGGCACAGTCGGAGATCAAGCTGTTGCATGCGCAGGTCAATCCGCATTTCCTGTTCAATGCCTTGAATACCCTGGTGGCGGTGATCCGTCGCGACGGCGAGCGCGCCTGCGAGCTGGTGCAGTCCCTCTCGACGTTCTTTCGCAAAAACCTCAAACGCTCGGATGACGAAGTCAGCCTGGCGGACGAAATTGAACATGTGAACGCCTACCTGCAGATAGAGAAAGCGCGCTTCGCCGATCGGCTGGAGATTGCGGTATCGCTGCCCGAGGCGCTGCTGGCGGCGCGGCTGCCGGCGTTTTCGCTGCAGCCGATCGTCGAGAATGCCATCAAGCATGGCACCTCGCATCTGTTGGGCGTGGGCCGCATCGAAATCGGCGCCTGCTGCGAAGGCGAGCATCTGCTGCTGCAGGTGACGGACAACGCCGGGCTGTTCCAGCCGAAACCGAACTGCAGCGGGCTGGGGATGAACCTGGTGGATAAACGCATTCGCGTGCGCTACGGCGAAGGCTATGGCGTGCAGGTGGATTGCCGGCCGGACGCCTACACCCGCATTACGCTTAATGTCCCTATGGAGAGGGCAGCCTGATGTTAAACGCACTGATTGTTGACGATGAACCTTCCGCGCGCGACAACCTGCGCCACCTGCTGGAAGCTGAAGCGGGGATCTCGATTATCGGCGAGTGCGCCAACGCCATCGAAGCCATCAGCCAGATCCATCGGCTGCAGCCGGACGTGGTGTTTCTCGATATCCAGATGCCACGCATCAGCGGGCTGGAAATGGTCGGCATGCTGGATCCCAACCGTATGCCGCACATCGTGTTTCTGACCGCCTACGACGAATACGCGGTGCAGGCATTTGAGGAGCACGCCTTCGACTATCTGCTGAAGCCGGCGGAGCCGACGCGGCTGAGCAAGACGCTGCAACGCCTGCGGCAGCGCAGTGCGCCGCAGGACGTGACGGCGCTGGATGAGAGCGCCGGCTACCTGAAATACATTCCCTGCACCGGCCACAGCCGCATCTATCTGCTGCGGTTCGATGAAGTGCTGGCGATCCGTTCCAAGCTGAGCGGGGTATTCGTGGTGCGCAGCGACGGCATGGAGTGTTTCACCGAATTGACGCTGCGCACGCTGGAAAGCCGTACGCCGCTGGTGCGCTGCCATCGGCAGTATCTGGTCAACCTGGAGCAGGTGCGCGAGATCCGCTTCGAAGAGGGCGGTGCGGCAGAGATGATCATGTCGGCAGGCGATCCGGTGCCGGTCAGCCGGCGCTATTTGAAGGCGCTGAAGGAGCAACTGGGGCTGCGGGGGTGACTATGCCGGCGGCCACCGGCGGCGAGTATGCACGATGGCCAATATGATGACGCGTTGAGCCGCCCATTCATAGACCAACAGATAGGACGGGGAGATGACCAGCTCGCGCGTGCCGGCTATCCGACCCGTTTTCCCGCTGGTGGGATGATGCACGAGGCGTGCCGCCGCGTCAGCGATTTTTGCATCATTTTCTGCGGCGGCGGCCGGATTTTTAAGTTCCAACCATTCATAAATCGCCAGACGATCGGCGATGGCGGGTACCGTCCATGTCAGTTTCACAAAAGTCCTTTTGTGTTTTATTGCGTTGATTTAGCTCTGCGTTCGGCGAAATAAGCAGCCACCTCTTCATCGTCGGCGAACTTGCCTTCACGCAACGCCTTGCGGCTCACCTCGACCTTTTCCTTTAACCACTGGTCGTACTCTTCCTGCTGCGCCTGACGGCTGACAAACTCGCGCATGAAATCGCGCAGCAGTTGCGAAGCCGTGCGATCGGCGGCCTTTGCCGCGCTGGCGAAAGCGGTTTTTAACTCTTCATCCACGCGGATTACCACGGTAGATTCAGACATGGTATTTACCTCGTATATACAGCGTAATGCTCACTATAACACTGGTGCTTTATTGTTCAAGCAAAGACGCTCTGACGCTAAGCGCAATCTGAATTCATCAGGCCCCGACGGCGCCCTTTTTGTTTGTCCTTGACGGGGTTACGCGGCGCTTATAGCTTTATTGCATCAACAGGCGCGTTTCGCGCCGCGTCAGCGTCAAAGGAACAGAAAATGAGTGAACCACGGATTATCGCCAAAGCGATGAAAGACGGAAAACCGGAACAGGATCTGGTGATTTTGCCGGCGTTGGCCAACCGCCACGGGTTGATTACCGGGGCAACCGGCACCGGCAAGACGGTGACGCTGCAAAAAATGGCCGAACAGTTCTCGCGCATCGGCGTGCCGGTGTTCCTGTCGGATGTGAAGGGCGATCTGTCCGGCATCGGCGCCGAGGGCGTGCCTTCCGAAAAACTGCAGGCGCGTCTGGCGGCGATCGGCGTTACCGACTGGCAACCGCAGGCCTGCACCATTATCCCGTGGGATATTTACGGTGAAAAAGGCCACCCGATCCGCGCCACGATTTCCGATCTCGGGCCGTTGCTGCTGGGGCGCCTGTTGGATCTGAACGAGGTGCAAAGCGGCGTGCTGCAGCTGGTGTTCAAAATCGCCGATGACAATGCGCTGCTGCTGCTGGACATGAAAGACCTGCGCGCCATGGTGCAGTTCGTCGGCGACAACGCCAAACAATTCCAAACCCAGTACGGCAATATCTCTGCCGCCTCTATCGGCGCCATCCAGCGTGGATTGCTGACGCTGGAAGAGCAGGGGGCCAACCAGTTCTTCGGCGAGCCGATGCTGGACATCAACGATCTGATGAAAACCGACGCCAACGGCCACGGCGTGATCAATCTGCTGGCGGCGGACAAGCTGATCAATCAGCCGAAGCTGTATTCGGTGTTCCTGCTGTGGCTGCTGGCCGAGCTGTTTGAGCACCTGCCGGAAGTGGGCGACCCTGAACAGCCGAAGCTGGTGTTCTTCTTCGATGAGGCGCACCTGCTGTTCAACGATGCGCCGGCGGCGCTGCTGACCAAGATTGAACAGGTGGTGCGCCTGATCCGCTCCAAAGGCGTCGGCATTTACTTCGTCACCCAGAACCCGCTGGACATCCCGGACAGCGTGCTGGGCCAGTTGGGCAACCGCGTGCAGCATGCGCTGCGCGCCTTTACCCCGCGCGATCAGAAGGCGGTGAAGACGGCGGCGCAAACCCTGCGCGCCAACCCGGCCTTCGATGCCGAAACGGCGATCACCGAGCTGGGCGTGGGCGAAGCGCTGGTGTCGTTCCTCGACGAAAAGGGCCGGCCGAACGTGGTGGAGCGGGCGATGGTCATCGCGCCGGAATCCAAAATGGGCATGCTTGGCGCGGAAGGGCTGAACAGCGCGATCAACAAGTCGCCGCTGTATGGCCGCTATGAAGACATGATTGACCGCGAGTCCGCCTACGAGAAGCTGTCGTCGGGCGGTTTCGCCACCATCGGCACCCCGCAGCAGGGGCAACAACCGCAGACGCAACAGCAACAACAGCAGGCGGGCGGCGGCCTGATGGATGGTTTGAACGAGCTGTTGTTCGGTTCCACCGGCCCGCGCGGCGGCAAACGCGACGGCATCGTCCAGACCGCCGCCAAGAGCATGGCGCGCGATCTCGGCCGCCAGATCCTGCGCGGCGTGCTGGGGTCGATCACCGGCGGCCGTAAAAAGTAAGCGGAAATTATCGTCGGCAGCGGCGGGTTAAATCAGTAAACTATGGCGGCGTTTTTCTCTGCCGGACCTGACATGCTGCTGCTGATCGATAACTACGACTCCTTTACCTATAACCTTTACCAGTACTTCTGCGAGTTGGGCGCCGAGGTGGTGGTGAAGCGCAACGATGAGCTGCAGCTGGCCGATATCGAGCGGCTGGCGCCGCAGCATCTGGTGATTTCCCCCGGCCCCTGCACCCCGAACGAAGCGGGTATCTCGCTGGCCGCCATTCGTCATTTCGCCGGCAAACTGCCGATCCTTGGCGTGTGCCTGGGGCACCAGGCGCTGGGGCAGGCGTTCGGCGCCGAGGTGGTGCGCGCCCGCGCGGTGATGCACGGCAAAACGTCGGCCATTCGCCATCTGGGCGTCGGCGTGTTTCGCGGCCTGAACGATCCGCTGACCGTGACCCGCTATCACTCGCTGGTGCTGAAAGCCGATACGCTGCCGGACTGCTTTGAAGTGACCGCCTGGAGCGAACGCGACGGCGTGCGCGACGAGATCATGGGCATCCGCCACCGCGCTTTGGCGTTGGAAGGCGTGCAGTTCCATCCGGAAAGCGTGCTCAGCGAGCAGGGCCATCAGCTGCTGGATAATTTCCTCAACCGTTAATCCCGATGCGTTTTTTTCGCTCGTCAGGCGTTTTGCGTTTGCGCTTGATTGGTTTTTTATGCATATTTCGTGATTATGTTTTCAATCTGACATTACGATAGCGCTGAAAAACCTTCAGGGTGGAGCCGAAAAATGACTGAAAAATCCGCAGTGAGCCGCAGCACCTTTGACCAGGTTATCCTGCCTGTTTATGCACCCGCCCAGTTTGTGCCGGTGCGCGGCAAAGGCAGTCGGGTCTGGGATCAGCAGGGAAAAGAGTACATCGATTTTTCCGGCGGCATCGCGGTAACGGCGCTGGGGCACTGCCATCCGGCGCTGGTCGAGGCGCTCAAACGTCAGGGTGAGACTCTGTGGCATACCAGCAACGTCTTTACCAATGAACCGGCGCTGCGCCTGGCGAGCAAACTGATCGACGCCACCTTCGCCGATCGGGTGTTCTTCGCCAACTCCGGCGCAGAGGCCAACGAAGCGGCGTTCAAACTGGCGCGTCATTACGCCATCACCCGCCACAGCCCCTATAAAACCAAAATCATCGCCTTCTATAACGCGTTTCACGGCCGCACGCTGTTCACCGTGTCGGTGGGCGGGCAGGCCAAATATTCCGACGGGTTCGGGCCGAAGCCGGCCGACATTGTGCACGTGCCGTTCAACGATCTGGCGGCGGTGAAAGCGGTGATGGACGACCACACCTGCGCGGTGGTGATGGAGCCGATTCAGGGCGAGGGCGGCATTACGCCGGTCGACGCCGGCTTCCTTAAAGGCGTGCGCAAACTGTGCGACCAACATCAGGCGCTGCTGGTGTTCGACGAAGTGCAAAGCGGCATGGGGCGCAGCGGCAAGCTGTTCGCCTATATGCATTATGGCGTGACGCCGGACATTCTCACCACCGCCAAGGCGCTGGGCGGCGGCTTCCCGGTCAGCGCCATGCTGACTACCGAAGAGATTGCGTCGGTGATGCAGGTGGGCACTCATGGCACCACCTACGGCGGCAACCCGCTGGCCTGCGCGGTGGCGGAGGCGGCGTTGGATGTGATCAATACGCCGGAAGTGCTGAGCGGCATCGAACAGCGCCACGCGCTGTATGTGCAGACTTTGCAGGATATCGGCGATAAATACGGTATTTTCACCGCCATTCGCGGCATGGGGTTACTGATCGGCGCCGAACTGACGCCGCATTATCACGGCAGAGCGCGCGATTTCCTCACCGCCGCCGCCGCGCGTGGGCTGATGATCCTCAACGCCGGGCCGAACGTGATCCGCTTCGCGCCGTCGCTGGTGGTGGAGCTGCAGGACATCGAGGCCGGCATGGCGCTGTTCGAGCTGGCGGTGCAGGATGTGATCAACGCCTGAAGCCCGTGCGGCGAATAACGGGGCGCGGCATGCCGCGCCCTTATTGATCGCGCAGTTTGCGCTTGAGCCAGATGCCGTGGTGCGGGCGCTGACGCCAGGCCAGCGACGAAATGGTATGCATCACGCTCAGGTGCGACAAAATGCGCCGCAAATGACGTTCCATCTCGGTGACGGGCATGTCCGGATGCAGATCCGGCGGCTGCATGATGCCGCTGTTGTCACTGCTCGGGCCGTCGTATTCCAACCGCTGCTGGCAGCTTTGCAGCGCAATTTCACAGGTTTGCAGATAGGCTTCCGCCAGTTTCGGCGTCAGCATGTAGTGCTCGCGCGCCAGAATGGTCATGGCGTTCAGGTGTTCGACGATGAACTGGCTGTGAGTGACCCACAGCCGCATGTCCGCCAGATAATTCGAGGCGAACCCCGGCTCCTGCATCGCCTGATTGAGCGAGGTGAACAGCGCGTTGTGCGCCTGGTTGACCTGCATGCGAGTATAGGCCAACGCGGTGGCGTCCGGTTCCGGCTGCTTCAGCATCAGCCGCAGCGCGGCTTGATCGTTCTCCAGCGCCTGATGGGCATTCTTGCGCAGCAGCCCGCTTTGCCACTGCGGCCACAGCCAAATGGTGCCGCCGAACGCCAGCACGCAGCCTATCAGCGTATCGATCAGACGCGGCACCAGAAAATGCGAGCCGTTCAGCGCCAGCAGCTGCAGGGTGTAAACCGCCGTGACCGTAAAGCCAATCACCGACAGCCCGTAGTTCTTGCGCGAAACCAGGTAGGCCAGCAGCGTGATCACCAGCATGATGCTCAGCGTTTCTCCTTCCGGCAGCTGCAGCTGCAACAGCCCGGCCGCCAGCAATAGCCCGGCAATCGTGCCCAGCGCACGGTGCTGAATACGCACCCGGGTGGCGTTATACCCGTTTTGGCTCACCAGCATGATGGTGAGCAGGATCCAGTAAGGCTTCGGCAGGTTGAAAACCGCACCCAGGCTGCTGCCGACCGCCAGCGTCACCCCCAGCCGCGCGGCGTTGCGCAGGGCGGTGGATTTGAACGACAGGTAGCTGGCCAGCGCCGGCCAAAACGGCAGGCGGTGCTGGCCGGGCATCAGGTCGCGGCGATACAGCGGATGCTGGGTGCGCAGCAGGCGGGCGATGCGGCTGAAGTGGTAATAACAAAACTGGCCGACCGGGTTATCGGGATGCTGCGCCGCCATTTTTTCCAGCGCCGCCAGTTCGTGGCTCATGGAGAAGCGCTTCGAATGTTGATGGTAGAGAATATCGTGCGCCACCACGCGCAGCCGGCCGGCGATCACCTGAGCGTTGCGGCGAATGATCGCTTCGGCCTGGCTCTGCTCCACCAGTTTTTGCACCTCCTCCGGCAGATGCAGGCTGACGGTGATGTGTTCCTGCAGATCCATCGCCACCTGAAAGGCGCGCTGCAGGCGCTTTTGTTCGAGGTTGTTGGCGTGCGGCAGGAAATTGAGCTGTTGGTATAAAAGGCTGATCAGATCCATCACCTTTTGTTGGCGTACCAGCAGCGGGGGCAGCGCGGTTTGCGGATCGGTGTGCTGAGTCAGCAACGAGTATTTGGCTTCGAAATAGTCCGCCAGCTCCAGATAGAGCTGGCTGAGCGTCTCGCGCATTGGCTGTTCTTTCCACAGCTTGAACCAGAACCAGGTGAATAAGCCGTACCAGACGGTGCCGATCGCGTACAGCAGCGGCGCCTGCCAGAGAGGTACCGTGCCGGCCGTGCTGAGGGCGAAAATGGCGGCCACCAGCGCCGCCGGCAACAGCCGGGCGTGCAGCGGGCTGATTTCGCCGGTGACGCCGAGCAGCAGCGCCAGGCCCAGCATCAGCGCCGGCAGCGGCACGTGCCACAGCAGTGCCTGTTGCAGCAGCACGCTGCTGAAGGCGAACAGCGAGCCGCCGACGATCAGCCGTTTAAAGAAGCGCTTATGCGGCGTGTCCAGACCGGCGATATTGCAGCAGGCGGGCACCAGAGAGAACATCAGGCCGAGCTGCAGCTGGCCTATCAACAAGCCGAACAGCACCGGCAGGCACAACACCAGCGTTTGTCGCAGTGCGTAGTTGATTTCCGGGTGGTAGATCAGGCGGCGCCACATGGCAGGGAGCAGATAAAAAAACGGCGCAGACTGCGCCGTTTCTTCGGGGATTAACGGGTGCCGTAGACGACAATGGTTTTGCCGTGGGCGGAAATCAGGTTTTGATCTTCCAGCATTTTCAGAATACGGCCAACGGTTTCACGCGAGCAGCCGACGATCTGGCCGATCTCCTGACGGGTGATCTTGATCTGCATGCCGTCCGGGTGAGTCATGGCGTCAGGTTGCTTCGCCAGATTCAGCAGGGTTTGCGCGATGCGGCCGGTCACGTCCAGGAAGGCGAGGTTGCCCACTTTTTCGGAGGTGACCTGCAGGCGGCTCGCCATTTGGGCGGACAGACGCATCAGGATGTCCGGGTTCACCTGGATCAGCTGGCGGAATTTCTTGTAGGAAATTTCGGCCACTTCACAGGCAGTTTTCGCGCGAACCCAGGCGCTGCGCTCCTGGCCTTCTTCGAACAATCCGAGCTCGCCGATGAAATCCCCCTGGTTGAGGTAGGACAGGATCATCTCTTTACCTTCTTCATCCTTGATCAGCACCGCGACGGAGCCTTTCACGATGTAGTAAAGCGTTTCGGCCTTTTCACCTTGGTGAATCAGCGTACTCTTCGATGGATATTTGTGGATATGGCAATGAGACAGGAACCATTCGAGAGTAGGGTCTGTTTGCGGTTTGCCGAGAACCATTCGCTGTTATCCTCTGTTGTTATCGCTGCCTTGTGTCACAGGGGTCAGAGTTCCCTGTAAAACCCGCCTGTAGCCGCAGTCATGAGCGAGGGCTACCGGCAAGTTTTGAGGCGTGTCATAAAAATACGCTGTCGCTCTAGCATATTAACTTGCCGTAAGCGCTGCAAGCTACATTCTGTTAACATACCGGTAAAGGAGCCTTTCTCTGGGCGTTTCCCTGAAATTCAGTGTCCCGGAAAGATTTATTGCGGCTCTGTTTGTAGCACAGAGTAAGGCGGGTGTCTCGTGTTGTCTCGCTTCAGCATGATTAGCATCAGGTTACGTTGCCTGTTTCTATGCGAAAGCGTACTCTGATTTTAAGAAATCAACCGGAGTGACCAGAATGCAGGCAAGAGTTAAGTGGGTGGAAGGGTTAACGTTTTTGGGTGAATCGGCCTCCGGCCACCAGGTGCTGATGGACGGCAACGCCGGTGATAAAGCGCCCAGCCCGATGGAGATGGTGCTGATGTCGGTGGGCGGCTGCAGCGCGATCGACGTGGTATCCATCCTGCAAAAGGGGCGCAACGACGTGCGCGACTGCGAGGTGAAGCTGACCTCCGAGCGCCGCGAAGAAGCCCCGCGGTTGTTCACCCATATCAACCTGCACTTCATCGTGACCGGCCAGGATCTGACCGACAAGATCGTCGAACGTGCGGTGAACCTGTCGGCGGAGAAATACTGCTCGGTGGCGCTGATGCTCAACAAGGCCGCCACGGTAACCCACAGCTTCGAGATCCGCCAACCGGCGTAATCGAGGCGGAGCGCGGCCGGCGCCGCGCTCAACGCATTTATTCGATCTTCTTGCCTTCCAGCAACCGTTGCACCAGCGGCGCCATGATCAGCTCCATCGCCAGCCCCATTTTGCCGCCCGGCACCACTAACGTATTGATGTGCGAGATAAACGATCCCTGCAGCATCGCCAGCAAGTAGGGGAAGTCGATCTGGTCCAGGCCGCGGAAGTGGATCACCACGAAGCTTTCATCCAGTGAGGGAATGGCCTTGGCGGCGAACGGGTTGGAGGTGTCCACCGTCGGCACGCGCTGGAAGTTGATGTGGGTGCGCGAGAACTGCGGCGTAATGTAGTTGATGTAGTCTTCCATCGAGCGCACCACCGAATCCATCACCGCTTCGCGGGAGTGGCCGCGTTCGCCGGTATCGCGGATCAGCTTCTGGATCCACTCCAGGTTGACGATCGGCACCACGCCGACCAGCAGATCGACGTGTTTGGCCACGTCATGGTGCTCGGTGACAACGCCGCCGTGCAACCCCTCGTAGAACAGCACGTCGGTCGGTGCCGGCAGCGGCTCCCACGGGGTGAAGGTGCCTGGCACCTGATTGTAGGGCACTGCTTCGTCGTAGGTGTGCAGGTACTTGCGCGAACGACCGGTGCCGTTTTTGCCGTAGTCGATAAAGCTCTGCTGCAGCAGGCCGAAGTCGTTGGCCTCGGGGCCGAAATAGCTGATGTGTCTGCCCAGATCGCGCGCCTTGCGGATCGCCGCGTCCATTTCCGGCCGGGTATAGCGGTGGAAGCTGTCGCCCTCCAGCTCGGCGGCGCGAATGTTGAGCTGTTGGAAGATTTTGCGGAACGCCACGCTGGTGGTGGTGGTGCCGGCGCCGCTGGAACCGGTCACCGCAATAACGGGATGTTTGGCAGACATGGTGGTTGTCACTCCGTGTTGAATGCGCCGGCGTCAGGGGATTATTGTGGCTCTTGTTGACGCTCTCTATGTCAGGAAGAAATGGCGCGCGCTGGTTTGCAATGTCCCATTGTTACCTGATTTTTTCCGTCAGTCATAGAACCGGGCGCCACTAAATTTCTTCCTGCCCGGCGCGGAACTGACCGCGCGGCATGATGTTGACGCTCTCATGCAGTTCCGACCACACCAGCACCACCTCGCCGTTTTTCAGCTGGCGGCGCACGTCCTCCACCTTCTGCTCCAGCGATCGTTCGTGCTCGCCGTAATCGGTGCCTTCGCGCAGTACAAAGGATTCGATCAGGCTGTTCAGGGTGTCGGTTGCCAGTTCTTGCCAGGGAATGATCACGTCGGGATGTCCAGATAAGGGGAAAGCCAGGCCGGAATGCGATGCTCCAGCCACATGTGCGGTTTTTTCAGCGTGCCGCCGACAAAGCCGACGTGGCCGCCGAACTCGGTCAGCTGATATTCGATATTGCGCGGCAGGCCGGCGACGTCGGGGATCACCTCATGGGTCATGAAGGGATCGTCCTTCGCATGGATGATCAGCAGCGGCGTTTGGATCGCCGGCAACAGCGGCAGGGCGCTGCAGCGGCGATAATAGTCGGTGGCGTCGCTGAAGCCGTGAATGCGCGAGGTGATGGCGTCGTCGAATTCGCGGATGCGTCGCAACCCGTTCAGCTGTGACAGTTTGAGCGGCAGAGTGTCCGGGTAGTGCAACAGCTTGCGGGTGGCGTTTTGTTTCAGCTGCCCCAGCAGGTAGCGCTGATAGACGCGGGAGAAACCTTGCTCCATGCGATAGGCGCAGGGCTCCAGCATCAGCGGCGCCGAGACCACCACCGCCGCCTGCAGCAGGCTGTCGGCGCCTTGCTGCGCCAGATAACAGGCCAGCATGTTGCCGCCGAGCGAAACGCCTACCGCCGCGGTTGGCACCTCGCCGTAGCTGTCGCGCAGCCAGCGCAGGAAGAAACGCGCGTCTTCGGTTTCGCCGGAGTGGTAGATGCGCTGTTTGCGGTTGGGCACGCCGCTGCAGCCACGAAAGTGCATCACCACCCCGAGCCAGCCGCGCTCGCGCCAGGCGTTGAGCAGGCCATGCGCGTAGGGGCTGTAGAAGCTGCCCTCCAGACCGTGGAACAGCACCGCGCGCGGTTTATCGCGCGCCTGCGCCGGATCCTCGCTCCAGGCGAGATCGACGAAATCGCCGTCGGGCAATTCCAGCCGTTGCCAATGCGGTTTCAATAACACGCGGCGGCGCACCAGCCGCGGCAACAGCGTTTGCAGGTGCGGGTTACTGGCCCCTGTCAGAGGGCGAAAGGTGTTAGGCATAGGCTGAGTAAAATGTTGTGGGCGGCTATTGTGAGATCCCTAGCGCACTGTTAGCTTCAATACCAAGAATTATCAATGATACTGCAAAAAAGCGCCTTGGGTGAGGAGCACCCGTGCCATGGAACCGAGTTTATTCCTTTCGATGCTGGGCTTCCTGTGGGTCGCCGCCATCACGCCCGGCCCCAATAATCTGCTGCTGACCACCTCCGGCGCTAACTTCGGCTTTATGCGATCGCTGTGGCTGATGGTCGGCATCATGCTCGGCATGCAAAGCATCTTGCTGCTGGTGGCGTTCGGCGTCGGCAGCCTGATCCTGGTCTACCCGTCGCTGCACCTGATCCTGAAAATCCTCGGCAGCCTGTACCTGCTGTGGCTGGCGTGGAAAGTCGCCACCGCCGCCTATGAAAAGCTGGAAACCGACGTGGCGCCACCGCAGCCGGTGCGGCTGTATCAGGGCTGGCTGCTGCAGTTCCTCAACCCGAAAGCCTGGCTGATGGCGCTGGGGGCGGTGGCGAGCTTCAGCCTGGCGGGCGATAAGTACAACGGTTCCATTGCGGCGATCGCGCTGGGCATTGTGGCGGTGAACATCGTCGCCGGCATTATCTGGCTGGCGTTCGGCACCCTGATTGGCCGCCTGCTGCGCAGTAAAAAGGCCTGGGTTATCTTCAACGTTTCCATGGGGTTGTTGACTGCAGCCTGTGTGTTACTGATCTGGTATTAAGGAGTGAACGATGGCGGAAAACTATTATCACGTGGTCGCCTTTACCGGCGAAGGGTTGCGCGGCAACCCGGCCGGGGTTTGCCTGCTGACGCAGCCGCTGCCGGCGGAGCGGCTGCAGGCGATCGCTAACGAGATCGGCCTGTCGGAAACCAGCTTTGTCTGGGATGACGGCGACATGACCGCTATCCGCTGGTTTACCCCGGAACGCGAGGTCGATCTTTGCGGCCACGGCACGCTGGCGGCGGCGCATGTGATGTTCAGCGCGGTTAACCCGGCGCTGAAGGATATTCGCTTCAGATCGGCCGGCGGCGAGCTGTTCGTCAAGCGCGATGAGCGGGACGGGGAGCGGCTGGTGCTTGATTTCCCCGCCAGGCCGCCGCAGAAAGTCGCCGAACCGGCAGGCCTCGCGGCGCTGCTGGGCGTGCAGCCACAGGAAGTGTGGCAGGCGAAAGCGCTGCTGGTGGTGCTTGAAAACGAGGCGCAGGTGCGCGCGCTGCGGCCGGACATCCCGGCGCTGATCGCATTGGCCGGCCGCGCGGTGATCGTCACCGCGCCGGGTGACACCGTGGACTTCGTTTCGCGCTATTTCACGCTCGACGGCGGCGAGGATCCGGTGACCGGCTCCGCGCACTGCACGCTGATGCCCTACTGGACGGCGCGTCTCGGCCGCCATCGGCTGCACGCCCGGCAGATTTCGGCGCGCGGCGGCGAGCTGTTCTGCGAACTGCAAGGGGACCGCACGCTGCTGGGCGGCTACGCTCACGTGTTCTTGCACGGGACGATCGCGCTGTGATCCGTTTTAATATTACCTAGGGTAATAAAGAAGACTTTTTTATTCTTTTATCGCCCGTCATCGCTCAGATAAAACTGTCAGCAACTGAACAGATTTTTATCAACGGAGCGGAACATGGCGGGCAAACTCTTTTCTTTACGCAACGCGGCGCTGCTGGCGCTGTCGCTCAGCGCGGCCAGCGCCTACGCGGTGGACGTGACCGTGGCGTACCAGACGTCGGCGGAGCCGGCCAAGGTGGCGCAGGCGGAAAACAGCTTCGCCAAACAGTCCGGCGCGACCGTCGACTGGCGTAAGTTCGACAGCGGCTCCAGCGTGTTGCGCGCGCTGGCCTCCGGCGACGTGCAGATCGGCAATATCGGCTCCAGTCCGCTGGCGGTGGCCGCCAGCCAAAAACTCCCCATCGAAGTGTTCCTCATCGCCTCGCAGCTCGGCAGTTCCGAAGCGCTGGTGGTGAAAAATGACATCAAAAGCCCGCAGGATCTGATCGGCAAGCGCATCGCGGTGCCGTTTATCTCCACCACGCATTACAGCCTGCTGGCCTCGCTCAAACATTGGGGCATCAAGCCTGAACAGGTGAAGATCCTCAATCTGCAGCCGCCGGCCATCGCCGCCGCCTGGCAGCGCGGCGACATCGACGGCGCTTACGTCTGGGCGCCGGTGGTCAACGAACTGGCCAAACAGGGCAAGGTGCTGACCGACTCCGCGCAGGTGGGCGAATGGGGTTCACCGACGCTGGACGTGTGGGTGGTGCGCAAAGACTTCGCAGAGAAACATCCCGACGTAGTAACCGCCTTTGCCGCCAGCGCCCTGCAGGCGCAAAAGGCCTACCTGGCGGCACCGGAACAGTGGCTGAAAGATCCGAGCCATCTCAGCACACTGGCTCGCTTGAGCGGCGTGCCGGAAGCGCAGGTGCCGGAACTGGTGAAGGGGAACCGTTATCTGCCGGTGGCCGATCAGGTCGCCCAGCTCGGCCAGCCGGTGGACAAGGCGATTCGCGATACCGCCGAATTCCTCAAGCAGCAGGGCAAGATCCCGCAGGTCGACAGCGATTACAGCGCTTATGTGACCGACCGTTTTGTGAAACAGGTGCAGGCTGCGCCGCAGTCGTAAGGAAGCAGGATGCTAAACGTCAGCCATCTTTCAGCAGAGTATCAGGGGCGGCCCGCGCTGCGTGACGTGTCGTTCCAGATCGCCGCCGGGCAACTGGTGGTGGTGCTCGGCCCGTCGGGCTGCGGCAAAACCACGCTGCTGAATTTAATCGCCGGGTTTATCGAGCCTTCAGCTGGCAGCATCACGCTGGATGGAACGTCCGTTCATGGCCCAAGCGCCGAACGGGGCGTGGTGTTCCAGCATGAGGGTTTACTGCCGTGGCGTAACGTGGTGGACAACGTCGAGTTCGGCCTGCAGCTGGCCGGCGTCGGCAAGACGCAGCGCCGCCAGGTGGCGGAGCAGATGTTGCAGCGCGTCGGTCTGGCTGGTTACGAGCGGCATTTCATCTGGCAGCTTTCCGGCGGCATGCGCCAACGCGTCGGCATCGCCCGCGCCCTGGCCGCCGATCCGCGTCTGCTGTTGCTGGATGAACCGTTCGGCGCGCTGGACGCGTTCACTCGCGAGCAGATGCAGGAGCTGCTGCTGACCATCTGGCGCGATACCGGCAAGCAGGTGCTGCTGATTACTCACGATATTGAAGAGGCGGTGTTCCTCGCCAGCGAGCTGTTGCTGCTGTCGCCGGGGCCGGGGCAGGTGGTGGAGCGGCTGTCGCTGAACTTCGGCCAACGCTATGCCGACGGCGAAGCCTGCCGCTCAATTAAGTCCGATCCTGAATTTATCGCGCAGCGCGAATACGTGCTGGGCAAAGTTTTCCAACAGCGCGAGGCCTTGTTATGAGCCTGCATTCCACGTTAAAGGCCGCGGCGCAGCCGCAGGGCAAAGCGACGCGCCGTTTCAGCGTGCCGCGCAACGTTTGGCTGAGCGGCGCCACGCTGTTGACGGTGTTGATCGTCTGGTGGGGCGTGACGGCGCTGCAGCTGATCAGCCCGCTGTTCCTACCGGCGCCGCAGCAGGTATTGCATCAGCTGATCACCATCGCCAGCCCGCAAGGCTTTATGGACGCCACGCTGTGGCAGCATCTGGCGGCCAGCCTGGGGCGCATTTTGGTGGCGCTGCTGGCGGCGGTGATCGTCGGCATTCCGGTGGGTATCGCCATGGGGCTGAACGACACGGTGCGCGGCATCCTCGATCCGCTGATTGAGATCTATCGTCCGGTGCCGCCGTTGGCGTATTTACCGCTGATGGTGATTTGGTTCGGCATCGGCGAAACCTCGAAGATCTTGCTGATTTATCTGGCGATTTTCGCGCCGGTGACGCTGTCCGCCGTGGCGGGCGTGCGCAGCGTGGCGCAGGTGCGGGTACGCGCCGCCCGCGCGTTGGGCGCCACGCGTTGGCAGGTGCTGCGTTTCGTGGTGCTGCCGAGCGCGCTGCCGGAGATCCTGACCGGCATTCGCATCGGGCTGGGCGTCGGCTGGTCGACGCTGGTGGCCGCCGAACTGATCGCCGCCACGCGCGGCCTGGGATTTATGGTGCAATCCGCCGGTGAGTTTTTGGCGACCGACGTGGTGTTGGCCGGCATTGGCGTGATTGCGGTGATTGCATTTGGGTTGGAGCTGGGGCTGCGCGCCCTGCAGCGCCGATTGACCCCGTGGCATGGAGTACAGCAATGAACGAACGTCTGAATATCACCCCGCTGGGGCCTTACATCGGGGCGCTGGTGGAAAACGTCGAGTTGGCCCGGCCGTTGGGCGATGGCCAGTTTGAACAGCTTTATCATGCGCTGCTCAAGCATCAGGTGCTGTTCTTCCGCAACCAGCCGATCACGCCGCTGCAGCAGCGCGATCTGGCCGGCCGCTTCGGCGATCTGCACATCCATCCGGTCTATCCGCACGCCACCGACGTGGAAGAGATCATCGTGCTCGATACTCACGACGACAACCCGCCGGACAACGACAACTGGCACACCGACGTGACCTTTATCGAGAACCCGCCGCTGGGGGCGATCCTGGCGGCCAAGACGCTGCCTGCCACCGGCGGCGATACGCTGTGGGCCAGCGGCATTGCCGCCTATGAGGCGCTGTCGGCGCCGTTCAGAACGCTGCTCGCGGGGCTGCGCGCGGAACATGACTTCACCAAGTCGTTCCCGGAGCACAAGCATCGCGGCAGTGAAGAAGAGCATCAGCGCTGGCAACTGGCGGTGCAGAAAAACCCGCCGCTGCTGCATCCGGTGGTGCGCACTCACCCGGTCAGCGGCCGACAGGCGCTGTTCGTCAATGAAGGGTTCACCACGCGGATCGTGGATGTGGCGCCGAAGGAGAGCGATGCTTTACTGAATTTCCTGTTTGCTCACATCACTAAGCCGGAGTTTCAGGTGCGCTGGCGCTGGCAGGAAAATGACGTGGCGATCTGGGATAACCGCGTGACGCAGCACTACGCCAACGCGGATTATCTGCCGCAGCGGCGCATCATGCACCGCGCGACCATTCTGGGGGATAAACCTTTTTACAAGGCCTGAGGCTTAGGCTTCGAACGCCTGCGTTAACTGCTCCAGCTGTTCCTGCGCATCCAGCCAGGTCATTTCCGTTTCTTCCAGCGCGGATTTGGCCTGGCTTTGCTTTTGCAGGCAGTCGGTCAACTCGGCCTTGCGGCTGATGTCGTACAGCGCGGGATCCGCCAGCTGTTCCTCCACCGCCGCCAGTTCGGCGCCCAGTTTTTCCATCTGCTGTTCCAGCTTGGCGATCTGCTTGCGCAGCGGTTGGGTTTGCGTACGGAACTCCGCCTCGCGGCGTTTTTGATCCTTGCGCGCCTGCGCGCTGTTGCCGCCGCTCTCTTTTTCCGGCGCGTCCTGTTGGCTTTCCTGGCGCTGCAGGTCGACAAGCCACTGCTGATAATCGTCGAGATCGCCTTCGAAAGGCTCGACCTGGCCATCGTGCACCAGGTACAGATCGTCGGTGGTGGAGCGCAGCAGGTGACGGTCGTGCGATACCACCACCAACGCGCCTTCGAAATCGATCAGCGCCTCGGTCAGCGCCTGACGCATGTCGAGATCCAGGTGGTTGGTCGGTTCATCGAGCAGCAGCAGGTTCGGGCGTTGCCAGACGATCAGCGCCAGCACCAGCCGCGCCTTCTCGCCGCCGGAGAAACGCTCGGTCATTTCGCTGACCTTGTCGCCCTGGAAGCCGAAACCGCCCAGATAGTCGCGCAGCTGCTGCTCCAGCACCCTTGGGGCGATGCGGCTCAGGTGCTGCAGCGGCGATTCGTCGGCGCGCAAAAATTCCAGCTGATGCTGGGCGAAGTAACCCAGCTTGATGCCTTTCGCCAGGCCGATCTCGCCGCTCAGCGGCTCCAGGGTGCCGGCCAGCAGTTTGATCAGCGTCGATTTCCCGGCGCCGTTGCGGCCGAGCAGGCCGATGCGTGAGCCGGGCACCAGGTTCAGCTTGATTGACTTCAGGATCACTTTATCGCCATACCCGGCGCTGACCTTTTCCATGCGCAGCAGCGGGTTCGGCAGGCTTTCCGGCGGGCGGAAGCTGAAGGTGAACGGGTTGTCGACGTGCGCCGGGGCTATCAGCTCCATGCGCTCCAGCATCTTGATGCGGCTCTGCGCCTGTTTGGCCTTGGTGGCCTGCGCGCGGAAACGGTCGATATAGCTTTGCAGGTGCGCCACTTTCTCTTGCTGGTGCTGATACAGCGACTGCTGCTGCGCCAGCTTGGTGGCGCGCTGGCGTTCGAACGACGAGTAGTTGCCGGTGTACTCGTTCATCGTCTGCTGTTCGATATGCAGGATCTTGTCGACGATCGGATCGAGGAAGTCGCGGTCGTGCGAGATCAGCACCAGCGTGCCGGGATAGCTTTTCAGCCAGCGCTCCAGCCAGATCACCGCATCGAGATCCAGGTGGTTGGTCGGTTCGTCGAGCAGCAGCAGATCGGAACGGCACACCAGCGCCTGCGCCAGGTTGAGGCGCATGCGCCAGCCGCCGGAAAAGTCGCGCACCGGGCTTTGCAGCTGTTCGTTGGAGAAGCCGAGGCCGTGCAGCAGGCTGGCGGCGCGGGAACGGATGGTCCAGGCGTCGATGGCGTCCAGCTTGCCGTGCAGGGTGGCGATGGCGTGGCCGTCGTTGCGATCGTTGGCCGCCTGCAACTCGGCTTCGAGCTGGCGAAACTCGCGGTCGCCGTCGATAACATACTCGATCGCCGGCACGTCCAGCGCCGGCGTCTCCTGGTTGACCCAGGCCAGCGCCCAGTTGCCGGGGAAGGTGAAGCTGCCGCCGTCCGCCGCGATCTCGCCCTTCAGCAGCGACAGCAGCGTGGATTTGCCGCAGCCGTTTTTGCCCACCAGGCCGACCTTCTGACCGGGATTAACCGTCGCCGTGGCGTTGTCCAGCAGGACGCGAATGCCGCGTCGGATTTGTAGCGAGGAGAATACAATCATAAAGCGCCGTATGTTCAGAGTATGTTAAATTATCATTAAGGTAACAGAACGCGCACCGCGCGCTGTTTTTGTCTTTGCGATGCATGGTAACGGAAAACCGCTACCCTGACGACGCTTTGGAGGGGAATGATGTCGCAGCCGCCCAAGGTCTTGCTGCTGTATGCCCATCCGGAATCCCATGACTCGGTGGCGAACCGGGTTTTGCTTCGACCGGCGCAGCAGTTGGAACATGTCACCGTGCACGATCTCTACGCGCACTATCCTGATTTTTTTATCGATATCCATCACGAACAACAGCTGCTGCGTGAGCATCAGGTCATCGTGTTTCAGCATCCTCTCTATACCTACAGCTGCCCGGCGCTGCTGAAGGAGTGGCTGGATCGCGTGCTGGCGCGCGGCTTCGCCAGCGGCGTGGGCGGCAATGCGCTGGCGGGCAAGTACTGGCGCTCGGTGATCACCACCGGCGAGCCGGAAGGCGCCTACCGTACCGGCGGTTATAACCACTATCCGATGGAAGATATCCTGCGGCCGTTCGAGCTGACCGCCGGGATGTGCCATATGCACTGGTTGACGCCGTTCGTGGTGTATTGGGCGCGGCGGCAAAAGCCGGAGGTGCTGCGCAGCCATGCGGACGCCTACGGGGACTGGCTGAGCCACCCGCTGCCGCACGGAGGACGATGATCATGGAAGGATCGACCTTACTGACCGCCATTTTGCTGTTCCTGTTTGCCGCGGTGGTGACGGTGCCGATCGCCCGCCGTCTGGGGATTGGCGCGGTGCTGGGCTATCTGATCGCCGGTATCGCCATCGGCCCGTGGGGATTGGGCTTCATTCGCGACGTTGACGAGATCCTGCACTTCTCCGAACTGGGCGTGGTGTTCCTGATGTTCATCATCGGCCTGGAGCTGAATCCCAGCAAGCTGTGGGAGCTGCGGCGCTCGATCTTCGGCGCCGGCGCCGGCCAGGTGCTGATCACCGCGGCGGTGCTGGGCGCATTGTTGTATCTGACGCACTTCGCCTGGCAGGCGGCGGTGATAGGCGGTATCGGCCTGGCGATGTCTTCCACCGCCATGGCGCTGCAGCTGATGCGCGAAAAGGGCATGAATCGCAACGAAGGCGGGCAGCTGGGTTTCTCGGTGCTGCTGTTCCAGGATATGGCGGTGATCCCGGCGCTGGCGTTGATCCCCATTCTGGCCGGCGCCGGCGGCACCAGCGACGACTGGGCGAAGATCGCGCTCAAGGTGGCGGCGTTCGGCGGCATGCTGATCGGCGGCCGCTTCCTGCTGCGGCCGCTGTTCCGCTATATCGCCGCTTCCGGCGTGCGCGAGATCTTCACTGCCGCGGCGCTGTTGCTGGTGCTCGGCTCGGCGCTGTTTATGGAGACGCTTGGCCTGTCGATGGCGCTCGGCACCTTCATTGCCGGCGTGCTGCTGGCGGAGAGCGAATACCGCCACGAACTGGAGATCTCCATCGAGCCGTTTAAAGGGCTGCTGCTGGGGCTGTTCTTTATCTCGGTAGGCATGGTGTTGAATATCGGCGTGCTCTACACCCATCTGGCCGAGGTGTTGATCGGCGTGTTGGCGCTGGTGGCGGTGAAATCCGGCGTGCTCTACGGCGTGTCGCGCCTGTTCGGCCTGCGCAGTTCGGTGCGCCTGCAGTTTGCCGGCGTGCTCAGCCAAGGCGGCGAGTTTGCCTTCGTGCTGTTTTCTGCGGCGGGCGCGCAAAAGGTGCTGCAGCCGGATCAACTCTCTTTGCTGCTGGTGGTAGTGACGATGTCGATGATGACCACACCGCTACTCATGCAGGCCATCGACCGCATTTTGGCGCGCCGCTATAACGCCAAAGGCGAAGACGAGGAGACGCCGTACGTAGAGGACGACGATCCGCAGGTGATCATCGTTGGTTTCGGGCGTTTCGGCCAGGTGATAGGCCGCCTGTTGATGGCCAACAAAATGCGCATTACCGTACTGGAACGCGACGTCAGCGCCGTCGGCGTGCTGCGGCGTTACGGTTACAAGGTCTATTACGGCGACGCCACCGAGCTGGAGCTGCTGCGCGCGGCGGGCGCCGAAAAGGCCAAGTCGATCGTGATCACCTGCAATGAGCCGGAAGACACCATGGAGATCGTGCGGCTGTGCCAGCAGCACTTCCCGAATCTGAGTATTCTGGCGCGGGCACGCGGCCGCGTGGAGGCGCATGAGTTGCTGCAGGCGGGCGTGAAACAGTTCAGCCGCGAAACCTTCTCCAGCGCGCTGGAACTGGGGCGCAAGGCGTTGATGGAGTTGGGCATGCACCCGCATCAGGCCTTCCGCGCCCAGCAGCATTTCCGCCGCCTGGATATGCGCATGCTGCGTGAACTGATGCCGCCGCATCAGGGCGACGTGGCGCAAATTTCCCGCGTGAAAGAAGCGCGGCGCGAGCTGGAAGAGCTGTTCCATCGCGAAATGCAAAAAGAAAGTCGCCAGTTTGACGGCTGGGATGAATACGAATAAGCGGGAGCATAACGATGTCTGCAACACGTAAGAGATTTATCGCCGGGGCGGTGTGCCCAAGCTGTAGCGCCATGGATACGCTGGCGGTGTGGCGGGAGGATCAGGTGGAAGTGGTGGAGTGCGTCAAGTGCGGCCATCACCAGCGCCAGACCGAGCAACAGGTGGAAAAACACGTTCGCCCGCAAGAGCAGGTGATCGGCATTTTTCAGCCGAAGTAGCGTTTTTTTATCCCGGAGGGTACAGCGAGGCAGATTTCCGTTACAATCTGTCCGGAAAAGGCGCGCATCCCGATAACGGTGCGCGTCCTAGTAGCCAACGGTAGGAGATATCATGAAAGTAGCAAAAGACTTGGTGGTCAGCCTGGCTTACCAAGTACGTACAGAAGACGGTGTTTTGGTTGATGAGTCTCCGGTGAGCGCACCGCTGGACTATCTGCACGGGCATGGTTCTCTGATCGCAGGTCTGGAAAAAGCGCTCGAAGGCCACGACGTTGGCGATCGTTTTGACGTTCACGTCGGCGCGAACGACGCGTACGGCAACTACGACGAAAACCTGGTGCAGCGCGTACCGAAAGACGTCTTCATGGGCGTTGACGAACTGCAGGTCGGCATGCGTTTCCTGGCTGACACCGATCAGGGCCCGGTACCGGTTGAAATCACCGAAGTTGACGGCGACCACGTTGTGGTTGACGGCAACCACATGCTGGCCGGCCAAAACCTGAACTTCAACGTGGAAGTTGTCGCGATCCGCGAAGCGACTGCAGAAGAACTGGCACACGGTCACGTACACGGCGAGCACGACCATCACCACGAACATGGTGAAGGCTGCTGCGGCGGTCACGGCCACAGCCACGATCACGACCATGGTCACGACCACGGTAAAGGCGGTTGCGGTAACGGCGGTTGCGGCTGCCACTAAGCAGAACGCGATCACGAGACAAGAGGGCGGCCATCGGCTGCCCTTTTTTATGCGCGGCGCACCGGGCGCCGAACGGCACAACAGGACATGCCATGGCCACCATGAAAGACGTTGCGCGGCGCGCCGGCGTTTCCACGGCCACCGTCAGCCGGGTGATCAATAATACCGCCTACGTTGAACCGGTGACCCGCGAACGCGTCGAGAAGGCGATGCGCGAGTTTAACTACCACCGCAACGCCGCCGCGCTGGCGAAAAGAAGCGGCAATATGCTGGGGTTGCTGACCGGCAACCTCGACGATCCGTTTTTTTCACGCCTGGCGCGGGGCGTGGAAGACATCACGCGACAGGCCGGCGTGCGTTTGATGTTGTGCAGCGGCGGGCATCAGGCCGAACTGGAAAAAAGCGGCCTCGACTTTCTCATCAATCAGGGATGCGAAGCCATCGTGGCGCACGTCACGCGCATGGGGGAGGAGGAGCTGCTGCGCTACGCCGCCCACACGCCCGCGCTGGTGCTGATCAACCGTTACCTGCCCGCCATCGCCAACCGTTGCATCTGGCTCGACAACGCCAATGCGGCGCAGACGGCGACCAAGCTGCTCATCCGTCAGGGGCATCGGAGAATCGCCTGCGTGACGACGGATCTGCCGATCGACGACCGCGCGCAGCGGTTAGCGGGTTACCGCCAGGCCATGGCCGCCGGCGGCATTGAGGTGCCCGGCAGCTGGATCATCAGCGTGCCCTTCAATGAAAGAGGGGGCGAACTGGCGGCCGAGCGCGTTCTGGCCAGCGACCAACGCTTCACCGCCGCAGTGACGTTCAACGACGTGATGGCCGCCGGCATGATGCGCACCTGCCACCAACGGCAAGTTCAGTTGCCTGAAGCGCTGTCGCTCGTCGGTTTTGACGACATTGCCCTAGCGAAATATCTCCACCCCGCGTTGACCACCGTGCATTACCCCATCGAGAAAATGGCCCGCCGCGCCGCGCGTCTGGCGCTACAAATCCACAGCGGCAGCGACGTCGCGCCGCAGAACAACCGCTTTTCGGCCGAACTTATCCTGCGAGACTCCGTCGCCGATGGTGAGAGGACTGAGCAAAGCAAGCGCGGCGAATGAGAGGCGGCTCACATAACGCCATCTCATGAAACCGATTACATGGCCAGTGGCCTGCGCTCACATCCTCCGATTACCGAAGCCATTACGCTGTTGCAGTACCCCCTCTTCAACAGGAGCCGTATATGGATAATAAGAAAACGCTCAACCTTGGGCTGGCGACGCTGCCGATTGTGGCCATGCTGTTGCTGCTCATCATCGGCTATGGCCAGTTTGGCCTGCGCATTGAACCGCTGCTGCTGGTGTCCGCCGCCATCGCCGCCGCGTTGGCCTGGTGGCAAGGCTACCGCTGGGATGACATCATCGGGGCCATCGTGGCCAAGCTGGCTAAGGCGATGCCGGTGATCATGATCCTGATCTGCGTGGGCGGGCTGATCGGCACCTGGATGATCAGCGGCACAATCCCTTACATGGTGTATTGGGGGCTGAAGCTGATTAGCCCGCAATACATTCTGATCGCCGCGTTCTTCATCACCAGCGTGATCTCGGTGTGCACCGGTACCTCGTGGGGGGCGGCCGGCACCGTGGGCGTGGCGTTGATGGGCGTGGCCGCCGGTCTGGACGTGCCGCTGGCCGCCGCGGCCGGGGCGGTGGTGTCCGGCGCCTACTTCGGCGACAAAATTTCCCCGTTGTCCGATTCGACGAACTTCGCGGCTATCGTCGCGGATACCGATCTCTACAGCCATATCCAGCATCTGATGTACACGACGCTGCCGAGCTTCATCCTGGCCGCCGTGGTGTACCTGATCGCCGGCCACACCGGCGCGGTGGGCAGCGTGGCAACGCCGGAAAAAGTGACCGAAATCGTCAGCGCGCTTGAGGGGTTGTACCATTTCAATCTGCTGTTGATCCTGCCGCCGGTGCTGGTGCTGTGGGGCGCGGTGACCAAACGGCCGGTGATTCCCGTCATGCTGGCCGCCTGCGCGCTGGCGATCGCCATCGGCGTCGCGCTGCAGGGTTTTAGCCTGCAACAGGGGCTGAATGCGTTGATGGACGGTTTCAATCTGTCGATGTTCGCCAGCCAGGGCCATAACGTTGAAGGGATCGTCGCCGATGTGCCGCGCCTGCTGAACCGCGGCGGCATGTTCTCGATGATGAGTACGATCCTGCTGGTGTTCTGCGCCTTTTCCTTCGCCGGCGCCTTGACGCTGACCGGCGCGCTGACGGTGATCATCAGCCGGCTGCTGAAAGTGGTGCACACCACCGGCCAGCTGATCGCCGCTACCGTTGCCACCACCATCCTGGTGACCGGCGCGACCAGCGACGGCAAGCTGGCGCTGCTGATCCCGGCTGAGCTGTTCAAAGGGGTCTATCGACGCATGGGGCTGGACAACAAAAACCTGTCGCGCACCGTCGAAGATGCGGGCACCGTCATCGAGCCGCTGATCCCGTGGACGGCCGCCGGTATTTACATGGCGACCACGCTGGGAGTGAGCACGCTCGATCTGCTGCCGTGGGCGATCCAATGTTATGTCGCAGTGGTGTTCGCCCTGATTTATGGCTTCACCGGCTTCGGTATCGCCAAACTCCAACCTCAGAACGACTTGCAGCGTAAGGAAGCCTGACATGACGAGTCATTTCAACGCCATCATCGATCGCCACAATACCGGCTCCGTGAAGTGGGACTTCATCGACCGCTATCTGCAACTGGACGGCAGCGAATTGTTGCCGATGTGGGTGTCCGATTTCGACTTTCCATGCCCGCCGGAGGTGCAACAGGCGCTGCATCAGCGGGTGGACCACGGCGTCTTTGGCTACAGCGAACGCGACGACGCCTACTACCAGGCGGCGCTCGACTGGTTTGCCAAGCGGCACGACCTGCCGCTGCGGCGCGAGTGGTTCACGTCGATTGAAGGGGTGGTGCCAGGGTTGGCGATGCTGATCCAACTGCTCAGCAAGCCGGGGGACGGCGTGGTGGTGCAGGGGCCGTACTATGGCTCGTTCGCCAAGATAGTCACCATGAACGGCAGAGAGGTGATTGAAAATCCGCTGCTGGAAACCCCGCAGGGATACCGGATCGATTTCGACCGGCTGGCCGCCTGCCTGGCGCAGCGCAAACCGCCGCTGTTGTTGCTGTGCAATCCGCACAATCCGACCGGCCGTTGCTGGCGCCGCGAGGAACTGGAGCAGCTCATGGCGATCTGCCACGCCCACGATGTCACGGTGATCTCCGATGAAATTTGGGCCGATCTGCTGCTGCCCGGCGAGACGTTTACATCGGTGTTGCATCTGGACGAGGAATATCGCGAGCGGGTGATTGCGGCGACGTCCGCCAGCAAAACCTTCGGACTCTCTTCGCTGCGCATTTCGAATTTTCTGATCCCCAATGCCCGGCTGCGGCAGGCGTTTGTCGATCGGCTGAACGCCCACGGGCTGGATGTATTCAACGCGCTGTCGATGACGGCGGCGACCGCGGCCTATCAACGGGGCGCTGCCTGGCTTGATGAGCTGCTCGACTACCTGGCGGAGAATCGGCGCTGGTTTGAGCAGGCGCTGGCGGCCGCCGCGCCCTGGTGCACGATGACCCAGGCTGAAGGGACTTATCTCGCCTGGCTGGATTGCCGTGCACTGGGTTTGAACGATGCTGACTTACAGCAGGCGCTGGTGGCGGTGGCGAAGCTGGCGCCGTCGATGGGCAGCGGTTTCGGCCCGCAGGGGAGCGGTTTTATCCGCATCAACCTGGGGTGCCCGCGCCGCTATCTCGAGCGTGCCGTCGACGGGCTGGCACGCCTGAAATAACCGAGCAGCGGGCCCTCAATAGTGCGGCGGAGGGGTTTCTTCCGATTGCGAGGCGATCATTGAGGTTTGGGTCGAGCGCAGCTTGTCGGTCAACATGCGCAGGTGTTCGCGCATCTTCAGCATTTCCATTTGATGCTGGATGACGGTCTGGTTGAGCTCTTCGATGGTGAGCTCTTGGAAGGCCTGGCGGCTCTCCAGTTCTTCAAGCCGCTGTAGCAGGCGTTGAATGTCGGCGTTGTGCATGAGGCTACCTCTGACGCGATAAAATCCTGATTCGGCGCTATGGTAACAGCTGACGCCGGGTTTGCTCGCGCTATTTCTCCAGGCGGCGCGCAACGTTGCGATCGGCAGTGTAAAGTGCTGAAAAGTTGCACGCCCGATACGCCGTTTTTTGCTAACCTCGCCGAATATTCTGCAAGAAAAATCTGATTTATCATGCGAGTAGCACACAGAGGGAAACTTCTTGGCAAAGCGGGAGTCACACTTTGACTCGATTGGTTACCTGTGCGACTGTTTTGTTTTGTTTCAGGCAGCTATAGTAGCCCGGTTATCTTACCTAATGATTGTTTGGGGCATTGCTTCAGACACTGGAGAAATGGATGAAATCTTTGTTTAAAGTCACGCTTCTGGCAACCACCATGGCTTTTGCTCTGAATGCGACCCAGGTCATGGCAGCCGATGCCGCCAAACCGGCAGAAGCCGCTAAACCAGCGGACGCGGCGGCAGCACCGAGCACCGGCAAGTTCAAAAACGACGACGAGCAAGCCGCTTACGCACTGGGCGCCTCTCTCGGCCGTTACATGGACAACTCTCTGAAAGAGCAAGAGAAGCTGGGCATCAAGCTGGACAAAGATCAGCTGATCGCCGGCGTTCAGGACGCGTTCGCCAACAAGAGCAAGCTGAACGACGCCGACATCGAGAAGACCCTTCAGGGCTTCGAAGCGCGCGTGAAGGCTTCCGCTCAGGCGAAGATGGAACAGGACGCCAAGGACAACGAAACCAAAGGCGCCAAGTACCGCGACAGCTTCGCGAAAGAAAAAGGCGTGAAGAAAACCGAATCCGGCCTGCTGTACCAGGTAGAGAAACCGGGCGCGGGTGAAGCGCCGAAAGACAGCGACACCGTGGTAGTAAACTACAAAGGCACCCTGACCGACGGTACTGAGTTCGATAACTCCTACACCCGCGGCGAGCCGCTGTCGTTCCGTCTGGATGGCGTGATCCCGGGCTGGACCGAAGGCCTGAAGCACATCAAGAAAGGCGGCAAAATCAAGCTGGTGATCCCGCCGGCATTGGCCTACGGCAAAACCGGCGTTCCGGGCATCCCGGCTAACTCCACGCTGGTGTTCGACGTTGAGCTGCTGGACGTGAAAGCGGCACCGAAAGCCGACGCTAAAGCCGAAAAATCGGCTGACGCGAAAGCAGACGCTAAAGCGAAATAATCTCGTCGCTCTGTTTGCCACCGCCGCGGATGCCCTCCGCGGCGGTTTTCATTTCGACCGCCGCCGCTTCTCTCTCCATTGAACGCTTGACGCCTGCCGGGCATCGGGCTTAACGTCAATACCACGCGCAAACGCAAGGACTTTGCTCCGGCCGCTTTGCTAGACTAATAATTCTGACTTATCAGTCATGCGTCTGCCCCTTAGGGCGTGTACCTAAAATTGTTCCCGGCCGCCTCGCCCGCGGATGTCATCGTGCCGTTTATGCTGCTCTCAGCCAGCCGCGCTGCGGCGTGCCGACGACGGCAGCGATCCGGTCCGAGCGGTTTTAGCTGCGCCCCCTGGCACAGGCGATCTATGAGGGTGGTATCTTCGATGTCGAATTCGCTTTTATCCAGCGAAGCCAGCGAACTTGATTTGCTGAATGAACGTCCGTTTACTCAAACGGATCATGAAATCCTGAAATCCTATGAAGCGGTGGTCGATGGGCTGGCGATGTTGATCGGCGGCCACTGCGAGATCGTATTGCACGCGCTGGAAGACCTGAACAGTTCGGCGGTACGCATCGCCAACGGGGAACATACCGGGCGTAAAATCGGTTCGCCGATCACCGACCTGGCGCTGCGCATGCTGCACGACATGGCCGGCGACGACAGCAGCGTGTCGAAAGCCTACTTCACCCGCGCCAAGAGCGGCGTGCTGATGAAGTCGGTGACCATCGCCATTCGCAATCGCGAACAGCGGGTAATCGGCCTGCTGTGCATCAACATGAACCTCGATGTGCCGTTCTCGCAGATTATGCAGACCTTTATGCCGCCGGCCACGCAGGACGTGCCGTCGTCGGTGAATTTCGCCTCTTCAGTCGACGATCTGGTGGCGCAGACGCTGGAGTTCACCATCGAAGAGGTGAATGCCGATCGCTCGGTATCCAATAACGCCAAGAACCGCCAGGTAGTGCTAAACCTCTATGAGAAAGGCATCTTCGACATCAAGGATGCGATCAATCAGGTGGCGGATCGCCTGAATATCTCCAAACACACCGTGTATTTGTACATCCGCCAGTTCAAGAGCGGCGATCTGTTGGGAAGCGACCGTTGATGCTCGATTATTGTCTGTTGGTCACCGGTCCGGCTTACGGCACGCAGCAGGCCAGCAGCGCCTATCAGTTCGCTCAGGCCCTGCTGGCGAAAGGACACCGGCTTTCCAGCGTCTTTTTCTACCGTGAAGGGGTGTTGAACGCCAACCAGCTGACCGCGCCCGCCAGCGATGAGTTCGACCTGGTGCGCGGTTGGGCGCAGCTGGCTCAGCAACACGGCGTGGCGCTCAACGTCTGCGTGGCCGCCGCGTTGCGCCGCGGCGTCACCGACGAGCAGGAGGCGGCGCAGCAGGGGCTGGCAAGCGCCAACCTGCAGCCCGGTTTTACCCTGAGCGGGTTGGGTTCCCTGGCCGAAGCGTCGCTAAGTTGCGACCGTCTGGTGCAGTTCTGAGGATAGGATGAAACGAGTCGCTTTTGTTTTCACCCATGGGCCGCACGGCGGCGCCAGCGGCAGGGAAGGGCTGGATGCGCTGCTCGCCACGTCGGCGCTCAGTGAAGATGTGGGGGTGTTTTTTGTCGGCGATGGCGTATTGCAGCTGTTGCCGGGCCAACAGCCGGAAAAGATTTTGGCGCGCAATTACATTGCCACCTTTGGCGTGCTGCCGCTGTATGACGTGGAGCGGTGCTATCTGTGCCAGGCTTCACTGCAGGAACGCGGACTGAGCCAGGTGACCGATTGGGTGCTGGACGCCGAGGTGCTGGCGCCGGACGAGCTGCGCCGCGAACTGGACGGCTACGACGCCGTGATGACGTTTTAGGATCCTCTGATGCTGTATACCCTGAGCCATTCTCCAAACCAATGTGACCTGCCTGCGCTGCTGCGCCTGACGGCGCAGGGCGACGCGCTGTTGCTGCTGCAGGACGGCGTGCTGGCAGGCCTTGCCGGCAGCGCTCATCTTGAATTGCTGCTCGCCGCCCCCATATCCCTTTATGCGCTGCAGGACGACCTGGAAGCTCGGGGATTGGTTGGTCATTTTTCGCACAAAATAACTGTCGTCGGCTATAATCACTTCGTTGAATTAACCGAACAACACCGCAGCCAAATGGCCTGGTGATGAGAGTGATGTTGTATATTTCTTGACACCCATACTGGTCAGCCATAAAATTCTGCGTCCTCGTACTTTGCCAGTAGTGCATACGAGGGGATTTATCACATGTTTACGAAGCTAGTACGAAGCAAAAACCAGGAGCTTTTTTAATGGCAACAATTAACCAGCTGGTTCGCAAACCACGCTCTGTGAAGGCTGCTAAAAGCAACGTTCCAGCGCTGGAAGCCTGCCCGCAGAAACGTGGCGTATGCACCCGCGTATATACCACTACCCCGAAAAAACCAAACTCCGCACTGCGTAAAGTTTGCCGTGTGCGTTTGACCAACGGTTTCGAAGTGACTTCCTACATCGGTGGCGAAGGCCACAACCTGCAGGAACACTCCGTAATCCTGATCCGTGGCGGTCGTGTAAAAGACTTGCCAGGTGTGCGTTACCACACCGTCCGTGGTGCACTTGACTGCTCCGGTGTTAAAGACCGTAAGCAAGCTCGTTCCAAGTACGGCGTGAAGAAGCCAAAGGCTTAATGGTTCTCCGTTAAGTAAGGCCAAACGTTTTAACTTTAATGTCAAAATAAACTCGTAGAGTTTTGGACAATCCTGAATTAACAACGGAGTATTTCCATGCCACGTCGTCGCGTAATCGGCCAACGTAAAATCCTGCCAGATCCTAAGTTCGGATCTGAGCTGCTGGCCAAATTTGTAAATATCCTGATGGTAGACGGTAAAAAATCTACTGCAGAAGCAATCGTCTATACCGCGCTGGAGACCCTGGCTCAGCGTTCTGGTAAAGATCACCTGGAAGCTTTCGAAGTCGCTCTCGACAACGTTCGCCCGACTGTAGAAGTTAAGTCGCGTCGCGTTGGCGGTTCTACTTATCAGGTACCAGTTGAAGTCCGCCCGGTTCGTCGTAATGCTCTGGCAATGCGTTGGATCGTTGATGCTGCACGTAAACGCGGTGATAAATCCATGGCTCTGCGCCTGGCGAACGAGCTGTCTGACGCAGCAGAGAACAAAGGTTCTGCTGTTAAGAAGCGTGAAGACGTTCACCGTATGGCCGAAGCCAACAAGGCGTTCGCCCACTACCGCTGGTAATCATCCGGCTGTAGTCATGCTAACCAAGCGGGCGCGTCAAATCGGCCCGCTTGGGTTAACTGAACTTGAACGCCCTAGGAATAGAGGAATCAAATGGCTCGTACAACACCCATTGCACGCTACCGTAACATCGGTATCAGTGCTCACATCGACGCCGGTAAAACCACCACTACCGAACGTATTCTGTTCTACACCGGTGTAAACCACAAAATCGGTGAAGTTCATGACGGCGCTGCCACCATGGACTGGATGGAACAGGAGCAGGAGCGTGGTATTACCATCACTTCTGCAGCGACTACTGCCTTCTGGTCTGGTATGGCCAAGCAGTTCGAACCGCATCGCGTAAACATCATCGACACCCCAGGGCACGTTGACTTCACCATCGAAGTAGAACGTTCCATGCGTGTGCTGGATGGCGCGGTAATGGTTTACTGTGCTGTTGGTGGTGTTCAGCCACAGTCTGAAACCGTATGGCGTCAGGCTAACAAATACAAAGTGCCACGTATCGCGTTCGTTAACAAAATGGACCGTATGGGCGCTAACTTCCTGAAAGTTGTAGGCCAGATCAAAACTCGTCTGGGCGCCAACCCTGTTCCTCTGCAGCTGGCTATCGGCGCAGAAGACAAATTCACCGGCGTTATCGACTTGGTGAAGATGAAGGCGATCAACTGGAACGAAGAAGACGCAGGCGTAACCTTCGAATACGAAGACGTGCCGGCTGACATGATGGATCTGGCTGAAGAATGGCGCCAGAACCTGATCGAGTCCGCTGCGGAAGCTTCCGAAGAGCTGATGGAAAAATACCTGGGCGGCGAAGAGCTGACCGAGGAAGAAATCAAATCCGCTCTGCGTCAGCGCGTGCTGAACAACGAAATCATCCTGGTTACCTGTGGTTCTGCGTTCAAGAACAAAGGCGTACAGGCGATGCTGGATGCGGTAATCGAATACCTGCCGGCACCAACTGACGTTCCTGCGATCAACGGTATCCTGGACGATGGCAAAGATACTCCGGCTGAGCGTCACGCAAGTGATGACGAGCCGTTCTCTGCGCTGGCGTTCAAAATCGCTACCGACCCGTTCGTGGGTAACCTGACCTTCTTCCGCGTGTACTCCGGCGTTGTTAACTCCGGCGACACCGTGCTGAACTCCGTTAAGGCTGCGCGCGAGCGTTTCGGCCGTATCGTTCAGATGCACGCTAACAAGCGTGAAGAGATCAAAGAAGTTCGCGCAGGCGACATCGCCGCTGCGATCGGTCTGAAAGACGTGACCACCGGGGACACCCTGTGTGATCCAGACTCTCCAATCATCCTGGAGCGTATGGAATTCCCTGAGCCGGTAATCTCTATCGCCGTTGAACCAAAAACCAAAGCTGACCAAGAAAAAATGGGTCTGGCTCTGGGCCGTCTGGCTAAAGAAGACCCGTCATTCCGCGTATGGACTGACGAAGAGTCTAACCAGACCATCATCGCCGGTATGGGTGAACTGCACCTCGACATCATCGTTGACCGCATGAAGCGTGAATTCAACGTTGAAGCTAACGTGGGCAAACCTCAGGTAGCTTACCGCGAAGCGATTCGCGCGAAGATTACCGATGTTGAAGGTAAGCACGCCAAACAGTCTGGTGGTCGCGGTCAGTACGGTCACGTTGTGATCGACATGTACCCACTGGAGCCGGGCTCTAACCCGAAAGGTTACGAGTTCATCAACGACATCAAAGGTGGTGTAATTCCTGGCGAATACATCCCTGCCGTTGATAAAGGCATCCAGGAGCAGCTGAAGTCTGGTCCGTTGGCTGGTTACCCGGTAGTAGACATGGGTATTCGTCTGCACTTCGGTTCTTACCACGACGTTGACTCCTCTGAACTGGCGTTTAAACTGGCCGCGTCTATCGCCTTTAAAGAAGGCTTTAAGAAAGCGAAACCAGTTCTGCTTGAGCCTATCATGAAGGTTGAAGTTGAGACTCCAGAAGAGAACACCGGTGACGTTATCGGTGACTTGAGCCGTCGTCGCGGCATGCTGCGCGGTCAGGAATCTGAAGTGACTGGCGTTAAGATCCACGCTGAAGTACCGTTGTCCGAAATGTTCGGCTACGCAACTCAGCTGCGTTCTCTGACTAAAGGTCGCGCATCATACACCATGGAATTCCTGAAGTATGATGATGCACCGAACAACGTCGCTCAGGCCGTAATCGAAGCCCGTGGCAAATAAGCCGCAGGGTTAAAACCAAAGTCCCGTGCTCTCTCCAGAAGGGGAGAGCGCTATAGTAAGGAATATAGCCGTGTCTAAAGAAAAATTTGAACGTACAAAACCGCACGTTAACGTTGGTACTATCGGCCACGTTGACCACGGTAAAACTACCCTGACTGCAGCGATCACTACCGTACTGGCTAAAACCTACGGCGGTTCTGCACGTGCTTTCGACCAGATCGATAACGCGCCAGAAGAAAAAGCTCGTGGTATCACCATCAACACCTCCCACGTTGAGTATGACACCCCGACTCGTCACTACGCGCACGTTGACTGCCCAGGGCACGCCGACTACGTGAAAAACATGATCACCGGTGCTGCTCAGATGGACGGCGCGATCCTGGTAGTAGCTGCGACTGACGGCCCAATGCCTCAGACTCGTGAGCACATCCTGCTGGGTCGTCAGGTTGGCGTTCCTTTCATCATCGTATTCATGAACAAATGCGACATGGTTGATGATGAAGAGCTGCTGGAACTGGTAGAAATGGAAGTTCGCGAACTGCTGTCCGCTTACGACTTCCCAGGCGACGACCTGCCAGTGATCCGCGGTTCCGCGCTGAAAGCGCTGGAAGGCGAAGCTGAGTGGGAAGCGAAAATCATCGAACTGGCCGAAGCCCTGGACAGCTACATCCCAGAGCCAGAGCGTGCAATCGACAAGCCGTTCCTGCTGCCAATCGAAGACGTATTCTCCATCTCCGGTCGTGGTACCGTTGTTACCGGTCGTGTTGAGCGCGGTATCATCAAAGTTGGCGAAGAAGTTGAAATCGTTGGTATCAAAGACACCGTTAAGTCTACCTGTACTGGCGTTGAAATGTTCCGCAAACTGCTGGACGAAGGCCGTGCTGGTGAGAACGTAGGTGTTCTGCTGCGTGGTATCAAACGTGAAGAAATCGAACGTGGTCAGGTACTGGCTAAGCCAGGCTCCATCAAGCCACACACCCAGTTCGAATCTGAAGTGTACATCCTGAGCAAAGATGAAGGTGGTCGTCACACGCCATTCTTCAAAGGCTACCGTCCACAGTTCTACTTCCGTACTACTGACGTGACCGGTACCATCGAACTGCCAGAAGGCGTAGAGATGGTAATGCCAGGCGACAACGTGAACATGGTTGTAACCCTGATTCACCCAATCGCGATGGACGACGGTCTGCGTTTCGCAATCCGTGAAGGCGGCCGTACTGTAGGCGCTGGTGTTGTTGCTAAAGTTATCGCTTAATCGCTGATAAAGTTTGACGCGACACGCGGTAAAAGGGCATCATTTGATGCCCTTTTTCTACGCTGTGAACTAGAACCTATCTCATCAGCGATTTTGCAGTCATAATCATTGGTGAGATGGGCTCTTAAACCGTATTGACTGAATACGTCATGGCGTAAAACACCGGGATATCGCTAGTGCGGTATCCGATCGGTTTGGTTTGCCTCGCAATGCGAGGCAAAGTTGTTTGTTCTGAATCATCATTGTGACAGGTTGGTTTATGAGTGCGAATACCGAGGCTCAAGGGAGCGGACGCGGCCTGGAAGCGGCAAAGTGGCTGATCGTCGCCGTTCTGTTGGTTGTGGCTATTGTCGGTAACTATTACTACCGTGATTTAAGCCTGCCATTGCGCGCGCTGGCAGTTGTGCTGATCATCGCCGTTGCAGGTGCAGTGGCTCTGATGACCACCAAAGGCAAAGCTACCGTTGCGTTTGCCCGCGAAGCGCGTACCGAAGTACGTAAAGTGATTTGGCCAACTCGTCAGGAAACGCTACACACCACGTTGATCGTTGCCGCGGTAACCGCCGTGATGTCACTGATTCTGTGGGGGCTGGATGGTATTCTGGTCCGTCTGGTGTCGTTTATTACTGGCCTGAGGTTCTAAAATGTCTGAAGCTCCAAAAAAACGTTGGTACGTCGTTCAGGCGTTTTCCGGTTTTGAAGGTCGCGTAGCGCAATCGCTGCGTGAACACATCAAACTGCACGATATGGAAGAGCTGTTCGGCGAAGTGATGGTGCCTACGGAAGAAGTGGTTGAAATCCGTGGTGGCCAGCGTCGCAAGAGCGAGCGTAAATTCTTCCCTGGCTACGTGCTGGTGCAGATGGTGATGAATGACGCCAGCTGGCACCTGGTGCGCAGCGTACCGCGTGTCATGGGGTTCATCGGCGGTACGTCTGACCGTCCTGCGCCGATCAGCGATAAAGAAGTTGATGCGATCATGAACCGCCTGCAGCAGGTCGGTGACAAACCGCGTCCGAAAACGCTGTTCGAACCGGGCGAGCTGGTGCGCGTCAACGACGGCCCGTTTGCCGATTTCAACGGCGTGGTCGAAGAAGTCGATTACGAGAAGAGCCGCCTGAAAGTTTCCGTTTCCATCTTCGGCCGTGCAACGCCGGTGGAACTGGACTTCAGCCAGGTTGAAAAAGGCTGATCGAATAATCAGCAATAAGCGGTCCGTTGCCGCTTGTCAAAGGCGCGAAATTGAACTACAATTTCGCGCCTTTTGTTTTTAGATGCCTTGCCTGATGTTTGTCCGGCGAGGTTAAACACGGGGAGCCTCTCACGAGGCGATACTACCCAAACCGAGGAAATTTAAATGGCTAAGAAAGTACAAGCCTACGTTAAGCTGCAAGTTGCAGCTGGTATGGCTAACCCGAGCCCACCAGTGGGTCCAGCTCTGGGTCAGCAGGGCGTTAACATCATGGAATTCTGTAAGGCGTTCAATGCTAAGACTGACAGCATTGAAAAAGGTCTGCCGATTCCGGTTGTTATCACCGTTTATTCTGATCGCTCCTTCACTTTCGTTACCAAAACCCCGCCAGCAGCAGTTCTGCTGAAAAAAGCGGCTGGTATCAAGTCTGGTTCCGGTAAGCCGAACAAAGACAAAGTAGGTAAAGTGACCCGTGCTCAGGTACGTGAAATCGCAGAAACCAAAGCTGCGGACATGACTGGTTCTGACGTTGAAGCGATGACTCGCTCCATCGAAGGTACCGCTCGTTCCATGGGCCTGGTAGTGGAGGATTAAGAGATGGCTAAGCTGACCAAGCGCATGCGCGTGATCCGTGACAAAGTTGATGCTACTAAACAGTATGACATCACTGAAGCTGTTGCTCTGCTGAAAGAGCTGGCCACCGCTAAATTCGTAGAAAGCGTTGACGTTGCCGTTAACCTCGGCATCGACGCTCGTAAATCTGACCAAAACGTTCGTGGCGCTACCGTTCTGCCACACGGCACCGGTCGTTCCGTTCGCGTTGCCGTATTTACCCAAGGCGCTAACGCTGAAGCTGCGAAAGCTGCAGGAGCAGAGCTGGTAGGTATGGACGATCTGGCTGAGCAGATCAAGAAAGGCGAAATGAACTTCGACGTTGTTATTGCTTCCCCGGATGCAATGCGCGTTGTTGGTCAACTGGGCCAGATCCTGGGTCCACGTGGCCTGATGCCAAACCCGAAAGTGGGTACCGTTACTCCGAACGTTGCTGAAGCTGTGAAAAACGCTAAAGCAGGTCAGGTTCGCTACCGTAACGACAAAAACGGCATCATCCATACCACCATCGGTAAGGTTGATTTCGACGCAGACAAACTGAAAGAAAACCTGGAAGCCCTGCTGGTTGCGCTGAAAAAAGCAAAACCTTCTCAGGCGAAAGGTATGTACATCAAGAAAGTTAGCCTCTCCACCACCATGGGTGCTGGCGTTGCTATCGATCAGAGCGGTCTGTCTGCCGCAGCGAACTAATCGCACTTGCGATTATCGCTTTGACTTGGGGCCGAGATTTGTCTAGAATCTTATGCCCCAAGGTTTTGCTATTGGCTATGCCGTAGGCAAAACAAAGATTTTTCGGTTGGAGCCTGGCCTATCCAGGCCTCCGTCCAAGACCGCAGGTGTATCGCGAGATACTTAATCCTTCCTGCGTAGACGGTGACAGAGCCTAAGAAAATTTTTCTTTTTTATAAAAGAATGTCTTTGCTGGATTCTGCTCACCGTGTTAAGCCGCTCGGCGTGGCGTTTTACAAAGCGCCGAGTGAAGTGAGTTCCGGGGTATTTTCCCCGGCTAATCCAGGAGCAAAAAGCTAATGGCATTAAATCTTCAAGACAAACAAGCGATTGTTGCTGAAGTCAGCGAAGTAGCCAAAGGCGCGCTGTCTGCGGTTGTTGCGGATTCCCGCGGCGTTACCGTAGATAAAATGACTGAACTGCGTAAAGCAGGTCGTGAAGCTGGCGTTTACATGCGTGTTGTTCGCAACACCCTGATGCGTCGCGTAGTTGAAGGCACTCCATTCGAATGCCTGAAAGACACGTTTGTCGGTCCAACCTTGATTGCATTCTCTCACGAACACCCGGGCGCTGCTGCTCGTCTGTTCAAAGAGTTCGCGAAAGCGAATGCAAAATTCGAGGTTAAAGCTGCGGCCTTTGAAGGTGAGCTGATCCCAGCGGCGCAAATCGACCGCCTGGCGACGCTGCCAACTTACGAAGAAGCGATCGCACGCCTGATGGCAACCATGAAAGAAGCCGCTGCCGGCAAACTGGTTCGCACTCTGGCTGCAGTACGCGATCAGAAAGAAGCGGCGTAAGCCACTCTTTCTTAGCCTTTGCTAACGTATTTAAACTATTTCTGAATTTTAGGAACAATTGTTATGTCTATCACTAAAGACCAAATCCTGGAAGCAGTTGCCGCTATGTCCGTAATGGACGTTGTTGAACTGGTTTCCGCTATGGAAGAAAAATTCGGTGTTTCTGCTGCTGCTGCTGTAGCTGTAGCTGCTGGCCCAGCTGAAGCTGCTGAAGAGAAAACTGAATTCGACGTTATCCTGAAAGCTGCAGGCGCTAACAAAGTTGCTGTTATCAAAGCAGTACGTGGCGCTACCGGCCTGGGTCTGAAAGAAGCTAAAGACCTGGTTGAATCTGCTCCAGCCGCTCTGAAAGAAGGCGTGAGCAAAGATGACGCAGAAGCTCTGAAAAAATCTCTGGAAGAAGCTGGCGCAGAAGTTGAAGTTAAATAAGCCAACCCTTCCGGTTGCAGCCTAGTCTTTTAGGCTGATGGCTGGTGACTTTTTAGTCACCAGCCTTTTTGCGCTGTAGGGCGCCAGTAGCGTTTCACACTGTTTGGCTGCTGGTTTCGCCTCCCAATGTTTGTTTCTATTGACGACTTAATATACCGCGGTCTTTGCACTACCAGGAGTTCTGGGGGAAGGCGCGATGAAATGGTTTAAGCGTGATAGCAAGAGATATTGCGGAAAGTGTTCCCGCTTTCCGGTCGACAAAACGGTGTTGCATGAACTGTCCCTAATCGGACGGACAGATTGGGTCACTGATCAGCGAGCTGAGGAACCCTATGGTTTACTCCTATACCGAGAAAAAACGTATTCGTAAGGATTTTGGTAAACGTCCACAAGTGCTGGACATACCATATCTCCTTTCTATCCAGCTTGACTCGTTCCAGAAGTTTATCGAGCAAGATCCAGAAGGGCAGTACGGCCTTGAAGCCGCATTCCGTTCTGTTTTCCCTATCCAGAGCTACAGTGGCAATTCGGAGCTGCAATACGTTAGCTACCGTCTTGGTGAGCCGGTCTTCGACGTCAAAGAGTGCCAGATCCGTGGTGTGACGTTCTCTGCACCGCTGCGCGTAAAACTGCGCCTGGTTATCTATGAGCGCGAAGCGCCTGAAGGTACGGTCAAAGACATCAAGGAACAAGAAGTCTACATGGGCGAAATTCCGCTCATGACCGAAAACGGCACCTTTGTGATCAACGGTACTGAGAGGGTTATCGTATCTCAGTTGCACCGTAGTCCTGGCGTATTCTTCGACAGCGATAAGGGTAAAACCCACTCCTCGGGTAAAGTGCTGTACAACGCACGCATCATCCCTTACCGCGGTTCATGGTTGGACTTCGAGTTCGATCCGAAAGACAACCTGTTCGTGCGTATTGACCGTCGCCGCAAACTGCCTGCGACCATCATTCTGCGCGCGCTGAACTACACCACTGAACAGATCCTCGACCTGTTCTTTGACAAGATCGTCTTCGAAATCCGCGACAACAAGCTGCAGATGGAGCTGGTGCCTGAGCGCCTGCGTGGTGAGACCGCTTCGTTCGATATCGAAGCCAACGGCAAGATCTACGTAGAGAAAGGCCGTCGTATCACCGCCCGTCATATCCGTCAGCTGGAAAAAGACGACATTCAGAGCATTGAAGTACCGGTAGAGTACATCGCGGGCAAAGTGGTCGCGAAAGACTATATCGATACCAATACCGGTGAGCTGATCTGCGCAGCCAACATGGAGCTGTCGCTGGATCTGCTGGCCAAGCTGAGCCAGTCTGGCCACAAGCGCATCGAAACGCTGTTCACCAACGATCTGGATCACGGCGCGTACATCTCTGAAACGCTGCGTGTCGATCCGACCAACGATCGTCTGAGCTCGCTGGTAGAAATCTACCGCATGATGCGTCCTGGTGAGCCGCCAACGCGCGAAGCTGCCGAAAGCCTGTTCGAGAACCTGTTCTTCTCCGAAGACCGCTACGATCTGTCCGCGGTCGGCCGTATGAAGTTCAACCGTTCTCTGCTGCGCGACGAGATCGAAGGTTCGGGCATCCTGAGCAAAGACGACATCATCGAAGTGATGAAGAAGCTCATCGATATCCGTAACGGCAAGGGCGAAGTGGACGATATCGACCACTTGGGCAACCGTCGTATCCGCTCCGTCGGCGAAATGGCCGAGAACCAGTTCCGCGTAGGTCTGGTGCGTGTTGAGCGTGCGGTGAAAGAGCGTCTGTCTCTGGGCGATCTGGATACCCTGATGCCTCAGGACATGATCAACGCCAAGCCGATTTCGGCGGCGGTGAAAGAGTTCTTCGGCTCCAGCCAGCTGTCCCAGTTCATGGACCAGAACAACCCGCTGTCCGAGATCACGCACAAGCGTCGTATCTCTGCACTGGGCCCGGGCGGTCTGACCCGTGAGCGCGCCGGCTTTGAAGTTCGAGACGTACACCCGACCCACTACGGCCGCGTGTGTCCAATCGAAACGCCGGAAGGTCCAAACATCGGTCTGATCAACTCCCTGTCCGTGTACGCACAGACTAACGAGTATGGCTTCCTAGAAACCCCGTACCGCCGCGTGCGCGACGGCGTGGTGACCGATGAAATCAACTACCTGTCTGCTATTGAAGAAGGCAACTTCGTTATCGCCCAGGCGAACTCCAACCTGGATGAAGAAGGCCGCTTCGTAGAAGACCTGGTCACCTGTCGTAGCAAAGGCGAATCAAGCCTGTTCAGCCGCGACCAGGTTGACTACATGGACGTATCCACCCAACAGGTTGTTTCCGTTGGTGCCTCACTGATTCCATTCTTGGAACACGATGACGCCAACCGTGCATTGATGGGTGCGAACATGCAACGTCAGGCCGTACCAACCCTGCGTGCTGACAAGCCGCTGGTCGGTACCGGTATGGAACGCGCTGTAGCGGTTGACTCCGGCGTAACCGCCGTTGCCAAACGCGGCGGTGTGATCCAGTACGTGGATGCTTCCCGTATCGTTATCAAAGTTAACGAAGACGAGATGTACCCGGGCGAAGCAGGTATCGATATTTACAACCTGACCAAGTACACCCGTTCTAACCAGAACACCTGCATCAACCAGATGCCGTGTGTGAATCTGGGTGAGCCAATCGAGCGCGGCGACGTGCTGGCGGATGGCCCATCGACAGACCTGGGCGAGCTGGCACTGGGCCAGAACATGCGCGTAGCGTTCATGCCTTGGAACGGCTACAACTTCGAAGACTCCATCTTGGTCTCCGAGCGCGTGGTGCAGGAAGATCGTTTCACCACCATCCACATCCAGGAACTGGCGTGCGTGTCTCGCGACACCAAGCTGGGGCCTGAAGAGATCACCGCCGACATCCCTAACGTGGGTGAAGCGGCGCTCTCCAAGCTGGATGAATCCGGTATTGTGTATATCGGTGCTGAAGTGACCGGCGGCGACATCCTGGTCGGTAAGGTAACGCCTAAAGGCGAAACCCAGCTGACGCCGGAAGAGAAACTGCTGCGTGCGATCTTCGGTGAGAAAGCGTCTGACGTTAAAGACTCTTCTCTGCGTGTGCCGAACGGCGTTTCCGGTACGGTTATCGACGTGCAGGTCTTCACCCGCGATGGCGTGGAAAAAGACAAGCGCGCGTTGGAAATCGAAGAGATGCAGCTGAAGCAGGCGAAGAAAGACCTGACTGAAGAACTGCAGATCCTGGAAGCCGGTCTGTTCGCACGTATCCACGCGGTACTGGTTGCCGGTGGCATCGAAGCCGACAAGCTGAGCAAGCTGCCGCGCGATCGCTGGCTGGAACTGGGCCTGACCGACGAAGAGAAGCAAAACCAGCTGGAGCAGCTGGCTGAGCAGTACGACGAACTGAAATCCGACTTCGAGAAGAAGCTGGAAGCCAAGCGTCGTAAGATCACTCAGGGCGACGATCTGGCGCCGGGCGTGCTGAAAATCGTCAAGGTTTATCTGGCCGTTAAACGTCAGATCCAACCGGGTGACAAGATGGCGGGCCGCCACGGTAACAAGGGTGTTATCTCCAAGATCAACCCGATCGAAGATATGCCTTACGATGAAAACGGCACGCCGGTTGACATCGTACTGAACCCGCTGGGCGTACCATCACGTATGAACATCGGTCAGATCCTGGAAACCCACCTGGGTATGGCTGCGAAAGGCATCGGTGAGAAGATCAACCAGATGCTGAAGCAGCAGCAGGAAGTGGCCAAGCTGCGTGAGTTCATCCAGAAGGCCTACGATCTGGGCGACGACGTTTGCCAGAAAGTTGACCTGAACACCTTCAGCGACGACGAAGTGCTGCGTCTGGCAGAGAACCTGAAAAAAGGTATGCCGATCGCAACGCCGGTGTTTGACGGTGCGAAAGAGACTGAAATCAAGAAGCTGCTGGAAATGGGCGGTATCCCGACCTCCGGTCAGATCACGCTGTTCGATGGCCGTACCGGTGAGCAATTCGAGCGCCAGGTTACTGTCGGCTATATGTACATGCTGAAACTGAACCACTTGGTTGACGATAAAATGCACGCCCGTTCAACCGGTTCTTACAGCTTGGTTACTCAGCAGCCTCTGGGTGGTAAAGCGCAGTTCGGTGGTCAACGCTTCGGTGAGATGGAAGTGTGGGCACTGGAAGCATACGGCGCGGCTTATACCCTGCAGGAAATGCTCACCGTTAAGTCGGATGACGTTAACGGCCGTACCAAGATGTACAAAAACATCGTGGATGGCGATCACCGGATGGAGCCAGGCATGCCGGAATCCTTCAACGTACTGTTGAAAGAAATCCGCTCGCTCGGCATCAACATCGAACTGGAAGACGAGTAATCGTCATTCCGGCTCAGGCTCCCCGCCTAAGGGAGCCTGAGGGTGGTTGTTCAGGTCACACGGGTACCTACTGCGGTTGTGGGTGCCCAACAGGTTTAACTCCGACAGGAGCCAATCCGTGAAAGACTTATTGAAGTTTCTGAAAGCGCAAACTAAGACCGAAGAGTTTGATGCGATCAAGATTGCTCTGGCCTCGCCAGACATGATCCGTTCGTGGTCGTTCGGTGAAGTTAAGAAGCCGGAAACCATTAACTACCGTACGTTCAAACCTGAGCGTGACGGCCTTTTCTGCGCCCGTATCTTCGGGCCGGTAAAAGATTACGAGTGCCTGTGCGGTAAGTACAAGCGCTTGAAACACCGCGGCGTGATCTGTGAGAAGTGCGGCGTTGAAGTGACCCAGACCAAAGTGCGTCGTGAGCGCATGGGCCACATCGAGCTGGCTTCCCCGACTGCGCACATCTGGTTCCTGAAATCGCTGCCATCCCGCATCGGTTTGCTGCTGGATATGCCGCTGCGTGACATCGAACGCGTGCTGTACTTCGAATCCTATGTGGTGGTCGAAGGCGGTATGACCAACCTCGAGCGTCGTCAGATCCTGACCGAAGAGCAGTATCTGGACGCGCTGGAAGAGTTCGGTGACGAATTCGACGCCAAGATGGGTGCGGAAGCCATTCAGGCCCTGTTGAAAAACATGGATCTGGAAGCCGAGTGCGAGCAGCTGCGTGAAGAGCTGAACGAAACCAACTCCGAAACCAAGCGCAAGAAGCTGACCAAGCGTATCAAGCTGCTGGAAGCGTTCGTACAGTCCGGCAACAAGCCGGAGTGGATGATCCTGACCGTGCTGCCGGTACTGCCGCCGGATCTGCGTCCACTGGTTCCGCTGGATGGCGGCCGTTTCGCGACGTCGGATCTGAACGATCTGTATCGCCGCGTGATCAACCGTAACAACCGTCTGAAACGCCTGCTGGATCTGGCTGCGCCGGACATCATCGTGCGCAACGAAAAGCGTATGCTGCAAGAAGCGGTAGACGCCCTGCTGGATAACGGCCGTCGCGGTCGTGCGATCACCGGTTCCAACAAACGTCCTCTGAAATCTTTGGCCGACATGATCAAAGGTAAGCAGGGTCGTTTCCGTCAGAACCTGCTCGGTAAACGCGTTGACTACTCCGGCCGTTCCGTAATCACCGTAGGTCCATACCTGCGTCTGCATCAGTGCGGTCTGCCTAAAAAGATGGCGCTGGAGCTGTTCAAACCGTTCATCTACGGCAAGTTGGAGCTGCGTGGCCTGGCCACCACCATCAAAGCCGCCAAGAAAATGGTTGAGCGTGAAGAAGCCGTCGTTTGGGATATCCTGGACGAAGTGATCCGCGAACACCCGGTACTGCTGAACCGTGCACCAACCCTGCACCGTTTGGGTATCCAGGCGTTTGAACCGGTTCTGATCGAAGGTAAAGCGATCCAGCTGCACCCGCTGGTTTGTGCGGCATACAACGCCGACTTCGATGGTGACCAGATGGCCGTTCACGTGCCGCTGACGCTGGAAGCCCAGCTGGAAGCGCGTGCGCTGATGATGTCCACCAACAACATCCTGTCCCCAGCGAACGGCGAGCCAATCATCGTTCCTTCTCAGGACGTTGTACTGGGTCTGTACTACATGACCCGCGACTGTGTTAACGCCAAAGGCGAAGGCATGGTGCTGAACGGTTCCAAAGAAGCTGAGCGCGTATACCGCGCCGGCCTGGCGTCTCTGCATGCGCGCGTTAAAGTGCGTATCACCGAAGACGTCAAGAACGCCGAAGGCGAATGGACTTCTCAGACCAGCATCATCGACACCACCATCGGCCGCGCCATCCTGTGGATGATCGTACCGAAAGGTCTGCCGTACGCGATCGTTAACCAGCCTTTGGGCAAGAAAGCGATCTCCAAGATGCTGAACACCTGTTACCGCATCCTGGGCCTGAAGCCGACCGTTATCTTTGCTGACCAGATCATGTACACCGGTTTTGCTTACGCAGCCCGTTCCGGCGCTTCCGTAGGCATCGACGACATGGTTATCCCGGCCAAGAAGGCGGAGATCATCGAAGAAGCGGAAACCGAAGTTGCCGAGATCCAGGAGCAGTTCCAGTCTGGTCTGGTTACCGCCGGCGAACGCTACAACAAAGTGATCGATATCTGGGCTGCAGCGAACGAACGCGTTGCTAAAGCGATGATGGAAAACCTGTCGGTAGAAGACGTGGTTAACCGTGACGGCGAAGTGGAACAGCAAGTTTCCTTCAACAGCATCTTTATGATGGCCGACTCCGGTGCGCGTGGTTCCGCCGCTCAGATTCGTCAGCTGGCCGGTATGCGTGGTCTGATGGCGAAGCCGGACGGCTCCATCATCGAAACGCCAATCACCGCGAACTTCCGTGAAGGTCTGAACGTACTCCAGTACTTCATCTCCACCCACGGTGCTCGTAAAGGTCTGGCGGATACCGCACTGAAAACCGCGAACTCCGGTTATCTGACCCGTCGTCTGGTTGACGTGGCGCAGGATCTGGTGGTGACCGAAGACGACTGTGGCACCCACGACGGCATCCTGATGACTCCGGTTATCGAAGGTGGCGACGTGAAAGAGCCGCTGCGTGAACGCGTTCTGGGCCGTGTGACGGCAGAAGACGTCCTCAAGCCGGGTACGGCGGACATTCTGGTGCCACGCAACACCCTGCTGAACGAGAAGGCGTGTGACCTGTTGGAAGAGAACTCTGTCGACAGCGTTAAAGTCCGTTCCGTGGTGAGCTGTGAAACCGACTTTGGTGTGTGTGCAAACTGCTATGGTCGCGACCTGGCACGTGGCCACATCATCAACAAAGGCGAAGCCATCGGCGTTATCGCGGCACAGTCCATCGGTGAGCCGGGTACACAGCTGACGATGCGTACGTTCCACATCGGTGGTGCGGCATCTCGTGCGGCTGCTGAATCCAGCATTCAGGTGAAAAACAAGGGTAGCATCAAGCTGAGCAACGCGAAGTTCGTTATGAACGCCGCAGGCAAGCTGGTGATCACCTCGCGTAACACCGAACTGAAACTGATCGACGAATTCGGCCGTACCAAAGAAAGCTACAAGGTGCCTTACGGCGCCGTGATGGGCAAAGGCGACGGTGAAGAAGTTAACGGCGGCGAAACCGTCGCTAACTGGGATCCGCACACCATGCCGGTCATCAGTGAAGTCAGCGGCTTCATTCGCTTCGCCGACATGGTCGACGGCCAGACGATTACTCGTCAGACCGACGAACTGACCGGTTTGTCTTCTCTGGTTGTTCTGGACAGCGCAGAGCGTACCGGTAGCGGTAAAGACCTGCGTCCGGCACTGAAAATCGTTGACGCTCAGGGCGAAGACGTATTGATCCCAGGTACTGATATGCCTGCTCAATACTTCCTGCCGGGCAAAGCGATCGTTCAGCTGGAAGACGGCATTCAGATCGGTGCGGGTGATACCCTGGCGCGTATTCCTCAGGAATCCGGCGGTACCAAGGATATTACCGGTGGTCTGCCGCGCGTTGCCGACCTGTTCGAAGCGCGTCGTCCGAAAGAGCCGGCAATCCTGGCTGAAATCAGCGGGATTATCTCGTTCGGTAAAGAGACCAAAGGCAAACGTCGCCTGGTGATCTCTCCGCTGGACGGCAGCGACGCTTACGAAGAGATGATTCCGAAATGGCGTCAGCTCAACGTGTTCGAAGGCGAAGTGGTGGAACGTGGTGACGTCGTTTCCGACGGTCCAGAGTCTCCGCACGACATTCTGCGTCTGCGTGGCGTGCATGCGGTTACCCGCTACATCACCAACGAAGTGCAGGAAGTTTACCGTCTGCAAGGCGTTAAGATTAACGATAAGCACATCGAAGTTATCGTTCGTCAGATGCTGCGTAAAGGCACTATCGTTAGCGCTGGTGGCTCCGAGTTCCTGGAAGGCGAGCAGGCTGAAGTGTCTCGCGTCAAGATTGCCAACCGTCAGCTGGAAGCTGAAGGTAAGATCCCGGCAACCTTCTCGCGCGATCTGCTGGGTATCACCAAGGCTTCCTTGGCGACCGAGTCCTTCATCTCCGCCGCATCGTTCCAGGAAACGACGCGCGTTCTGACCGAAGCTGCCGTAGCCGGCAAGCGTGATGAACTGCGTGGCCTGAAAGAGAACGTCATCGTGGGCCGTCTGATCCCAGCCGGTACCGGTTACGCTTATCATCAGGATCGCATGCGTCGCCGTGCTCAGGGTGAAGCGCCGGTTGTTCCGCAAGTCAGCGCGGAAGAAGCGACGGCTAACCTGGCCGAGCTGCTCAATGCAGGCCTGGGCGGCAGCGACGACGAATAATCGTCATCCGCGCCGCGGGCCCGGCATGCCGGGCCCATCGCCAGATAAACCGCTCCCTCGGGGGCGGTTTTTTTTCGCCTCATGCCGGGGCCGAGCAAACTTTGCTACTATGGTTACAGCAGAAATTGACCGGCGTTTTTTTACCAGACAACCAAGGACAGTGCGAACATGGACAGCCTCATTACCTTCGAAAAATTGACGGCGCAACACCTGCCTTACCTGTATGAGATCCGCTTTTCCGTTGAAGAAAACCTGCTGCACCCGCATCAGATCCAGTATCTGCAGCGCAGGCAGGCGCTGGAGGACATCAACCAGGGCGGCGGCTGGATCTGCAAGCATGGCGACGACTATGCCGGCGTTGGCTTCGGGTTATTCATCCCTGAACCGCTGATCGGCGGCCTGTTCGTGAAGCCGGAATACCAGTCGAAGGGGATTGGCTCCGCCTTGTTGGCGCGGGTCACCGCCTGGATGTTTGAGCGCGGCGCCGAAGCGATCCACTTAACCACCGATCCCGGCTCCAAAGCCGAAGGCTTTTATCAACATCACGGTTGGGCCGTGGTCGGGCAGGATGAATTCGGCCAGGCCGAACTGGTAAAACGTAAAGAGGGTGAATAATGACAATCAAAGGATTGATGACGTTACTGCTGCTTTCGCTGTTCAGCACGCCGCTGTATGCGGCCGTTGACTATTTTTACCTGAAACCGCTCGATGGCGAGAAGATCAAGATAACCCGGCAGATGCTGGCGGCGATGCCGCAGCACACGATTAAAACCTCGACCAATTTCACCCCGGAAGATATGTTCACCGGCGTTGAGTTTGCGGAGTTAGTGAAAGCCTATCACCTGAAAGGCCAGTCGGTGCGCGCTTTCGCCTGGGATGATTACTCTTATTCGATGCCGATTGACGAGATGATTAAATACCGTGTGATCGTCGCCTACCAGCGCGGCGGCAAGCCGATCGACGTTGGTGAGCTGGGGCCGTTCGCCATTATTTATCCGCGCGATGGCTATGCTGAGCTGAAGAACCTGGATGTGAATGCGAAAACCGTCTGGCAAGTTAAAAGGTTGGAGCTGAAATAAGATGAGCAAAAAACTGATCGGTACTCTTATCGCGTTGGTTGCCATCTTCTCCTTATTGATTTTGTTGATTGCCATTAATTTCGGCGGCGTAAAAGAGCGCTATAAGCAGATCGAGCCCAATCTGGACAACTACTCGGTGGCCGAGATCCTGTTTCTGGCGTTTGAAAGGACCAAAACCGCGCTGTTGCTCAGTGAAAACAACGATTACGACGCCTTCCAGATCAAAAAGAAAATCTTCTACTCGAAGATTCAGATCCTGGAGAGCCGTTCGACCTTCAGCGACTCTTTTTATTACGACGACGAGTTCATCAAAAATGTTGCGCTGCTGAAGCAGCAGTATCGCACGTTGGACGATCTTTCTGTCGGCTTACTGGTGGGGCAGAAAAACAAGGCGGACATTCTCTCTTATATGGATGATATCGAGGGCACGCTGGTCGATATCCAGGAAATTATTTATCGGATACAGATTAAAAACTTTACCGAAGTGAAAGGCATCATCCAGGACAACTCGAGTAAAGCCGAGATGTTCGCCCTCTTTTCGCTGATTTTGGTGTTCCTGATGATGTTCCTGGTGCTGAGAAATGCCTTCTCGTTGAAAGAGATCATCAAGAACAAGAACATCTTTATCTCTTCCATCTACCACGAGATCGCCGGCTCGACCCAGGCCATCGTCATTGCCGCGGATATCATGGAACACGAGCTAGCGCAGGAAGAGTTGAAAAAAGAAGCCCGCCTGATCTCCTATCACGGCAACAAGATCGCCGAACAAACGCGCGAGGTGATGGATTATTCTCGGCTTGAGATGGGAGAAGTTAAAATCAATATTTCCACCTTCCGGCTGAATGAGGTGGTGGAGGATGCCGTAACCGGCATCGGCGCCGGGCGAGGCAATCGGCTCGTGATCCACCGTTCGTCTTATGCCGGCCTTATTGGTTCTGATAAATACAAGCTCTACCGAATATTGGCCAACTTGCTCAGCAACGCGGACAAATTTACCCACCACGGCGCGATCGTCCTCAATGTGAAGGTGTGTCACGGCAATCTGTATTTGCGGGTAAAAGACACCGGCATCGGGTTTAACGTCGATAATCTGGATCGGTTATATAAGGCGTTCAATCAGGGGCTGGAAAGGGAAACGCGGCAGGGGTTGGGGCTGGGGCTGACCATTATCAAAAATTACGTCACGACGATGAAAGGCGCCATCAAGGTCGAATCCGTCGAAGGGGTTGGCTCATCGTTTTTGATCCGCATCCCGATCAAACTAATTAAAGAATAGGTTCGACAGCAACAGCGAGGAGATAATCAGCGGCTTGGTCGGTTTTTCCACCAGGTGCACGTCATAGTGCAGGATCATATCGCCGATGTTTTTCTCGTAGTGATTCAGCTGGCCGGTCAGAATGATGATGCGGGCGTGCGGATCGAGGGCGTCTTTAATTTTCTTCACGACGCGTTCGGAAGTCTCGCCGAAGTCCAACAGCCAGTCCAAAATAAACGCCTCAAAGGACTGCTGCTCCAGCGCGGCCAGCATGGCGTCCGCCGTCTGAAAGGTCTCAGTTTCGATGCCGTAGCGGCTGGCGATCTTCTTCAACAGTTCGAGAATATCGCCGTCATTATCCAGGATCGCGATACGCGGGGCCGGCAGAAAGTCTATCTTGTTGACTTTATACAGCGGGGCATCGGCTGCATATTCCCGATTGGTGTTGATGATGAAAAGGTCGTCCTTTTTGTAGGCGTAAGTTTCGTCGTTGTCCGCTTGCGTGACCGGGCGCTCGTCGACCTCAATGTTGCAGCGCTTGTGAATGCTGTTCATGATAAACACGCCGTTATGTGTCCGCTGGCCGGCAAACGGCTCGTTGAAATACTGGAAGACCTTTTTGACTTCATCGAGGGTGATGCCCCTTTTGCCATCCAGCTTCTGTTTGGCGCTGTTGTACTGAAGGTTCAGTATGTTGGCCATCGTGGAGGCATGTTTTCTGTCGCCAACTCCTTTCAGAGTGAGCAACGCGCTGATTGCATCGATGTAATTTGGCGTTTTCTTCATGACAACCTTGGCTTTTTTGATGTTAACCGCGAGCGTTGAAAAACCTGTTTGAGGACCCGTGCTGGATTATAGATGAAGCCTCGGGTATTGCGGTGATATCAGTTTGATTTTCCTTGGCAAACTCAAAACACACTCGATACTTAATAAAAAAACACTCAAAAGACATTCACATTTCGCCGTTTATGTGGTTAATTAGCGCACATACTGTGTGATTCGCGTCCTGGGGGGGTGCCAGTCTCACAAAATAAACCGCCTGCTCTTGTCCGTAAGCAGGGAGCAGGCGGCAAAAAGATCCGCGGCCAGCACCAGGGCCATTGGCAGCACCGGGGATGGCTACTCGAACCTCTCTTCGTCGCTGTACCTTCTTTTTTTCCTCTTGCCCCACTTTTCTGCCGCAACAGCGTCCTATGAGTCTCACCGCTGAGTGAGTGCCGAGCACCGTTATGCCACAGTCCTTTAGCCGACAAGGCACCTGCCCGTACACCCTTACAGGCCGCGATACGCCATATGCGCGTTGCTGCGGAGGGGGCCCGGAGTCGCGCAAGAGAATCTCCGGCGCGATCCGGGGGGGATAAGGCGGGGCCATCGAGAGGGAGACGGCCCCGGCCGGCGCCGGGTTTGGCGGCCGGCAAGGTCACTATAATCGGCGCGTTTGTCGGCGCCAGCACCACCGTTCGGCATTGCGCGGCCGCTCCAGCGTTTTCTTCACGCGGCGGCAAACGTTGCCGCTTATTGCGCACCGCGTCCCAGATAACCGTCCCAGTCTTTCCACACCGGCTGCAGCCCGGCGTTGCTGATGGCCTCGGCGACCTGCTGCGGCGTGCGGCCGTCGTGCGGTTCGAACTGTTCCAGCTCCGGCGGCACGTCATCGGCATAGCCGCCGGGCTGCGTCTTGGATCCGGCGCTGACGCTGTTGATCGCCACCGGGATCATATGATCGCGGAAGTACGGCGACTCACGTGTAGACAGTGACAGCTCAACGTCCGGCGCGAACAGCCGGAAGGCGCAGATCAGCTGCACCAGTTGAGGCTCGCTCATGATCGACGCCGGCTCAATGCCGCCGGCGCAGGGGCGCAGGCGCGGGAACGAGATCGAGTAGCGGCTCTGCCAGTAGGTTTGCTGCAGGTAAAACAGATGTTCCGCCAGCAGGTAGCAGTCGGTGCGCCAACTGTTGGACAGGCCGATCAACGCACCGAGGCCGATCTTGTCGATCCCGGCGCGCCCCAGGCGATCCGGCGTGGCCAGGCGCCAATGGAAATCCTGCTTCTGGCCGCGCAGGTGATGCTGCAGATAGGTGGCAGGATGGTAGGTTTCCTGGTACACCAGCACGCCGTCCAGGCCCAGCGTTTTCAGTTCGGCGTATTCCTCCTGCGCCAACGGCTGCACTTCCATCATCAGCGAGCTGAAGTGTCGGCGGATCGCCGGAATGTGCCGGCGGAAATAGTCCATGCCGACCTTGGTCTGATGCTCGCCGGTGACCAGCAACAGATGTTCGAACCCCAGCGCCTGGATGGCTGCGCACTCGCGGGCGATCTCCGCCGCATCCAGCGTTTTGCGCTTGATGCGGTTGCTCATCGAAAAGCCGCAGTAGGTGCAGTCGTTGGCGCACAGGTTGGACAGATACAGCGGCACATAGAAGCTGACGACGTTGCCGAATCGCTGACGGGTCAGCTGCTGCGCGCGCTGCGCCAGCGGTTCCAGATACGGCGCGGCGGCGGGGGAGATCAGCGCCATAAAGTCGTCGCGCGTCAGCTTGTCGGCGTTCAACGCGCGTTCCACGTCGCGCGCGGTTTTGCCGTTGATGCGCAGCGTAATGTCGTCCCAATCCAGCTGTTGCCAGCGGCTACTGAAATCGTCGGCCATCACTGTGCCTCCTCTGGCTGGCTGAGGAAGGCGGTCAGCGGGCTCGAGGCGACCGCGCCGCGCTGGCTGACGCCCAATCCGGCGCTGCGCGCCAATTCGCCGGCCTCCAGCGCCAGGCGAAACGCCCGCGCCATTTGCACCGGGTCGCGCGCCACGGCGATGGCGGTATTCACCAGCACCGCGTCGGCGCCCAGCTCCATCGCTTCCAGCGCATGGCTTGGCGCGCCGATGCCGGCGTCGACCACCACCGGCACCTTGGCCTGTTCGATGATGATCTCGAGGAAGTCGCGGGTGCGCAGACCGCGGTTGGAACCGATAGGGGCGCCGAGCGGCATCACCGCCGCGCAGCCCGCCTCTTCCAGCCGTTTGCACAGCACCGGATCGGCGCCGCAGTAGGGCAGCACCACAAAACCGTCTTTCACCAGCGTTTCCGCCGCCTTCAGCGTTTCTATCGGATCCGGCAGCAGGTATTTCACATCGGGGTGGATCTCCAGCTTCACCCAGTGGGTGCCGAGCGCTTCACGCGCCAGCCGGGCGGCGAATACCGCTTCGGCGGCCGTTTTGGCGCCGGAGGTATTGGGCAACAGCCTGACGCCCAACTGTTGCAGCGGCGCCAAAATGGCGTCGTTGCCGCCGCGCAGATCGACGCGCTTCATGGCCATGGTCACCAGCTGTGAGCCGGAGGCCGCCAGCGCCTCCAACATCAGCGCCGGGGTGGCGAACTTGCCGGTGCCGGTGAACAGGCGCGAGGTAAAAGTGGTATCGGCGATTTTCAGCATGTCAGCCTCCGGCGATCGCTTGAAACAGCAAAATGTCGTCACCGTCCTGCACCTGATGGTCGGCCCAGTCGGCGCGCGGGATGATGGTTTGGTTTATCGCCAGCGCGGTACCCGGCTGGTGGCGTTCCAGCTGGGCCAGCAGGGCGGCGACGCTGAGCGGCTGCGGCAGCTCCAGCGGTTGGTCGTTTAAACGGATCTTCATGCCGCGCCTCCGCATACCGGGCAGGCACGGGCCTGGCTCAGTTGCAGCGTGCTCCAGCTCTGCTGCTTGCCGTCGAACAGCCGCAGTTTACCGCTGAGGGAAGAAGGCATGCCGGCCAGCATCTTGATGGCCTCCAGCGCTTGCAGAGTGCCGATCACGCCCACCACCGGGCCGAGTACCCCGGCGGTGCGGCAGTTGCGCTGCGGCTCTTCCTGCTCCGGGTACAGGCAGGCGTAGCAGCCGTGCGCATAGGGCGGCTCGAGCACCAGCAGCTGGCCGCTGAAGCCGACCGCGCTGCCGCTGATCAGCGGCTTGGCGGCGGCGATGCAGGCGGCATTGACCTCATGGCGGGTCGCCATATTGTCGCAGCAGTCCAGCACCAGAGCGGCGCGGGCGACCGCGTCGCGCAGCGCTTGCCCTTGCAGCCGCTGCGCCAGCGGGATGGATTCCACCAACGGGTTCAGCGCCTGCAGGTGACGTTGCGCCAGCGCCGCCTTGCCGGTGGCGGTATCGGCGCTGCGGTAGAGGATTTGCCGCTGCAGGTTGGTGACGTGCAGCTGGTCGTCGTCGGCCAGCAGCAGCGTGCCGACGCCGGCGGCGGCCAGATACAGCGAAGCCGGGGAACCGAGCCCACCTAAACCGACGATCAGCACCGTGGCGCGCTTGAGTCTCTCCTGGCCTTCCGGGCCGACGTCCTCCAGCAGCAGCTGGCGGCTGTAGCGCAGGAATTCCTGATCGTTAAGCATCGTTCGGATCCTCGCCTTCGATCAGCCGCAGCAGCTCGGTCGTCGCCGCGCGCCAGTCCGGTGCCTGGGTGATGGCGCTGACCACCGCCACGCTGCCGACGCCGCACGCCAGCACTGCCGGTACGCGATCGATGCTGATCCCGCCGATCGCCACCGTCGGGTAATCCGCCAGGCCGGCGATGTGGCGTTTCAACTCCGCCAGCCCCTGCGGCGCCGAAGGCATGTCTTTGGTTTGGGTGGGGAAGATGTGCCCCAGCGCGATGTAGGAAGGTTTCACCGCCAGCGCGCGCGCCAGCTCCGCGTCGTCATGGGTGGACACGCCTAGCCGCAGCCCGGCGCGGTGAATGGCAGCCAGATCGGTGGTATCGAGATCTTCCTGGCCCAGATGTACGCCGTAGGCGCCGTGCTTGATCGCCAGCCGCCAGTAGTCGTTGATGAACAGCCGCGCCTGATAACGCCGGCCCAGCGCGATGGCGGCAGCGATATCCTCTTCGACCTGCTCATCCGGCAGGTCCTTGATGCGCAGCTGGATGGTGGTGACGCCGGCCTCCAGCAGGCGAGCGATCCATTCCACGCTGTCGACGACCGGGTAGAGCCCCAGTTTGTAGGGCGTCGCCGGGAAGGGCGTCGTGATATCAGTCATTGCTGGTCTCCTCCTGCAAATTGCCGGCGCTGTGATACAGCTCGCTGCCGCGGGCGCGGAACTCGGCGGACATTTTCTCCATGCCGGTCAGCTGCACCTCGATCGGTTTGGCGGCCTCTTGGGCGGCGGCATAGTCGCGCACCTCCTGCGAAATCTTCATCGAGCAGAATTTTGGTCCGCACATCGAGCAGAAGTGAGCGATCTTGCTGGACTCCTGCGGCAGGGTTTCGTCGTGATAGGCGCGCGCGGTGGCCGGATCGAGCGCCAGATTGAACTGATCTTCCCAGCGGAATTCGAAACGCGCCTTGGACATGGCGTTATCGCGAATTTGCGCGCCCGGATGGCCTTTGGCCAGATCGGCGGCGTGGGCGGCGATCTTGTAGGTGATCAGGCCCTGTTTGACGTCCTCTTTATTCGGCAGGCCGAGGTGCTCTTTCGGCGTGACGTAACACAGCATGGCGCAGCCGAACCAGCCAATCATCGCCGCGCCGATGCCGGAGGTGAAATGGTCATAGCCCGGGGCGATATCGGTGGTCAGCGGGCCAAGGGTGTAGAACGGCGCTTCGTGGCAATGTTCCAGCTCTTCGGTCATGTTGCGGCGGATCATCTGCATCGGCACGTGGCCCGGGCCTTCAATCATCACCTGTACGTCGTATTCCCAGGCGATTTTGGTCAGTTCGCCCAGCGTATGCAGTTCGGCGAACTGGGCTTCGTCGTTGGCGTCCTGAATCGAGCCGGGGCGCAGGCCGTCGCCGAGCGACAGCGAGACATCGTAGGCTGCGCAGATCTCGCAGATTTCACGGAAGTGCTGATAGAGGAAGTTTTCCTGATGGTGCGACAGACACCATTTGGCCATGATCGAGCCGCCGCGCGACACGATGCCGGTCAGGCGTTTGGCGGTCATCGGCACGTAGCGCAGCAGCACGCCGGCGTGGATGGTGAAGTAGTCGACCCCTTGTTCCGCCTGTTCCAGCAGCGTATCGCGGAACATCTCCCAGGTGAGGTTTTCCGCCACGCCGTTGACCTTCTCCAGCGCCTGGTAGATCGGCACGGTGCCGATGGGCACCGGGCTGTTGCGCAGGATCCATTCGCGGGTTTCGTGAATGTAGCGGCCGGTGGAGAGATCCATCACGGTGTCTGCGCCCCAGCGGGTGGCCCACACCAGCTTCTCCACCTCTTCTTCGATCGACGACGTGACCGCCGAGTTGCCGATATTGGCGTTCACCTTCACCAGGAAATTGCGGCCGATGATCATCGGCTCCGCCTCAGGGTGATTGATGTTGGCGGGAATGATAGCGCGGCCGGCGGCCACTTCCTGGCGCACGAACTCCGGCGTGATGTTGTCCGGCAGGTTGGCGCCCCAGCCCTGGCCCGGATGCTGGTGGCGCAGCACCTCGCCGCGAATGCGCTCGCGCCCCATGTTTTCGCGGATGGCGATGAACTCCATCTCCGGGGTGACGATGCCGGCGCGGGCATAGTGCAGTTGGGTCACGCACTTGCCCGGTAACGCCTTGCGCGGCAACGGCAGGTGTTCGAAACGCAGGTGATCGAGGCCTTCGTCCGCCAGCCGCTGTTGGGTGAAGCCGGAGCTGGCGCCGCTCAGGGTGGCGGTATCGCCGCGCGCGTCGATCCAGCCTGCGCGCAGCTTGGTCAGGCCCGCGTGCACGTCGAGCTCGGCCTGTGGATCGCCGTACGGGCCGGCGGTGTCATACACCGGGATCGCCTCGTTGGGTTCATACTGCGGGCTATCTTTGCTGCCGCCGATCAGGGTCGGGCTGAGCTGAATTTCGCGCATCGGCACCTGGATATCGCGGCGCGAACCCTGCAGGTAGATGCGGCGTGAGTTTGGGAAAGCCATGCCTTGCAGGGTGTCGATAAACTGCTGGGCGGCTTCGCGTTGCGCTTTACGGGCGCGCGGTGGATTAACGTTAGACATAGCAAGTTCCTACCAGTGTGTTGGGTTGGGAAAGTTGCTTGTCTGGAGCTCGGAGGGAGTAATGATGGTGGCCGATAAGGCAGGGCACCCGCAAGGGGAAGGCCGTGTCTGTGGCGATAGATTACTCTTGTTCCCTTCGCGGGTATTAACCCGATCAGGTTCCGCGGATCCCGAATTAACGGTCTCAGCCTGGCTGATTTGATGAACAAATCAGGCGCTAGGCACTCCGACAAGATGCCCCCCAGTATAGGAGGGATAAGAAAAAAAACTATAAAATTTTAACGCGCCGGATCCAGCGCCTGGTCCGGCAGCGGTTGCTGCGCGGCTTCCGCCTCCAGCAGGATCAGCTTATCTTCCAGCGCAAAGCGTGCCGCCAGCGTTTCGCCGATATCCGACAAGGCCTGATGGAATTCCAGACAGACCTCCTGATCGATATCCACTTCGGTATAGCGATCGTGGAACGCCATGATCTGTTCGGTATTGGCCCATAGCTTGGGGTAGATGTTCACCGCCAACGACATTTTCGGACTGGCTGCGCCTTCCACTTGTTTGATAATTCTGTCATAGATATGAAAATGCCCTGCGGAGAGGTAATCCACCAGGTTATGGCAAAAGTTCTCCAGCGCTTTTTCATTCAGCGGCGTATGCTTTTCTTTATTCGGTTTGAGGCCTACCAGCGTGCAGTAGGCGACCAGCAACTGCTTGCGGGCCTGAAGCCATTGATCAACTAATTCATTACTACCGCCAACGCGCTGAGTCAGCCTTTCCAAACGGTTGAGCATGTTTGACTCCGTGTAAGTAACAAAAGTAACCGGTAAGTTATTAAAATGTAACAAAGCCGATTTGTAGAGTGCCAGTGAAGCTGAGGTTGTGCAACAACGATATGGAACTTGCATTAACGGGCAATGAAAACGGCTGGTGGATCGTCAGCCATGAAAGCAAACTTTGGTTACCGAACGGTGAATTGCCGTCAGGGACGGCCGCCGCCCTCGGACTGCAGGGCCATATGGCGCGCACCATCGGTGAGTGGGAGGGCGCGCCGGTCTGGCTGGTGCGCCAGGCGATGCCGCGGGAGATGGGATCGGTGCGTCAGCTGTTGGATCAGGATCGCGGTCTGTTCCAGCTTGCCGGGCGCGGCGTGCAGCTGGCGGATTTCTACCGCTCCCATCGCTATTGCGGCTACTGCGGCCATGAGATGCATCTCAGCCGCACCGAAAGCGCCTGCCTCTGCGGCCACTGCAAAGAACGGTACTACCCGCAGATTGCGCCCTGCGTGATCGTCGCCATTCGGCGCGACGATCAGATCCTGCTGGCACAGCACGTGCGTCATCGCGGCGGTATACACACGGTGCTGGCCGGTTTCGTCGAAGTGGGCGAAACGCTGGAGCAGGCGGTGGCGCGCGAAGTGATGGAAGAGAGCAATATTGAAATCAAGAACCTGCGCTACGTCACTTCACAGCCCTGGCCGTTCCCACACTCGCTAATGATGGCCTTTATGGCCGATTACCATCAGGGTGACATTCGCCACGATCCCAAGGAGCTGCTCAATGCCGGCTGGTATCGCTACGACCAACTGCCGCTGTTGCCGCCGCCCGGCACCGTGGCGCGCCGGTTGATTGAGGACACCGTGGCGCTGTGCCGGGCAGAATAATGTACAATGGCCGGCAGATTATTAAGGGAGCCCCATAAATGACTGAGTTGAAGAACGATCGTTACCTGCGCGCGCTGTTGCGCCAGCCGGTGGATGTGACCCCCGTATGGATGATGCGCCAGGCCGGTCGTTATTTACCGGAGTATAAGGCGACTCGCGCCCAGGCCGGTGATTTCATGTCGCTGTGCAAGAACGCGGAGCTGGCCTGTGAGGTTACGCTGCAGCCGCTGCGCCGCTACGCGCTGGACGCCGCCATCCTGTTCTCCGACATTCTCACCATTCCCGACGCCATGGGGCTCGGCCTGTACTTTGAAGCCGGCGAAGGCCCGCGTTTCAGCTCCCCCGTCACCTGCCGCGCCGACGTCGATAAACTGCCGGTGTTCGATCCGGAAGTGGAGCTGGGTTATGTGATGAACGCGGTGCGCACCATCCGCCGCGAGCTGAAGGGCGAAGTGCCGCTGATCGGCTTCTCCGGCAGCCCGTGGACGCTGGCTACCTATATGGTTGAGGGCGGCAGCAGCAAGGCCTTCACCAAGCTGAAGAAGATGATGTATGCCGAACCGGCGACGCTGCACCTGTTGCTGGACAAGCTGGCGGACAGCGTGATCCTTTACCTCAATGCCCAGATTAAGGCTGGCGCGCAGTCGGTGATGGTGTTCGACACCTGGGGCGGCGTGCTGACCGGGCGCGATTACCGTGAGTTCTCTTTGCACTACATGCACAAGATCGTCGATGGCTTGCTGCGTGAAAACGACGGCCGCCGCGTGCCGGTAACGCTGTTCACCAAAGGCGGCGGGCAGTGGCTGGAGGCGATGGCCGCCACCGGCTGCGATGCGCTGGGGCTGGACTGGACCACCGACATTGCCGATGCGCGCCGTCGCGTAGGCGACAAAGTGGCGCTGCAGGGCAATATGGATCCGTCGATGCTTTATGCTTCTCCGGCGCGCATCGCGGAAGAAGTGGAGACCATTCTGGCCGGTTTCGGCCACGGCAACGGTCATGTGTTCAACCTGGGCCACGGCATCCATCAGGATGTGCCGCCGGAGCACGCCGGGGCCTTCGTCGAGGCGGTACACGCGCAGTCGGCGAAATACCACCGTTAAGGATCCGATGTGACCGATATGGCGGCTCTGCGCGCCGAACAGCTGCGGCGCGCCGCTGAAGTCATTCGCTACGACGAGCTGCCGGCCGAACCGCCGGCGTTCATCGCCGGCGCCGATGTGGGCTTCGAGCAAGAGGGCGCGGTGACGCGCGCCGCCATCGCCATCCTGCGCTATCCGTCGCTGGAGCTGGTGGAGTATCAGGTGGCGCGCATCGCCACCGTCATGCCTTATATCCCGGGTTTCCTGTCGTTTCGCGAATACCCGGCGCTGTTGGCCGCCTGGGGGCAGCTGCGGCAAAAACCGGGGCTGATCTTCGTTGATGGCCACGGCGTTTCACATCCGCGGCGCCTTGGCGTCGCCAGCCATTTCGGCCTGCTGGTCGATGTGCCGACCATCGGCGTGGCCAAGAAGCGCCTGTGCGGCAAATTCGCGCCGCTGGACGCCGCCGTCGGCGCGCTGGCGCCGTTGGAAGATAAGGGTGAACAGCTGGGTTGGGTATGGCGCAGCAAGGCGCGTTGCAACCCGCTGTTCATCTCTACCGGTCACCGCGTAGGTGCCGACAGCGCGCTGGCGTGGGTGCAGCGCTGCATGGCGGGCTACCGTTTGCCGGAGCCGACCCGTTGGGCCGACGCCATCGCTTCGCGCCGTCCGGTGTTTCAGCGGTGGTTGCAGCAGCATCCGGAGGTGTCGCCATGAGCGATTTCGGGTACACTGCGCCGCAGATAACGCGTAAGAGAGTAAAGCATGCTACGTAACCCGATTCATTTACGTCTGGAACGGCTCGAGGGCTGGCAACATTTGACCTTTATGGCCAGTTTGTGCGAGCGTATGTACCCGAATTACCAGATGTTCTGCAAACAGACCGAGTTCGGCGAGCCGGCGGTTTATCGCCGCATTCTGGATTTGGTGTGGGAAACGCTGGTGGTGAAGGACGCCAAGGTCAACTTCGACAGCCAGCTCGAGAAGTTGGAAGAGGCGATTCCGTCGGCGGAAGATTACGATCTTTACGGCGTTTACCCGGCAATTGATGCCTGTATCGCATTAGGGGAACTGATCCATTCGCGGCTCGGCGGGGAGACGTTGGAGCACGCCATCGCCATCAGCGAAACATCGATTCGCACCGTGGCGATGTTGGAAATGACCCAAGCCGGTAAGGAAATGACCGACGAAGAGTTGGAAAGTTTGCCTGCGGTAGAGGAAGAATGGGACATTCAATGGGAAATTTTCCGCCTGTTGGACGCCTGTGAAGAGCGCGATATAGACCTGATCAAGGGGCTGCGATCCGACCTGCGGGAGGCGGGCGTCAGCAACATCGGGATAAATTTAGCGCAATAAGGCAACAAAACGTGATTTAACGCCTGATTTGTCATGCCTTAAGGCTTCACATCCGCACCCTGTCTGGTCTACATTTGGGGGGCGTAAAAAAAGTGGCTATCGGTGCGTGTATGCAGGAGAGTGCTGTCAATCGGCATATCCGTCGCACTCGATGCTTTGCAAACGATAAACACACTGTAAGGATAACTTATGAACAAGACTCAACTGATTGATGTAATCGCGGACAAGGCTGACCTTTCCAAAGCACAAGCTAAACTGGCTCTGGAATCCACCCTGGCTGCAATTACTGAGTCTCTGAAAGAAGGTGATGCAGTACAATTGGTTGGCTTCGGTACTTTCAAAGTAAACCATCGTAGCGAGCGCACTGGCCGCAACCCACAGACTGGCAAAGAAATCAAAATCGCAGCAGCCAACGTGCCTGCGTTCGTTTCTGGCAAAGCACTGAAAGACGCCGTTAAATAAGACCGCGCCTCGGTGAAAAGATTAAACAGGGGGGCGATGGCGCCCCTTTTGTTTACTCGTCGGGCGCTCATGGCCGTTGGCATAGCCGTCGGCCTGAGCGCCTGCAGTTTCCATTCCGATATCCCCAGCTTTACCGCCAGCGGCTTCGTGGCCGATCAGGGCGTGATACGTCTGTGGCGTAAAGACGATGAGCAACATCGTCCGCAAGTGTTGGTCAGCGTCTACAGCCCTTACCGCGGCCCGGGTACCATTACCACGCTGTACACCTATCAGGGCGACGTGCTGCGCCAAATCAAACGTAACGACGCCGACGGCGATCGAGATTCTATTCAGCTGCGCTTTGCCGACGACGGCACGGTGAGCTTTATGCAGCGCCAACTGGCGACACGCCGCGAACCGCTGACCCGCGATGAAATTGCCCTGTATCAATATCAGGCGCGACGGATCCTCGAAGTGAGCAATGCGCTGCGCGCCGGCAAGGTGAAATTGCTGCAGGGGCGTTGGATGCAGGGCGAGGTGCAAACCTGCGACGGCCAAAGCATGAAACCGGGACTGGATGCCGCCTCCATCGTCTGGATCGAGAAGCGTGCCCGCAGCAGCAGCCGGCCGGTGAGCGTCGCCTGGCTGGAAGCGCCTGAAGGCAGCGAACTGCTGCTGGTGGCGAACGACGATTTCTGCAGCTGGGAACCGAAAGAAGACCAACTATAAAAAAGGCCCCGCGCTGCGGAGCCTCTGGTCATTATCATGAAAGGTCAAATTATTTGCCGCGCGCAATCGCGCGATAACCGATATCTTTGCGGCAGAAGCTGCCCGGCCACTGGATGCCTTCCGCCAGCTGATAAGCGCGTTGCTGCGCCTGCGCCACGGTGTCGCCCAGCGCCGTCACGCACAGCACGCGGCCGCCGCTGGTGACGACGTCATCGCCCTGCAGGCGCGTACCAGCGTGGAAGACCTTACCGTCGGCGCTTTCCTGCTGCGGTAGCCCCTGGATAACCTCACCGTTGCGATAGTCGCCCGGATAACCGCCGGCCGCCAGCACCACGCCGAGCGCAGGGCGTTCGTCCCAGTCAGAACTTTTCTCGTTCAGACGGCCTTCGGCGCCCGCCAGACACAGCTCCACCAGATCGGAGCGCAGGCGCAGCATGATCGGCTGAGTTTCCGGATCGCCAAAACGGCAGTTGAATTCGATCACCTTCGGCTGGCCGTCGGCGGAGATCATCAGGCCGGCGTACAGGAAGCCGACGTAGGTATTGCCTTCCGCCGCCATGCCGCGCACCGTCGGCCAGATCACCTGATCCATGGCGCGCCGGTGGATTTCGTCGGTCACGACCGGCGCCGGAGAATAGGCACCCATGCCGCCGGTGTTCGGGCCGGTGTCACCGTCGCCGACGCGTTTGTGGTCCTGGCTGGTGGCCATCGGCACCACGTTCTCGCCGTCGACCATCACGATGAAGCTGGCTTCTTCGCCGTCGAGGAACTCTTCCACCACGATGCGATGGCCGGCGTCGCCGAAGGCATTGCCGGCCAACATGTCGCGCACCGCCTCTTCCGCTTCCTGCAGCGTCATCGCGACGATTACGCCCTTACCGGCCGCCAGGCCATCGGCCTTGATGACGATCGGCGCGCCTTTGCGGCGCACGTAGGCCAGCGCCGGCTCCACCTCGGTGAAGTTTTCATATTCGGCGGTCGGAATGCGGTGGCGCGCCAGGAAATCCTTGGTGAAGGCTTTGGAGCCTTCGAGCTGTGCGGCGGCCTGTGACGGGCCGAAAATTTTCAGACCGGCGGCCTGGAAGGCGTCGACCACGCCAATCACCAGCGGCGCTTCCGGCCCGACGATGGTCAGACCGATGTCATGGCTCTGGGCGAAAGCGACCAGGGCGGGGATATCGGTGGCGGCGATCGCCACGTTCTCCAGATTGGCTTCCAGCGCGGTGCCGGCATTGCCCGGCGCAACGTAGACTTTATCCGCCAGCGGAGACTGGGCGGCTTTCCAGGCCAGCGCGTGCTCGCGCCCGCCGTTGCCGATAATCAAAATGTTCATCAGGGGCTCCACGAATGGCGTGCGCCGGAGCGCACGCGGCAAAAGGAATTAATGGCGGAAGTGACGCATGTCGGTGAAGATCATCGCGATGCCGTGTTCGTTGGCGGCGGCGATCACTTCGTCGTCGCGGATCGAACCGCCCGGCTGGATCACGCAGGTGATGCCAACCGCCGCTGCGGCGTCGATGCCGTCGCGGAACGGGAAGAAGGCGTCGGAGGCCATGGCGGAGCCTTTCACTTCCAGCCCTTCGTCGCCCGCTTTGATGCCGGCGATCTTGGCGGAGTAAACGCGGCTCATCTGGCCGGCGCCTATGCCGATGGTCATGTTGTCACGCGCATAAACGATGGCGTTGGATTTCACGAACTTGGCCACTTTCCAGCAGAACAGCGCGTCACGCAGTTCCTGTTCGGTCGGCTGGCGCTCTGATACCACGCGCAGATCGCCGGCGGTCACCATGCCCAGATCGCGATCCTGCACCAGCAGCCCGCCGTTGACGCGTTTGAAGTCCAGCCCCGCCACGCGTTGCTGCCACTGGCCGCAGGCCAGCACGCGCACGTTCTGTTTGGCGGCCAGCAGGGAGCGCGCTTCCTGGGTGACGTTTGGCGCGATGATCACTTCCACGAATTGGCGGCTGATGATCGCCTGCGCGGTGGCGGCGTCCAGCTCGCGGTTAAAGGCGATGATGCCGCCGAAGGCGGAAGTCGGGTCGGTTTGGTAAGCGCGCTCATAGGCGGCCAGAATGTCGTCGCCGATCGCCACGCCGCAAGGGTTGGCGTGCTTGACGATCACGCAGGCCGGTTCGTCGAACTCTTTCACGCATTCCAGCGCGGCGTCGGTATCGGCGATGTTGTTATAGGACAGCGCTTTGCCCTGCAGCTGTTCGGCGGTCGCGACAGAAGCTTCCTTTACTTCTTCCTCTATATAGAAGGCGGCCTGCTGGTGGCTGTTTTCACCGTAGCGCATATCCTGCTTCTTGATGTAGTTGAGGTTCAGGGTGCGCGGGAAGCGGCCGGACGGCTGTTCGGTCTCGCCGTGGTACGCCGGCACCAGCGCGCCGAAGTAGTTGGCGATCATGCTGTCGTAGGCGGCGGTGTGTTCGAAGGCCTTGATGGCGAGATCGAAACGGGTGGCATAGCGCAGCGAACCGTCGTTGTTGTCCATCTCGGTAATGATGGCGGCGTAGTCGCTGCTCTTCACCACGATGGCGACGTCTTTATGGTTCTTGGCGGCGGAGCGCACCATGGTCGGGCCGCCGATATCGATATTTTCGACCGCGTCTTCCAGCGAGCAATCCGGGCGCGCTACGGTTTGGGCGAACGGGTACAGATTGACGACCACCATGTCGATAGGCTGGATGTCATGCTGATTCATGACCGCGTCGTCCTGGCCGCGGCGGCCGAGAATGCCGCCGTGAACTTTCGGGTGCAGGGTCTTAACTCGTCCGTCCATCATTTCCGGGAAGCCGGTGTAGTCGGAAACTTCGGTAACGGGCAGACCGGCGTCTGCCAGCAGACGGGCGGTGCCGCCGGTGGACAGCAGTTCAACGCCGCGCTGGGAAAGCGCTTCGGCGAATTCAACGATACCGGTTTTGTCAGACACGCTGAGCAGGGCCCGGCGGATTGGACGAGGTTGTTGCATGGTTTTATCCCTTGGCTTTGAGTCGCAATTAAAGAGCGTTACGTGAATGTCCACCTCGTTCTCCCTATAAGGAAGGTTTTTTGCCTTATAAAGGGAGGGGCAGGCACATATTCAGGTAACGCCCCCATTAAAAGGGGGATCGTTTCGTCGCGGGGAATTGTAGCGAAAACGTTTGCGTGGCGCTCGTAAATTTTCCGTACAAATCGCATCTGTGGATAACACTGTGCGCAAGTGGGTATAAGGCGGGGTTTTGCTGTGGAATGCAGCGAACGATCGTTTTTGCTGAAAATACCTGTTGCGGCCTGCGAGGAACTCCCTATAATGCGCCTCCATCGACACGGAACATGTGAACAACTTCACAGAGTATCCGGGGGTCGCAGAGAAAAAATCCTGAAAATTAGGGTTGACTCTGAAAGAGGAAAGCGTAATATACGCCACCTCGAGTTAGCAAGCGAAAGCGCCTAACTCACTGCTCTTTAACAATTTATCAGACAATCTGTGTGGGCACTCCACAAGACGATA
>OKGA01000045.1_pt1 | contig 80026 bp, 74 predicted proteins | sample 1611451 | NCBI WGS metagenome assembly OKGA01 (sample SAMN04436745, study PRJEB24849) | human gut metagenome | biome: human gut; feature: NICU; material: stool | host: Homo sapiens | place: USA: Saint Louis, MO | collected 2010-12-22
TAAACCGGAACGAGGTAAAATGACTGCAGCTAAATTCGGATCCGCGATGTAAATTGAAAGCCCTGTAGGAATGAGTTTGGTCTCACCTGGTAAAATCTCAGTGCTTTCTTCAAGCAATGCACGTAAATCTAAACCGGCAGAGCCTTCGGTTGCGTAAGTTGGTAAAGGAAATTCATTACCAATACGGTTATCTAAAATTTTTACATCAATTTTTTTCATTGTAATTTTATCCTTTGAAGAAATTTGTCATTTTTATACGAAAGCAAAACCGAATTTAGCGTATTTTATTTGTGGTAATGCTCCACAATTTCACTCACTAATATTTCTGCCAATTTATTTTTATCAGTTAATGGCAAAGCTTTTTCACCTGTTTTCCAAAAAACATGTAAGGCATTTTGATCTTGCCCAAACACTTGCCCGCCAGAAACATCATTAGCACAAATCATGTCTAAATTTTTACGTTGTAGTTTATCTTTAGCGTAACCTGCAACATTTTGTGTTTCGGCAGCAAAGCCTACCACGAATGGCCTATTTTGTTCTAAATATGCAACACTCGCGATAATGTCTGGATTTTTCACTAATTTAAGGGAAAGCTCATCGTTATCATTAGTTTTTTTAATTTTTTGATCTGCGACTTCTGCTACACGATAATCTGCTACAGCTGCACAGCCAATAAAAATATGATTTTTGACCGCTCTTTCAAGGGAGACTTGCCACATTTCATGAGCGGTTGTCACATCAATACGATGAACATTCTTCGGTGTAGCAAGATTTACGGGACCAGCAATTAAGGTAACATTTGCCCCACGTTTGGCAAAAGCCTCGGCAATAGCAAAACCCATTTTGCCTGAGCTGTGGTTAGAAATATAACGAACAGGATCGATAGCTTCACGGGTTGGACCTGCTGTGATAGCGATGCTTAAATTAGCTAAATCTTGTTTTATTGCGAAGAGTGACTGAGTTGCCTCAAAAATTTCTGCAGGTTCAGACATTCTTCCAACCCCCACATCGCCACAGGCCTGAAAACCGTTATTGGGACCAATAAAATGAATTCCACGCTTGGCAAGTGTAGCCACATTTTGTTGAGTAATTGTTTGACGATACATTTGCTGGTTCATCGCTGGCGCAAGCAAGATTGGTGCGTCGGTAGCAAGGCATATAGTGCTTAATAGGTCATTAGCCATCCCCACTGTTAAGCGAGCCATAAAATCTGCGCTAGCAGGAGCTATGACAACAGCATCAGCCCATTTGGCCAGTTCTATATGTCCCATTGCCAATTCAGCTTGAGGATCGAGTAGGGATTGTGCCACAGTATTGCCCGAGATGGCTTGGAGTGTTAAAGGCGTCACAAATTCAGCTGCAGCCGGTGTTAATACAACACGTACTTCATTATCACTTTTGCGCAATAGGCGAATTAGCTCAATTGTTTTATAGGCAGCGATTCCGCCTGTGATGCCGACAACAATATGCTTGCCATTAATCATGTTATTACCGTTTGATGTTTGTTAGTGGTTATCAACAATGCGCGCTATTCTACTGTAATTTATAAAGAATAAAAAATTGATTTTGTGATCCTAATTGTAAGAACAGCTCTCTTTTTATGTACAACTAAAATACTTGAGGAGAATGCATCGTTATATTCAGATATTTCAATGGAATTAGAAGGAGAGAGCATATGGAATTGTTGATGCCCCGTGAAAAATTGTCATTGCATGGAGCCAAAAGCCTTTCGGATCATGAATTACTGGCGATATTTCTACGAACAGGAATAAAAGGTTGTAATGTTTTACAATTATCAGAACTAGTACTCAAGGAATTTGGTTCATTACGGGGACTGCTGTCTGCAGATGAAAAACAATTTTGTGCGATAAAAGGATTAGGGAAAACCCAATTTATTCAGCTTAATGCAGTGATGGAGATGGCCAAGCGTTATTTGTTGGAAAATCTAATGTTTCAGCCGACTTTTACAGATCCTGAAACCGTAAGATTATTTTTACAGGCAGAATTGAGTGCTGAAGAGCGGGAGGTTTTTTTAGTACTGTTTCTGGATAATCAGCATAAGTTGATAAAAAAAGATCAGTTGTTTTCTGGGACGATAAATGCTGCGGCGGTTTATCCCCGAGAGATTATTAAGGCGGCGCTATACTGCAATTCATCTGCTTTGATTTTGGCACATAATCACCCTTCAGGGGAGGTTTTACCCAGCGATTCAGACAAAATGATCACCCGTAAGATAGTAGAAGCCGCTGAATTAATGGAAATGCGGATACTTGATCATTTTATTGTAGGGAAAAATCGTTGCTTTTCATTTGCAGAAAATGGCCTAATCTAGCTGGTGATTTTTTTGCCGCTTAGAAAAGTTTATACTTGAGAAATTAAAACAAAGTCAGTATAATCGGCGACCTTTAATATAGTTGGCGGGTCGGATTTGGCGACCTGACGAGGCGTCAAGTTTACAACTTGCAATCCGAACCGTAAGCTCGAGCTTATATTTATTTATTGGAGATTATTATGTCTAGAGTCTGTCAAGTAACAGGCAAGCGTCCGGCAGTGGGTAATAACCGCTCCCACGCATTAAATGCGACACGTCGTCGTTTTCTTCCAAACCTTCACACTCACCGTTTCTGGGTTGAAAGTGAAAACCGTTTCGTAACCTTACGTTTAACTGCGAAAGGTATGCGTATTATCGATAAAAAAGGCATTGATGCAGTGTTAGCTGAAATCCGTGCTCGTGGCGAAAAAATCTAAGGAGCTAAAACATGGCAGCGAAAGGCGCTCGTGAGAAAATCCGTTTAGTTTCTACTGCAGAGACCGGTCACTTCTACACAACTGATAAAAATAAACGTAACATGCCTGAAAAAATGGAAATCAAAAAATTTGATCCGGTAGTACGTAAACACGTTATCTATAAAGAAGCAAAAATTAAATAATTTTTGTAGAATTGAAAAGCCCGACATTGTTCGGGTTTTTTTATATCTTTTATTTCCTTCTGCTAGCTGTGGCTAATTTGTTGAGGAAATAAAGTTAATCTAGGTTTTTCAAAGAATATCGAATATGCCAGAACTTCCAGAAGTTGAAACGGCCCTACGCGGAGTCAGTCCTTACTTAAAAGACTTTACGATTGAAAATATAGTGATTCGTCAGGCGAATCTACGCTGGCCAGTGTCAGCTGAATTGGCTCAACTTAAGCATGTGAAGATTTTAGCGCTGACGCGGCGCGCTAAATATCTTGTCATTCATACGGACCAGGGCTATATCATCGGTCATTTGGGTATGTCAGGCTCTGTGCGTATTGTGTCGCAGGATAGTCCACCGGATAAGCACGATCATTTAGATATTGTAATGAATAATGGCAAAGTGATGCGCTATAACGATCCACGTCGTTTCGGTGCATGGTTATGGACGAATAACTTAGCTGATTTTCATTTATTTGCTAAGCTTGGACCGGAGCCACTTGCCGATGAATTTAATGCGGAGTATTTATTTAAAAAGTCCCGCGGGCGGCGAATTCCACTAAAATCCTTTTTAATGGACAATGCCGTGGTTGTTGGGGTAGGCAATATTTATGCGAATGAAAGCTTATTTTACTGTCGCCTGCATCCGCAAAAACTAGCCGCTAATCTTACCCATAAACAATGTGAACGCTTAGTTTTGGTCATTAAAGCTGAATTAACCCGAGCTATTGAGCAAGGAGGCACGACCTTAAAAGACTTTTTGCAACCGGATGGGCGTCCTGGATACTTTGCACAAGAGTTGCAAATTTACGGTAAAGCAGGAAAACCTTGTCCAGTTTGTGGTCACGTGATTGAAAGTTTGATTATCGGGCAACGCAATAGCTTTGTATGTCCACATTGTCAAAAGAAAGCATAGGCTGCAAAACGCCATCTTGTTTTTCAGAGTTTTGGGAAAAATCAATGCTAAGTCATTGATTTTATTATAAATGCTATAAAAATAAAAAAACCGCATTGAAAAATGCGGTTTTTTGTACTTAGTTAAGCTTAAAGTGAAGCTTGATCAACAGCCACACCAGCACCCATAGTAGTAGAGATGCTTACTTTCTTGATAAAGATACCTTTTGCAGTGGTTGGTTTAGCTTTGTTTAAAGCAGCCAATAATGCTTGAAGGTTTTCTTTTAATTGAACTTCAGAGAAGTTTGCTTTACCAATTGTTGTGTGGATGATACCGTTTTTATCGTTACGATAACGGATCTGACCAGATTTAGCATTTTTAACTGCTTCAGCAACATTTGGTGTTACGGTACCAACTTTAGGGTTTGGCATTAAACCACGTGGGCCTAATACTTGACCTAATTGACCAACAACACGCATTGCATCAGGAGAAGCGATAACAACATCAAAGTTCATTTCGCCTTTTTTGATTTGCTCTGCTAAATCTTCCATACCTACTAAATCAGCACCAGCTTCTTTAGCAGCATCTGCGTTAGCACCTTGAGTGAACACAGCTACGCGTACTTCACGACCAGTACCGTGTGGTAATACAGTTGCACCACGAACGTTTTGGTCAGATTTACGAGGATCGATACCTAAGTTTACTGCAACGTCAACACTTTCAACGAATTTAGCAGTTGCGAATTGTTTTAATACCGCGATTGCTTCGTTGATTTCGTATGCTTTAGTAGAATCTACGCCAGCTTTGATTGCTTTCATTTTTTTAGTCAATTTAGCCATCGTATTATTCCTCCACCACTAAGCCCATAGAGCGAGCAGTACCAGCAATTGATTTCATTTTAGTTTCGATAGTCGCACCAGTCATATCTGCTGCTTTAGTTTCAGCGATTTGACGGATTTGATCTAAAGTCACTTTACCCACTTTATCTTTGTTCGGTTTACCGGAACCAGATTTGATACCTGCGGCTTTTTTCAATAATACAGCTGCCGGTGGAGTTTTAGTGATGAAAGTGAATGAACGGTCTGCATATACAGTGATAACAACTGGAATTGGTAAACCTTTCTCTAAGCTCTCAGTACGAGCGTTGAATGCTTTACAGAATTCCATGATGTTCACACCTTGTTGACCTAATGCAGGACCAACTGGCGGTGATGGGTTAGCCATACCAGCTGCAACTTGCAACTTAACGTATGCTTGGACTTTTTTTGCCATTTTTAAGTTTCCTCTAAGTGGGTGATAGCGCTATTACTAGCTCCCCGATGATAAAAAGCACGATGTGCTACACAAAAATGTGAGCCAATAAATGGCCCACATTGAGAGCGCGGATTTTATAAAAAACTCGCACATTTTTCAAGCGTTTTTAGTCAGTTTATGTTGTTTTACGATGGTTAATCATTACTCTTTAATGATATGCACAAAAAAAAGAGGAGAAAATGATTTCTCCTCTTTTTCCTATAATGGGATTAACCGTTTTGTTTTTCTACTTGGCTAAATTCCAATTCAACTGGAGTTGCTCGACCAAAGATAGATACGGATACTTTTAAGCGGCCTTTTTCGTAATCAACTTCTTCCACGGTACCATTGAAGTCGGCAAACGGTCCTTCAGTTACGCGAATTTCCTCACCAGGATGATATTCATTACGATGGCGTGGCTTATCGGAGGTTTGTTCTAAACGATTTAAAATCATATCCGCTTCGCGTTTAGAAATCGGTGCCGGTTTATCTGGTGTTCCACCGATAAAGCCCATTACGCGTGGAATACTTTTTACCAAGTGCCATGTGTCGTCATTCATTTCCATTTCTACTAACACATAACCCGGGAAGAATTTACGTTCGCTTTTGCGACGTTTACCTGCGACATTCTCAACTACTTCTTCGGTCGGTACTAACACTTCGCCAAACTGATCTTCCATTTGGTATTGTTTGATGTATTCACGCAAAGTAGCAGCAACACGGCCTTCAAAACCGGAGAATGCCTGTAACACATACCAGCGTTTTTTCGATACGGTTGTTTCAGTCATTATTAGAATCTCAAATCAGTTAAAAAATTAATTACGGACACGATAATTGAATCGATAGCCCAGAAGAAAAGTGAGGTAATTACAGTTACCGCAACCACGATTAAGGTAGTTTGACGGGCTTCTTGACGATTAGGCCAAACGACTTTACGTGCTTCTACTTTCGCTTCTTTAAAGAAAGTAAGGAATTTGTTTCCTTGATTAGTGATCGCCGCTAAACCTAACGCGATAAGGACTGCGACAGTAACGCCGATTACGCGAATCGGTAATGAAAAACGTTTTTCGAAATAAATATTACCGACTGCGGCGGCTGTAAAAAAGATAACAACCAAAACCCACAAGAAGATGTTTAATTTTTTAGATTTTCCTTCAAAAGAAGGTTCGGCAGCGTTTTTCTTTTTCTCAACAATTTCAGTTGCCATGATGGAATCCGTTTATTAAATAAAATAGTCAATAGTAAAAGAGCCGCGATTGTATCATTTTCTTTTGGCTTTTCCTATGGAAAATCGGTAAAACAATCGCGACAGAGGTTAATTTTTATATTCTAAAAGCGGTTTTTGATCCTCGGTAACCGTTTCCTTAGTGACGATGACTTTCCGTAGATTTTCAATGGATGGTAAATCGTACATTGTATCCAACAGAATCGCCTCAACGATGGAACGTAGACCTCGAGCCCCAGTTTTTCGCTGCAATGCTTTTTCAGCAATGGCTTGTAATGCATCTGTGGTAAATTCTAATTCCACATTCTCTAAACCGAATAACGCTTGATATTGTTTTACCAAGGCGTTTTTGGGTTGGGTAAGAATGCTGATTAATGCCGCTTCATCCAATTCGCTTAACGGTGCAATCATTGGTAAACGACCGATAAACTCGGGGATTAAACCGAATTTCATTAAATCACCCGGTTCAACTTGACGGAATAGTTCGGAAAGAGAGGCTTTTTCTGACTCTTTTTCTACTTTTGCATCAAAACCGATACCGGTATGGTTTTGGCTTCGTTTGGCTATGATTTTATCCAAGCCGGCAAACGCGCCGCCGCAAATAAATAGGATCTTGGAAGTATCTAATTGAGTCATTTCCTGCTGCGGGTGTTTTCTTCCTCCTTGTGGCGGAATATTAGAAATAGTCCCTTCGATCAGTTTTAACAAGGCTTGTTGTACGCCTTCACCAGAAACATCTCGCGTGATGGAGGCGCTTTCAGATTTGCGGCTGATCTTATCGATTTCATCAATGTAAATAATACCTTGTTCAGCTTTCTTGACGTCGTATTCACTATTTTGCAGCAGTTTTTGCAAGACATTTTCTACATCTTCGCCTACGTAGCCGGCCTCGGTTAATGTTGTTGCATCAGCCATAGCAAAAGGTACGTTCAGGCGACGAGCCAAGGTTTGGGCAAGTAGGGTTTTACCACTACCGGTAGGGCCAATAAGTAAAATATTGCTTTTGCCTAATTCCACATCATTGGTTTGATGGTTTGAACGCAATCTTTTGTAATGATTATAGACCGCAACGGACAATACCTTTTTGGCATAGTCTTGACCGATAACATAATCATCTAGATGTTGACGGATCTGATGAGGGGTTGGTAAAGGTTCATTTTCCGCTGCTTTTTCTGGGCTACTAACGCTATCTGATTCATTAAGCAGCATTCCATGGCACAGATCGATACATTCGTTACAAATATATCCTTCGGTACCAGCGATGAGTTTATTCACTTCATTTTTAGGTTTGCCACAAAAAGAGCAGTGGAGGTTTTTATCTTTATCTTCAGTTGTCATGATTTTATCCTTCACGTTTTAGCAAAACAGCATCAACGAGACCGTAATCTTTGGCTTCTTGTGCCGACATAAAATTATCTCGGTCGGTGTCTTTTTCAATGCGTTCGATGCTTTGCCCGGTATGGAATGCTAAACGATCATTTAAGGTTTGCTTGATCTTTAAGATTTCTTGTGCATGAATTTGAATATCCGAGGCTTGTCCGCGGAAACCACCCAATGGTTGGTGAATCATCACACGGGCATTAGGTAATGCCGCGCGTTTGCCTGCAGTCCCCCCGGCTAATAAAAATGCCCCCATTGAGCAAGCTTGACCAATACACAATGTTCGCACATCGGGCTTGATAAACTGCATAGTATCGTAGATTGCCATTCCCGCTGTAACAGAGCCACCAGGCGAATTGATGTAGATATTAATATCTTTATCGGGATCTTCAGATTCTAAGAAAAGCAGTTGTGCCACAATTAGGTTGGCCATGTGGTCTTCAACTTCGCCGCTTAAAAAGATAACGCGTTCTTTTAATAGACGCGAATAAATATCGTAAGAGCGCTCACCGCGGGAGGTTTGCTCGACGACCATAGGAATTACACTCATTTGTTCCTCGAAATTCAGTATAAAAAAAACGCGCATATTCTATCCGAAATACGCTAAAAACAAAAATGCGGTGATTTTTTGCAGTTTTCGAAACTTTAAAAAATCGACCGCATTTCTATGCGTAAAGTGAAAAAATTATGCTTGTGGATTCATAATTTCATTGAAGCTAGATGGTTTTTCAGTAACTTGCGCTTTTGCTAATACTGCATCAACGGCTTGTTCTTCCAGCACTACATTACGAATATTGTTCATCAATTCTTCGTTTTTGCTGTAGTATTCGATCACTTCAGCCGGTTGTTCATAAGCTGATGCGATATCGGCAATCATTGCTTTCGCGCGTTCATCATCAACTTTTAATTCGTTTGATTTGATCACTTCAGAGAACAATAAACCGACTTGCACGCGACGTTTTGCATCAGCTTCAAATAATTCACGTGGTAATTGTGCTGCTTGTTGTGCATTACCACCAAAACGTTGTGCAGCTTGGTTACGTAACACATTGATTTCCTCTTCAATCGCTGAAGCTGGAACATCAATAGGGTTTTGTTCGATTAAGCCATTGATCACTTGTTGTTTAACGCGGGAAACCAATGCATTTTTTAATTCACGTTCCATGTTTTTACGGATTTCTGCACGTAAATCGGCAACAGTTTTGGTGTTAGGACCAAATTTAGCAACGAATTCATCGGTAAGTTCCGGTAATTCCATTTCTTCTACTTTTTTCAAGGTGATCGCAAATTTCGCGTCTTTACCTTTTAAGTTTTCAGCATGATATTCCGCTGGGAAAGTCACATTGATATCGAATTGTTCGCCTGCTTTGTGACCAACGATGCCATCTTCGAATCCTGGAATCATACGACCTTGGCCCATGAATAATACGAAGTCGGAAGCTTTGCCACCATCGAATTCTTCACCGTCAACAGAACCGACGAAATCGATAGTTACACGGGAATCCGCTTTCGCTGCATCGTTGCTTTCAGCCCAAGTAGCTTGTTGTTTACGTAATACATCGATCATATTGTCGACATCGGTTTCATTGATTTCTACGGTTGGTTTTTCAACTTTAATGTTTTCTAAACCTTTTAATTCCACTTCTGGATATACTTCAAAAGTTGCAGTGAAAGCTAAATCTTTACCAGCTTCAAAGGTTTCGATTGCAAAAGTCGGACGACCTGCAATGTTGATTTTTTCTGCAATAACCGCGTCAAAGAAATGACGAGGTAATAGATCATTTAGTACATCTTGACGGATAGATGCGCCAAAACGTTGTTCAATAATGTGAGCCGGAACGTGGCCTTTACGGAAACCGTCTACGCGCACATTTTTAGCTGCGCGTTTGAATTCTTCACGGATCGCTTTTTCTACGGTTTCAGCCGGAACGGTGATCGTCACACGACGCTCTAAACCTTGAGTTGTTTCAATATTTAATGACATTTGTAACCTCAATTAATGTTGCACTCGGTAAAAACCACACCGAACACGTTGTTAAGAAATAAAAAACCGCCGAATTATAGCGAAAGAAAATCGAACAGTCGATAGAAACCGCAAAAATCCCCGACATTCAGTCGGTTTTGGGTATTTTATCGGCAATATCGCACATAAAAAAGTGCAGCTCTAAGGCTGCACTTTCATATTTTGTTAATGATTAAAGCGATTTTGGTAAACGGATTTTTTGACCAGGGAAGATCTTATCCGCATCTTTGATAACTTCTTTGTTGGCATCTACGATTGCAGTATATTTGGCACCATTACCATAGTGGGTTTCGGCAATTTTCCAAAGGGTGTCACCTTTTTGAATAACATAAAAGGCATCGTCACCCGCCAAGGATTCCCCGTTACCGATATCGGCATTAATGGTGACATTGCTGATACCTTGGATGTTGCCAGCCATGAGAACGGCTTTTTCTAACGCAGCAGCAGTCGAAGCTACGCCATGAATGGTTGCAGTACCGTTTTGTACGCTCACATTAAGATTTTCAATCCCTGGATTGTCGGCATTGATGTGGTCGGTGACGGCTTTTGATGCATCTTCTTCTTTAGAAAATACTTTTTTACCGATATCGCTGACAAAATCGAATAAACCCATAATTTGTTCCTTTTTGTTGGTTGAAAATAATTTCTGCCGTGACGTTTTATCATTTGACAACGGCGACTTTTGGTCAGGTAAAACGGCAAATAGTTCAACATTCAGCACGAAAAAAATGCAAAATTGTGAATTTGAAATCAATTATAATAAAATCAATGACTTATGTGCTGTTTTTGCAAAAACTTTTAAAATCGGAGAGGCGTTTTATAACACTACTAAAATCATGGTTAGTTCTTTTTAGGAATGAGTGTTGAATTGTTTGAGGAAATCCCAACGGATTTTGCTAGAATGCGCCTCTTAATTGAATACTACGAGGTAATTATGCGTTTAGAGGGACATCGCCGGAGCGATAATGTTGATGACCGACGTGGCAGCGGAGGTAATTTCGGCGGCGGAAAAGGCAGTATTATCGGACTGATTATTGTATTGGTCGGAGCCTATTATGGTGTCGATTTAACCGGTTTAGTGGATGCTGGCGGTTTAAACCAACCTACAGAAAGCAGACAAAGCTCAAGCGAGGAAATTCACTTAGAGGATCTTTCCCGTACTGTGTTGGCTAGCACAGAGGACAGTTGGCAAGGGTATTTTCAGAGAATGGGTAAACGTTATGCCAATCCAACCTTGGTGCTTTATAGCGGTTATACTTCCACAGCTTGTGGTACCGGACAGGCGGCAATGGGACCATTTTATTGCCCGAATGACAATCAGGTTTATTTGGATTTATCTTTTTATCAGGAAATGAAAAATAAATTGGGCGCGGCGGGGGATTCGGCGTTTGCTTATGTGATTGCTCACGAAGTTGGTCATCATGTGCAGAATCTGTTAGGTATTTTGCCACAGGTAAATCGATTACGGCAGAAATCTGACAGCAAAACGGCTAATCAGCTTTCAGTTAAATTAGAATTACAAGCAGACTGCTTTGCCGGTGTTTGGGCAAGGAGTGCGGTGAAGAGTGGATTATTTGAACTAGGCGATGAGGAAAAAGCCTTTAAAGCAGCGGAAGCCGTAGGTGATGATCGTTTGCAAAAACGCAGCCAGGGTTATGTGGTGCCGGATAGTTTTACGCATGGTACTTCGGCACAACGTTTGAGCTGGTTTAGAAAAGGGTTACAAAGTGGTGATCCTGCACGATGTGATACTTTTAATAATGATTAAACAAAGTAAAAAAACGCACCCAAGGGTGCGTTTTTTATCGGTTAATTCATAGCTGATTTATAGACTTAACACTGCGAATAATACCCAAACGGTATAAATCGTCGCTAAACCGTAGAAAATAAAACCGCCAGCCGGAACATGGATTTTTAAATCGTGCATACCGTGATGAATACGGTGTAGGCCACACCACATTGGGAAAATGGTGAGTACTAACAATACGATTTTACCAATCCAAGAATAGGCAAAAATGACCAGGTTGGCCGGATCGACCAAACCGAAAGGCAATAATAAACCGATAATTAAAATGACAACCGGGAAGAAAATGGCACTTACCGTACCGCCGGCACCGAACATCAACCAGACCGGTGGTTCACCGGAACGTTTTGGATTTTGATCAACCATGCTTTCCCCCTAGATATAAGCCAATACTAACGCCACAACGCTGACTAAGGCAGTAACCGCCCAAAGTAGATTGCGTACTACATAGTGCGGTAGACGTTCATTTTTTACAATGATGTTCATTACTTTTGGTGTCATCAGGAAGTAAGTGACGGTGTGGTATAAGGTTGCCACTAAAGTAATGATATTAAGGAAGACTACAATCGGATTTTTTAGGAAACCGATGAAGTCGAAAATGCCCATGCCCGGCATTGGATTACTAGCGAGGCACAACACGCCATAAAGTAATACGATGCAAAACCAAACAGCAAAAATAGAAGTGGCTTCACGAAGCATATAGGCTTTGTAGAAATCCAATTTATTCCACCAGGTTGAGGTGACCGGGCGTGTGTATTTTTTACGTTTACTCACAGTTACTGACATATCCTTTCCCCTTAACCTTTTGGTTTGAGCATTGAGATGACATAATCTTTGGCACTTTCCACTTTGCCCTGGTTAATAGCTGCAGCTGGATCCACGTGTTTAGGACAAACTTCAGAGCAATAACCTACAAAGGTACAAGACCAAACCCCATTTTTACCGTTAAGAATCGGCATCCGTGATTGTTTACCATGATCGCGGTTATCCAGATTATAACGGTGCGCCATTGTGATGGCTGCCGGACCGATAAATTCCGGATTTAGACCAAATTGTGGACAAGCGGCATAGCATAAACCACAGTTGATACACATCGAGAATTGACGATATTTTTCAAGTTGTGCCGGAGTTTGTTTGGTACGGCTAACTTGTAACTCTTTGGATGGGTGAGGTTTGCCATCTAATGCCGGAGCTTCGTTGCCAATGATATAAGGTTTAATTGCCTCTAAACTTTCGATAAAGTGGCTTAAATCAACGACTAAATCGCGTTCAATTGGGAAATTAGCAAGCGGCTCAATACGCATATAGCCACTGTAATCACGTAAAAAGGTTTTACAGGCCAATTTAGGTTTATTGTTTACCATCATCCCACAAGAACCGCAGATTGCCATACGGCATGACCAACGATAGGAGAGAGATGGCTCTAATTTATCTTTGATATAACCTAACGCATCCAATAATGAGGTTTGATTGTCATAAGGCACTTGGTAAGCCGTAAGATGCGGCTCTTGATCAACCTCAGGATTGTAACGCAAGATTTCAACATTCATTACCGGGGAATTAGCCATTTGCATTCTCCTTAGCTTTTGCAGCAGCTTCGGCAGCTTCTGCTTCTGCACCATAAACACGTTTTGCAGGTTGGGATTTGGTGATTTTCACTGGGCTATATTCAATGCGCGGTGAGCCGTTTTCATTGTAGTAAGCCAAGGTGTGTTTTAAGTAATTCACATCATCACGTTCTGTGTAATCCAGACGTTGATGGGCACCACGGGACTCTTTACGTTCAATAGCGGAGTTAGCAATTGCTTGGGCTACGTCAAGAATATAACCAAGTTCTACGGTATATAGTACATCGGTATTAAACACGCTGGAGTTATCGGCAACTCGAATTCGTTTATAACGTTCTTTTAATTCGGCGATTTTATCCACTGCTTTTTGCATACTTTCTTGGTCACGATAAATACCACAACCTTCTTCCATTACGGTACCCATTTCATCACGGATGACCGACCAGGATTCATTGCCTTCTTGTTTATGCAATGCCTCTAAGCGAGCAACAACATCTTTGGCCTGAGCATCAACAGCCGCTTGATTTACCGCGTGGTTTTCAACTGCGCGTTGCGCTGCATATTCACCGGCTACACGGCCAAGCACAACTAATTCAGCTAAGGAGTTGGAACCTAAACGATTTGCACCATGTAAACCGGAAGAGGCACATTCGCCTACTGCAAATAAACCTTTCACGCGGGTTTCACTATTGTAATCAACTTCGATACCGCCCATGGTGTAGTGTACTACTGGACGTACTGGAATCGGTTGTTCCACAGGATTAACGCCTTCATAAGCGCTAGCCAATTCACAAATAAACGGTAGACGCTCATGCAGATATTTTTCACCAAGGTGGCGAAGATCCAAATGCACCACATCAACACCTTTAGCAGTTTTTAATGTGTTACCTTTTTTCCATTCTTGCCAGAAGGCTTGTGAAACTTTATCGCGAGGACCTAATTCCATATATTTGTTTTGTGGTTTACCGATTGGGGTTTCCGGTCCCAAACCGTAATCTTGTAGATAACGGTAGCCGTCTTTATTCACTAAAATACCGCCTTCACCACGACAACCTTCGGTCATTAAAATACCGGTATTCGGTAAGCCGGTAGGGTGATATTGAACAAATTCCATATCACGCAGTGGGACACCGTGACGATAAGCCATAGATAAACCGTCGCCGGTTACAATGCCACCGTTGGTGTTGAATTTAAATGCACGACAACCACCACCGGTTGCGATAACGACTGCATTTGCGTTGATTTGCACAAGTGTGCCTTCCATCATATTCATGGCAACCATACCGCGAGCATGGCCATCATCAACTAAGATATCAAGCACGAAATGCTCATCAAAACGGATGATTTGTGGATATTGAATAGATGTTTGGAAAAGGGTATGTAACAGGTGGAAACCGGTTTTATCGGCAGCAAACCAAGTCCGTTCGATTTTCATCCCACCGAAACGGCGTACGTTAACATCGCCGTCTATTTTACGACTCCAAGGGCAGCCCCAACGTTCTAATTGGGTCATTTCAACCGGGGAATGTTCAACAAAATATTCCACTACGTCTTGTTCACATAACCAGTCACCACCGGCAACGGTATCGTGGAAGTGTTTATCGTAAGAATCTTCTTCTTTAATAACTGCGGCAGCACCGCCTTCTGCTGCAACCGTATGGCTACGCATTGGATAAACTTTGGAAACCAAAGCAACCTTAAGGTTTGGGTTTGCTTCTGCGGCTGCAATGGCTGCACGTAATCCGCCACCACCGGCACCAACAATCGCAATATCGACATTAACCGTTTGCACGATATCCTCCAATCAATATAAAGTAGAAAAATACCCCGAATAGGGGGAACCGGCTCATTCTGCCATTTTTGAGTGGGCTTGAATAACCTTTTTTAGGCTTTACAAAAGGAAACTTGTCATTTTGTGATCTACCTCAAAAAAGTTAAAAAAATGTTACACTTAATGAAAAAGGTTCTCATTTTTAGGTTCTTCAAATTCATTGATTGAGTTGTCGAATATGCTCGTTTACAATGCCGACACCTAAATTGAAAAGAATCTTAAAGATGACCAAATCCTCCCAATGGATGCCCTCCGCCAGCATCGAAACCTTGTTGGCTCGAGCCAAAATATTGAATGAAATCCGTCGTTTTTTTAGTGAGCGCGGTTTATTGGAAGTTGAGACACCAACCTTAAGTGAGTTTGGTGTTACTGACTTACATCTTTCCACTTTTAGTACCGAATTTATTGCTCCTTTCGATGCAAAATCAAAAACGCTGTGGCTTTCCACCAGCCCTGAATATCATATGAAGCGCTTGTTGGCTGCCGGGAGTGGACCGATTTTTCAAATTTGCAAAGTGTTCCGCAACGAAGAAGCCGGTTCTCGCCATAATCCTGAATTTACGATGTTGGAATGGTATCGGCCGCATTTCGATATGTATCGCTTGATTAATGAAGTGGATGACTTATTGCAACAAATTTTAGATTGCAAACCGGCTGAAAGCCTAAGTTATCAATTTGTTTTTCAAGAATATTTAGGCTTAGATCCGCTTTCTGCAAGCCGAGCCGAATTAATCGAAGTCGCGCGCAAACATCAATTTATTGCCGATGACGATGAAGATCGCGATACCTTATTGCAATTCCTATTTTCTAGCGTGATTGAGCCGCAAATCGGGCGTGAGGCACCGGTGGCGGTTTATCATTTCCCTTCTTCGCAAGCGGCATTAGCCCAGCTCAGCCCGGAGGATTACCGGGTGGCTGAGCGTTTTGAATTCTATTATCAGGGGCTGGAATTGGCGAATGGTTTCCACGAATTGACGGATGCCGCCGAGCAACAACGCCGTTTTGAATTGGACAATCGGTTACGTGAGAAAAATGGCTTGCCAACCCGTGCTATTGATCATCGTTTTTTAGCTGCTTTACAAGCCGGTATTCCGAATACCTCAGGCGTAGCTTTGGGACTGGATAGACTGATTATGCTGGCATTGGGGTTGAATGATATTAGCCAAGTCATTTCCTTCGGGATTGAAAATGCGTAATTAGTGTTGATACTACAAAATAGAGGCATGCATTTAGCATACCTTTTTTGTTTCATAAATTCGTTTTTTATTGTTCCACCAAACGCCCCTTAGAAAACATAAGTTCTCCCAAAAATACAATGTAACTCATTGATTTTATTGATAATGATTTGAAAGTTGTTTTTTTGCCAAAAATTGCACAGATGCTTTTGAATTTATTTAATTTCAGAGGCTTTTTTGAATCATTTGATCTAGATACTGTTTTCGGTAATTAAGTCACCCAAAAGTGTTAAATAGATCACATTCCTATGTATCGCGCATTGTGCTCAAACGAGGATTCCTTATGATGCGCATCCATTTAAACGGAAGCTACTTCCATAGGAAAGATTTTTATTTTTTAACTTTTATCTGAGGTGATTTATGCATCATTCGTATCGTGCAAGATGGAATAAATTTGATTTTGCCTGGGTTATCAATTTGTTTGGCACCGCGGTAGGCGCAGGCATCTTGTTTTTACCGATTACCGCCGGAATGGGCGGCTTTTGGCCGTTAGTATTTATGGCCGTGATCGTTGGGCCTATGACTTATTTTGCCCACCGTGCTTTGGCGTATTTTGTGCTTTCATCTAAAAAACCGGGTAGCGATATTACCGAAGTAGTCGAAGAGCATTTCGGCAAAACAGCAGGGAAATTGATCACATTACTTTATTTCTTTGCGATTTTTCCAATTTTGCTGATTTATGGTAATGGCATTACCAATACAGTGAATTCCTTTATTGTGAACCAATTACACTTTGCGGAACCGAATCGCGCTGTATTGTCTTTAGTTTTAATTGCTGCGTTGATTTCAGTAATGTTATTCAATGAACGCGTGATGTTAAAAATTACCGAGTGGTTGGTTTATCCATTAGTCTTGATTTTATTGGGCCTTTCAATCTATCTCATTCCAAACTGGAATCTCGCAATCGTACAGGAATTACCGACAGTACAAGGGTTTTTTGTGACCTTATGGTTGACGATCCCTGTGTTGGTATTCTCCTTTAACCATTCACCGGCGATTTCTTCTTTTACTCTTTCCCAGCAACGTGAATATCAGGAATTTGAAAAAACAGAATATCATATTGGCCGTACCGAAAAAGGCGCATCGACAATGTTATTGGCTTTCGTGATGCTCTTTGTATTTAGCTGTGTTTTGACTTTAACTCCAGCAGAATTAATGGCTGCGAAAGAGCAAAATATTCCGATTTTATCGTTCTTGGCGAATAAATTTGATAATCCGGTAATCACTTACTTTGGTCCTGCGGTGGCATTCTTTGCAATTACTAGTTCCTTCTTTGGCCATTACCTGGGGGCTCGTGAAGGTTTGGAAGGCTTATACATTAAATTGAGTGGTAAACAGGTTAATCGTAGAAAATTGAATATCTATGCTGCGGTATTCTTCCTAATTACGCTATGGGGTGTAGCAATCATTAATCCGAGCATTTTAGGTTTGATCGAATCTCTTGGTGGCCCAATCATTGCAATGATTTTGTTCATCATGCCAATGTATGCGATTCGCAAAGTGCCGGCAATGGCTCGTTATCAAGGACGCTTTAGCAATATATTTGTGGTGGTGATGGGATTAATTGCTATCTCTGCACTCTTATATGGATTATTATTCTGACCTTTTTTAAAAGGCATTCTGAAATTATAGGAAAGTTATGATAAGCGTTTTCGATATGTTTAAAATCGGCATCGGTCCATCCAGCTCTCATACGGTTGGGCCGATGAAAGCGGGCAAGCAGTTTATTGATGATCTGCATGCGCAGGGCTGTTTTGCTACAACCGCAGAAATTGTGGTGGATGTGTATGGTTCGTTATCGATGACCGGCCATGGCCACGCCACCGATACCGCCATTATTATGGGATTGGCGGGGTATTTACCACATGATGTGGATATCGATCTCATTCCGAAGTTTATTGAGGAATTACGGACGAGCGGTCGTTTAGCTATTGATAAAGGAGCAAAAACGGTCAAATTTGATTTTGACAACAATATGATCTTTCACAGTTCTTTCTTATCGCTACACGAGAATGGAATGCGCATTACCGCATTAGATGAATCGCATCAAGTGCTTTACCAACAAACCTATTATTCAATTGGTGGCGGTTTTATTGTGGATGAAGCCCATTTCAACCAACAGCAAGAAACACAGGAAGAGGTACCTTATCCTTATCAAACGGCAGAAGATATTCTGAAGCACTGCAATGATACCGGCAAAATGATTTCCACTATTATGTGGGAAAACGAGTTGGCATTGCATGGTCGTCCTGCTGTGGAAGAGCATTTAGCGAAGGTGTGGGAAACCATGGAAGCCTGTATTAAGCATGGTGTCCGTACAGAAGGTATCTTACCTGGGCCATTGAAGGTACCGCGTCGTGCAGCAACCCTTTATCGTTTACTAAATGCCAATAGCAATCTGACTAACGATCCAATGCAAGTCATTGATTGGGTTAACATGTATGCCTTGGCGGTGAATGAAGAGAATGCGGCCGGCGGACGGGTAGTTACTGCACCGACCAATGGTGCTTGCGGCATTATTCCTGCCGTCTTGTCCTATTATGGTAAATTTATTGCGCCACTATCAGCGGAAATTGTCGGACGTTATTTATTAACGGCGGGAATTATTGGCTCCTTGTACAAAATGAATGCTTCCATTTCCGGTGCAGAAGTCGGTTGTCAAGGCGAAGTCGGGGTGGCTTGCTCGATGGCCGCTGCCGGATTAGCGGAAATTTTAGGTGGTACACCATTGCAAGTGTGCAATGCTGCAGAAATCGCCATGGAGCACAATTTAGGATTGACTTGCGATCCCGTTGGTGGGCAGGTGCAGGTGCCTTGTATTGAGCGTAATGCAATTGCGGCGGTGAAGGCGATTAACGCTAGCCGTATGGCATTGCGTCGTACTTCTAATCCACGAGTTAGCTTGGATAAGGTCATTGAAACCATGTATGAAACCGGTAAAGACATGAATGCGAAATATCGCGAAACCTCCACCGGTGGTCTTGCGGTTAAAGTGATATGTGACTAATTGCTAAGTAAAAATGCGGTTTGCAATAGAGGTCTAATAAAATCAATGACTTAGCATCGATTCTAGACAAAACCCCAAAAAAGCAGACCGCGTTTTTTTATGGCTTAATATCCCGCAAAATTGGATTTTGCATGGAAATTAAGGTTTCCGTTGATTGAATTTCGTCAATAAGCTGGATTTTAGTTGCTAATACAGAGTGCAATTCGGCAATGGTATGGGTCATCACTTTAATAAAAATCGAATAGTTGCCTGTGGTGTAATAGGCTTCTACCACTTCATCAAACGCCTCTAATTGTTTGATCACTTTGTCATAATCCTTAGCACTTTTTAGGATGATGCCAATAAAACAACACACATCATAGCCGAGTTTGCGTTCATTAATAATAGCTTTTGTACCTTCAATAATGCCTGATTGGCGCATTTTTTCTACCCGTACGTGGATAGTGCCGGGACTCACGCCGAAACTTTTCGCCATTTCTGCATAAGGTGTGCGGGCATCTTTAGTTAAAACACGTAAAATTTGCTGATCCAGTGCATCAATATTGTGCATAAAATCGCCTCCGTTAGATCTTGTCTAAAAAATACTGGTTAAAATGAATGATATTCAATGTTTAAAATAAAGTAAATAAAATACTTGGGTAAATTTGTGATTTCATTAAATAATGCTCAAGAAATTTAATCCCTTATTAGAAGAAACAAGGATAAAACAATGAAAAAGACGTTTATTTTGCAACAACAGGAAATTAGCTTTGTGAAGAACACCTTTACTCAAAACCTGATTGAACAACTTGGCATCATCGAAGTGCAAGGCCCGATTCTTAGCCAAGTAGGTAATGGTATGCAAGATAACTTATCAGGCATTGAGAAAGCTGTTCAAGTAAATGTGAAATGCATCCCAAATGCTGTTTATGAAGTAGTTCACTCCTTAGCAAAATGGAAACGTCACACTCTTGCTCGTTTCCACTTCAAAGAAGGTGAAGGCTTATTTGTTCACATGAAAGCATTACGTCCGGATGAAGATTCATTGGATCAAACTCACTCTGTTTATGTGGACCAATGGGACTGGGAAAAAGTGATTCCTGAAGGTCGTCGTAACTTTGCTTATTTAAAAGAAACTGTACGTTCCATTTATCGTGCAATCCGCTTAACTGAATTAGCGGTAGAAGCTCGCTTTGACATTCCATCAAGCTTGCCAAAAGAAATCACTTTCGTACATAGTGAAGATTTAGTTAAACGCTATCCGGATCTTTCAAGCAAAGAGCGTGAAAACGCGATTTGTAAAGAATATGGTGCGGTTTTCTTAATCGGTATCGGCGGTAAATTATCAGACGGTAAACCACATGATGGTCGCGCACCGGACTACGATGACTGGACAACTGAATCTGAAAACGGCTACAAAGGCTTAAACGGCGATATTTTGGTGTGGAACGCTGAGTTAGGTAAAGCATTTGAGCTTTCTTCAATGGGTATTCGTGTGGATGAATCAGCGTTACGTTTACAAGTTGGTTTAACCGGTGATGAAGATCGCTTAAAAATGGATTGGCACCAAGATTTATTAAACGGCAAGTTACCTCTCACCATCGGTGGTGGTATCGGTCAATCTCGTATGGCAATGCTTTTACTTCACAAAAAACACATTGGTGAAGTGCAATCAAGCGTATGGCCAAAAGAAATGTTAGAACAATATCAACATATTCTTTAATCTATTTACGATTGCGAAAAGAAAAGCGGACAAAGTGTCCGCTTTTTTGTTTTTTTATTCAACCCTAATAAAATCAATGGTTTAGGGTTGAATTTTGCAAAAACTTTTATTTTCGCAGGGGCGTTTTATTGATTCATCGACATGCACAAGAGTGTGAGAGGGTGAATACAGGTCACCTTAGAGGACATATCGATCTGCCATTTACAGGTTTGGCATTCGGAAATCACATAATCGAATCCACCTTCATTGATGTTATCGAATAAGTTTTTACCGATGGATTGGGAAACCTCGTAGTTTTCTGCTTTAAAGCCATAGGTACCGGCAATACCACAACATTGCGACGGTAACATAACTACTTCCAATCCTGGAATTTGTTTTAATACTTCCAAGGTGTATGGCGCCCAACCGGCTTTTTCCACGTGGCAGGCGGTGTGGTAGGCTACACGCAATTTTAATGGTTTAAGCGGTAAGGTTTTGCCCTCTTTAAAGAGTTGATATAAAAATGGGGTTACCATATGAATATGTGGGCGAACCTTGGCGTTGTCGATGCCTAAAATATGATGATATTCATCACGTAAATTTAAGGCACAACTCGAGGCTTCACTAATCACATCCAAGCCGTTTTCATCCACCATTTTACCGATGTAATCGGTGTTGAACTGTGCGATTTTTTTCGCACGTTCTGGGAATTGGTTTACGCTTAAGGGTAGGCCGCAGCATTTTTCTTTTTCCAATAACACTACGCCGATATCCATGGCATTGAATACCTGGATGAATTCTTTACCTAATTGCGGGTTGTTATAGTTCACATAGCAGCCGTGATAGTAAGCCACTTTGCGTTCGAATTTTTGTTGGCTTGCCAACATTTTCTTCATATACCAATTGCGGAATGTACCGAAAGAGTATTTTGGCAAAGTGCGATGGCGACTGATTTTTAAGGTTTTCTCCAACACGAATTTAGTTGCGCTTAACCCGGTGATAGTGTTCACAATCGGTGCAAGTGGTGTGTTGAGAGAACCCATAATATCGGTATTACTTAAAATCGCATCACGTAATTTTTGCGACATTGTTTTGTGCTGCTGTGGAATATGTTTATTTCTTGCGCGCACAATAATGTCACCGATTTTCACATCAGACGGGCAGGCAATTTCACAACGTTTACAGTTGGTACAGTATTTGAGGGCTTCGTCATACAACTCTGCGGATTTTAAACGTAAACGTTCGCCATCCGGACCTGATTGTTTAGGTCCTGGATAAGCCGGGTTATTGCGAGATACCGGACAAACTGCAGTACAAGCAGTACATTTAATGCAATTTTCAAAACTTTCATCAAATGCGTGGTGATGCTGTGGTGCATTAAGGGATTGTTTGGCATTTTCAATAAGTTGTTGAATATTCATGTTACCCCCTAATTTGCTCAGCTACCGTTAGCGCACTGACTACGGCCACGCCGGAACCACAACCTAATTCTAAGGCATTAAATCCGCCGATGACGTTACCAATGGCGTAGAGGTTGCTTAAGAACTCACCATCTTTTTGTACCTGACATTGTTCATTAATAATCACTCCAGCGCTTTGATATGGTTGTGGATTTGAAAAACGGGAATTTGTCCAACTAAAGCGATCGGTTGGATTAAATCCCTGATCTCCTTGAATATCGCTGTAGAATACCGGTTCAAAGATTTTATCGAATTCCGAAACCAAACCTTTACTGAAGAAACTACCAGAGGCTAAGACAAAAGCATCTGCGGTGATTTCTTCTTTCTCATGGATGCGGGTTTCGATGGCACGTACCTGATTGCCGGAGAAGTGGGCTTTAACTGCGCTATCCCCATTCATCATTAGTCCGCCTAATTGCTCAAACTGACGACGTAATTGAATACGTTGACGCATACCGAGTAATGAAGGCGGTAGTGTTGGCAATTCAAATAATGGCAAACCGGTAGCTTTGCAAAGGGAATTCATGAACTCTTGGTTTTCTAAACCGAAACAAGCCGGCAGGAAAACAGCATCAGCCCCTTTAGCGGCAGTTTTGACTTCTTCAACTAAGTCGGCGAAATTTAATTTATATTCCAATACCTGAGCGATATTTACGCTACGGAACTCACGGGAGTTGGCGCGTAATTGATCTAATTCCGGAATTTTCAAGAAATCGGAAGTGATTTCGCAGTGGGCAAATTGTGAATTTAATACCAAATTTGCGGCCAATAATTCCGGTTGGAAATCGTGATATCCCTCAATACCTAATACCGTAATTTTATGGTAAGGGAATGCCGTATCTTGGTTGGTTGTTGGTACACTATTTGGCGATAACCAGGCGCCACGTAAGCTACCAAGTGCAGTAACCCGCCAATGGTTTTGTTGGTTTGAACCGACTAAATCTAAATTTAATTGTTCGCTCAAACGGCTAAACTCTTCAGCTTTGGCTAACACAGTTGATGCACCAAGAATACTGTAAGGGTGGTTTGGGAGCTGTTGCGCTAATTGAGCTAGTCCATCAGCTAAATCGGATACTGCATGCCCATCCGGTAAACGGCTTAATAAATCGAAAGAACCGGAAGCGAAATCAATAGCGGCTTGACCATTATTGATGATGGCACAGCGTTTGCCACTTTGCTGTAAAGCGATCCCGCAGGTAAGGCCGGCTAATCCGCCGCCAATAATCACTACATCAAAATTCATTGCTATCCGTCCCTTGTTGTTTTTCGTTTGCTAATGCTGGTACATCATTTAGCCCTAATAGGCTACCGTAAATCCAAGAAGTGAATTCCGCTTCGCGGATCGCTTCTCCCCAAGCAATTGGCTCAATACCGCGCCAACGTTCTTCCATAAATGAGTTGAGTTGGGTCGTAGCCTGACGGGCGTCTGCTACATTAAAACGGTGCATTAATCCGGCTGCGCGACATGCACATAACTCAGCTTGACAGGTTCCCATACCAACCCGAGTGCGGCGGCGTAAATCGACTAGGTTGTTAACACTGAGTTCATCTACCGCATAGCGTACTTCTCCGGCAGTGACTGCCTCACATTCGCAAACCATGGAGCGATCTAAACGATCTTTGTCCAATAATCGGGTTGCGCGTGCACCATGACGATAAACGGCGGAGTAGCGGATGGTACTTGGTAAGGAAATAATTTTTTGATTGGTTTCAGCCCGGCTTTCAGTGGATCCCGGTAATGGGCGATCAGCAGTGGTACAACGGGCTGTCTTGTTGAGTTTTTTACACACAAGATCGGTTGCCCATTCGGCCATTAGGCGATAAGTCATTAATTTACCGCCAGTAATGGTAATAAAACCGTCCAAACCATCACGTTCTGCGTGGTCAAGCAACACTATACCACGACTCACATTACGGCCGGATGGGTCATCATCGGTCGCAACTAATGGACGAACACCGGCATACGCACGTAATACGCGGGTATGGCGTAAGCTTGGCGCCAATTTTTCCCCTTCGCGGAATAAGATATCCACTTCTTCCGGAGTGACTTCCATATTGTCAATTTGATCGTAAGGAATACGGCTAGAGGTTGTACCGATAACGCAAATAGTATCACCCGGTACGAGAATGTCCGCATCCGCTGGTTTACGGCAACGATTGATTACTAATTTGTTAATTCGGTGTCCCATGACAAGTAATGCGCCTTTTGCCGGGAACATTTTAATTTTGAGATCCGCATATTCTGCGATGCCTTGTCCCCAGATACCACCGGCATTGACGACTAATGGCGCAAAGAATTTACGGTTTACACGATTTTTGTGATCGTAAACATCCACACCGATCACTTTGCCACCTTCGCGAATTAAATTTTTTACTTCGCAATAAGTAAACATTTTGGCACCGTTTTCGGTAGCATCCATCATATTGGACGCAGTTAAGCGGAATGGGTCAATTGAGCCATCCGGTACAACTACTGCGCCAACTAAATGAGGGTTGACGGAGGGTTCCATAATTTTGGCCAGTTCAGGCTCGATTGGAACAGCTTCAATACCTGATTTGGTACAGCTCTCAATGAAGGTTTTTTGATAATCGAGGGAATCTTCCGGAAGGGTGATAAATAAGCCTTCTGTTTCATCCACACAATGACGTGCAATCTTACGCAGAATTTGGTTTTCTTTAATACATTCTTCTGCTGATTCTTGGTCGTTTACCGCATAACGTGCACCACTATGCAGTAAACCGTGGTTACGGCCGGTGGCCCCAGTTGCGATATCTCGACGTTCCAATAGTATGCAATTGATCCCACGGAGTGCACAGTCACGGGCTATTCCCGCACCGGTTGCGCCGCCGCCGATGATAATCACATCCGTTGATATAGGTGAGAAATCTCCTACATCTTTATACATTTGAGGCGATAAACTCATAGTTACCCCATTCCACAAAGAAAAGAAAAAATAGATACAATTAAAGCAGGGGCATTCTATTGAGAAATGGTCAAATTAACAACATTTTGAGCGAAAAAGAAAATTGAATTGTGATATCTGTCACAAAATTTTCGTATTCGCTCAAAGTGTGAAAAAAATTTTGTGAGCAAACTCACATATTTCAATAATGACACTTTCCTATTTCATGTTTTCTTCTATGATGCTCGCCTGCTCCTTTCATTGTAAATAAAGGAGAAACCATAATAATTATGTTGGAGAAAAATTATGTTTGGACCATTTAAACCCGCTCCGCACATCGCGGAACTACCAGCGGAAAAAATTGATTCCACGTATAGACGCTTACGTTGGCAAGTGTTTGCAGGGATCTTCTTTGGTTATGCCGCTTACTATTTTGTGCGTGCAAACTTTGACTTGGCACAACCCGGTTTAATTCAAGCCGGCTTATACACAAAAGCGGAACTAGGTGTTATTGGCTCAGCGGCCGGTCTTGCCTATGGCTTATCTAAGTTCGTAATGGCCGGTATGTCTGACCGTTCGAACCCTCGCGTATTCTTACCATTTGGTTTATTGCTTTCGGGTCTTTGTATGACCCTAATGGGTTTATTCCCATGGGCAACTTCAGGCATTGCCATCATGTGGGTAATGATCTTCTTAAATGGTTGGTTCCAAGGTATGGGTTGGCCTCCATGTGGTCGTACAATGGTACACTGGTGGTCTAAATCAGAACGCGGTACTATCGTATCTATCTGGAATACCGCACACAACATCGGTGGTATGATGCCGGGTGCAATGGTGCTATTAGCAAGTGCGGTCTTCTTCAGCACTCATGGTATCGAAGCACAAGCAAAAGACATTTGGCAACAATCCCTCTACTATCCGGGTATTGCGGCAATGATCTGTGCAATTCCAGTTTACTTCGTGATGCGTGATACTCCACAATCTTGTGGTTTACCATCAATCGAAAAATGGCGTAATGACTACCCAGATGACTATAACGAAAAAACTTACGAAAACGATTTAAGCACAAAAGAAATCTTCGTAACTTATGTATTGAAAAACAAATTGTTATGGTACATCGCGATTGCTAACGTATTCGTATACTTAATCCGCTACGGCGTATTAAAATGGTCTCCGGTTTACTTAAGTGAAGTAAAACACTTCAACATCAAAGGTACCGCATGGGCATATACTATTTATGAATTAGCAGCGGTTCCAGGTACCTTACTTTGCGGTTGGGTGTCTGACCATGTATTCAAAGGTAAACGTGGTTTAACTGGTTTCATCTTCATGATCTTAACTACTGCAGCAGTAGCAGCATACTGGATGAACCCAGCTACACCAGAAGCAGAACTTGCAAACTATGCAGCTTGGTATGAAAACCCATATCAATTAACTGACTTCATCTTAATGACCTTAATCGGCTTCTTAATCTACGGTCCAGTAATGTTAATCGGCTTGCATGCTCTTGAACTTGCACCGAAAAAAGCAGCTGGTACAGCAGCAGGTTTCACCGGTTTATTCGGTTACTTAGGTGGTACTGTTTCAGCTTCTGCCGTTATTGGTTGGGCTGCACAACATTACGGCTGGGATGGCGGTTTCTACGTCATGATCGGCGGTGGTATCTTAGCAGTGTTATTACTCTTCAACGTAATGATTGAAGAAGGTAAACACAAAGCTAAATTAGGTGATACCTACGGTACTAAATAATCAATGAGTTAAAGGCGACAGGCTTATAGGCTTGCCGCCTTTTTTATTGCAAAGAACAACTGAATTTTTAACCGCACTTTAAAGGAGATAATGTGATGAAATTGAATAAATTAACCATTATGTTTGGCGCGGCAGTTATGGCAAATGCAGCGTTAGCAGATCAAACCTGTAATGAACCTTATCGTTCGGCATTACCGGCTTATACCTATAAGTTGGCGAAGGTGCTTGAAGTAAATGGACGCCAAGGGATTACAACCGATGGTAAATACCTATATGTATCGGGCAGTAAAACGTTAGCCAAATACGATATGGATGGGAAACTTATTAAAGAAAATAAAGAGCCTTTTGTGGGATATCAAAAAGAAGCCAACCATATTGGTGACATCGATATCTACAACAATGAACTTTATGTTTCCTCAGAATGGTTTGATGCCGGCGTAGGTAAAAATATTCAAATTGCGATTCATGATCCTGAAACGCTCGCGTTAAAAAGATCAGTTGATTTTAATCCCGAATCAGGTCAAGTCGAAGTTTCCGGCATCACCGTAGATACCGTTCACAATTCAGTTTGGATGGCATCTTGGGTGGGAGAGGAAAGCGGCCGTTATTTATATGAATATGATCTTTCAACCGGTAAATATAAACGTAAGGTGCATTTACAACCTGTTCCACAATGGATTCAAGGGGTTTATGCCTACAATGGCGATCTCTATGTGACTGCTGACGATGGTACTGCCGATGAAAAAGAACCCGATCATATTTATCGCGTAGAAATCTCAGATAAAACCAATGAAGCCAGAGTTGTTTTAGAAAAAACATTAGACGATATTCGAGATGTCGGCGAAGTCGAAGGCTTGAATGTGAATCCGAAAACCAAACAACTACTTGTCCATGCAAACCGAGGCAAACAAATAGTGTTAGGGATGCCAAAGGGATTTTATCCAGGATATGATCGTGAAATTAATGAAATCTATTTTTACGACATGAAACCAAGATGTAATAAGTAAATCAAGGAGAACACTCAATGAAACTTAAAACTTTAGCGCTTTCTTTATTAGCAGCAGGTGTACTTGCTGGTTGTAGCGTACATTCTTCCACAAACTCTATGAAATCAGACAAAATTATTATTGCTCACCGTGGTGCAAGTGGTTATTTACCAGAGCACACCCTTGAGTCTAAAGCGCTTGCATTTGCACAACATGCAGACTACTTAGAACAAGACTTAGCGATGACAAAAGATGGTCGCCTAGTTGTTATCCATGACCACTTCTTAGATGGTTTAACTGACGTAGCGAAAAAATTCCCAAATCGTCATCGTAAAGATGGTCGTTACTATGTAATCGACTTCACCTTAAAAGAAATTCAAAGTTTAAATATGACTGAAAACTTTGAAACTAAAGATGGTAAACAAGTTGCAGTATATCCGGGCCGTTTCCCACTTTGGAAATCACACTTCAAAATCCATACTTTTGAAGATGAGCTAGAATTCATCCAAGGTTTAGAAAAATCTACCGGTAAAAAAGTGGGTATCTATCCTGAAATCAAAGCGCCTTGGTTCCACCACCAAAACGGCAAAGACATTGCAGTTGAAACCCTTAAAGTGTTGAAAAAATACGGTTACGACAAGAAATCTGACATGGTTTACTTACAAACCTTCGACTTCAATGAGTTAAAACGTATCAAAAACGAATTGCTACCAAAAATGGGCATGGATTTAAAACTTGTTCAATTAGTGGCATACACCGACTGGCATGAAACTGAAGAAAAAGATGCAAAAGGCAAATGGGTGAACTACGATTACGATTGGATGTTCAAACCAGGTGCAATGGCTGAAGTGGTGAAATATGCTGATGGCGTTGGCCCAGGCTGGTACATGTTAGTAGATAAAGAAAAATCTAAACCAAGCAACATCGTGTATACCCCATTAGTGAAAGAACTCGCACAATACAAAGTGGAATTACACCCATACACCGTGCGTAAAGATGCATTACCTGAATTCTTCACTGACGTAAATCAAATGTACGATGCGTTATTGAATAAATCTGGCGCAACGGGTGTATTCACCGACTTCCCAGACACTGGCGTTGAGTTTTTGAAAAAACAAAAATAATACGTAAGTAAAAGTAATAAAAAGAGCGGTCAAAATTCGTTGTGATTTTTGACCGCTTTTCTCCTAAGGGCTCCATCAACTTAGTTACAGCCATTCTGATAACTGTCTATATAGTTAAAGAGGAAATTATCATCTAATGAATAGCCGCCTGCTATTATAGAACTCATTCTCTCATCAACAACTCTAAAGTTTTCTCCCCATATTTCCCCATTAATCTATTTTTGAAATCAGGCTCTATATAAAAAGCAAAAGCTAGCTCACCTTTTAATTTATCTATCTCTATTTTAGAGAGCTTTCTTGTTATGTAATAATGAAAGCAGGAGGACAATTTCCTTTTCTTTTCTCTACCTATAGATAGAAAGCCATCATTAGATAGTGTAATTCCTGTTACATGACGATTATGAGCCCTTGATGAAAATACCGTTTTATCTTTATTAATTTTTATATTGCCATTATATAGTTGATATAATAATTCAATTACTATTTTTGGGAATTCAAAAAGTACATTTTTAACATTGCTCGAAAATGTAATATCATCTGCATATCGAGAATACACAACATTTTTCTCTGAACAAATATCAGAAATAGCCTTATCAAATGAATAAAGTATAAAATTAGATATAAATGGTGAGGTTGGCGCACCTATACTTAACTGTAAAAAATTATTTTTCCTATTTTTTTTCCAAAACAACAAACCTGATAACAATTTTTTATCATCATCATTAAAATACAGTTTATACTTTTCAAACTCATTAAAAAGAATTGATGGAGTGATACTGGGAAAAAAATCCTTAAAATCCATTTTAAGTAAATACTTGTAATTTACATGGCAACAAGCATTATCTTTAATGCTAATACCTTTCTTATAAGAAAAAACAGAGTCATGTATCGGAATAACTCCATCAAAAAATTTTAGAAGAGCCCTCTGTATATATTTTAACTCTTTAGATGGTTGTGCAATGGTCCGCTTCCCATTTGAATTTCTTTTAGGTATTTCATAAACCTTATACCTATAAGGGGATGTTGAAGAAAATTTCAATAATTCTCTCCGGTCCATTAAAATTAAATCAGAAAGATAATCAACTATATTCATGAGACACCTATTTTAGTATTTATAAATTTTAAAGCTGCTTTACGTTTCTGCGATATATCATCATTTGAATTTAAATAAGATTGCAACAGCATAGTTTTATGCCCACTTTCATCAAAAGGTATATTGCTCCTATTTCTCCCAAATTTTACGAAAGGAGTTTCTTTATATTCATTAGACGGATAATAAAACTTGTATGTACTATATTCATAGAACTTTATATACTCTAGATTTTCTAATAAATATAAAAACCGTTTAACTTCTGATTGATTAAGGCTAATATCAAACGCTTGCAATGTTAATTCAATTTCCGTTAAAGTGATCGGAAAGGATAACCTTATAATTTCTAAAACAAGAAGAATAACATGAGCTCTATTATTTTTATCAAACCCTTGGGTTTTATCCAATCTAGAAAGTTTGTTTTCAGTATCCTTTATTAAGGTATGAACTATTTCTTTATCATACGCTACTCCTTTCTTTGGAAAAGGGTAAAAAACTACTGAGGTATCACATTTCTTTTTTATATGAGTTAATGGTCCTAAATTAATAAAAGAATCTTTATCTGCGTCATTAGGCACTATAACTAATAGCTTTTTATAAAATTCTGCTCGCCCCCCAAAAGTGCCAAATTCAACTAATGAACCAGGACTTTCTAAAAAAATAAGAATCAGAGATGAGATTGAAGCAATATCATCTTCAAAAATTAATAAATCCGTATAAATATTATCCCTGAAATAATCCTTAAAAGATTCAGCTACTATAAGCAGAGCTTCTAACTCAGGGGCTACATTAGCACATTCCTGAAAAAACCATGCTCTAAAGCTAGGAGGCGTACTTTGCGTTATATCAACTAGCCCTCCACAAATAAATACTTTTAACTTATCTAACTGAACTTTACACTTTGAAGAATCATATGTCTGATAGACATTTTTAAGAATATCTTCATATTTATTCTTACTAGCCATATTTATATATTAAAATTTTTATGCACTAAATAAACAATAAGGTAGGTGTAACACCTACCTTATATATTTATCTCTTTACTAAAGGCAGCGTTAGAAAATTTCTGACGCTCCGATTTAGGATCGTCAGAAATTTTCTAACGCAACCTAAATCTAATCAATAAGTTTGTGTCTAGCGAAACGCCCGACGAAGCAAATTGCTTATACGCTAAAGAGTACTAAGTATTATAAACAAATTAATTATTTTTTGTAGTCTTTTGTTCTTTATCCAAAATCATAGGCATGCCGATGATTATTTTTACAAATTATCGAAATGACTTTATCACTTTACAGAAATTAAGCTTAATCCCTCTAAACCAACTCTTGCATTTCTAAAAATTCGCATCCAAGCAGCATCATCGCAGCGATACGACCGTCCACACAATACCTAATACTGAACCATTCTGGCTGGGCAGGTTTCAGTCACATTTAAATGGCTGTCGATATACTGTGCCACAATCAAGTTTTGCGCTTGAAGTGCGGTCAAATTCTCAGTTTTTTGAATTCTATCTCCCTTCTCTGTTATTGGTTTATATCTCTTAATAACAAAAAAGCTTGCTGTTTATCTCAGCAAGCCCTTTAAAATAACTCCATTAAGCAAATTGCTTTTTATTTTCTAAATAACGTTTCGCACATTCTGCTGCAGCAACTAAGCCGCCTGCCATCATAATAATATCTTTAATAACAAGTCGGCCGGCGCCTGAGAGATATGGGAAGCCATAATTAGGTGTTGGGAAGTCTCCACCTAAATTCGGCACCCAGGTTTCTGGCGTAAATATCAGGAAGGACAGCGTGACTATCGACATGCCAAAGGTGAGTAAACCACCGAATAAACCTAATGTTGGAGACCAAATGCCTGCTAATACTAAAATACCAATTGTCACAATGATTGCGCCAATAATATAAGAAGCGGTATAGGTGCCGTTGGCTTTATGCCATTCAATATTTTTTGCGACCATTTTGCCTTCAGGGTTTTTATATAAGGTATATTCTTTTACTAAAACCCCCTTATCATTCTCTACTGTATTCGCACCGTTTTTGTAAAGGAAGCTTAAGAAAGGACTATTTGACACAAAATGTGCGATACCATCTGCCTCATATTGGCAAACTTTTAAACCTCCAATCCAAACCATCACAATACAAATCGCAATGCGAATAAAGTTAATAAATTGACGTTGCAATGGCGCAACAATATTAGCCAGCAATGTAACTAATGCACTCATTCAGAACTCCTTATTTAGTTCAATTGATATTACGGACATAAAGTCCAAGAATAGTTATATGAGATTTTTATCTTACTGTTTGTATTATTTTCCCTAAAAATTTACTCTCGCATTTCTAAAAATCCACACCTAAGCAGCATCTTCAGATTAATCTTTTGTATACCATGCTAACCGACTGCATGCAGTACATATTCTGGATAAAACCATGATTGCGATACATTCATCTATATTAGAAATGCACTAATATCATTGGATGATTGATGTATCACCCAAAAAAATAGGGCTTTTAGGCCCTATTTTTAATCAAGTAAAAATTACATCATTGCGCTATAAGCCAATGCGGCAAGTGCGGCGCCGATGGATGGACCGATAACCGGAACCCAACTATATGCCCAGTCAGCTTTAGTGTTCAGTTTACGGCTTAAGAAAAGGCCTAAAGTCAAGCGTGGTCCTAAGTCCCGTGCAGGGTTAATTGCATAACCGGTGGTACCACCTAAGCTTAAACCAATCGCCCATACTAAAATCGCAACCGGTAGAGCACCGATAGAACCTAAACCGATAGGAGTTTGCTCCGTTGCACCCGGTAAAGTGATATTGGCACCAGTAATGTAGAAAATAACAAATACCAATACGAAGGTACCGATAATTTCACTCACTAAGTTAATCGGGTAGTTACGGATAGCAGGTTCTGTACAGAAGCAGGCGCGTTTCAAACCGTCTTCTTCAGTAGCGCTGAAGTGATCTTTATAGGTGATGTAAACTAACAATGCCCCTACCATACCACCAACGATTTGCGCAGCAATATAGCCAGGAACCATTGCCCAACTAAATACGCCTTTAAATGCCAAACCTAGAGTTACCGCTGGGTTTAAATGGGCGCCACTATAAGGACCGGTAACCACCACAGCCACATATACAGCAAACGCCCAAGCGGTGGTAATAACGATCCAACCAGAACTTTGTCCTTTGGTTTTATTCAAGCAAACATTAGCTACAACGCCATTCCCCAACAGAATCAATAATGCCGTGCCGAAGAATTCTGCAAAATAAGCATTCATAAGAGATCTCCATATAATGATTAAACGGATGATTTTATTGGTTTAAAAATCACCATTGGGCAATTGTGTTCGTTTATTCGATCAAATATTGAGATACTCAGAGTGAGCGGTCACATTATCTTTTTTTTTTCTTTATTTATCAAGAAAATATGCGCCTGAAAATACAGAAATGAGAGCGAGATCACATTCTAAAAATGGGGGAATTTTTTCGATAAAAAACTTTGTGATCAATGTCAAGATTTTAGATTTTGCCTATTTCATTTAATGGTAATTTCTATTAGTTTGTCGGGGCAATTTGTTCGTTTAAGCTCAAAATTAGTTCGTTTACAACCATAATTGATGCACTTGCCGCATCTTAGGACAATTCTATGACCGACAAAAAGTATATTATCGCCTTAGATCAGGGTACCACCAGCTCCCGTGCCGTATTATTGGATCACAATGCCAATGTGGTGGAAATTGCTCAACGTGAATTTACACAAATTTATCCACGAGCCGGCTGGGTGGAGCACAATCCAATGGAAATTTGGGCGACACAAAGTTCAACATTAAATGAAGTTGTCGCCAAAGCCGGTATTACTTCCGATGAGATTGCGGCAATTGGGATCACCAACCAACGTGAAACCACCATTGTGTGGGAAAAAGCGACCGGTACACCGGTTTATAATGCAATCGTATGGCAATGTCGTCGTACTGCAGATATCACCGATAAATTAAAAGCCGATGGTCACGAAGAATATATTCGTAATACTACCGGTTTAGTGGTGGATCCATATTTCTCCGGTACTAAAGTGAAATGGATTTTGGACAATGTAGAAGGTGCACGCGAAAAAGCTGAACGTGGCGAGCTCCTATTCGGTACCGTAGATACTTGGTTGGTATGGAAATTAACTCAAGGCCGCGTGCATGTAACTGATTACACCAATGCATCCCGTACTATGTTATTTAACATCCATACGAAAAAATGGGATGACAAAATGTTGGAATTATTAAATATTCCACGTTCCATGTTGCCTGAAGTGCGCAACTCTTCCGAAGTATATGGCCAAACTAACATCGGTGGTAAAGGCGGCGTGCGTATTCCTGTTGCTGGTATTGCCGGTGACCAACAAGCGGCTCTTTACGGCCATCTTTGCACCCGCGCAGGTCAAGCGAAAAATACCTATGGTACAGGCTGCTTTATGTTGCTTCACACCGGTGATAAAGCCATTACCTCTAAAAATGGCCTATTAACCACTATTGCATGTAATGCTAAAGGTGAACCTGAATATGCCCTTGAAGGTTCTGTATTTATCGCGGGTGCTTCTATTCAATGGTTACGTGATGAACTCAAAATCGTACATGACAGCCATGACTCCGAATACTTCGCACAAAAAGTTCCAGATAGCAATGGCGTGTACGTTGTTCCAGCCTTCACCGGTTTAGGTGCGCCTTATTGGGATCCGTATGCCCGTGGTGCGATTTTTGGTCTTTCCCGCGGTTCTAACCGCAACCACATCGTACGTGCAACCCTTGAATCTATCGCTTACCAAACCCGTGATGTATTAGAAGCAATGCAATCTGACTCCGGCCAACGCTTACAATATTTACGCGTGGACGGTGGTGCAACCAACAATAACTTCTTAATGCAATTCCAAGCGGATATTTTAGATGTGAATGTTGAACGTCCTGTAGTGAAAGAAGTTACCGCACTTGGTGCGGCTTATCTTGCGGGTCTTGCGGTTGGTTTCTGGAAAGACTTGGACGAACTTCACGACAAAGCCCGTGTTGAACGCACCTTCACACCGGATAATGACGAAGAAAAACGTGAATGTCGTTATAAAGGGTGGAAAAAAGCGGTTAAACGATCCCTTGAATGGGCGAAAGAAGACGCGGAATAAATCTCCGTTCATGAATAAATAAAAGGCGTGTTTTACACGCCTTTTTAAATGGGGAAATGTGACATCAAAACGCCCCTACGATTTTCAGAGTTTTGCTGAAAAATGACTATAACCTATTGATTTTGTTTGAAAAGATTTTTAAAGGTAAAAAGAATGTGACATTTTTCTCAATGTGGCCATTATTTTTCATCCAAAGAATAGTATTGCACCCCGATTTCGATTTTGCCTAATCCCTTTTCTTCTCGCCATTTATTGGCATCCCGCAGGGAATAAACACAGCCACAATATTCCTGTTTATAAAAACGTTCCTCTTTACGGATGCGGTCGGAACGCGCTGAGCCGCCATCCTTCCGCCAGTTGAAATCCCAGAAAATCACATCATCATAACGGGCCGCGGCACGACGGCCACAATCATAAACCTGTTCTTGATTTTTCCAGCGGGAAATCCCCAAACTGGTAGCAATCACCGGAAAACCGTGTTCATGGGCATAGAGGGCAGTACGTTCTAAACGCATATCAAAACATTTGGTGCAACGCTCGCCGCGTTCCGGTTCATGTTCCAAACCTTTAACCCGCTCAAACCATTCAGCGCGATCGTAATCGGCATCAATAAATGGAATATTATTTTTTTCCGCAAAACGTTTATTTTCTTCTTTGCGAATTAAATATTCTTTGTGCGGATGAATATTGGGATTGTAGAAGAAAATAGTGAATTCCACATCGGAGGCCATTACTGCCGCGATAATTTCACCGGCACAGGGGGCGCAACAGGTATGCAACAACAACTTTTTATGGCCATTGGGCATAATTAATTTCGGACGTACATAGGGTGCATTGGGATCCTGTTTGATTTTACGGGGTTTTTTGTGGTGTTCCGGTTGTTGGGATTGTGATTCGGTCATAGCTAAACAATAAAATTAAAAAGACAAAAGAAAAGGGCTTGCGCCCTTAAGTTTAATAGGTGCGATCTACGGATAAGTACGCCAAGGCAATGAGGGCATCCTTATATTCGCTTGGTGGCAATATTTGTAGGGCATCCACCGCTTTTTGCGCTTCCTGTTTGGCGCGTTCCATTGCGTAATCCAAGGAACGATATTGCGCCATGATGGCCAAGACTTCATCAATGGCTTCACGTTTGCCACCTTGCTCGATGGCCTCGCGAATGAGTGCTGATTGCGCCGGATCGCCATGACGCATGGCATGTAATAAAGGAAGAGTTGGTTTGCCTTCCGCCAAATCATCACCGACATTTTTACCTAGCGCGGCTGCATTGGCGCTGTAATCCAAAACATCATCGACTAATTGGAATGCGGTACCTAAATAGCGGCCATATTCCTGCAATGCTTGTTGTTGCTCAAGCGGTGCATCGGCCACAATAGCGGCAGCTTGTCCAGCCACTTCAAACAGGCGGGCGGTTTTACGATAAATCACCTGCATGTAATTGGCCTCTGTGGTGTCCGGGTCATTCACATTCATTAATTGTTGCACTTCACCTTCCGCCAACACATTGGTCGCATCGGACATGATTTTGAGAATATCCAAGGATTGCAATTCAGCGACCAATTGGAAAGCGCGGGTATAAATAAAATCGCCCACCAAAACGCTGGCGGCATTACCAAATTCCGCATTAGCCGTAGCACGACCGCGACGCATCGCGGATTCATCCACAACATCGTCATGCAGGAGTGATGCGGTATGAATAAATTCCACAAAGGTCGCGCAAGTGATGGCTTTAGTCCCCTGATAACCTAAGGCACGGGCGGCCAATACGGCAATTAACGGACGAATACGTTTACCACCACCTTGAATAATGTAATAACCAAGCTGATTGATTAAAACCACATCGGATGTCAATTGCGCAAGAATCATCGCATTGACCTGTTGCATATCGGCATCGGCTAACGCCTGAATCGCCTTCATATCCATTGGATTGCTATGTGTCATTGTTTCTCTTTAAATAGGCTGAAAAATTGCGTGCAGGGGATTCTACCCGATTTTTCGCGCATTCTGAAAGTAATCCGAATATGCGGGGGAATTTTTTTACTTTATTGCAAATAAGTTCTTGCATACGGATCTTTTTTTCCGTAGAATTTGCGCCCTATTTATATGAATTTAGAGTGCGAACCGTAAGGACGGTAGAGCACATTATTAGCGGAGTATTTATGTACGCAGTTTTCCAAAGTGGCGGTAAACAACACCGTGTCAGCGAAGGTCAAGTTGTTCGTTTAGAAAAACTTGAACTTGCCACCGGCGCAACGGTTGAATTTGATTCAGTGTTGATGGTCGTTAATGGTGAAGATGTTAAAATTGGTGCACCTGTTGTTGCAGGCGCAAAAGTAGTGGCTGAAGTGGTTGCACAAGGTCGTGGCGAGAAAGTTAAAATCGTTAAATTCCGTCGTCGCAAACACAGCCGTAAACAACAAGGTCATCGTCAGTGGTTCACTGAAGTGAAAATCACCGGCATTCAAGCATAATTTCAGAGGAGATCAAATAGATGGCAACTAAAAAAGCTGGGGGTTCAACCCGCAACGGTCGTGATTCTGAAGCTAAACGCCTTGGTGTTAAACGTTTCGGTGGTGAATCCGTATTAGCAGGTAGCATCATTGTTCGTCAACGTGGTACTAAATTCCACGCAGGTAACAATGTAGGTATGGGTCGTGACCACACCTTATTCGCTACTGCAGACGGTAAAGTTAAATTTGAAGTAAAAGGCGAGAAAAGCCGTAAATACGTAAGTATTGTTACTGAATAATTTAAACCCTTTTTAAAAACGCCCCACAGATGTGGGGCGTTTTATTTTTGTCTTTTTTAAAGTGTTTCTAATAAAATCAATGACTTAGCCTTGTTTTTTAGAAAAACTTCGATTTCTGATTGGGCGTTTTACCATCTATTTCCAATAGGACATACCATGAAACAGCAACCTCTTTTAGGCTTTTGTTTTGCGATGATCACCGCAATGGCTTGGGGCTCCTTACCCATTGCGTTAAAGCAGGTACTTTCCGCCATGGATGCGCAGACCATTGTCTGGTATCGCTTTTGGGTCGCCTCATTGGTGCTATTTTTATTATTGGCTTATCGCCGCAATTTGCCTTCCTTTAGCCGTGGCGCCAATATGCTTGGCCTGATTGTCGTTGGCGTATTTGGCTTGGCAGGAAATTTCTTCCTGTTTAACAGCTCACTGAATTTTATTGAACCTTCAGTCGCTCAAATCTTTATTCATTTTTCCTCCTTCGGCATGTTGATTTGCGGTGTTTTTGTATTTAAAGAACGTTTAGGACTACATCAAAAAATCGGTTTAGGATTATTAGTGTTTGGCCTTGGCCTTTTCTTCAATGATAAATTCGATATTTTTCGGCAAGGTGGTGATTATCTCCTTGGCGTTGTTATCAGCTGTACGGCATCCTTGGTATGGGTCGCTTATGGTATGGCACAAAAATTGTTGCTACGGCGTTTTAGTGCACAACAAATTTTGCTGATGATCTATTTCGGTTGCGCTTTGGTATTTACACCGGCAGCATCGTCTGCTCAAGTACAAGGGCTAGATCCTTTCGCGGTCGGTTGTTTTCTTTATTGCTGTGCCAATACCTTATTTGGCTACGGTGCCTATGCTGAAGCGCTCAATCGCTGGGAAGTCTCCAAAGTTAGTGTCGTGATTACGTTAGTACCACTCTTTACGATTTTCTTCGCCCATTTAGCTCATTATTGCGCACCGGCGCGTTTTGCCGTACCGCAGTTAAATGGTTTAAGCTATTTAGGCGCCTTGATTGTGGTCTGTGGGGCAATTTTCTCGGCCATTGGCCAGCAATTTTTGCGAGATCGTTAATGCAAACTTTACGCCGTTTCTTCCATTTAATTCGCCCTTATTGGTTTTCCCATGCTCAATGGTTGGCTTGGACATTATTACTGGCCGTGTTAGGCCTTAGTTTGGCGATCATTTATATCGGGGTATTTATCAATCAATGGAATAAAGATTTCTATGATGCGTTAACCGCATTTGATACCGCCAAAATACTACCGTTATCTATTCAGTATCTGACCTATATGGCGCTAGTGGTTCTTTGTGTCAGCTCTGCCGGTTGGTTGCGTAAGCTATTGTTGATCCGTTGGCGTCGTCATTTAACCGAACAATTACAAGAAAAATGGCTCCGAGAGCATAATCTCTACCGATTAAGCCTGTCCGCACAACCGGATAATCCTGATCAACGGATTGCCGAAGATTGTGCGATGCTGGCGGAAAAGAGTATTGATCTCCTGAAGAATTTCGTCATGAATATGGCAAAGATCATCGCTTTTGTCGGAATATTATGGGAAATCTCCGGCACCTTATCCTTTCAAATTGCCGGTCAAGAAGTGGTTATCCATGGCTATTTGGTATGGTTGGCGCTGTTTTATACCTTGCTATGCAGCTTGCTGACCCATTGGATTGGCCGCAAGTTGCATCCGTTGAATGTGCAAAAGCAACAGGCAGAAGCGAATTTCCGGCGTACGCTACTACGTTTGCATGATAATGCGGAGCAGGTGGCATTTTACCGTGGTGAAGAAACTGAAAAGCATCGTCTATCCACTTATTTTGCTCATATCGAACGGAACTGGCATGCCATTATGGGGCGAGAATTTCGTCTGGAAACCTTCAGTGCAGCCTATTTACGCTTCACCAATATTTTACCGTTATTTGCCGTGATGCCGCTGTATTTAGCCAAAACCATTACTTTTGGCACGATGATGCAAGCGCGCTCGGCGTTTGCTTCGGTGCAAGACGGATTTGGTTGGTTTATGGATTTTTATAAACGCATTATGGAATGGGCGGCCTGTGTACAGCGGTTGGCGGAGTTTAATGAATCCCTTGCGCAGTTACCACCGTTGCCAACACCAATCATTCAAGGCCGGACATTGGTTTGTGACGCATTGCAGGTGGCATTACCGCATCAACCACAGCCCTGCTTAGCACCTTTTTCTTGTGCATTGCAGCCTGGTGATTGGTTGCAGTTGCAAGGGCCTAGTGGAATTGGCAAAAGCGCCTTGTTGCGCACCCTTGCCGGGCTTTGGCCGGCCTATGCCGGAAAAATCGCTCTGCCGCTCGGCAATGTGCTGTTTTTGCCACAAAAAAGCTATTTGCCATTTGCTCGCCTGGATGAATTACTCTGCTATCCACGCCGGCCAACGGAAATACAGGCCGATTTAGGGCAGTTGTTACAAATGGTGGGATTAGCGCATTTATCCGCTCAGCTTGAAGTTGCTCGGGATTGGGCGTTACGCCTATCCGGAGGAGAACAACAGCGCATTGCCTTTGCCCGTTTATTGCTGCAACGACCACAAGTGATTTTTTGTGATGAAAATACCAATCAGCTGGATATCGCCTCCGCCCGTCATTTATTCAGTTTGTTAAAACAGCAACTACCCGAAGCGATTGTCATTGCCGTGACGCATCAGGCTGAGCTCGCAGACTTCTTCAACTCTCAGTATGTATTGCAACGGGGATAATTCGACTTTCCTCTATTTTTAAATCAACTCTAATAAAATCAATGAGTTATGCTTAATTTTTGGTAAAACGTCCTTTTTTCATGGGGCGTTTGCCAAGGCTTTTTTATGCCAGCTCTTTTTTATGTAATTAATAATTGTTATTATTTGCTCCTATTTTTATCACTCTCGGAGCCTTTTTATGTTATTGATGCCCTCGCGCCGTACTTTTGCCTTAAGTGCGGTATTTATCGCCTTAAGCCAAACTGCCTTTGCTACCACTGAAGATGATTTGGCAGAAATTAATGTAAGCAGTAGTGCCGATGCGACTGCTACGGAACACAGCAAATCCTTCACCACCTCCGCCATGAAAACCACCACCGGTTTAGAACTTAGTCCAAAGGAAACTCCGCAATCGGTGAGTGTTATCACTAAGCAACAGTTGCAAGATCGCGGCATCAATAAAATGGAAGATGCTTTAAAAACCACGACTGGCGTAAGTGTGGTTCGTGATTCCGGCAAGCATCGTTTTTACTCGCGCGGTTTTTTGATCGATCAAATGGAGGTTGACGGCTTGCCGACAACGGTAGCCGGTGGCGCTAATGGCAATCCTTATCGTGATTCGTCTTCCATGGCTGATTTGCTAATTTACGATCATCTGGAGGTGGTGCGCGGAGCGACCGGCTTAACTCAATCCAATGGCGAACCGGGCGGCACCATCAACGCGGTGCGTAAAAAACCGACCAGCAATTTCCAAGCCAAGGGGAATTTTACCTTCAATAATTGGGGCAAAGCCTATACTAATGTGGATGTATCCGGGCCGTTAAATAATTCTGGCTCGTTGCGTGGGCGTTTTATTGCGGCTTTGGAACATGATCCTACCTTCAAAAATATCAACAAAGCCGATAGTAACCGCCTGCTTTATGGGGTTGTTGAAAGCAACTTGGGTGATAACACCGTCGCAAGCGTTGGAATGATGTATCAAAATCGTCATGAAACCCCGGATTATTTTGGTGTGCCTTTGCATGAAAACAGTTTTAGCTCACCATTCAAATACGATACCTATTTAGGCTACAACTGGGCACGTCGACAAATTCGCCAATTTAATTTATTTAGTGAAACCAACACCTTTTTGAATGACAACTGGCAATGGTCAAATCGCTTCAGCTATACGCGTAGCAATTCCACCGATAAAGTCGGGGCAATTACCAATCTATCCACCAATTACAAAGGATTAGCGCAAGGCGGCAGCTTGGCCACCAATAATTTGCAAAATTATCTCAACCACGGCGATGAATTTGTGTATCGTACCGGGCTGACCGGCAAATTTGATTGGTTGGGACAGCAACAGGATGTCTTTTTGAATTACACCTATTCCTATGAAAAGGAAAATACCATGTGGCGTCGTGTGCGTAACTCCACGGCCTTTGATCCTTTCTCTTTTAACGGCGCGGAAATTGCCGAACCGGATTGGAATAATGTCACCGACAGCGTAAATAAACGGGATCGTACGCACTATCGTAATCGTATTATTTCCAATGCCTTGTCGGCCGGGATCCGTTTTAGCCCAACGGAGAAATGGCATATTTTAGCCGGTGCGCGGGCGACCCAATGGCGTAATATCAGCGAAACCAACTATGATATTTGGAATAGCGCGGTGGATTCCGATGCCGATAGCTATACGGTCACCAAACGTAACCGTATCGTACCTTATGTGGGGATTACCTATGACATCGATAAAAATCATAGCCTATACGCCAGCTACACCAGTATTTTTAAACCGCAATCGGCGAAAGACTACGACTCCAAAACCCTAGCGCCGATTACCGGTACCAATTATGAAGTGGGATTGAAGGGCAGTTATTACGATGGGCGTTTAAATACCTCGTTGGCTCTGTTTGATGTGCGCCAGAAAAATCGCCCGGTTTATTTCAGCGGCCTGAATGCTAAGGGGAAACAAGGCTATTACATCCCAATGGGGGAAGTGGAAAGTAAAGGATTTGAGTTGGAAGTATCGGGTAATCTCACTCCGGATTGGTCGTTGTTTGCCGGTTATACCTACAACAAATCCAAATATAAACAGAGTGAATCCAGCAGATATCTCGCCGGTAGTAACTATTCCAGTTATACCCCGAAACATTTGTTCCGCCTGTATAGCAGTTACAATCTGCCGTTTGATAACAAAAAATGGACGATTGGCGGCGGTGTGAATTTCCAAAGCCGGGTAACTAGTTTGTATAACGTACAGCAAGCCAGTTATGCTGTGTGGGATGCTAATCTGCAATATCAGGTGAGTCCGCATATCAGCTTGCGATTCAGTGTCTTGAACCTGACCGATAAACGCTATTTTGAAAACCAAAAAGTGCGGGTGTATGGTGGTAACAATTTTTACGCTGAGCCACGTACTTATAGCTTTATGTTAGATTGGCAATTCTAAAAGACAAATAAACCGCCTACGGGCGGTTTTTTGTTTATGGGAAAAGCATTGCACAATCAGGAATTATCGGTTTTTTAACGAACTCTAATAAAATCAATAGGTTACATGTTATTTTAGCAAAAACGTTGATTTCCGAGGGGGCGTTAGGCGTGACAGAAATAAAAATGGCCGGTAAGCCGGCCAATTGGTTTGCATAGGTTTGGAATTATTTTTTCCAGTTTTTCAGCGCATCGGCGAAGGCGTTGCCCATGGCGCTGTTGCTTTGTGGATTACGTTCCCGCGGTGCCTGTGGACGAGCTTTGCCCTGCGGGCGTTCAGCTTTGCTTGACGCACGGGCTTCTTCATCAAGGCGCATGGTGAGGGCAATCCGTTTGCGTGGAATATCCACTTCCAACACTTTCACTTTCACGATATCGCCGGTTTTCACTACTTGATGCGGATCTTCCACGAATTTATCGCTTAAGGAGGAAATGTGCACCAAACCGTCCTGATGAACACCGATATCGACGAATGCGCCAAAGTTGGTCACATTGGTGACCGTGCCTTCCAAAATCATGCCCGGTTTTAAATCGGTGATTTCTTCAACACCATCGGCAAATACCGCGGTTTTGAATTCACCACGCGGGTCTCGCCCCGGCTTCTCCAATTCTTTGAAAATATCCAACATGGTCGGCAAACCGAATTGTTCATCGGTAAATTGTTTGGCATCCAGTTGGCGCACAATGCCCGCATTACCCATTAAATCCTGAATAGATTGCGCGGTTGCTTGCAGGATTTTCTCAACGATTGGATAGGCTTCCGGGTGAACGCCGGAGGCATCCAGTGGATTTTTGCCCGCCGCAATGCGCATGAAACCGGCGCATTGTTCAAAGGCTTTGGGACCTAAACGTGGTACTTTTTTCAATTGTGTCCGGCTTTCAAAACGGCCGTTTTCATCGCGGTAATCCACAATGTTTTGTGCGAGAGTTTTTGTCATTCCCGCCACGCGTGCCAATAATGGCGCCGATGCGGTATTTAAATCTACGCCCACGGCATTTACACAGTCTTCCACCACCGCATCCAATTTGCGGGCTAATTGGCTTTGGTTTACATCATGCTGATATTGGCCAACACCGATGGCTTTAGGTTCGATTTTTACCAATTCAGCTAACGGATCCTGCAGACGACGGGCGATTGATACAGCACCACGCAAGGACACATCCAAGTTCGGGAATTCGTTGGCGGCAAATTCGGAGGCAGAGTACACTGATGCGCCCGCTTCGCTAACCACCACGGTTTGTGGTTTATGCTCTTTGATTTCCTTAATTACCGATTTGGCAAATCGTTCGGTTTCACGGGAGGCCGTACCGTTACCGATAGCAATTAACTCAACTTGGTGTTTGCGAATTAGGCCAAAAATCGTCATTTGCGCTTCCGCTTCTCGGCCGGTGTGGGGATAAATCGTCGCGGTATCCAATAATTTACCGGTGTTATCTACTACCGCCACTTTTACTCCGGTACGCAAGCCCGGGTCTAAGCCCATGGTGTTTTTCGCGCCTGCCGGTGCAGCCATCAATAGCGCGGTGAGGTTGCGCGCAAATACATCAATGGCTTCTTCTTCCGCTTTTTCCCGCAAACTCGCCATTAATTCCGTTTCCAAATGGAGTGAGACCTTAATTTTCCAGGTCCAACTGATTACCTGTTCACGCCATTTATCCGCCGGTTGGCCACTAAAACGCACATTTAAATAATCACGGATAATTTCTTCGCAATAGCTTTGGCGTACGCCCTCTTCGGCATCGGGATCAGCATTCAAGGAGAGTTGTAAAATACCTTCATTACGCCCACGGAACATTGCTAGCGCACGGTGTGAAGGCACATTTTTCAGCAATTCTTGGTGATCAAAATAGTCTTGGAATTTTGCGCCTTCGGTTTCTTTGCCTTCAATCACTTTGGACACAATCACAGCATTTTTCGCTAAATAATCACGTACTTTAGCTAATAGGCCGGCATCTTCGGCAAAACGCTCCATTAAAATATAGCGAGCACCATCAAGGGCGGCTTTGCTGTCGGCAACGCCTTTGTCCACATCGATAAATGCTGCTGCGGCAGTTTCCGGCTCATGTTGCGGCTCATTCCAGAGTAAATCCGCAAGAGGCTCAAGCCCAGCTTCAATAGCAATTTGGCCCTTGGTACGGCGTTTGGGTTTGTAGGGGAGATATAAATCTTCTAATTCGGTTTTACTTTGCGTGGCAAAAATTTTGTCGCGTAATTCATCGGTCAATTTGCCTTGCTCGTCAATGGATTTCAAAATGGTTTGACGGCGTTCTTCAAGCTCACGTAAGTAGAGTAGACGGGTTTCAAAGTGGCGTAACTGGGTGTCATCAAGACCACCGGTGGCTTCTTTCCGATAACGGGCGATAAAAGGAATGGTGTTACCGTCATCAAGTAATTGGATGGCGGCAAGAATTTGTTGTGGTTGAACGGTTAATTCCGCTGCAATAATTTGGCTAATTTGTTGATTTAACATTATAAAAACTTCTTTGTTCAAAGGGTAAAGCGCATAACGCGGGCGATAGAATACTGGTTTTAGACCCTTGGCTCAAATATAATTCCATAAATTTTACCGATGGATAATTCACTATGGCTAAATCCCATTACATCACCCGCGCCGGTTGGAATGCGCTGGATAAAGAACTGAAATTTTTATGGAAAGAGGAACGTCCACAAGTGACTCAAGCGGTTTCCGATGCCGCAGCCTTGGGCGATCGTAGCGAAAATGCTGAATATATTTACGGCAAACGCCGTTTACGGGAAATTGACCGACGGGTACGCTTTTTAACCAAGCGTTTGGAAGTATTGCAGATCGTGGATTACAGCCCGAAACAGGAAGGCAAAGTGTTTTTTGGCGCCTGGGTGGAGCTGGAGGACGAGCAAGGCCAATTGAAACAATATCGCTTGGTGGGTTGCGATGAATTTGATCCGGCGAAGAACTGGATTTCCATTGATTCTCCGGTGGCACGGGCATTGATCGGGAAAACGGTGGACGAAGAAATTGCGGTGGAAACCCCCTCAGGGCGGATCATTTGTTATATCAACCGCATATGGTATGAAAAATAATCAGATGGTATAAAAAATAGACAACTAGTGGTTTTTTCAAGTTTTCAGAAAAATCACCGTTTTTCCTTAAAAATAAATGGGTTGTATTTAAAGGAGAAAAAATCCTGTACAAAGTTTAAGCAATTGAAATGAACTTTCATTTATCTTCATCACTCTTATGCAGCGCATTGGGCAACCAATGCCGCATTATTAAATCAAATAGGAGAATGCAGATGAAGGCAACAATTGCAAAGACCATTGTTGTGGCAACCCTTGCCGTGGCCTTGAGCGCTTGCGGTAATCATCAAACCAATCGTCGCGTGGGAACCGGAGCTGCTATCGGCGGACTGGCTGGTTACGTGTTAGGCGGCGATACCCAATCCGCCGTGGGCGGCGCTGCACTCGGCTCAATTGCCGGTGGCGTTTATGACCACGTACAAAACAAAAAAGAAGCCCGTCGCAACGAAGACAGACGGCGCGAAGAACGTCGTTGGGAGCGTGAGCGCGAGCGTTATTACGATCGCCATGAACATCGCCGCCATCATCGCCATCACTTCGATGATGACGACGATTAGTCCCAAATAAGCCAACGCCCGTCCATAGCAACGGGCGTTTTTTTATGGGCAAAATTCGGCAAGTGCATCAGTTTACGGCATAATAAGCGCCTATTTTACTAAGGAGAATATATGTTTGCCGGACTATTGGGTATTTTTATTGGTGGCGGCCAAGCCTTACAAACTGCCGTTAATTCCCGTTTGCGCGGTTATTTGGGATCGCCTTTTTATGCCTCTCTGATTTCCTTTTCCGGCGGTACGCTCTGTCTGGCACTGGTCGCATTATTATCCGGTCAATCCCTATGGATTAGCGCCACAACTTGGGCTAATACACCCTTTTGGTTGTGGATCGGTGGTAGTCTCGGTGTAATTGTGCTGACCAGCAATATTTTATTGTTTCCCCGTTTAGGGAGTATGCAAACCGCCTTGATGCCAATTTTAGGGCAAGTATTGATGGGCGTACTCATTGATCATTTAGGTTGGTTTGGCGCACCGCAGCAATCCTTTGGGCTTACCCGTTTGGGCGGCGTGATATTGGTGTTGGCTGGAATTTTTATTACCGTGGTCTTACCCAATTTACGCCAAGCCAAAAATACTGTAGCCAGTGGCCTGTGGGGCTGGCGTGTACTCGGCGTGCTGGCCGGTGGATTGAGTGCAACTCAGACCGCAATGAATGGCACGTTGGGGCGGCTATTGGATTCTGCGATATTGGCTGCTTTTGTTTCCTTTTTCCTAGGCGCGCTTTGTTTAATCCTATTAGTCGCATTAAAGGAAGGGCGTTGGCAACGCTTGCCGCAGGCATTTCAGGCTGGAATGCCAATTTGGTGTATCGGCGGAGGTTGTTTAGGGGCATTTTTTATCACCGGTTCGGTAATTCTAGTACCGCTGATTGGCACGGGATTAACGGTACTGGTAAGTTTACTCGGGTTGATTGGGGGGAGCTTATTGCTCGATCAGTTTGGCCTGCTAGGCTCTCCGCGTAAACGAATTCATGCCGTGCAATGGCTAGGGCTATGTATATTGCTGGGAGGGATTGCTTTGGTACGTTTAGGGTGATTCCAATACGGATAACGCCCCTTCAAAAATCAGAGTTTTTCTTAAAATGGAGTGTAAGTTATTGATTTTATTAGGATTGATTTAAAAATGCCGATGTATTGAGACATCGGCATTTTTATTTGTTGAATTAGCGGGTTAGGGCAAAAATATCGCTAATCGCTGCTTTGCTATACAGCGCATCTAGATTGCGCTGCTTGGCGGTTTGTGCCGCATTCTCAATAATTTCCTCTAATTGGGCATCAGTAATATTGAGCTGGCTGAGGCGGGTAGGCGTCCCGATTTTGTCAAACCAAGCACGTAGCGCCTGAATCCCTTGTTCCGCAGAATCCAAAGCAAACACCTCTCGAGCAAAACGGATAAACCGTTGCGGATTATGCGCCTGATACCAATGCATCCAAGCCGGCATTAAGACCGATAAGCCGGCGCCATGTGGCACATCACAAATCGCACTCATGGAATGTTCGAGCATATGATTTGGGAACTGATATTTACCGATGCCTAAATGGGTAAGGCCATTTAGTGCAAGGGTGGCTGCCCAAGCAAATTCACCACGGGCATCGAGATCGTCGGGATCGGCAAGGAGTTTTTCGGTGGTTTGGATGACGCTTTTAATATTGTTTTCCACTAAACCATCGATAATTTGTGGTCGATTTTCTGCGGTGAAATAGGCTTCGATGGAGTGGGCGATAATATCCGCGGCAGAATAGACTAAATACTCACGACTGACGGTGGCCTGTAATTGCGGATTGATGACTGACACCTTAGGAAACAGCAGGCGATCGTGGATGGAGTCTTTTTGTCGGGTTTCTTCATTGGTAATCACCGCACCCCAGTTCATTTCACTCCCAGTAGCGGCAAGGGTGATGACATCAAAAATCATTAAGGCTTGAGGAATTGGCGTGCCTTTGAAAAAGTCCCACACATCGCCAGAGTAGCAGGCGCCGGCCGCAATGGCTTTGGCACTGTCCAAACAGGAGCCGCCACCGATGGAAAGCACGCTGTCGGCTTTAAAATCCTTGGCCATTTGCACGGCTTCGCGTACTTTGCTGAGTACCGGGTTGCTTTTGATACCGCCACATTCGATGAATTCAATTCCTTGTTCACGCAAGCCGTTGGCAACGCGTGCGAAAAGGCCGGATTGTTTCACCCGTTCGCTACCATAAACGATCAATGCCCGTTTAGCTCCGTATTCACGCATATAAGCGCCCATAAATTGTTCTTTATCCCCACCAAATTCAATACGGGTTGGATTGTGAAAACTAAATGGATACATGTTTACTCCTGTCGATGTTGGGTAAATCGCGCCTTCTGCGGCATTCTTTCGCGTATACGTTGGCGATTGAGCTGTAAGGCCTGTTCGGTGGCCTGATAATCTTGCCAAAGGGTAGGATCATCGGGCAGATTTTCATTCCAGATATATTGTACGTTGAAGCCGCGGGCTTTGCATTCCGCATGTAAGGCATCGTAGCGTTGCTTCAAAAAGGCTAATTTATTAAAGAAAAAACGCACATGACCTTCGCCTAATTTATATTCGGTCGGTTGTCCTTTCAGGTGATATTTGCCTTTTGCCACGGCGTTGGGAATGCGGGTTAACTCACGATGTTCCGCTAAAAGATGTTGATCGCATAGCTCAGCCGGCGGAACAAGATTAATTCGAGTCATCATTAATACCAAAGAAAAGGAAACATAGTACGGGGGGAGAGTTCATTTGTCTATGGATTGTTTATTCTCTTTAAATTACAAAGAATTTTAGTATTTTGCCTGAATAAGCTATATCATCAAGCCTGTTGTGATTGAGATATTTATTGCCCTAGGAATTCAATATGAAAAAATACTTACTTTGCCTTTGTTTATTTTCCTCTGCCGGTTATGCCAATCAATGTGCCGTCATTGATGCTGAATTGGCAGCCGCTTATGCCGATATGAAAACTTATGGGAGTTATAGAACAAATTATAATTATGAAAACTATGAATCGGCCGCTAAACGTTTTAATGATGCATTAGATAAAATTGCAACATTGGGGGGAAATCATTGCAATTGGACAAAAACCATCGCTGAAGATGTTGATTTGTTAACCTCAGCGGATAAACAACTTGAAATTCTGAGTTGGGATTGGCAATCCGGTGGTTCAATGCATGATTATGGTAGTTTTTGGCGTTATCGGTTACCTAATGGCACATGGAAAACCAAATTTAATGAAGATGATGGTTCAATAAGACGAGTATTTAATCCTGTCTTAAATGGAAAACCTTATTATTTTATCGAAAGTGCTTATATTGCCAGTTCCTGTATTTATGGGATCAGCGGGCAATTTTACCAAATTACCCAGAATGGCCTAGAAGAGGCACCGTTAATTCAGGGTAAAAAACTCATTTCAGATATTTATACTAGCTATATTTCAACAACCAACTCAGATTTACCAACTTCGAATGCATATGTTGACTACGATCTGCAGCAGAATCGCTTCGGCTTTCCATTAGTCCTTCCATTTTCCGAATCTTGTGGAGAGGGAAAAATGACCTCAAAACGCATTTATTATCGATTTGACGGTGAACGTTTTGTAAAAGAGAAAAAGGTAAAAAAATAGTATTCCAGCGTATGTGGGCGCTTTATGTACCCATATGTGCAAATGAATCTAAAGGGATGCTTCAAAGCGATTGAGGAAGGCTGCTTAGCAAACACAGATGCAGGCCAATCGTTAATAAATTTCTTTGAGCTGGTAATTCAGGCAAGGCTATAAAGTTTTGTATCGACAGGCTGATGTTTCTTTGTAGCCCTATCTATTTAATATCCCCCTTCGGAGCATGCCCGAAATAGCGTTTGTATTCACGGCTGAATTGGCTAGGTGATTCGTAGCCGACTTGGTAAGCGGTTTCGGTAATGCCTCGCCCTTCTTGTGCAATTAGTCGTCTGGCCTCCATTAGGCGTAAGGATTTTTGATATTGCAGCGGTGAAAGGCTGGTTATCTTCTTAAAATGACTATGAAAACCAGACAGCGACATACCACTTAGATTTGCCAAGGTTTCCACGGTGATGGTTTCACTAAAATGTTGTTGCAGATAATGGGTGGCTTGGGCGATTTTTTGGGTGTGCGATCCATTGCTTACCATAGCTTTAAATTTGCCACCTTGTTCGCCTGTAAGGAGTCGATAATAAATTTCTTGTTGGATAAGCGGTGCAATAAACTCAATATCTTTTGGATTTTCGTGCAAGAGCAATAAGCGTTCAACAGCATTTTTGAGAGATTCATCCAAATGCCATTGTGCAAAGCCTTTGTCGCCCTGTTGAACATCATCTGCAAGGTTTGGATTTGCTAATAAAATCTTGCTAACGCTCTCAATATCAATTTTCATCGACATCACTAAAAACGGCTTTTGCGGCTCGGCATGTTTAATTTCGCCGCTCATCGGTACATTGACAGGACAGAACATAAAATGTTGATTATCAAATCGGTAGCATTGTTCACCTAGTTGTATTTCACGTTCCCCGCTTAACACGATGCAAATACTCGGCTCTTGAATAACACCCTCGTAGCAAAACGGCTGATCGGCATGGCGAATCACCAAGCCTTTAATTGGAGATGAATAGGTTTGGTTATATGGAATAACTTGTAATAAGCGTTCTATCGTTTCAGTTGAGAACATTATTTTGTAGAAATAGGCAAGTAATTTAGATGAATCATATAACACTTCATATTGCCGTTCAATATAATGAACTCACTTTCAACGGCGGTACGCCAAAACATATTAACCAATATTTAATTGAGGAAAACATTATGAAAATTTTCTACAAAACATCAGCAACAGCAACTGGTGGACGTGATGGTCGTACCCAAGTAGACGACGGTTCAATCGGCTTTGATTTGGTTTCATTTCAAAATGACGGCACCGGAGCTGATGAAAAACACCAACGCGCCGAGTATGGCAAGCACCGCCGCACCGACGAAAAACGGCCGCATGGGGTGGGTGAAAAACTTATTCATGGTTTGACTTAATTCTGCATGAAGATGCTTTCGGATATGGATTTATTGGGCGGACAGGGTTGTATCTTGTATTGAAGAAGCAAGCCGAAGGTTTGTCAGATACTCAAATGCCCGTATCATTCATATTATTGATATTATTGTTTGAATTGTATTATTTTCAATAATAATAAATAACCCTAAACCAATATAAATAACAGCCATTATCCAACGACTAAACTTCTCTACAATTTCACCAACACCTGAAATATTAGCCAATCTTTGTGCTGTATATACTAAAACAAAAATCAATATTAAAAATACAAGAAGAGTAACTAATAAGTCGGCAAGATCTAAAGTCACAAAGTAAGGAACAAAAAGTCCAATATTATCTGCACCACAACTAGCAACTGTAACCAAAGCAACAATACCGACTAATTTTGACAACCCTTTTTCATCCAATTCTTTTTTAGCTCTTTTTTCGCCCTCACAATCGTCGTAAATAGCAACTTTAATACCTAAGTAAATCGGTATTAAACCTAATAAACCCAACACCCATTTTTCCGGAACATAATTCAAAACAAAAGCTAGAAATAAACTAACTAATATTAAAATTACAGAACCTAAATATTGTCCGATATAAATATCTCGATATTCTTTTCTAGTATTTGCTCTAGCAAAAAATATTAATAGTATTACCAACAAATCTACTGCTGTAGCAATATATAAAACAGCAGCAGTAATCACAGTCGAAAACATAAAGCACCTCATAATGAATCCCCTGCCCCCTTGGCACCACGGCTTTTTCAAAAACCGAATCGCGTTCGGACAGCGGCGTAGGCAGGGTAATCACGTTTTGCACGTTCATGCCCTTAGTGGAAAGCAGCATGATTTCATGGCTCAGGCGTGCGGCTTCGAAGCGGTCGTGCGTTACCAGCATACACGCCATGCCCTGCCGCTCGATTTTTTCCACCAGCAGGCGACCAAAATATCGCGCAAATCGCGGTCCAAACCGACGAACGGCTCGTCCAGCAAGGCAAGGTCGCAGCCGCACAGCAGCAGGCGCAAAAATGCTACCCGTTTCGCCATGCCGCCGGACAATTCGGTCGGATATTTGTTCAAATCGCCCGCAGTCAGCCCAACTTTCGCCGCCAGCGCGATGATTTCGCCTTCATCGGGTTTGTCCATAAAAATAGCGATATTCTGCATCGCGGTCAAGTTTCCCGGCAGGCGGTTTTCCTGAAACAGAAAACCCGTTTTGCGGAAAGTATTGCGTATCGTGCCCGATTTCGGCGTTTCCAAGCCCGCAATCAAACGCAAAACCGTCGTCTTGCCACAGCCGCTCGGCCCGAACAAAGCTTTCACTTCGCCATGTTGCAGGTTCAAACTGAAATCGCGCACGATGGGGTCGCGGAGAATTTCAAAACGCACGTTTTCAAGACAGAGCATCACCTTCTCCACGGCATAAACAAAATTTCCAAAGGCTTGGTAATCAGGTATTCAAACAGTGACACAAACACGATAACCAACACCACATAAGCCATCACCGTCGAAGTCTCCAGCATCGCCCTCGCGTCCGCAATCCGTGCGCCCACGCCTTCGCTCGCGCCCAAGAGTTCCGCCATAATCACCACTTTCACCCCCATCGCCACCGCCACGCCGATGCTGGAAATCACATAGCCCGTCAGATGTGGGATATACAGATAACGGATTTTTTTCAGACGGCCTAACTTATAAGCGTCAAACAATTCCTCATGCTGCCTGTTCACGCTAGCCATCCCAACCGCCGCACTCGCAAACGTCAGCGGCGCAACCAACACAATGATGGTAAACAACACGCTCGGATTGCCGAAACCAAACCAAAACAACGCCATCACCACCCAAATAATCGGCGGCATCGCCAACAAAATCGTAATCACAGGCTTGAGCAACGCCATCGCTGTCTTAAAACTGCCCGCCACCAGCCCCGCAGCCAATCCCGCTACCAGCGCAACCGAAATCCCGATTTCGTTTTCCTGAAAATGTTTCAATAAATCCAATGGCTTTTGAAACACCTCCACCGGCGCAGGCAGCATAAACTCGCCGAACACGGCGCTTCCCCACGCCCACAACGCCACCACCATCGCCACACTCAGACCGGCAAAGCCGCTCCAAAGGTAGTCGATGATGTAAAACAGCGCAGGCTGCGGTTTGCGGATTTTGTCGGTTTTAATCATGGTTTGAGTGTTGGTTTATAGTGATGGTTTGGAGATGATAGGCCGTCTGAAAATATTGGTTGGGTTAACTGCTAGCGTAACCCAGCTCAATATCATCTAAAAAACGGTGGGCTGAACTTCCTTGCATTGCTGACTATTTTACCCCCGCTTCCCTTTTTGGCGCATGCCCGAAATAGCGTTTGTATTCACGGCTGAACTGACTGGGCAACTCGTAGCCGACTTGGTAAGCGGCTTCGGTAATGCCTCGTCCTTCTTGTGCGATCAGTCGTCTAGCTTCCATTAGACGTAAGGATTTTTGATATTGCAGTGGTGAAAGGCTAGTGATTTTTTTGAAATGGCTATGAAAACCAGACAGCGACATACCACTTAGATTTGCCAAGGTTTCCACGGTGATGGTTTCACTAAAATGTTGTTGCAGATAATGGGTGGCTTGGGCGATTTTTTGGGTGTGCGATCCATTGCTTACCATAGCTTTAAATTTGCCACCTTGTTCGCCTGTAAGGAGTCGATAATAAATTTCTTGTTGGATAAGCGGTGCAATAAACTCAATATCTTTTGGATTTTCGTGCAAGAGCAATAAGCGTTCAACAGCATTTTTGAGAGATTCATCCAAATGCCATTGTGCAAAGCCTTTGTCGCCCTGTTGAACATCATCTGCAAGGTTTGGATTTGCTAATAAAATCTTGCTAACGCTCTCAATATCAATTTTCATCGACATCACTAAAAACGGCTTTTGCGGCTCGGCATGTTTAATTTCGCCGCTCATCGGTACATTGACAGGACAGAACATAAAATGTTGATTATCAAATCGGTAGCATTGTTCACCTAGTTGTATTTCACGTTCCCCGCTTAACACGATGCAAATACTCGGCTCTTGAATAACACCCTCGTAGCAAAACGGCTGATCGGCATGGCGAATCACCAAGCCTTTAATTGGAGATGAATAGGTTTGGTTATATGGAATAACTTGTAATAAGCGTTCTATCGTTTCAGTTGAGAACATTATTTTGTAGAAATAGGCAAGTAATTTAGATGAATCATATAACACTTCATATTGCCGTTCAATATAATGAACTCACTTTCAACGGCGGTACGCCAAAACATATTAACCAATATTTAATTGAGGAAAACATTATGAAAATTTTCTACAAAACATCAGCAACAGCAACTGGTGGACGTGATGGTCGTACCCAAGTAGACGACGGTTCAATCGGCTTTGATTTGGTTTCATTTCAAAATGAAAGCGGCAAACAGGGTACTAACCCGGAACAACTTTTCGCTATGGGTTACGCGGCTTGTTTTGACAGCGCAATGAACCATGTAGCACCGACTCTTGGTTTGAAACCAACGAAGTCTTCCACTACTGTTGGCGTGGGGATCGGTCAAAAAACCGATGGTGCATTTGGCTTAGATTTAGATATCACGATTACCGTAGCAGGTTTGACGGAAGATGAGGCACGCAAATTGATTACTCGTGCTCACGAAGTTTGCCCTTACTCTAACGCTACTCGTGGTAATGTCGATGTACGCTTACATGTGAACGTAATCCAATCGTTTGATTTGTAATAAAACAAAGGCAGCTTGAATACATCAAGTAGTACTCAAGCTACCTTAATTTATAGAAAAAAGGAGCAAATATGATTACCCTATATAACCTTAAACAGTCTCGTTCACAACGTATCGCATGGTTACTGGAAGCTTTGAATCTACCATATAACGTACAAAATTTTGAGCGAGATCCGGTGACTAAATTAGCGCCTAAAGAGCTACACGATATTCACCCACTTGGTAAATCGCCACTGATTAAAGATAATGAAACCATCGTTGCAGAAAGCGGTGCGATTGTTGAATATATTCTAGCTCGTTATGGTAACGGCAAGTTACATCCTGATATCAACCATGCAGACTACGTGAACTATTTGCAATGGGTGCATTACGCAGAAGGTTCCGCTATGCCAGCCATGATAATGAAATACATGGTTCAGTCAGAAGCCATGAAACCATTTTGTGACGCACAATTTAACCTACACATCAGCTATATAGAAAATAGCCTACATGGTAAAACCTGGTTTTTAGGTAAAGAGTTAAGCGGTGCAGATATCATGATGTCTTTCCCACTACAATTTGCTCTCATGCTCGTACCTAAAGGTCAATTTCCTAACATTGAACGTTTCGTTGCCCAAGTGGAAAGCAACGAATATTACCGTAAAGCCTGTGAGCGCGTTGGTGAATTAGAATTAAAAAAATTGGCATAATAATTAATTTTGACATAAAAGCCGTCTGAAATTTCAGACAGCTTTTTATAACGAAGTACGGTCAAATTGTCAGGCATTTTTGCAAATGCTCTTCAAAACTTGACCGCTTACTCCATCAAGCTCTTCCCGTACTTAACCCTGCTTTGCCATTTTCCCACAAAGTTTTCAGTAAAACTTTCCACGCTGACAATTTGGGATCAGGCTGTTTGCCTTGGCCAATGAAGTCCATTTGCGTCATATACCAGTTCATTTCTAACATTGCACCTGCTTTTTTATCAACCAACGCTACGCCTGTTTTGATGCGGTCGGTTTGCACGGTTTGGTAGGTGCCATTTTGCATTTGGTTTGCTAAATCAGGCACTAAGGCAAACGGACGGGCGACGCCGACCAAATCCAAATGGCCGCTGGATAAAGCGTCTTCCATGGCGTTCTGCGAACGGAAGCCGCCGGTGATAATCAGCGGAACTTGGCTGACTGCACGGGCTTTTTCGGCATAATCGATGAAGAAGGCTTCGCGTTTGCGGGTGCTGTCTTTGGCGGCGAGCATTTGCGGGCTTTCGTAGTTACCACCGGAAACTTCAATAAAATCAATGCCCATTTTCGACAGTTTTTGTACCACTTGCACCGATTCGCTTTCATCAAAACCGCCTTTTTGGAAATCCGCCGAATTGAGTTTTACGCCAACCAAGAAATCTTTACCCACAGCGGCACTAATAGCAGTGTAGATTTCCAAAAGGAAGCGCATACGGTTTTCCAAGCTGCCGCCCCATTGGTCTTGGCGGCGGTTGTGGTGCGGCGAGAGGAATTGGCTGATGAGATAGCCGTGCGCGGCGTGAATTTGTACGCCTGAGAAGCCTGCTTGTTCGGCGATTTTCGCGGTTTGTACGAATTGCTGAATCAGCCCGTTGATTTCATCGGCAGTCAATTCACGCGGCGGATTGATAAAGCCGTCCATGCCCACCAACGGCACGGCGCTCGGCGCAAGCGGCGTTTTATTGACCACCGCAGGCGACTGTTTGCCTGCATGGTTGATTTGCATGATGAGCAGCGTGTCGTTTTGCGTGCCGGCTTTCGCCCATTTTTTCAGCATATCAAGGCTGCGGTCGTCTGAAATCACCACATCATTTATCGAACCTTTGCCGCTTTCGGCGACCATCACATTGCCTGTAACCAATACACCTGCACCACCTTTTGCCCAAGTGTCGTACAGGCGGATGAGTTTTTCAGACGGCTGGTCGTTTTGGGCAAGTTGCTCTTCCATGGCGGATTTGAAGATACGGTTTTTAGTACCCTTTCCGTTTTGAAAAGTGAACGGGGTAAATAACATAATTCTTTCCTTTAAGTTGATAGGTTTAAAAATGTAAACGCATTTGAGTAAAAATCAAGGGTTAATGGATAACCCTATTTTGAAAGTGGGCAATTTTGTGCCATCAAATCGGCAAGCTGTTTCAACCTCGCCACCTCATCCGCCATGGCAATACTGTAAAACCGCTCTTTGCCGACCTGCTCCACTGCCACCGCTCCGGCTTGCAGCATGATTTTTAAATGGTGCGACACAGCAGGGCGCGACAGATGCAGATGCTCGGTCAGCTCATTCACGTTCATCCTGCCATGTTCCCACAATACATGCAGGATTTGATGGCGGTTTTCATCACTCAACACGGTAAAGATGGGAATGCACTCGCGCATTAAATTCATCGTTTGTTGCGGCATATTTGGCTTCTTGAGTTTATATGTTTAAAAACTTGAACGCATCTTATTAGGAAAGATGGCGAATGTCAAAGGGAATTTTTAGAAGATGGTTTTAGTGTACAAATCACAGCGTTTCATCAATCATTATCTCAGTCTGCAAGCCGTTTCAGACGACCTTTTTCGTAATAAAGAGCGGTCAAATTTTTAAGTGTTTTGCAAATCATCTTAAAAACTTGACCACTTGCATCATTATCAAGACCGCAGCCGTCTGAAACATTGATAGACCGGTTACTGATGTCCGCTTTCTGCTATTTTTGTCCATTTTGCCAATGTCTGCTTCATCTGTGCCTGAGGGATGAAGCGGGCCATCCGTTCTACTTCCTTGCCTTGATAAAACAGCAGCCATGCAGGTGCGGTCAGCACGTGGAAACGCCCGGCCATTTCGGGTATTTCAGCAATATCGGCTTTTACGGCATACACATTTCCTTCCACCGCCAAAGCTGAGTCAAGCTGGGCGGCCACGACCGTACAAACACCGCAGATTGGGGCTTTGATGTACAGTGATACTAAAGGGTGTGTGGCGATGGCCTGTTCGATGTCTTTCAGAGTGTGCAGTTGTTGCATGTCATGTACTCCTTTGAGCGATTAAGCACGTTTCAAGTTGTCTAGAAAAGGGGCTTTCAACAAAATGAAAACAAGAAAACGGTTTGAGTCGTCTAGATTTTTTCCACAACCACTTTTGCCCGCGCTTTCAGGCTGTTCAACACTGGGGAGGTGGCGGCTGAGCGGTCGGCGAAATTTTGCAGGGTAGGAAGGTCGGCGTCGGCTTTTACTTTTACGGTTAGCACCAGATTATCCAGTCCGCCGTAGCCATCTTCCATGCCGAACAGTTTGGCCATGTCGATACCGCCCCTTGCGGATATTTCAAACTGTTCCAGTTTCACGCCTGCCTGTGCTGCTTGCAACTCGAAACCTATGGAGCAGCAGCCTGCCGCAGCGCCGATCAGGTATTCCATCGGATTTGGGGCGGTGTTTTCACCGCCCATGTTTTTCGGTTCGTCTGTGGTAAAGGCAGGGAAGCGGCGCACGGAGATTTCGTTCTTCGTGCCGGATACCCAGCGCGAATCGGCGCGTAATGCTGCCTTGCCTTTTGTATGGTCGTTTTCAACCGCTGCCATGGTAGTTCGGAAACGTTCAATATCTAACCCGTTAATCATGTTTTGTCCTTTCATATGATGAATTGCAGATGGTTTTTCGCTACACTTGCGCACCCATTTTCCACGCGGAGATGCGCTTCAAATTATCCACCGTGTCGTAATTGACGATGGCGGCGAACGTGCCGTCCAGTTTGGCAATTTCGGCTTTGTCTTCATCGCTGAGAGCAAAATCAAAGACATTCAGGTTTTCCGCCATGCGTTCGGGTTTGGTGGATTTTGCCAACACGATGATGTCGCGTTCCACCAGCCAGCGGGTAATCACTTGCGCCACGGATTTGCCATATTTCGTACCAATTAGCGACTGACAAAATGGTGGGCAAAAGCCCACCGCTTCAAGTTGATGTTTTATCATTAACCGAACACTTTTTTCAAGTGTACTTGATAGTCTGCGAAGTATTGTTCTACTTGTGGATTTTTAACTACATCGTTACATGTAAATGTCGGTAGACGGGTCAAACCGATGAACTCGTTGAGTTTGTGGAAAGGCATGTACACAGCATCCACATCTTTGCCTTCAAAGAAGTCGCCTTCACGGGTGAACGCTTCAATCGGCGCATTCCAAGTAAGCGAAAGCATGTGTTTTTTGCCTTGCAATAAACCACCTGTACCGAAGCCTTCGGTCGGGCTGACACGATGACGGCCATCACTGTGGTAAAGCTTGCCGTGTCCAGCGATAAATACTTCGTCTATGTATTTCTTCACTGTCCAAGGCTCGTGCATCCACCAAACAGGCATCTGCCAAATCACGGCATCCATCCACAAGAATTTTTCGATTTCTGCCTCAACATCATAGCCAGCATCAATCACAGTTTCTTTTACATTGTGTCCAAGTGCGGTCAAAACTTCTTTTGCTTTTTTGTGAAGCGTGTTGTTTAACTCACCATGCGAATGGCCGAATTCTTTACCACCGTTTAATAATAAAATGTTCATTTTTACTCCTAGAATAAATAATTTATAAAAAAGGGATGTGATGTTTGCGGTTATTGTCCCGTTTTCCATGAAGCGATACGTTTCAAATTATCCACCGTGTCGTGATTGACGATAGCGGAGAACGTACCATCCAGTTTGGCGATTTCGGCTTTGTCTTCATCGCTAAGTGCAAAGTCAAAGACGTTCAAGTTTTCCGCCATACGTTCGGGTTTGGTGGATTTTGCCAATACCACGATGTCGCGCTCAATCAGCCAGCGGGTAATCACCTGCGCCACGGATTTGCCGTATTTCGCACCGATTTTGCTTAACACAGAGTTGTGGAAAATATCGTTTTTGCCTTCGGCAAACGGCGCCCACGCTTCAACGGCGATGCCTTCGGCCTGCAAAGCGGCAATGGCTTCGGTTTTTTGTTGGAACGGATTGATTTCAATCTGATTGGCTTGCGGTATAACCTTATTAAACAGCCCCAAATCTACCGCTCGCATGGGCGAAAAATTGCTCACGCCGATGGCACGGATTTTGCCGGCTGCCTGATATTCTTCCAGCGCGCGCCATGTGCCGTAGCTGTCGCCGTAAGGCTGATGAATCAGCACCATATCGATGTAATCCAAATTCAGACGGCCCAATGAACGATCCAGCGAGGCTTTGGCGGCTTCGTAGCCGAAATTTTCCACCCAAATTTTGGTGGTAACAAATAATTCTTCGCGCGCCACACCGCTGTTTTTAATCCCCAAACCGACTTCGGTTTCATTCATATAAACCTGCGCGGTGTCGATGTGACGATAGCCTGCCTTGATGGCGGCAATCACGGCCTGTTCGGTTTCTGCGGGCGGAATTTGGAATACGCCGAAACCAAGTGCAGGAATTTGTACGCCGTTGTTTAATGTGATGTTTTGCATGATATTGTCTCCTGTTTGTTCTCATGAAAGTGTAGCCATTTTAGCCCGTGTTTTTATTGAGATAAATTAGGTTTGGTTTTATGATGTCGTGAATTAAATTCACTAATCACCTAAAACGGGGTAGGAAAATGCAGAACTTTAACGAGCTGAATTATTTTTTGACACTGGCGCAAACGCAGAGTTTTGTGAAGGCAGGACAGCTTTTTGGGATTTCTTCTTCGGCGTTGAGCCACAGCATGAAAAATCTGGAAACGCGGCTGAACCTGCGTCTGTTCAACCGCACTACACGCAATGTATCGCTGACCGAAGCCGGGCAACAGCTTTTCGACCAACTTTTCCCACTTTATCAAGCCATAAACCAAGAAGTCGATGCATTAAATGATTTTTTGAATACGCCATCGGGATTGATTCGCATCAACGCCCCTGCAATGGCAGCGGAAGCCGTGTTGTATCCAAAATTAAAGCCGATTTTGAACCAATACCCGAAAATCCGCTTGGAAATCGTGGTGGACGATCGTTGGGCAGATATTGTGAAAGAAGGATTTGATATGGGCGTTCGGTTAGGTAACAAGGTAGCGAAAGAGATGATTGCGGTGCCAATTTCCGCACCGCTCAAAATGGTATTGGTTGCCTCGCCCGATTATTTGGCGCAACACGGTTCACCGAAAAATATTGATGATCTGCAACAGCACCGCCTTATCGGCATAAAACTCTCCGCTGAACACGGCACGGAGATGCAGTGGGAATTCAAATACAAAAAAGAGCTGATTACATTCACGCCAAAATCGCAGTTTTCCATCAACAATCATCTGCGTCTGCAAGCCGTTTCAGACGGCCTTGGCATTGCGTGGATAGCACATATGAGCGTAGAGGATGCACTCAATTCGGGGCACCTGGTAGAGCTGTTGCCTGAGTATGCTATGACTTACGAACCGCTTTACCTCTATTATCCCAGCCGCCGCGGGCATTCCAATGTATTTAAGTTGATTGTGGATGCGCTGCGGGTGGAGGTCGTCTGAAAATGTAAAAGCAGACTGACTTCTTTGCATGGATTTCAGACTGCTTTTTGCTTTCAGGTAGCCTTATAGCTTCTAGGAGACCTTATTCATATACCGCCTGCCACATTGCGTCCTGCACCGCCTGTACCCAGTTTTCAGGCTGCTTGGTCGCTACACCGTCCTTGACCGCCTGTTTGGCAACAGCAACAGCAACAGTAGCAGACGATGCACGCAGGTTATTCACCGATGGCAGGAGCGACGCGCCTTCGTCCTGCGGATTGACTTGCGAGGCGACAGCTTCAGCTGCAGCCAGCAGCATCCCGTCAGTAACGTGTTTCGCACCGGAAACGATAACTCCCAGCCCCAACCCTGGGTAAAGCATGGCGTTGTTAGCTTGACCGATTTCGTAGTTCACGCCTTTATACGGCACGGGTGGCACGGGGATGCCGACAGAAATGAGCGCTTTGCCATCCGACCATTTTATAGCCTCACTTGGCATCACTTCGATTTTCTCGGTCGGGTTAGATAACGGCAGCAGAATTGGGCGCTCTACGCCCGCACATAGGGCTTTGACTACGTCTTCAGTGAATGCGCCGTGATCGGTGGATGTGCCAATCAAGATAGTCGGTTTTACTTGTTTTACAACTTCGAGCAAGCCGATTTTACCGTCAGTTTTTGCCCAGTCAGCAACTTCAGTGGCAGGGCGGGCATATTCCTGCTGGTAATCAGGCAAGCCGTCCATGTCATCAGTAACCAGTCCGTTGATGTCAATCAGCCATACGCGTTGTTTCGCTTCTTCGCGACTCAGACCTTCGCGCTCCATCGCCGCACTGATTTGGTCGGCCATACCCGTACCTGCGGTGCCTGCACCGTACACCACCAACCGCTGTTCGGCAAAGGTCTGTTTGGTCACTTTCAGGCCAGAGAATACGGCAGCCATCACAATCGCGCCAGTTCCCTGCATATCGTCGTTGAAAATACGATATTGGCGACGGTTCTCCATCAAAATGCGGCGAGCGTTGGACGGACCGAAGTCTTCAAAGTGCAAAAGCGCATTGGGGAACATTTCAGCAGCAGTTTTCAGGTAGCTTGCAATCAATGCGTCGTAGCGTTCACCACGTACGCGGGCATGGCGATTGCCCAAATAAGCGGGGTCATTGAGCAGGGCTTCATTATCTGTACCCACATCTAGATTCACAGCAATGGTGCGGCTGGGATGAATGCCCGCAGCAGCAGTATAAACTGCCAGTTTGCCGACGGAAATATCCGTGCCGTTCACCCCCCAGTCGCCGATACCCAAAATCTCTTCCGCATCGGAAACCACAATCAAATCTACATCATCTGCACCCAAGCCCAGCGTTTCAAATGATGCACGGATGTTTTCAGGATGGTTTACATCCAGATAGACAGCTCGCGAACGGCGGTAGTCGCGGCTCCATTTTTTAATTGCTTCGCCGACAGTGGGGTCGTAAACGACGGGTAGCATTTCGGCTAGATGGTCAATCAGGAGTTTGTAGTACAGTACTTCGTTGCGGTTGTGCAGTTGATCGAGAAAGATATATTTTTCAATATCTTTTTCATAGGATGAAAACTGGCGGTAAGCACGCGTAGCCTGTTGTTCGAGCGTTTCTACAACGACAGGTAGGCGGCCTGTCAGGCCATATTTTGCGCGCTCTTCCAATGTGAAAGCGGTATCTTTGTTGGTGAGAGGGTTCTGTAGGATGGTAGGGGTGTTGCTCATATTGTGTCTCCTGTGAAGGTTAGGAAAAGCTCGTCCGAAAAATGGACTGTCGTATTATACTTAAAAAATACGGATTAAAAGTTAATTTAACAACCTAGAAAGTCCTTAAAAGTTGATGATTAGCCTTTTAAAGACTAATAACGGCCGTGTCACAATGAAACTGAATCTAAACCACACTGTTTCAGACTATCTGAAACAGTGCAGGCTGCCATTGGTCTGATTTTTTGAATGCGTGCCTACGATGCAGCACCCCCATCCTGTTTTTCAGACGGTTTTTTTCATAATAAAGAGCGGTCAGATTTTTAGGTGTTTTTGCAAATTATCTTCAAAATCTGACCGCTTGTATTTTTTAAATTATTTTCCTTTCTTCTGACGCATCAACCAATCACGGGCAGGTTCGAGTAAATAAGCGTAATCAAATGAGTACATATGCTCTGCACCTTTGTGGGTTGAGTTTTCCGGAATTACGGTATTTGGTGTGAAACGGATGAAGTTAATACGTTTGCCTTGGGCAAGCATTTGTTGGACTTTTGCGTCTTGTTCGGTCTGCGGTAATTTGGCAGAGAACTCAGTTTCGGCGTAGCTGACTTTATCTTGTTTCAGCATTTTTCCAACTTGAGCCATGCCTGCAGAGGCTTTTGAATCACCAGCTGAAACGGTATAAATAAATTTCGCTTTCTCCAATGGTTTTAAAACATTGATATCCCATTGACTGCCGACAAACATAGACGCCGCAAAGAAGTTAGGCTCGATACTATTTAGGTAGAATGAAATCATCCCGCCCATGGATTGACCCGTGGTATAAACACGATTGACATCAATCGCTTTTTCGACGATCAGATTTTTGACAAGGCGTAAGGTCATGGGGACTTCTTCAGTTGTTTCCCATTTATCGTTGACTGCCGTTTCGATGTAAGACGGTACAAGGACAAAGGCTGGGTATTTCGCCTGCGCTTCATCGGTTGCCCAGATGATGCCGCCGTAGCCTTGCATTAGTGGGGCTTTTACGCCTTTTCCTGCTGTGCTGGCATCTGCGATAAACATGACTAACGGATATTTGCGACCCGGCTCAAGATTTTTCGGGGTGTACAGGTTGTACTGCATTTCTTTGCCTGTTTTGGGATCTTTAAACGTTAACACTTCAAAACGTGGTGCAATTTGTTCACGCAAGGCAAGCAAGCGACTATCGTAGGATTTATCCGCACCGCCGTATTGTTTGTCCCAAGCTGTATTTTGCATGTTTTGAGTCGTCATTGCTTTTTCAGTCGCATTTGGGGTGGCATTGCAAGCGGCAAGCACCAAACTTGCGGCGATAATTGTTACGGTTTTCTTCATCATGGAAACTCCTTAAATTTTGTGAGAAATCGTCAATGTGTTTTGATGCCTAAACGGTTTAAAGCATCAATGGCAGGTTGGGAAATATGATCGCCTCGTTTAGCAGACTCTTGATACCAATGCACGGCTTTGGTCATGTCTTTTGCCGTGCCGATGCCGTTTTCGTAGCAATGGCCGAGCCAGTATTGCCCGGTGATGTCGCCCGCTTCGGCCGCTTGCATGAAGTAGGCAAAAGCAGTTTTCGCATTCTTGGCGACACCTTCGCCGTTTAGATACATCAGCCCCAGATAACGCGGCGCTTTCATATGCCCAACCTGTTGAGCTTGCTCAAAGTAGGGCATTGCATGTTGGTAATCCTGTTTTTGATACAAGGCAATGCCTTCGTCCAACAGGGCTTTCGCCTGCTCATTATGTTGCGGAATGGTAGAACAGGCGGCGAGAAGGGTTGTAGCGACGAGCGCGGATAGTTTGGATTTCATAAATCACTCCCTAACATGTATCGCAAATTGAAATAATAGTACAAAGTTTCGTTTTAGACATCAAAGTGCGGTCAGCTTTCAAAGCTTTTTATTTATCCCTTCACCAAACTGTTTTTCAGGCGGTTGTTTTCATAACAAAGTGATCTAAACTCAGTCTATTCATCTTCCCCTCCCTATCAAAAAGTTTGATAAGCGTTTGAAATAAAAAAGGTGAGCAAAAATGCCCACCTTCTAAACTAATATTTTGTAATTAGCCAAACACTTTTTCCAAGTGTGCTTGGTAGTCTGCTAAGTATTGTTCTACTTGTGGATTTTTAATCACATCGTTACATAAGAATGTCGGCAGACGGCTTAAGCCGATGAACTCGTTGAGTTTGTGGAAGTGCATATATAAAGCATCTACACCTTTACCTTCAAAGAAGTCACCTTCACGGGTGAAGGCTTCAATCGGTGCATTCCAAGTAAGAGAAAGCATGTGTTTTTTGCCTTGCAATAAACCACCTGTGCCGTAGCCTTCAGTTGGGTTAACACGATGACGGCCATCACTGTGGTAAAGCTTGCCGTGTCCACTGGTTAATACTTCGTCTATGTATTTTTTCACCGTCCAAGGTTCGTGCATCCACCAGCCTGGCATCTGCCAAATCACAGCATCCATCCACAAGAATTTTTTGATTTCTGCTTCAACATCATAGCCGGCATCGATCACAGTTTCTTTTACATTGTGTCCAAGTGCGGTCAAAACTTCTTTCGCTTTTTTGTGAAGAGTGTGATTTAACTCTCCATGCGAATGGCCAAAATCTTTACCACCATCTAATAATAAAATATTCATCTTTTTGCTCCTAAAATAAATAAGTCTAAAAAATAGGGCTGCTATTATGTATTTTTACTTTATATTTTAAAAGACATTTTAGACGGCCGCTTTATGGTTACTTGTTAGGCTATTTATAGGCAGTAAGGGGAATTCTAATGTGGAATTATCGGGAAACAGGATAATTTAGACTAAAATCAAAGCCACTCGAAGGAGTGGCTTTATATGTATAAATGATGTCTTATCAATAGAATTTAGAATGGAATATTGTCGTCAAAATCCATTGGTGGTTCGGCTGCCGGTTGTGGTGCTGCAGCAGGTTTAGCTGCTGGGCGAGCTTGATAGCTAGGTTGGCTATTTGGTGCACCGTAGGATGGGGCGCTTTGTTGGAAGTCACCAGCGTTTTGACGACCGCCTAACATTTGTAATACATCGCCTTGAATTTCGGTGGTGTAGCGATCTTGGCCATTTTGATCTTGCCATTTACGGGTTTTTAAGCGGCCTTCTACGTACACTTGAGAGCCCTTACGCAGGTATTCACCACAGACTTCCGCTTGACGACGGAAAAATACGATGCGGTGCCATTCGGTCACTTCGCGACGTTCACCGGTGTTACGGTCAGTCCAGCTTTCACTGGTTGCTACGCTGATGTTTGCAACAGCATCGCCGTTCGGCATGGTGCGCACTTCGGGATCGTTACCTAAATTACCCACGATAATTACTTTATTAATACCTGCCATAAAATCCTCTATTCTGATTAATTAGGTTAAAATTGCGCGCTATTCTGCCTGAAAATCCCTAATAAATCTAGAGTGATTAACTGGATATTTGCACAGATATTGAAATGTGCGATAATCCTCGCAATTTTGACATTTCTTTTTGAATCTTGGATCTTTATGGACACTATCGATATTCGGGGCGCCCGCACCCATAATCTGAAAAATATTAATCTCACCATTCCTCGCGATAAACTGATTGTCATTACCGGCCTTTCCGGCTCGGGTAAATCCTCGTTGGCCTTTGATACGCTGTATGCGGAAGGTCAACGCCGTTATGTGGAATCCCTTTCTGCCTATGCCAGACAATTTTTATCCCTAATGGAAAAACCTGATGTGGATGCTATTGAGGGGCTTTCACCGGCCATCTCGATTGAGCAAAAATCCACTTCGCACAACCCACGTTCAACGGTGGGTACGATTACTGAGATCTACGATTATTTACGTCTTTTGTTTGCCCGCGTGGGGGAACCGCGCTGTCCGACCCATAATATTCCGCTCACCGCACAAACCATCAGCCAAATGGTGGATAAGGTATTGAGTTTACCGGCGGATAGCAAAATGATGTTGTTGGCACCGGTGGTAAAAAATCGTAAAGGGGAACATCTTAAGATCCTTGAGAATATTGCTGCTCAAGGGTATATCCGCGCCCGTATTGATGGTGAAATCTGTGATTTATCGGATCCCCCGAAACTGGAATTACAGAAAAAGCATACCATTGAAGTCGTAGTGGATCGTTTTAAAGTGCGGGAGGATTTAGCCCAACGTTTGGCGGAATCCTTTGAGACAGCCTTAGAACTCTCCGGCGGTACGGCAGTGGTGGCGGATATGGATGACAAATCCGCAGAGGAATTGGTGTTCTCCGCTAATTTTGCTTGCCCGCATTGTGGTTATTCGATTCCTGAATTAGAGCCGCGTTTATTTTCCTTCAATAATCCTGCGGGGGCTTGCCCAACCTGTGATGGTTTGGGGATTCAGCAATATTTCGATGAACAACGGGTAATTCAGAATCCAAGTATTTCCTTGGCCAGTGGGGCAGTCAAGGGCTGGGATCGTCGTCATTTCTATTATTACCAAATGTTGCTTTCCCTCGCTAAACATTATGATTTTGATATAGAAACCCCGTATGAACAGTTGCCGGAGCACATTCGCCATGTATTAATGCACGGTTCCGGTAAAGAGGATATTGCTTTTCAATATGTCAATGATCGTGGTGATACGGTAACCCGCAAGCATCCTTTTGAAGGAATTTTGAATAATATGGCGCGCCGCTATAAAGAAACTGAATCTTTAGCGGTGCGTGAAGAGTTGGCTAAGAATATCAGCAATCGCCCTTGTGCCGATTGTGGTGGCTCACGTCTACGGCCGGAAGCCCGTCACGTGTATATTGGGGAAACCAACCTGCCGCAAATTTCAGAAAAAAGCATTGGCGAAAGTTTAGAATTTTTCTATGCGCTATCTCTTACTGGACAAAAAGCGCAAATTGCTGAGAAAATTCTGAAAGAGATCCGTGAACGTCTGCAATTTTTGGTGAACGTTGGCTTGAATTATCTTTCCTTATCCCGTTCGGCGGAAACCCTATCGGGTGGTGAAGCACAGCGTATTCGCTTGGCTAGTCAAATCGGTGCCGGATTGGTTGGCGTCATGTATGTGTTGGATGAACCCTCCATCGGCTTACATCAACGGGATAACGAACGCTTGTTGGATACTTTGATCCATCTGCGTAATTTGGGAAATACGGTGATCGTCGTGGAACACGATGAAGATGCAATTCGTGCGGCCGATCATATTATCGACATCGGTCCGGGGGCCGGGGTGCATGGTGGACAGGTAATTGCCGAAGGTAATGCCGCACAAATTATGGCGAATCCGCAATCGATCACCGGTCGCTATTTGTCCGGTGTGGAAAAAATTGAAATTCCCCATCAGCGCACGAAAATCGATAAAAAGAAAATACTGCAATTAAAAGGTGCGACCGGTAACAATCTAAAAGCGGTGGATCTCCGTATTCCGGTTGGGCTTTTCACTTGTATCACAGGGGTGTCGGGTTCGGGGAAATCGACCCTAATCAATGATACCTTATTCCCGTTGGCGCAAAATGCCTTAAACCGCGCGGATAAAACGGATTTTGCTCCTTATAAATCGATTGAAGGTCTTGAGCATTTTGACAAGGTGATCGATATCGATCAAAGCCCGATTGGCCGGACGCCACGCTCTAACCCAGCGACTTACACCGGATTGTTTACGCCAATCCGCGAACTGTTTGCTGGGGTGCCGGAAGCGCGTGCGCGTGGTTATAACCCGGGACGTTTTAGTTTTAACGTACGTGGCGGTCGCTGTGAAGCCTGTCAGGGCGACGGCGTGATTAAAGTAGAAATGCACTTTTTACCGGATGTTTATGTGCCTTGTGATCAATGTAAGGGCAAGCGTTATAACCGCGAAACCTTGGAAATCCGTTATAAAGGTAAAACCATTCATCAGGTATTGGATATGACGGTGGAAGAGGCGCGTGAATTCTTTGATGCGATTCCAATGATTGCCCGTAAATTACAAACGCTAATGGATGTCGGCCTGTCCTATATTCGCTTGGGACAATCCTCGACAACCTTATCCGGTGGGGAAGCGCAGCGGGTGAAATTGGCGACGGAATTATCCAAACGGGATACCGGTAAAACCTTGTATATTTTGGATGAACCGACCACCGGTTTGCATTTTGCCGATATCAAACAATTGCTGGAAGTGTTGCATCGTTTACGTAATCAGGGCAATACCATTGTAGTGATTGAGCATAACTTGGATGTGATCAAAACGGCTGACTGGATCGTTGATCTTGGTCCGGAGGGCGGTAGTGGCGGTGGTCAAATCATCGCTGAAGGAACGCCGGAAGAGGTGGCCACAGTAGAAGGTTCGCATACCGCACGTTTCTTAAAACCAATTTTGGCAAAAGGCTAAGAATAATAAATAGAAGCAGGCGTAATGCCTGCTTTTTTTATGGAGAAACGTGATAATAATCGGTTTTTAAATCAATTCTAATAAAATCAATGGGTTACATGTTTTTTTTAGCAAAAACTCCAATTTTCATAGGGGCGTTTGAAACATACCGCCTGTTAAAAAAGGACATTTACCCATAAAAAAGACCGCATCCAATGGATGCGGTCTTGTATTTGATGCCCTTGAATTATTTATTCAATTTGGCTTTATAGGTTGGGTTCATCAAGTTTTCAACGGAGAGGATATCATCCAATTGTTCTTGAGTGAGCAAGCCTTTCTCTAACACAACTTCACGTACGCCACGACCGGTTTGAGCACAGATTTTACCTACTAAGTCGCCGTTGTGGTGACCGATGAATGGGTTCAAGTAGGTCACGATACCGATAGAGTTGAACACGAAGTTTTCGCAGATTTCTTTGTTTACGGTGATACCGTCCACACATTTATCGCGTAGGTTCACACAAGCGTTGGTTAAGATATCGATAGATTCGAACATCGCTTGACCAATCACCGGTTCCATTACGTTTAATTGTAATTGACCAGCTTCGGAGGCGAAGGTGATGGTGGTATCGTTACCGATCACTTTAAAGCACACTTGGTTAACGACTTCAGGCACAACCGGATTTACTTTAGCTGGCATGATAGAAGAACCGGCTTGTAATTCAGGTAAGTTGATTTCTTTCAAACCAGCACGTGGACCGGAAGAAAGTAAACGTAAGTCGTTACATACTTTAGAGAGTTTCACCGCAGTACGTTTTAACGCACCATGTACCATTACATAAGCACCGCAGTCGGAGGTTGCTTCGATTAGGTTATCAGCCGGTACGCAAGGTAAACCGGTCACTTCAGCAAGACGTTTTACGGCTAGTTCGGTGTAGCCTTGTGGGGTGTTTAAACCGGTACCGATTGCAGTCGCACCAAGGTTCACTTCAAGTAATAATTTGGCGGTGCGGTTTAAGTTGCGCACTTCTTCTTCTAAAAGCACGGCAAAGGCTTTGAATTCTTGGCCAACTGTCATCGGAACCGCATCTTGTAATTGGGTACGACCCATTTTTAAGATTTTGGCAAATTCTTTTGCTTTATTATCGAAACCATCGTGCAAATATTGGATTTTATCGATGAGTTTCAAAATGCTGTTGTATACCGCGATACGGAAACCGGTAGGGTAGGCATCGTTGGTAGATTGGCTGGCGTTTACGTGATCCATTGGGTTAATCACATTGTATTCGCCTTTTTTATGACCGATTTTTTCTAAGGCTAAGTTGGCTACAACTTCGTTGGTGTTCATATTAACAGAAGTACCGGCACCGCCTTGATATACATCAGACGGGAATTGATCCAAACATTTACCGGTTGTTAAAATTTCATCACAGGCATCCACAATCGCTTTTGCGATATCGCTTGGGATTGCACCTAATTCACCATTGGCCAAAGCAGTCGCTTTTTTCACCATGACCATACCGCGCACAAATTCCGGCACATCGGAAATAGTCACATTGGAAATATTAAAATTCTCAACCGCTCTTAATGTATGGATGCCCCAGTATGCATCAGCTGGCACTTCGCGTTCACCCAATAAATCAACTTCGGTTCTGTATTGTTCTGTCATGGTAATCACCCTTTATGGTTAATCAAAAATTCGGGGGCATTATAGGGAGTCGAGTACAAAATAAACTTGACATGGATCACATTTAATCCCAAGCAAGTAAGACATATTTTCATTTTTCGCATTAGTTTTTTTATTGCGAAAAATTTTTTAGCAACCCTTGAAAGGCTATTGAATCCCCCCTATATAGTGTCTGCTTTTATTTTTACTAGAAGGAAATTCCAATGAAAATTCGTCCGTTACATGACAAAGTGATTTTAAAACGTGAAGAAGTTGAAACCCGTTCTGCCGGTGGCATCGTATTAACCGGTTCTGCCGCAACCAAATCCACCCGTGCCAAAGTATTAGCGGTAGGCGCTGGTCGTATTTTGGATAATGGCAGTGTTCATCCGATGCACGTTAAAGTGGGCGATACCGTTATCTTTAACGACGGTTACGGTGCAAAAACCGAAAAAATCGATGGTGAAGAAGTTTTAATCGTTTCTGAAGACGATATCTTAGCTATCGTAGAAGAATAGAAAGCCCCTAATCCGACACTGCGTCGGGTTTACCTTGTAATGAATATTAGGCGGTATTAAAGCCGCTTCGACAAAGAAAAGGAAAATTAAAAATGGCAGCAAAAGACGTAAAATTTGGCAATGAAGCCCGCGTAAAAATGTTAAACGGCGTAAACGTATTAGCCGATGCAGTTAAAGTCACTCTAGGTCCAAAAGGCCGTAATGTGATTTTAGATAAATCCTTTGGCGCACCAACCATCACCAAAGATGGCGTATCCGTTGCACGTGAAATCGAATTAGAAGATAAATTCGAAAATATGGGCGCACAAATGGTGAAAGAAGTGGCTTCTAAAGCGAATGATGCGGCCGGTGATGGTACTACTACCGCAACCGTATTGGCGCAAGCTATTGTAAACGAAGGCTTAAAAGCAGTTGCCGCAGGCATGAATCCAATGGATTTAAAACGCGGTATCGACAAAGCGGTAAATGCCGTAGTGGAAGAATTAAAATCCCTTTCCAAACCTTGTGAAACCTCCAAAGAAATCGAACAAGTGGGTACGATTTCCGCGAACAGCGATAACATCGTTGGTCAATTAATTGCTCAAGCGATGGAAAAAGTTGGTAAAGAAGGCGTGATCACCGTAGAAGATGGTACCGGCTTGGAAGATGAATTAGCGGTTGTTGAAGGGATGCAATTTGACCGTGGTTACCTTTCTCCATACTTCATCAACAAACCGGAAGCGGCTACCGTTGAATTGGATAACCCATACATCCTGTTAGTGGACAAAAAAATCAGCAATATCCGTGAATTGCTACCGGTACTTGAAGGCGTAGCGAAAGCCGGTAAACCATTATTGATCATTGCTGAAGATGTTGAAGGCGAAGCCTTAGCTACCTTAGTGGTGAACACTATGCGCGGTATCGTGAAAGTGGCTGCAGTAAAAGCGCCGGGCTTTGGTGATCGTCGTAAAGCAATGTTACAAGATATTGCGATCTTAACTGCAGGTACCGTGATTTCCGAAGAAATCGGTATGGAACTTGAAAAAGCGACATTAGAAGATTTAGGTCAAGCTAAACGCGTAGTAATCAACAAAGACAATACCACTATCATCGATGGTATCGGTGATGAAGAACAAATCAAAGGCCGTGTATTGCAAATTCGTCAACAAATCGAAGAATCTACTTCTGATTACGATAAAGAAAAACTACAAGAGCGTGTGGCTAAATTAGCCGGCGGTGTAGCTGTCATCAAAGTAGGTGCAGCGACCGAAGTGGCGATGAAAGAGAAAAAAGACCGTGTGGATGACGCATTACACGCCACCCGCGCAGCGGTTGAAGAAGGTATTGTTGCCGGTGGTGGTGTGGCCTTAGTTCGCGCTGCAGCGAAAGTTGCCGGCAGCTTAAAAGGCGACAACGAAGAACAAAATGTGGGTATCAAATTGGCATTACGTGCGATGGAAGCCCCATTACGTCAAATCGTTTCCAACGCCGGTGAAGAAGCCTCTGTGGTAGCTAGCGCAGTGAAAAATGGCGAAGGTAACTTCGGTTATAACGCCGCGACCGAGCAATACGGCGATATGATCGAAATGGGTATCTTAGATCCAACTAAAGTAACCCGCTCCGCATTACAATTTGCTGCATCTATCGCAGGTCTAATGATCACCACCGAATGTATGGTGACCGACCTACCGAAAGACGACAAAGCCGACCTAGGCGGTGCCGGCATGGGCGGAATGGGAGGCATGGGCGGAATGATGTAATTTCCCCTGCTCCAAACAAAAATGCGACCTTCGGGTCGCATTTTTTTTATTTTTAATCGAATATAAATAAAATCAATGGGTTACATGCTATTTTGGCAAAAACTCTGATTTTTGATAGGGCGTTCTAAAATCCCCCATAATCTTTTTAGCATCGCACAAGGACAGACATAAAGTCTGTCCCTAAGAGTTTTTTGCGATTCGGTTCAAAATTATGTAATTCGTAGGGACAGGTTTTTTATACGAGTCCTTCCTTCTTTCCCCTTGCATTAGCGAAATCAACCGCGTGGGTGGAAGCGTTCGTGTAGGCGTTTGAGACGTTCTTTAGCGACATGGGTATAGATTTGTGTGGTAGATAAATCGCTGTGTCCGAGCAGCATTTGTACCACGCGCAGATCCGCACCGTGATTGACTAAATGGGTGGCGAAGGCATGGCGTAATACGTGTGGGGAAAGTGCTTCACTATCAATGCCGGCCAGTACGGCATAATGTTTGACGCGATGCCAAAAGGTTTGTCGGGTCATTTGTTGGCCACGTAGACTTGGGAAAACTACATCGGAACTTTGCCCGTTTAATAATAACGGCCGACCATAAGCGATAAACTGCCGCAACCAAAACGCGGCTTCTTCGCCCATTGGCACAATCCGTTCCTTATTACCTTTCCCGATAACTCGCACTACGCCCTGTTCCAAACCAATATTTTCAATGGTAAGGCCGACCAATTCCGATACCCGCAATCCCGTGGCATATAGCAATTCCAGCATGGCTTTGTCGCGCAATTCCAGCGGCACATCAATGCTTGGCGTATTTAACAAATCCGCCACCTGTTGCTCACTAAGATATTTGGGGAGGCGTCCGGGCAGGCGCGGTGAGCTGAGAATCGCACTGGGATCATCATTTCGGTATTTTTCCCGATACAAATACTGAAACAGCTTACGCATGGCGCTCAGCAAACGTGCGGTGCTGGTGGCTTTATAACCCTGTTGTAAGCGTTCACCTAAAAATTGTTGGAGATCCACACCATCGCAGGTTTCCAAAGTCAGATTTTGGCTTTCCAACCATTGGCACAGCGCGGTTAAATCTAAACGATAGGATTGTACGGTATTTTCAGACAGGCCTTTTTCAATCCAATATTCATTCAGGAATAAATCCATCAGCACCAAATTATTCATTAGTTCACCTCGCGCAACAAAAAGCCCTTCACCTGACGCGGTGTGATAAGCAGACCTAAGGCGGCCGAGACAGCCATGGCAGCAAAGGCGTAGGCCGGTTGAATCGGGTAGAGTACACCGCTTAAGGCGGTCAACAAGGCAATGGCTGCACAGGCGGCAATGGCGTTATACAGCCCTTGTAGTTTGGCAATGTGCCCCTGCGGTCGGGTGGAAATATAGCGCACGGTGGCATAGTGTCCTACTACATAGGTGAGACTGTGCATACATTGCAGCAGCGCAATTTCCCATAATACATCGGCATAAGGGAAGCACAGCCAGCGCACAATGGAAGCAATTCCAGTGATATAAAATAGTCGGGTGACGGAGGTATTTTTAAATAACCGGGAAGAGAAAAAAAACAGCGCGATTTCTGCAATGACACTTAAGCCCCACAACAAACCGGTTACCGAAACGCTAATCCCAAGGCTTTGCCAATACAGTACGCTGTAGGCGTAATAGGCAGCGTGGGAGCCTTGAATGAGTGCAATTGCCAGCAATAGACGGGTTGTGGTGGGATCTTTTAAGAGGGTTAAAAAGCCAACGGAGGCTTCATGAGCCTTGCCCGTAATATCCAGTGGCATCGGTTGCGGTTGGAGTAATTGCAATATCCCATTGAGTGCCAATAAAGCGGCGATAATCCAAGGAATGGTCGATTCGCCCAAGTAACCGACAACTTGCCCAAAGAGCACCACACCCACCACGAATGCAGCCGAACCAATCAAGCGGACTTTGCCATAATCCAGACCAATTTGTTGTTGCCAGGTGGTGGCCAAACTATCGCCAATTGGCATGCCGGCGGCATTAACCATTGAAAATAGCATTAGTCCGCCGAACAACAATATAAAGGAGTGGGAAAACCAGCCCATCAATAGCATCGTAAGACAGCCAGCCCAGGCTAAATAGCGCAAGGTGCGAATCAGGCCGGAGGCACGTTTAATCAAACCGGAAAAGAAAATACCGCCGATAAAGCGAAATACATAGGCGCTCGCCAATAACAGGCCGATGGTTTCCGCATCATAGGCTTGCTGTTTCAGCCAGGCAGGAAATAACGGTAAAAATACGCCGTAGGCGCAGTAATAGCCAAAAAAGCTCAAAGCGAGCCAATTGAATGGGGAGATACGCATTAGCATTGACTTTCCATTTCTTGTGAACGGGCAATACAGGCGGCCATGGCTTGCTGTACGGTTTGTTGAAATTGTTGTTGTTCAAATACCGCTAAGGCGGCGGCGGTGGTGCCGCCCTTAGAGGTGACATTTTGACGCAGGGTGGCTAAGTCTAATTGCGGATTTTCCAACACCATTTTGGCTGAACCGAACATCGCCTGTTGCACCAAATGGCGAGCCTCTTCGGCATTCAAACCTTGCTCGATTAAACTGTGTTGCATGGCTTCTAAAAAGAGGAAGAAATAAGCCGGGCTGCTCCCTGAAGCCGCGGTAACTGCATGCATTTGCGCTTCATCCTTCAGCCACAGAATATCGCCCACGGCAGAAAGCAATTCCGCGGCAAAATCACGATCCGGTTGTGCCGTTTGCGATGCGGCAAAGAGTCCGGCCATGCCTTCGCCAACCAGTGCTGGGGTATTCGGCATCACCCGCACAATGGCTTGCACGGAAGGAATTAATTGTGCTAAACGGGCGGTATTAATACCGGCAGCAATTGAAATCAATAATTTTTGACTAAAATCCAACGCAGCAAAGGGCGCGCAAACTTCCGCCAGCACCTGTGGTTTCACCGCCAATAAGACCACTTGGGCTTCCGCCACCGCGCTTAGGTTATCCGTATAGGTGCGCAGGCCAAGGGCGGCAAAATAGGCGCGTTTTTCCGCACTCGGATCGCTCACTCCCAGTAAGGCAGCAGGATAGCCCTGTTTTAACAAGCCTAAAATAATGGCTTGCGCCATATTGCCGCCGCCGATAAAAGTGATTGTACGCTGTTGCATGATTTGCCCTGCCTGTATTCTAAGGTTAAAATTGCCGCCCATTTTACCCGATAACCTTAAAGGATCTACCGATGTGGTTTAAAAATTTGATGATATATCGCCTTACTAAGCCCTTAGATTGGACCTTGGATACATTGCAAAACGCCTTGAGCGATTGTGAATTTCATCCTTGTGGCGCGCAGGAACAATCCAAGTTCGGCTGGGTGAGTCCATTGCGTGGTGGCGAAACCTTGTATTTTTCCGATGGACGGCAAATTCTGTTGCTGGCGCAAAAGGAAGATAAAATGCTGCCGGCCAATGTGGTTAAACGCGAATTGGACGAACGCATCGCCGATTTTGAACAACGGGAAAATCGTAAAGCCTCGAAAACCGAAAAACAAAGCTTGAAAGACGCCGTAGTGCTCAATTTATTGCCGCGTGCTTTTTCTAAAATGCAACAAACTGCGCTCTGGATCGATCCGCAAAATGCCCTTGTGTATGTGGATGCCGCCTCCGCCAAACGTGCCGAAGATGCCTTGGCACTCTTGCGTAAATCCTTAGGTTCGCTGCCGGTGGTGCCATTGGCCTTTGCTAATGAGCCGGCGCAAGTGCTGACCGATTGGATCTTGGGAGAGAGCTTGCCGCATTGGTTAACCGCCTTGGAAGAGGCCGAATTGCGCGGTAGCCAAGAGGACAGTGTGATCCGCTGTAAAAAACAGCCATTGGAAAATGAAGAAATCCTCGCCCTCTTACAAGACGGTAAAAAGCTCGTCAGCAAATTGGCTTTGGAATGGCCGGAAACCCTGAGTTTTGTGTTTAATGAGGATTGCACTCTGAAACGTTTAAAATTTGCCGATCCGGTGCGCGAGAAAAACGAAGATATCCTCAAGGAAGATTATGCCCAACGTTTTGATGCCGATTTTGTTTTGATGACCGGCATTCTCAGTAAATTGACCGAAAATCTGCTCGATGCATTCGGTGGTGAAAAAGCCCGTTTGGCTGATTAATCACCCTCTCTTCTTAATAACATCTAGGGACAGACTTTATGTCTGTCCTTGTTTCGCTGCCAACATATCTCCCAACGGTCAAGTTGACGAAAGGGCGAGATGCCCCGTTCCTGCAATAATTCAATGATGCGTAAGGGCAGGGATAAAACCTGTCCTAGCAACGCCCCCGCCAAAACCAAAGTTTTCTTATAAATAACATCTAAGTTATTGATTTTATTATGGTTGATTTAAAGGTCTATTTTTTATCCATTTGCTGATGGGCGACTGTTTCACCACAGAATCAGGCACTTATTACGCCGAGAAAAGGAAAAAATTTAACTTGGAATATTGGGATTTTTTCCCATGCAAAAATTAACGCTTGTTTTCTTTCACCTCTAATGCGTTAGATTGGGATTGCAAAATCGTTTTCGTAAAGATTGTGTAAAGAGAGTGCCTAAAAAAACATCAAAATGTTCATTTTTTGGTTAGACAGGTCGGAGGATTTACAGTATATTGTGGCGCTTTTTATCACTTTCTGTTGCCGCCGTGCATTTTTAACATCCCGGCGATTGGGGAGGCGGAACGGGAATTAGCATTTTTACTTTGGTTTCCCTATTTTATGATGAGGAATTTTTAATGAACAAAATATTTAAGGTGATTTGGAATCGCACTACGCAATCCTTAGTGGTCACCTCTGAATTGGCTAAGGGACAGGTAAAATCGTCCTCTGATGCATCGCCAAGCGCTGTTAGTCGCGTTACGAAACTATTTAAATTAAGCGCCATCGCGTTGGCAACCCTAGGTCTATCGCAACAGGCAAATGCGATTACTGCGCCATTTAACGGTATTGTTGGTAACAACCCTAATAAATTAGTTGCAGTCGGTGGCGGTACGGCTCTTGATACCGGCTCTGTGGCTATCGGTGGTGAAACAACTGCCGACCATGGTGGTGTGGCTATCGGTCGTGCTGTGAATGCTAGAGGACGGGATAGTGCAGCATTAGGTTATGATGCTAATGCAACAGGCCAATGGTCTAGTGCACTCGGTACGCGTACCTCGGCTAGCGGTAATTACGCGTCAGCCTTTGGCGCATCGGCATCTGCTGTAGGTCACTTCTCATTAGCGGCAGGTTTTCAAGCTACTGCTCAGGCTAACGGCACGGCCATTGGTAGTGGTTCAGAAGCTTCAGCTGTAGGCGCGACCGCATTAGGTAATATGGCTTTGGCGAGTGGTCAGAATTCACTCGCTAATGGTATTGCTACCAAGGCATCAGGTTTAAAAGCGATTGCTATTGGATCTGATGCGAATGCATCAGGAAGCGAAGCTTCTGCTATTGGTAGCGGTGCAAATGCTGCCGGAGTGAACGCGACGGCTTTGGGGACAAGTGCCACTGCTAGTGGTGCGAATGCGACGGCTTGGGGGACAAGTGCCAATGCCAGTGGAGCAAATGCTACTGCAATTGGTCTTGGTTCACTCGCTTCTAACCAGAATACTATTGCGATCGGTACGAATACCGGTGCTTCCAATGTTGGCGGTATTGCAATTGGTACCGGGAATACCCATGGTGCAATCAATGCAATGGCGATGGGATCCGGTGCAACCTTAGGCGGATATTCCACAAACTCGATTGCCTTTGGTGTGGGCGCAAATGTTAATAGCGGCGTAGGTGATCTTTCTAATGATGCTATTGCTTTTGGTACGAATGCCACGGCAAAAGGCAATTCCACCATCGCAATTGGTAACGCGTCAACTGCAAATAAAACGAATGCTATGGCGATGGGGCTAAGTTCCGTAGCTTCAGGA
>OKGA01000059.1_pt1 | contig 61395 bp, 93 predicted proteins | sample 1611451 | NCBI WGS metagenome assembly OKGA01 (sample SAMN04436745, study PRJEB24849) | human gut metagenome | biome: human gut; feature: NICU; material: stool | host: Homo sapiens | place: USA: Saint Louis, MO | collected 2010-12-22
TATGCTTTTATGAAACTATTAACAATAGTCATGGCAATAAAAAAGATCTTGGCAGTTACCAAGATCACACGAAAAAATGAATTTAGTTTTCTAAATTCAATCATATTTTCAGTCACTTAGTTTTTTATTCTGGGAAGTTTTCGAACCAGTCCGAGAAATACTCGATTATGCACGTGTTTTATTATAATATGAAAGCACTAACTTGTAAAGATTCAAACTGACCATTTAACAGTGTCTAGATTGATTGTTTTAGCATTTGAAATTAATTTTGAAATCGGACATCTGCTGTGTGCTTTGTTAACGATTAGCTTACTATCAGATAATGACAGTTTTTCAATACTAGCAACAGCGTTAACTTGGAAATAAAATCCCTTACCTACTTGCTTTTCCTTCATGAGCTGGCAAGTAACATCAACGCGAGATTTTAGGTCTTTGAATCCTTTTTGTTCTAAAATAGCTTTTATAGTTGCATTTAAACATGTTGACCATGCTAAAGCAATTAATTCCTCAGGATTAAATCCTGGTAAATGATTTAAAGGGTGATTGGTCTCCACAATTTTTCCATTGGAGAGATAAACTTTTCCATCAACGCCTTGAGTGTTTGATGAGGTTACTTCATAAAGCATAATAAACTCCTTTGGGTCTAGTTTACCAAATTTGGGAGCATTCCGACAAGATTTTACTATTTAGAATGAGTTTCTTTTCCTCTGAAGTAAAATCCTAATTGCTAGCCATTTGTGGTATAATGGCATAAAACATAAGAGAAAGAGGTAATCGTAATGTCAGACGAACAAATCAAACTTGTGATTGTAACAGGTATGAGTGGGGCAGGAAAGACAGTGGCTATTCAGTCATTTGAAGATTTAGGATATTTTACAATAGATAATATGCCGCCTACTCTAGTGCCTAAGTTTTTAGAATTAGCAGCACAATCAGGAGATACAAGCAAGATTGCTATGGTAGTTGACATGCGTAGTCGTCTTTTCTTTAGAGAAATTAACTCTATTTTGGATAGCCTTGAAATTAATGATAATATTAACTTTAAGATTCTATTTTTAGATGCTACTGACACCGAGCTAGTGTCACGATATAAAGAGACACGTCGTAGCCACCCTCTTGCTGCCGACGGCAGAGTGTTAGATGGTATTTCTCTAGAGAGAGAACTATTAGCACCGCTTAAAAGTATGAGTCAGAACGTTGTGGACACTAGTGAATTAACACCAAGACAACTACGTAAGGTCATTTCTGAAGAATTCTCAAATCAAGATAGTCAAAGTTCTTTTCGTATCGAAGTTATGAGTTTTGGTTTTAAATATGGTATACCTTTGGATGCGGATTTAGTATTCGATGTGCGTTTTTTACCAAATCCATACTATAAACCAGAATTAAGAGATAAGACAGGTTTAGATACTGAGGTTTATGACTATGTCATGAGTTTTGATGAATCAGATGATTTTTATGACCATCTTCTTGCCTTAATAAAGCCAATCTTACCAGGCTATCAAAATGAAGGGAAATCTGTTTTGACTGTGGCAATCGGATGTACAGGTGGGCAACATCGTAGCACCGCTTTTGCTCATAGATTATCAGAAGATTTAAAAGCAGATTGGACAGTTAATGAAAGCCATCGTGATAAAAATAAGCGTAAGGAGACGGTAAATCGTTCATGAGAAAACCTAAAATAACCGTTATCGGCGGAGGAACGGGAATTCCAGTTATTTTGAAAAGTCTTCGCTTAGAAGATGTTGAGATTACAGCGGTTGTCACGGTTGCAGATGATGGTGGTTCGTCAGGTGAGTTGCGCTCAGTTATGCAACTAACACCACCAGGAGATCTAAGAAATGTTTTGGTTGCCTTGAGTGATATGCCGAAGTTTTACGAACAAATTTTCCAATATCGTTTTGCAGAAGGTGATGGAGATTTTGCAGGTCATCCTTTAGGAAATCTTATTATTGCTGGTGTTGCTGAAATGCAAGGTTCAACTTATAACGCTATGCAGAGTTTAACACAGTTCTTTCATACAACAGGAAAGATATATCCATCTAGTGAACATCCGCTCACTCTGCATGCTGTTTTTAAAGATGGCCATGAAGTGGTTGGAGAGAGTCAAATAGCCGATTATAAAGGCATGATTGACCATGTGTATGTCACTAATACTTATAATGAAGAGACTCCTACGGCCAGCCGCAAAGTTGTTGATGCAATTTTAGAAAGTGATATGATTGTGTTGGGTCCAGGGTCACTTTTCACCTCTATTTTACCTAACCTAGTTATTCCAGAGATTAAACAAGCTCTTTTAGAAACTCGGGCAGAGGTAGCTTATGTATGCAATATTATGACACAACGTGGTGAAACTGAGCATTTTACAGACGCAGACCACGTTGAAGTATTGAAACGTCATTTAGGACAAGATGCTATCGATACAGTTTTGGTTAATATTGAAAAAGTGCCAGAGTCTTATATGGAAAACAATCATTTTGATGAGTATTTGGTACAGGTTGAACATGATTTTTCAGGGCTTAGAAAACATGCCAGACGTGTCATCTCGTCTAACTTTTTAAAATTAGAAAAAGGTGGAGCCTTCCATCATGGTGACTTCGTTGTTGAGGAACTAATGAATTTAGTAGGAACACATTTATGAGTTTTACAGTAAAAGTCAAAGAAGAGTTGCTAGGTCATAAGAGTGAAAATAAGATGGAACTGTCAGCTATTATCAAAATGTCAGGTAGTTTAGGATTAGCTAACCACGGCCTCAACCTTTCTATTACCACAGAAAATGCTAAAATTGCTCGTCATATTTATAGCATGTTAGAAGAACATTATCATTTGCAGCCAGAAATCAAATACCATCAAAAAACGAACTTACGAAAGAATCGTGTGTATACTGTTTTTATTGAAGAAAAAGTTGATGTTATTCTTGCTGATTTGAAGTTGGCTGATGCTTTTTTTGGTATTGAAACTGGTATTGAACACTCTATATTGGACAATGATGAAAATGGAAGAGCTTATCTCAGGGGAGCATTCTTATCAACGGGTACTGTTAGAGAACCTGATTCTGGAAAATATCAACTAGAAATTTTTTCTGTTTATCTAGACCATGCACAAGACTTAGCTAATCTTATGAAAAAATTTATGTTAGATGCAAAGGTTATTGAACATAAACATGGAGCAGTAACTTATTTGCAAAAAGCAGAAGATATTATGGATTTCTTGATAGTCATTGATGCCATGGAAGCTAGAGATGCTTTTGAAGAGATTAAAATGATACGTGAGACACGTAATGATATTAACCGTGCTAACAACGTTGAAACAGCTAATATTGCTAGAACAATCACAGCTAGTATGAAGACTATCAATAATATTATCAAGATTATGGATACTATTGGTTTTGATGCACTGCCTAGTGATTTAAGACAAGTAGCTCAGGTGCGTGTGGCTCATCCAGATTACTCTATTCAACAAATAGCAGACAGTTTAGAAACGCCTCTGAGTAAGAGTGGCGTTAACCATCGCTTACGGAAAATAAATAAAATTGCAGATGAATTATAGAAGGAGATATTAGCATGGCTTGTACAACAATATTGGTTGGTAAAAAGGCTTCTTATGATGGTTCGACTATGATCGCTAGAACGGAAGACTCTGTTAATGGCGATTTCACACCCAAAAAATTAAAGGTAATGACATCTAAAGATCAACCGCGTCATTACAAATCAGTTTTATCAAATTTTGAAGTAGATTTACCAGATAACCCACTTCCTTATACTTCAGTACCGGACGCATTGGGAAAAGATGGTATATGGGGTGAAGCCGGTATTAACAGTAAAAATGTAGCGATGAGTGCTACAGAAACTATTACAACGAATTCCCGCGTTTTGGGTGCAGATCCTTTGGTTTCAGATGGTATAGGGGAAGAGGATATACTCACTTTAGTGCTTCCCTATATTCAGTCAGCGCGAGAAGGTGTGGAGCGTTTAGGTGCTATTTTGGAAAAATATGGAACCTATGAATCAAATGGTATTGCTTTTTCAGATACCGAAGAAATATGGTGGTTAGAAACAATTGGTGGGCATCATTGGATTGCTCGTCGCGTACCTGATGATGTTTATGTTACTAATCCTAACCAACTAGGAATTGATCATTTTGAATTTAATAACTGTGATGACTACATGTGCTCTAGTGATTTGAAAGAGTTTATCGAACAATACCATTTAGATTTGACCTATTCTAATGAGCATTTCAATCCTCGATATGCTTTTGGTAGCCAACGTGATAAAGATCGTCATTACAACACACCAAGAAGTTGGGCAATGCAGCGTTTTTTAAATCCTGAAATTGAACAGGATCCACGTAGCTTGTTTATTCCCTGGTGTCAAAAACCTTACCGAAAAATTACTGTTGAGGATATTAAATATGTGTTGAGTGATCATTATCAAGACAGTGTGTATGACCCATATGGACCAGAAGGGGATGCGGTAAGTAGGAGAGCTTTTCGTTCAGTTGGTATCAACCGAACTAGTCAAACGTCTATTCTACAATTACGACCAAATAAATCACTTGAAACGACAGGTGTTCAATGGTTATCTTATGGCTCTATGCCATTTGCAACCATGGTGCCGTTGTTTACACAAGTTGAGACTGTACCAGACTATTTTTCGAATACAACCAAGGATGCTTCAACAGATAATTTTTATTGGACCAATCGTTTAATTGCAGCTCTAGCAGATCCACACTTTTATCAACATGAAGCTGATATTGAAAGCTATATCGAGAGAACGATGGCCCAAGGACATGCACATATTAACGGTATTGATAGAGAAGTTGCTGAGAATAAAGAGATTGATTTTCAACAGAAAAATCAAGAGATGAGTGACTATATTCAAAAAGAAAGCCAAGAATTGTTAAATCGTATTCTATTTGATGCAAGTAATTTAATGACAAATCGCTTTTCAATGGGAGATTAAAAAACTCGGAATATTTTCCGGGTTTTTTAAGATAAAAACGCTTGCATAAGTATATAAAACTTGCAAAAAAAAAATATCGTGCTATACTTTACTAGTAAAATATTAACCGGTAAATAACGGGTTAAATAAAAAGGAGAAAAAATGAGAAAGAAATTTCTTTTATTGATGAGCTTTGTAGCTATGTTTGCAGCTTGGCAACTTGTTCAAGTTAAACAAGTTTGGGCTGATAGTAAACTTAAAGTGGTAACAACTTTTTACCCAGTTTATGAGTTTACAAAAAATGTCGTTGGTGATAAAGCTGATGTATCTATGTTAATTAAAGCAGGTACAGAGCCGCATGATTTTGAACCATCAACTAAAAACATCGCTGCCATCCAAGATTCAAATGCTTTTGTTTACATGGATGATAACATGGAAACTTGGGCTCCAAAAGTAGCTAAGTCAGTTAAATCCAAAAAAGTAACAACTATTAAAGGTACTGGCGATATGTTACTTACTAAAGGCGTCGAAGAAGAAGGTGAAGATCATGAACATGAAGGACATGGTCATGAAGGGCATCATCATGAACTTGACCCACACGTATGGTTGTCTCCAGAACGTGCGATTTCTGTTGTAGAAAACATCCGTAATAAATTTGTCAAAGCTTATCCAAAAGATGCAGCTTCATTTAACAAAAATGCAGATGCTTACATTGCAAAATTAAAAGAGCTTGACAAAGAATACAAAAATGGTTTGTCAAATGCTAAACAAAAGAGTTTTGTGACTCAACACGCAGCGTTTGGTTACATGGCGCTTGATTACGGTTTAAATCAAGTTCCAATTGCTGGTCTTACTCCAGATGCAGAACCTTCATCAAAACGTTTAGGCGAATTAGCTAAATACATCAAGAAATATAACATCAACTACATTTATTTTGAAGAAAATGCTTCAAATAAAGTTGCTAAAACTTTAGCAGATGAAGTTGGCGTGAAAACAGCTGTGCTTAGTCCACTTGAAGGACTTTCTAAAAAAGAAATGGCAGCTGGCGAAGATTACTTCTCAGTTATGAGACGTAATTTGAAAGTTCTTAAAAAGACAACAGATGTTGCAGGTAAAGAAGTAGCTCCTGAAGAAGATAAAACTAAAACAGTTGAAACAGGTTACTTTAAAACTAAAGATGTTAAAGACCGTAAATTGACAGATTACTCTGGTAATTGGCAATCAGTATATCCTCTTCTTCAAGATGGAACACTTGATCCAGTTTGGGATTACAAAGCTAAATCTAAAAAAGATATGACTGCTGCAGAGTACAAAAAATATTATACAGCAGGTTACAAGACTGACGTAGAATCAATCAAGATTGATGGTAAAAAACATCAAATGACCTTTGTACGTAATGGTAAATCACAAACATTTACATACAAATATGCAGGTTACAAAATCTTAACTTATAAAAAAGGTAATCGTGGAGTACGTTATCTCTTTGAAGCTAAGGAAAAAGATGCTGGTCAATTCAAATATATCCAATTTAGTGACCATGGTATTAAACCGAATAAAGCTGAACACTTCCATATCTTCTGGGGTTCAGAAAGCCAAGAAAAATTATTTGAGGAAATGGAAAACTGGCCAACATACTTCCCAGCTAAAATGTCTGGACGTGAAGTTGCCCAAGACCTTATGTCTCATTAATATTTGAAAGATGATATCGGATACGATATCATCTTTTTTTCTTCGTACGTGATAGGCTCAAACATAGAAAAAAGCACTTCTAATAGAAGTGCTTTTAAAATTAATGCTATGCTTATTGAGCAGCGTTTGCGTCTTTGAGACCATATTTTTTGTTGAAACGGTCCACACGTCCATCTGCTTGAGTGAATTTTTGACGTCCTGTATAGAATGGATGTGAATCTGATGAGATTTCCACACGGATAAGTGGGTAAGTTTCACCTTCGAATTCTACTGTTTCTTTAGTTGATTTAGTTGAACCACTAAGGAATTTGTAACCTGTAGTTGTATCTAAGAAAACAACTGGACGATAATCTGGATGGATGTCTTTTTTCATCTTTAAAAATTTCCTTTCTGCCATAACTCGTCTGAGTCATAGTTATTAACTACTCTATTCTATCAAATAAGAATAGCCTTGACAAGTGTTTTGATAAAAAAAGTAAAATTATAAAGAAAGTACTTCCTGGATTTCTTGGTAAATAGCTTGATTCTCTTCCAAACTATAAGAATTAGCTCCACTGGCTAAAGGATGTCCGCCACCATTATGACGTTTAGCTATTTCATTAATGATGTGTGACTTACTACGTAGGCGCACACGATAATGCCCATCGCTTTGTTCAACGAAAATTGCCCAACTTTCTACAATATCAATTTTTCCAGGTACACCAACGATTGCAGCAGTCTCTGCATCTGTTACATCAAAGCGTTTTAAGTCTTCTTGTGTTAAAGTAACGCATGCAGCGCCGTTCTTGTCAATTTTAAGTTGTTCAAAAATGAAGCCTTGTAATTTTGCAATTTTGAAAGGAAAGGAATCCATTTGACGTGCCATTGCAGAAAAATCAAAGTCAAATTCACGAAGCTTGCTAGCAATCTTCAGTGTTTTACTTGTGGTAGCAGGATATAAAAAGCGTCCTGTATCTCCTACAATACCATTATATAGAACTCTTGCTGCACTTGTTGATAACAACAAATCACAAGAAAGAGCAAAGTCTGTCACAATTTCACTTGCACTAGAGGCGTTAGTATCTACATAAGAGAGATCTCCATAGATTTCATCGTTTGGATGATGGTCAATTTTAATTAAAAAGTCACCTTTTTTATAACGTTCATCATCAATGCGTGGGGTATTTGCTGTATCTGTAACAATAACAAGAGCGCCTTGATAGTCTTGGTCGGTCACTTGATCCATTTTAGCAATCCAAGTGAGTGTGGGTTCGTCAAAACCAGTAGCAAGTACTTTTTTCTTTGGGAAATTATGCCTGATGATATCCCTTAAGCCGATTTGGCTACCAAGAGCATCAGGGTCTGGTCTCATATGTCGATGGATAATGATGGTGTCGTACTCTTTGATTTTATCAAGAATTTGTTGAAAAATAATCATTTTTTACCTACCTAACTGTTTTGTCTTTTAGTGAAGAACAAGGCTATATCGTTGACTATATTATAGCTTAAATCTTTTATTGAGGAAAGAAATTAAGATAGCGGTCACAATGTTTGTTTATTTTTATATGATGATATGTTATTTTTTTATAAAATTCGGATACTGCTAAATAATAATCTTTTTTATAATAATATTTTGTAAATGTATTGCTTTTTAGCTAACTTTTGTTAATATAGTAAAAATGCTTTTTAATAGGAGATAAATTATGACACAAGCAGTATTAAAAGAATTGGCTAAGGCGGAGTTGCATTGTCATCTAGATGGCTCACTTTCTTTACCAGCTATTAGAAAATTGGCTAATATGGCTGATATAATACTGCCGAGTAGTGATAAAGAATTAAGAAAATATGTTATAGCTCCAGCTCAAACAGAAAGCTTAGTAGATTACCTTAAAACGTTTGAGTTTATCAGACCGCTTCTTCAAACGAAGGAAGCATTACGTTTTGCTGCTTATGATGTTGCTAGACAGGCAGCTTTAGAAAATGTTATTTATATTGAGATTCGTTTTGCGCCAGAACTCTCTATGGATAAAGGTTTAACTGCAAGTGATACAGTCCTTGCAGTCTTAGAAGGTTTAGCAGACGCTCAGAAAGAATTTAATATCGTTGCACGCGCTCTTGTTTGCGGTATGCGCCAATCGTCTCATAAAACGACCAAGGACATTATTAAACACATTGTTGATTTGGCTCCCAAAGGCCTGGTAGGTTTTGATTTTGCAGGTGATGAATTTTCCTATCCAACAGATAGTTTAGTAGATCTTATTCAGGAAGTAAAACGCTCAGGTTACCCGATGACTTTGCATGCAGGTGAGTGTGGTTGTGCTAAGCATATTGCGGATAGTTTAAATTTAGGGATTAAGCGTATGGGACATGTGACCGCTTTAACAGGACAGAGGGATTTAATAAAGCGATTTGTCGAAGAAGATGCTGTAGCAGAGATGTGTTTAACTAGCAATTTACAAACGAAAGCAGCCTCAAGTATTCAAAGTTTTCCTTATCAAGAACTTTATGATGCTGGAGGTAAGATTACAATTAATACAGATAATCGTACTGTTTCCGATACAAATTTGACGAAAGAATATAGTCTTTTCGTAACTTATTTTGGAACGAAAATAGAAGACTTTCTTGTTTTTAATCAAAACGCTGTGAAAGCCTCCTTTACAAGTGATTCAGAGAAAGATACTTTACTACATAAGCTACAAGAAAACTATGACAGCTATCTAAAATAATCTTCACGATTCTTTAAAAATATGATAGAATAGTGGTAATTTACAAGTGGAGGAAGATATGGCTTTAGCAAAGATTGTTTATGCTAGCATGACCGGAAATACTGAAGAAATTGCTGACATTGTTGCTGATAAATTACGTGACTTGGGTCTAGATGTTGAAGTAGAAGAGTGTACGATGGTTGATGCTGCAGATTTTGAAGATGCTGACATTGCAATTGTTGCCACTTATACATATGGTGATGGAGATTTACCAGATGAAATCGTGGACTTTTATGAAGATTTAGCAGAAGTTGATTTATCTGGTAAAGTTTACGGCGTAGTAGGTTCAGGTGATACTTTCTATGATTACTTCTGCAAATCTGTTGATGAGTTCGAGGCTCAATTCGCATTAACAGGAGCACAAAAAGGTGCTGATTGTGTTAAAGTTGATTTAGCGGCAGAAGACGAAGACATTGAAAACTTAGAAGCTTTTGCTGAAGAAATTGCTTCTAAACTTAACTAAGCTACCAAAAAGACGAACACGAGTCGTCTTTTTAACTTTTTTACCATCTTTTGTAACTAGAATATGAGATATAGATATGGAATTAGAAGAGATTCGTCAAGAAATAGATGAAATAGATCAGCAATTGGTAAGCCTTTTAGAAACTAGAATGGGTCTAATTTTAGAGGTCATAGCATTTAAAAAGAAACACCGACTTCCAGTTTTAGATAATAATCGTGAAAACGAAGTGCTTAACAATGTATTGAAGAAAGTCCAAAATCATCAATTTGACGATGTGATACGAGCAACTTTCAAAGACATTATGACAGAATCTCGTGTTTATCAAAAGGAGAATATTGTAGACGGTGATTAAACGATTTGATAATTATGCTCAGTACGTACTTGTTTTAGGGTTTAGCTTACTAATCGGTGGTGTGGTTGGGGCTATTACAGCAGTCTTTGGACGTGTTCTATTATTCCTGACAGCCTTTAGAAGTGATTATATAGCTTACCTACTCCCTTTTCTTAGCATTGTTGGTTTATTTATAGTTTTTGTCTATCAAAAATTTGGGGGTAAGAGTGTTAAAGGGATGGGATTGGTATTTGAAGTAGGTCATGGTAATGAGGAGACTATTCCGAAACGTCTTGTTCCTCTCGTGATATTAACAACTTGGTTAACCCACTTATTTGGTGGTAGTGCAGGTCGTGAGGGGGTTGCTGTACAGATTGGGGCTACCGTTTCACACTACTTTCAAAAATATTGCCGTTTACAAAACGCTTCTCAACTTTTCCTAGTAATGGGAATGGCAGCAGGTTTTGCTGGTTTATTTCAGACTCCTTTAGCTGCTACTTTTTTTGCGATCGAAGTTTTGGTAGTAGGTCGTTTAATGGTTTCGTATATATTACCAAGTTTAATTGCTGCTCTGACAGCAAATTTCGTCTCACATTCTTTAGGTTTAGAAAAATTTTCTCATAGTATAGCAACATCAATGGCGTTAACACCAGATATTATTCTAAAATTATTGGTTTTAGGACTATGTTTTGGTCTGTGTGGCAATTTATTTGCTTATTTATTGGCTAAAGCTAAATTAATTGCTTCTAGTAGGTTACTAAACCCATATAAACGGATTTTCACACTTGGATTGTTAGCTACTTTTTTATTGTTTATCTTCCATTTTGGACGATATTCAGGACTGGGAACAAATCTAATTGAGGCTAGCTTCACTAATAAGAATCTTTATGATTATGATTGGTTGTTAAAATTGTGTTTGACAGTTATTACTTTGGCTGCAGGTTATCAGGGAGGAGAAGTAACTCCCTTATTTGCAATAGGAGCAAGTTTAGGAGTGATTATTGCGCCCATTTTAGGTTTGCCAGTTATTTTAGTTGCTGCTTTAGGCTATACTAGCGTTTTTGGGAGTGCAACGAATACTCTGTTAGGTCCTATCTTAATAGGTGGCGAAGTCTTTGGCTTTGCCAACACTCCTTATTTTGTTATTGTATGTCTTGTTGCTTACTCCATATCACATGCTCATACGATTTATGGTGCTCAATCTAGATAGTTAGTGATGAGTTTTAAAAGAGTTTATCAGTTTATAGAACGGAATATTCCGTTCTCTTTTTTATTCTCTTAAAGTTTATAAAAATGAAGTTTGTAAATTTTATTAATGCAAAAATTATGTGGCTAATATAATTTTCTTCAAAGAAATTGATTTTATGATTGTCATTAAAATACTGTAAAATCCAATTGAATGTGTAAGAACTTAGGTTAGGATAATGTCTACAAGCATTTAAGTCGCGATGGTGAAATGCATTAGAAGATAAAAAGTTGATGTGGATATCAACTTTATGGGAAAGAGTCAGGTGACACGAAAGCTAATATAGAAAACGTACTTTAAAAAATCATATAAAAGCTAACCTAGAAACAGTAAATCAAATTTCAATAATATACAAATAACTATTCTAAAGGATGACACCTTGTTCTTCTAGATAAAATAGCTTTACAAGTAGGTTAAAATTTGGTAGAATTGTGAGAGTGTGTAATGGACGCACAAAAAACGGCTAATCCGCTGAGACAAGTACTTAAGATTAGTAAGAGAAGGAGAATAAAAATGAATCCATTAATTCAAAGTTTGACAGAAGGTCAACTTCGTTCTGATATCCCTGAGTTCCGTGCTGGTGATACTGTACGTGTTCACGCTAAAGTTGTTGAAGGTACTCGCGAACGTATTCAGATCTTTGAAGGTGTTGTTATCTCACGTAAAGGTCAAGGAATCTCAGAAATGTACACAGTACGTAAAATTTCTGGTGGTATCGGTGTAGAGCGTACATTCCCAATTCACACTCCTCGTGTTGATAAAATCGAAGTTGTTCGTTATGGTAAAGTACGTCGTGCTAAACTTTACTACTTACGCGCATTGCAAGGTAAAGCTGCACGTATTAAAGAAATCCGTCGTTAATTTTGATGATCAGATTTTAAAAATGCTTGGTTGTTTGAGGATAGTAACTATGTTTTAAAACTGGACAACCAAGACGTAAAAAATCTGCCTGTGGGCAGTTTTTTTACTAGGTCCCCTTAGTTCAATGGATATAACAACTCCCTCCTAAGGAGTAATTGCTGGTTCGATTCCGGCAGGGGACATGTAAATAACGTCAAAAGCCTTTGTATTAAAGGCTTTTTGTTTTATTTCGATTTTAAAAGGGGCACAAAAGGGGCAGTTTGTTTATTTATAATTTCTTTCATATTTACAGTTGTGTGACTGTAAATAGATAATGTTGTTTTTGGATCGCTGTGACCAACTCTATCCATTATCGCATTTAGCGGTATCCCTTTTTCTGCTAAAAATGATATATGCGAGTGTCTAAATAAGTGCGTGTGATAATCTCCATAAATTTTCAATCGCTTATTGATGTACGCGTTTAAAATCGGTACACCGTTCGAATTTGGAAAGACGAATGAACTTGTCTTTTTCTGTCTATTGACGATATCTAAAATATTATCTGATACAGATATTTTGCGTGTTGATTTTTTGGTCTTGGTCGTAGTGATTTCTCGTGTGTTAAAATCGTAAGTTGCATTAATCAGAATTTCTTTATTTTCAAAATCTATTTTGTCGTAAGTCAGACAAGCTAATTCTCCATACCGTACACCCGTCAAAAACATGAATAAAACGATGTCTGCGAGCGTTTGTTCGTCATTGTCTATCATTCTATTGCACAGGTCGTAAACCTCGTTAGATGTTAAATAAAGCACCTTTTCAGGCTTGTAATCATCCTTTGGTTTGGGAACTAAGACGTTCTCCGTCGGATTACTTGTCATATAGTCCATTTGTATCGCATAAGAAAATATAGCATGCAATCTCTTTCTACATTTATGCGTAACATGATACGAATTGTGTTTTAATAGTTTATCAATGATTAGTCTAATATCACGTTTAGTCAACTTGTTGATAATTGTATCATCTGGTAACACGGTTGCTATATGACTGTCAGATACTAAATAACCACGTTTTGTGGAGTCTTTGACGGTCGGTATCCATTGCTTTAGATATTCCTTTTTAAGTTCTCCGTAAGTCATTTCTGAGTGATTTCTGATAGCGAGCCTATCTTCAATCTTTTCCTGCAATATTAAACCAGCTTTTTTCTGAGCTTGACTAGAATTTTTATCTAGTGTCACAGATACTTTTTTGTACTTATTTGTTAGAGGGTCAGTATATCTTTCGATATATTTAAATTTCCCGTTGGCTAGCTCCTCTATCCACATTGTTTTATACCTCATTTTCTGTTAAAATAGGTATGGTAAAAACCCCTCCCAAAAAGCAGGTTTTTACTATACTAGAATTTGCCTCACGCTCTCCTTGGCCAAAATTTGAGCGTGGGGCTTTTTTTATTTGTCTTCATCAAATTCTAAATCTAATTCAATTATACCGTCTTCTCTAGATGTCATAACATTAAATTTCTCTTTGAAATCTTTCCAGTTAGATGAAATTCTCATAATCCCAAGAACTTTATAAATTTGAGCGTTTAAATCAGGATGTCCTATATCTGGTGTTAAAGTTTGGAAAAATCTAGCTTTATATTGACCTTTCTTTGTTTTTGGAGTTCTTCTTTTTAATTCTTCTAACACTCCATCAGGCAGTCTTTTATAAATCAATTCGTTTGTCCATTTACCAACAACACCTGGACGCCTTTTAATTGATTGAACATCGTAGCTCCACCCGTTCAATCTAAAAATTTCCATATAAAAATCATCTGGAAACATCTTTTGCCATTTTAGTAATTCTTCACTAATATATGCTTTAAATATTTTTTGAAGCTCAAAACGTTCTCTCTCATATTGATAACCAGTAGCTTCATCTACTAAAGCAGTAACACCAACTTTCGCAAGTGAGCGAACTAACATTTCCGCTTTTTGTGCAGTTCTCATCTGAGCTTCTGATTTGATAGCTCCAATTTCTCTAGCTTTTAAATATAAATCTGATACTAGCGGTAAAATGTTAGCATCAAAACCTAATTGAATCCTACCATTTAAATCCCTATATTCAATTTTGTTGATCACACCCCTTAAATCCTTTGATATCAATGGTTGAAGGTTTTTTGCATCCATAAAAGTAGGTATTCCGATCACACGGGTATTGCCTCTACTAGGTCTGTCCAATGCTTTAAAAACACCAGCTTGGGTGATGATTCGCTGACCGTTATTTAAAACTGCTACATCAATAGTTGTATTATCTAAGACTAATTTACCCTCGTGAGTTGCATGTAAAACTTCATTTTCCATATTTTCTCCTAAACTCATTGACAACCATAGCTTCGTTCGCTATTGTTTTTAATTTGTAAACTTTCATAAATCTGTAAACGTTAAAGTCTTTAACGTCGTCTAACGTGGTTCAGATATTACACATAGTTATTAATTTTCCTATTTACGTTTCGACTGGGGTAAAATGGCACGTTATACAAAATGACGTTTAAATAATTTATGGCTTTCAATGTTCTGATCAACATCTTTCTCATCCCAAATTTGCAACTCCCAAGGATAGTAGTGATTGCTCTTATTCTTGAAATAAACGTGTATTCCTGTGTAATTATCTTTATCTCGTAAATACCAGTTTTTTAAGTCAAACTTATCTTTCCATTCATCAAGTTGCTCCATCACTTGTGAAATATCCTCAGAAGATAAAATGATACGAGCGCCAAAAATATCATTAAGAATAGAATTCACAGGATAACCATCTTGTCTTTTGGAAAAACGCTCAATTTTGTCTAAGATGCTTTCTGATGTTTTGACACGATAGACGTAAGGGATATCTTTGACATCGGCTTTCATCAAATAATCATTGATGGATTCGTGTAGATTTAAACGATAGTCTAGGATAGCCTTGACAGGTACTTTTGAAAAGGTATGTTTTAGATTAATCTTTTCAACTTTCCCAGTTTCAAAATAATCTTGCGAATAAACAAGGTGTATTCTATTAATTTCCGAGATTAAGCGTTCAACTTTTTCCAGCATATTAACTCTCCCTGTAACTGCCGACAACTTTTCCGATAATACGGAAATCACTATCTCTATCTATGAGTATATCGTTATACTTGTCGTTCAGACTATGCAGAAATGCCCCCTCTGCGTGTATAAGTAGCTGTTTGATATAAGCGTCACCGTAATACTCAAACACGCCTATATCGCCATCTACGAGCTCTACGGATAGCTTTACGAAGACATAGTCACCAGAATGATAATCGGGTTCCATAGAATCACCATAGACTGGGATAACAAAATCAGCGTCATAATCGACTGGTAATTCAATTGTTTCTACTTGCACGTCATTTAGATACTGACCTGTACCAGCTGAAGCAGCGTGGTCGTAGTAATTGTAAGAGAATAATTCTACTACTGTATTCTTACTATCTTCTACTGTGTTTTGTTCAGATAAAAGATTTTCACCGTAACTTATCCAATCACTATGACGAGGTTCTTTGAGCCCTTTGTCTAATTCGATGACAATATTCGAAAGAGCTGAAATATTGTCATGAGAATATACTTCTACTAGGTCTGACTTTTCGACATTAAAATAGTTAGCCATCAGTTCGATTTTGTCGATCCTTGGATAAGTTTTAGCATTCACCCAATCTAATACTGTGCTATATTTAAAGTTCATTACTTTCGAAAACTCTTTAGGGTTCATATTCTTTTTTTCTAAATGCCTTCTTATATTAGAAGCCATTATCTTTTTATTTCCGAGCGACCCACTCATAATAACACCTCATTTCTAGTTGTATTATAACGGATAAACCGTGCTTTTGTCAAAAAATAATTTAAAAAATAAAAAAAATAGCAATTTTGTGTTGACAACACGGTTTAACCGTGTTATACTATAATCAAGCTTAAGGAATTAAGCAAAACGAAAGGAGGTACAGCTAATGAAATCTAGGCTAAACAAAAAGCCTAAACACAAAGAAGTCGAGTTGGAAATTCACATTCTTTGGTTTAAGCTTAGGATTCACTACTCAATAGAGTGGTGACAATACCAAGAGGGCTAAGAAGCCCTCTCCCCTAACGGGGTAAGTTTAGTTTAGCACATTGGCTGTATCTCCGCAAGAATGAAAGGAGAGTAGATGTGGAAGAATCTATATTGAACTCTAAGCGCTACACAAAACTTGTCGTAGAGACAGAAGATGGCAAAAAAATAGCAGAAGTTACTTTGACGGAAGCAACCCCTGCTGATGGATACGTGATTAGGTTAACCCCTAATTATGACTAACCTTTAGGTGGGAATGGATCGTTACCATAGCTGTTACGTTCGCGAATTCGTCCATTTTTGCCATGGATAATAACTTCACTGCTATTGTTTTTAGCGATACCAGTAGCGATTTCGACAGCTTCGGCTTGGGTTGTTGTGTGTTTGGTCGCACGACTGTTGCCTGCACCTTTTATATCCCAACCGCCATTAGGGTTAGGTACGACATGTTGATTTTTAGCCATTAGCTTATCCTCCTTTCGTTAAGGATAAGTTGATTATAACATTTTTAGGAGGTACAAAATGAATTGGAAAAAACTAATGTTTGGCGATCTAGAACACACGTTTACTAGTCGTAATGGCAAAGAAAAAACAAGTATTGAATTTGAAGGTGGCGTATTGCCAGCACTGTTAGTGCTAGGTGGTATCACTTGGCTGATCGCTTGGTTTATTACAAAATAAAAACTCCCAAGTGGGAGTGGAAAGGAGAGGGGTCAGAAAAATGATTAATCTTGAAGAAAAAGTTCAAAAAATAGAACAGAACGAAGAAGAAAATACAACCTCAATCTCATTCTTAAGAGGTTATATCAAAGGCCTTGAGGAGCGAATTAGTCGTTTAGAGCGTTCGAAGGGCTGTTAAAGGCATTAGGGTATTTTGTTTGTAACTCAAAAATCTTTTCTAACTTTTCTGGCTCTTGAAAAGCCATCATAATTAAGTCTTCCTGAGTCATTGGTCTTTTTTGAGTAGAATTATTTTCTATTTTATCAGATAAATTTTCAATTGCATCATAGATGTTGTTAATTGAAGTTTTTAATTGGATAATATCTTGCACTGAAGCACTTTGGTCGTTTGGTTCATGGATTATAGAAAAATCAATGTTTTCTTCTGTTTTTTGAATTCGTCTAATTGTTTCTTGGACAGAATCAAGCACAACCTTACTTTCAGAGTTTTTGAGATCGTAATGAATGGTATTTATAGTTCTAATATCAAAAGGGATATCTTCATCAGTCTTTTGTCTAAGGAAAATAGTAGGTAAGTTCAACGCTTTTCTAAACCCAAGTTCTAAAAAGACATTCGGGTTATTTCCTGTTATATCAACAATTACCAAGTCTGCTGTGGATAAAGCATCAAATATTTTATCGTCAATCCTATCTGAATGATACAGTTCGTCAGCTCTGGTCACTTGATACTTTTCGATCAATGCAGGTTTAATTATATAATTTAAAACACTGTCTGAGTGGTTCCGAATTTCGCTACTTTCCTCACCGATAGCAGATACTACGAAACAAGATTTTTTACTCATAATAATACCTCACAATTTTTATTTAAATTATACCACAGAAAGAAGGTGGAATAGATGCGCCCCAAAAAATATCCGTATAGCCAAAAAAACTATCCAGCGCCGAAGCTTCATAACATCATTGAAACCGATAATCATTTCTTGATAGATGATAAAAGGATTCATTATGTTATTGAAGATTCTGTAAAGACAAAAACCCTTGGCGATGGCTATGTTGAAGTAACACTTTCCATAATTGCCAAGAGTTTTACAAAATCACAAGGTTAGTTTGGCGATAGTCCTTGTGATAGAAGTTGGTGTAAGAGGGATACCTTCTTCTTTAAGGATATTCTTTAAACGGCTCGAAAAATTATTATCTTTAAGACTTTGAAGATATAAGTAACCAGTTGTTGTTACGCCATCGAAAAAATAGAAAGTAATATCTTTTGTTGGGCGACGTTTTCCTTTTATCAAGCAATCATCAAGTAAATTATCAATTACTTCTAAAGTGCCTGATATTACAATGTTTTTATCTAAGTCTTTAGAGAATTTTACAAATTCACTGTTAAGACTTAGATTATCAAATAAGCTATAAGCGTCGTCTGGTTTGGTTTCCACAAAGGTTTCCAAGACAATTGTATAAAGTTTGAAATAGTCAAACATCACATTCACCTCCTTTCTGCTCACATTATAGCAGATTAGAGGTACTAAAAACAGATAGAAAGGGGGTGGGGGAATGACGAAAATGACGTTAAAAATGCTTAGGGTTTCGAAGAATTGGAACCAAGAAACAGCAGCTAAAAAACTAAAAATTTCAGTTTCGAAATTAAGCAATTGGGAAAATGCAAAAACGTTTCCAGATGCTATTGAAATAAATAAAATAGAGAAACTATACGATGTCAACTACTCTGATATTATTTTTTTACCAACAAAACACGGTTTAACCGTGTAAATCAATGGGCAACACAACACTAGAAAGGACAATATGAATGAAGTAACATTATCAAATAACTTGCAACAGATTGAACTAGATTTAAGACAAGAAAACGAACAGATTGGAAAGTCTATTTGGAAAATAGGTTGCATGCTAAAACATGTTAAAGAAAATGATTTGACACATGGTCAATTTATGGATTGGTACAAAAATCTTGGGTACAACAAGAATTTCGTTAGCAAGGCAATAACGATAGCTGACAAACTTTCAAATTTCCCGACGTTGGGAAATATCGGAACAGAAGCTCTCTACCTCATAGCCACCCTACCAGACGAGCAAAAGCAGGAACAGATTGAACGGATTGAAAGTGGCGATAACCCAACTGTCAGAGAGTTGCAAGAAATCAAGCGAGAAAACAACCGCTTAAAATCAGAAAATGCCCGTTTAGAGCAACAAAAAGAGAATTTAGCAGAGCAAGCCTTGAGTGCTAAAATCGTTGAAAAAGAAGTTATCAAAGAAGTTATTCCAGATGATTATGAAAGCACTAAGCAACTTAATCAGACTTTGCTTGGCAAGAATAAAGAACTAAGTAAGATGGTTGATGATGCCTTGCAGCACGAGGAGTATTTAAAAAGTCAACTTAAAGAATTCTATGCTAAGCGTGATGAGGTCAATCATAAATCAGCTAAGTATGATGAGCTAACAGAAGCGATTAAACAGTCAGAAGGTAAACTCAATAGCTATCAAAAGAAGATTGCATCATACAAGAATATCACTGAACTACTCAAAAAAGGCGATTTGCTATTACTTGAAATGAGCGGACTTATCTATGCTGATGAAACGCACTATATCCAGCGTGACGGGCTTATTAAGCAAGAGTTCGATAGCTTGGTCGATAGAGGTCTAAAGCTCTTTAATGACCTTGATATGAAGCGTAAGAACACTGAAATTTTAGAAGGAGAAGTCTTATGAATGAACTAACAACAACTCAACAACTGATTGAAATGTCAAAAATGCAGACAGTGACTTTAGAAAAGGTTGATAACTTAGAAAAAGGATTATTGCAAGCGCAGAATGATATTCAAGAAATCATGGATACATCTTATTTACATCCTGGAATTATTAATATGATTACTAAAAAACGTCGTAAACGTGTCATTGATTGTATGGGCGGAAAATCTGCAAAAGCTTATAAAACCTTTAAAGTAGACGAGGAAGGCAGAAAGCATCGTTTTTCAAGTGAAGTATTCCGAGAAATGGAACTTGATTTCAAAGCAGAATTTGATCTCAATAGCTACGCTGAATTGTCTAAATCTAAGAAAGAAGAGGCGCTTGAATATATCGCTATGTGGGAACCGTGCACGAATACTAAACGAAAAATTAATCTGTTGAACAAACAGACTGAACTTGAACTGATTGGGTAAGAAAGGAACAAAACTAACGAAGGGAGAAAAGAATGGAAGAAGACATCAAGCAGTTGATCACTGAAAATATCTTAGAATTTTTAGGTTCTGACTATGGAAAAGGTTTCTTAACCGGCATAAAAATTGCCGTTGAGATTATTGCCAAACAAATACCGACACCTTCAGAAGAGGATATCGGTCATGATAGTTAATTTTTGCGCTGCTGTTCGAAAGCTTGTTTTAAATGAGTTGCCATCATTTGCTGAACAGCAAGAACGAAATCCATACTATGGAGCGTTCATACAAAATCAAAGTGTATATCACTAAGGAGAAAGAACATGATTACTATTTTAAAAGAAATAAACCAAACACTAAAAGAAATCCTAGCAGAATTAAAAGAACCTACTGTGGTAACAGTAGATTCTGAAAAGTTAAGTAATACGCTAACTACTGAACAGAAGATACGCCGATTATCTGGTCAATAAACAGAACAACAAATGGAAGGTTCAAAGTAGATTCTTTTGATGTTGACAAAGTAGCATCAACAAGCAACATAAATCTTTCGTTGTCATCTTTATTTTCTTTACGATATTCCAAGAATTCAAGGACATGAGCATACTTGGCTTTATCAGGATTTTCAGGTAATAAAGTTCCAGTGAATATTCCACTCGCTGTAATCACATTAAGCTTACAATTGCTTTTTTCCGAAAAAATAGCGACATCTGCAATAAGATTAGTTTTTAAAACGTCGTTCATTATAATCACCTCCTTTCGAGATGATTATACCACTAAAAAAGTCCGACGGGAATCGGACTCAAAACAAACTTAATTTACTTAATTATATCACAGAAAGGAAACAATATGCTAGCAAAACTTAAAAGCGGTATCGAAGTACCTTACGAAGAGCTTTGGCTTAATGATAACGACTTATCCGAATTTATTGGAAAGTCATTTGACCAAACGCAGCGATTACTAAGAAAGATGTACAAAGACAGAAATTATCGCAAATACATTGACAAGGTTGGCGGTCGTTCAACAAAAGTTAAAAAATTTGAAGAATGGAGAAAATTACAAAATGAAAAAATTATTTAACTTTATTTTTACAAAACCAAAAAAAGAAGAACCAAAACCAAAAAGGACAATTGAAACACACGGCTGGGAAGTTGGTGCGAAAGCTTATGATGATTTTCATAATTATATGAAAGGTTTGAAACATGGATGAATGGAATCCAATTTTAATTAGGAACTAGATGGTTTGCCTGGTAAGCAGGTTTGGTAGGAAATACATAGTCCTTTGACAACTGAATATGGGTGCGTTGGAGTAAAATATATTTTACAAATTTCCGTTTTAATACGGTTAAAGTGTATTTTTTCTTGATATTTCGTTTTTTTCGTAGTATACTTTAGGGGAAGTGAAGAATATTTAGCACATTTAGTGCCAAAAAGAAATCCCCTAGTACCGCAAATACTAGGGGATTTTTCTAGTTTCCTAGAAGACACTAATCATCGTTGTCTAGCCACTTTTGGACTAGCAACAAGACGATGCCGACCAATAATGGTGCGATGATTGTTGTGAAGAATATTTCGCACATGGTTCTCACCTCCAATCTAAGGCGGTGTAGTAGTGCCGAGTAGTATTATAGCATTTAAAGCTTCTAAAAGCTACGAGATTTCAATCCTGATAGCTTCTGATGACAAGAACGGTAAAATGTATGTCTAGATAACAGACTGTCTCAGAAGTGATTTTAGGGCTGTTTTGAGAGAAAGAAAAATATTTAAAAATGTTTAAACAAAACCATTGACATTTGTTTAAACATAAGTTATAATTAAATCATGGTTAAGGAATTAACTAAATCCAACGGAAAGGAAACGGAGCTATGCGAAGTCGAAAAACTAAGCAAAAAGAAAAGCTCTCGCTGACTGATAAATTTGTGATTATCGGCATAATCATAGAAATAATCAGATTCATACGAGAACTTCTCTAAAAGCAACGAAACCAGAGGGCGAAAGCCCTCGGTGGTTTCGTGTACTTCGATTATAACATAGCTCCTACAGGCTAGCAAATGAAGCACGAAAAAAGAACTGAAATTTTGTTAGGGATTTTAATTGTCTTGCAATTGTTAAATCTTGCCTTGAGTTTTCGATAGGTGACAGATTTGGCAAAAATGGGGCGACCTACTAGCAATCCAAGGGATAAGTATATCGGTGTCAGAGCTTCAAAAAATGAGGTAGAAATGCTTGATTTTTGTACCGAAAAGACTGGAAAAAGCAAAACCGATATCCTCATGGAAGGGCTCGAAAAAGTCTATAATGAGCTAAAAGGGTAAACAAAAAAACACCACGTAACTACTCAAACGCCAATCCGATTAGTTACGCAGTGCCAAACGCACCCATATTCAAGAAGAATACAGGATACGCTTATATTATAACAGCGTACCTGTATTTGTGCAACTCAAATTTATAGGTACGCTTTTTGTGTGCCTCAAATTCGCAGGAGGACTGTATGAAAACTTACACATTAACTGAAGAAGAATTGAATGAATTAGTAGCCGAGCGCATGAAACAAGCGAAAGAAAAACGCACACCACAGGGGCTATTTAAAGATGTCGGCTTTGATGATGAGTTAATTCCGATCAACAATAAATACCCAAAAGTACTCAAGAAATTAAATCGTGAACGTGCTTATAAACCAGAAAAACACGTCTTCAATCAGACACCAAAAGTTTTTGGTGTGGACAACGAGATTAGTTATAGCAAAATTACAACACATGACGTGCACAACCATATTCGTTTGCTTGTCTTAAATGTCTTTGGTAAAAGTCAAAATAAGGAAGTATTGCCTGAGGAATACGACCAAGCAATAGAACTTTACAATCAATTAAAAGAGTGGTTTGTGTCTAGCTATGATAAGCGATTAGAGGGATTGGTACTAGAAGATGATTAAAAAAATATGCGTTAACTACTTACTAAAACAGATTGACAAAAGCAAACTAGAAACAAGAGATAAAGCGAAGTTGAACTACTTTATCACACTAGTGGACTGCAAGTTAGGAGGATAAATTGGGTAAAGAAAAAACTAAAATCTACTTTTGGCTAAAGTTCGACAAGAAGTTTTTTGAAAATATTTTTATCAAACGTTTAAAAAAGATGGCTGGCGGAGACACTATGACAGTCTTGTATATTCGTTTGATGCTAGAAAGTTTAGAAACAGACTGCATTTTATATTACGAAGGATACTTTGATAATTTGGTAGAAGAGCTTGCCATCAAGTTAGAGGTGTCTGAAGACGATATCAATATGACATTAGCTTACTTCACAAAATGCGGTCTAATCCAGATAGACGGTAGCGGTAACGCACAAATGCCCCAAGCTAAAGCTATGCTGGAAAGCGAGACGAACTGGGCAAAATATAAACGAGAAACTAGAAAAATTGGACAAATTCCAACCGATGTCCAACCAATGTCCAACCAATGTCCAACAGAGATAGAGATAGATATAGAGAAAAAGAAAGATAAAGAGAGAGAGTTAGATAAAGAGAAAGAATATATTGTCGAGCAGAGCCCGACTGAATATCTCTTTCCAGACTGGTTAGAAGAGAAATATGTCGAACAAGTCAAAAAAGGTAATCCCAAAAATTTTGATTATCGTATCCCAATAGCTTATCTCAACCAAAAAATGAACTCTAACTATAAGTTTGTAAAAACAAACACAGATTTAGTCAAAGCGAGACTAAAAGATAGTTATACTTTAGAAGATTTCAAAGCTGTCATAGATAAAAAATGCAGCGAGTGGGTAAATTCTGACATGGAAAAATATCTCAGGCCATCAACCTTGTTTAATGCTAGCAAGTTTGAGAGCTATCTCAATCAGCCAGAAGTTGCTAAAAGTGATTATTACCAGAAGCAACAAGGCCAACGATTTTCGCAAGCTGAGTTAGATGAGCTTAAGAAACCAGATCCGAAATATGGATTTTAGGAGGTATCTATGGCTTTTGGGTTAATGACAAGAGAGAGCATGCTCGAGAATGGCATTATTAGAGATACTGGGAAAACATGCGAAAAGCACGAGATGCCAATTTATGCTAGGAAAATGCCAAATCATGGCAATAGAGAAACAGAATTTTGTTGGCAATGTACAACAGAGTATATCCAAACGAAAAGTAATGCGGTTGACATTGCGTACAACAACCAGTCGTTGCTAGCTAAGGGTTATAAAGTGTTTTATAAAGAGAGCGTTTTATCAAAGGAAATTGCTAGTGCTACGTTGAAAAACTACAAGGAACATAGTGCTGTAGATACAAAAGCGCTAAACTATGCCAAACGAATCACCAGAGATTATGTTAAAGGAATGGAAGGTAACTCCCTCTTACAAGGACCTCCAGGGGTTGGCAAGAGCCACTTGTCTATGAGTATTGCTAAAAATATTAACGAGATGTTTAAATCTTACAATCAATCAAAGAGTGTGATATTTGTTTCGGTACCTTTGTTGTCCGGACTAGTCAAAGATACATTCGATTATGACGATAAAAAAAATAGCAAATATTCGCAAGAAAGAATGTCAAAGCTTCTCATCAATTGTGATTATCTGATACTTGATGACTTAGGCAAGGAGTCAACCACAGGTAACACCATTAAATCTGCTAGCGGTTGGACATATACGTTTTTATTTAATATTTTGGATAATCGGACAAATACTATCATTAATACAAATTTTAGTAGAGCTGAGCTTATGAAAATCTACGATGCTGCTTTTGTCGATCGCATAATCAAAGGTGCAAAAAACAATATTTTTAAATATCCAGATAATGCAGAAAGTAAGAGGTTCTGATGGAACTAACATTAACAACATTTTTCAGCTTGTCAGAAGAACATGCAGCAAAAATCATGGCTCTAGACGAACCTAGTCGAAATAAAAAAATTGAAGAATATAGGCAGTTAAGACTGCGCAGAGGGAGGATTGACTTTGGAAAATAGACCAGATTTAAAATTAGTAGCTGAATTAGAAAATAGGATTAAAGACTTAAAAATTGAAAATGAAATCTTAAAGTCTAAAAACATTGATTTGTCTGAAGATGTTAAACATTTAAAATATAAATGCTTCGAAAAAGATAGTTCTATAGTGGATATTATGGTTAATAATAACGACCTAAGAAAAGAAAACAATGAGTTGCGAGAAATGTTTGACTTTTTCAAAGATAGACTAGAGAAATTTGTAGGTAGTTCGCATGGTAGAAATTAGGATTAATGGCGAACTTGTAACGTTTGACGGTAATTTTAGGGATGCTTTTATATTTACAATTGACTATTTACGAGACAGCGAAGAGCCTACGCTAAGGCAGACTTACAACGAATTTAAAGACTATACAGACGAAGACTTGATGGAATACATTGAAACGGAATTTGATGTAAAACCTGAATTAATTGTCAATCGGAGACTTGATAGTAAATGGGCTTTTAAATCTCACATTTTGGAAGACTAAATATGAGCGAAGAGTTATACGAGTCTACTCGTTATTGGCAAAGTAGATACAGCGACTTGATGTCTGATTATCTTAAAGAAGCTGAAGAAAATATAGAGTTAAAGAAACAGTTGAAGAGATTAAAAGCCGAAAATTGGCAATTGAAACATAGAAAGAGGAAATAAATGGCTTATTTATACGAGTTACAGGGTATTTATGCGCAATTATCAGCTATGGATCTTGATGATGAAACATTTCAAGACACTTTGGATAGCATCGATTTTCAATCAGATTTAGAGAATAATATTGAATATTTTGTAAAGATGTTAAAAAATACACAAGCTGATATTGAAATGTACAAAAACGAAAAAGAAACTTTTTACAAAAAGCAAAAGCAAGCAGAAGCCAAAGCGGAAAAATACAAAGATACAATTAGGCTAGCAATGGACTTAAGTCAAAAGAAAAAAGTTGATGCTGGAATGTTTAAAGTATCTTTGCGAAAAAGTAAGAAGGTTGAGGTTTTGGACGAAACAAAAATACCTTTTGAATACATGCAAGAAAAAGTTGAATACAAACCAAAAAAAGATGAAATCTCAAAAGTTTTAAAATCTGGAATTGATATATCTGGAGTTCAACTAATCGAAACAGAAAGTTTACAGGTGAAGTAGATGAGCATGACTTTTGCAGAATTGCAGACAAAAATGCAAATAACAAAAACAACAAAACAAGGCGTTAAATATACATTTCGCAATGCAGAAGATATTTTTACACACTTTAAAACACTAAATAGCGGGTGGGAGTTAACGGTATCTGACGAATTGGTGGAATTGATCGGCAGAATTTTTATCAAAGCAACAGCAACAGCTAGACTTGGTGATGAACAACACCAAGCGACAAGATATGCTGAGTTGGACAGTGTGCCTGTTTTAAATACTAAAGACTATAAAACAGGAGAACCTAAACAAATACAACAAATGCAAGTTCCGCAATGGACTGGTGCAGTGAGTTCGTACGCAGGTAAGTATGCCTTGCAAGGGCTGTTTGGAATTGGTGAGGAAGATGTAGATGCGATTGTTACAGAAGATACGCAACGCAAAGAACAAAAAACCTCCCGACCGACAACCTCTAAAACTCCTAAAATAAGCAATATCCAAGTCGAGACTTACAAGTCTGATTTAAATGATATTGCGAAAGCCACAAACCAAAACGTTGAAGAGTTAACAAAATGGCTAACCGATACTTTAAAAGTGGGGACACTGGAAAATTTGCATACGGAACACATTGTTTCGGCAGACGAATTAATCAATAAACTCAAAAAGAAAGCAGGACTAAAAAATGATTAATAATATTGTACTTGTAGGTCGCATGACCAAGGATGCCGAACTTCGTCACACGCCAAGTCAAGTAGCTGTAGCTACGTTTACACTTGCAGTTAACCGCAGATTCAAAGAGCAAAACGGAGAGCGAGAGACGGACTTCATTAATTGTGTTATCTGGCGACAATCTGCTGAAAATCTAGCAAACTGGGCTAAAAAAGGGACTTTAATCGGTATCACAGGGCACATTCAGACACGCAATTACGAAAATCAGCAAGGGCAACGTATCTATGTAACAGAAGTTGTTGCGGAAAATTTCCAATTATTAGAAAGTCGCAATAGCCAACAACAGACTAATCAAAGCGGCAATAGTTCTAATTCTCATTTTGGCAATGCCAACAAAATGGATATTTCAGATGATGACTTACCATTCTAAATATGACGAAGCCGCGGAAGCAAAGGATATATGCAATATATGACGACGACAAGTTTGTCGACGTTGGCACAAAAGAAGAGTTATCAGCACGGCTTGGTATCAAAAAAGCAACCATAGAACAGTACATGACTAAATCTTATCAAGCTAGACCTAGCTCAAAAAGAATCGCTATTTTTGTAGGAGTTGAAGAAATTGAATTTTAAAACAGAGTTTGAGATACCAGTAGAGCCAAAACCACAAACAAGACCAAAATTTAGCAAGTGGGGAACGTATGAAGACCCTAAAATGAAAAAGTGGAGAAAACAAGTCACTGGTTGGATTGAAAAAAACTATAATGGGCCATTTTTTGATAACTGTGTAAAAGTAGATGTCACGTTTTACATGAGAGCGCCACAAACGCTAATAAAAGAGCCTACGGCACGCTCAAAAAGTAAAACCGTACAAATATATCAAAAATTTATAAACGAGCTTATATGGCACGTAAAGAAGCCTGATATTGATAACCTAGTTAAAGCTGTTTTTGATAGTATTTCAGACGCGGGTTATGACAAAATACAAAAATCGGGGATTGTCTGGTCAGACGATAATATTGTATGTGACTTAAGAGCAACAAAAAAGTATAGTCCAAACCCTAGAATAAAAGTAAAAATTGAGGAAATAGATGAACGAACTAACGGATAAATTTTATAGTATCTTTGATAGCAGTATTTTGAGACGTGTCAAAGAGTTAAATCTAGATGATAAAACATCAGAACGCTTAAGACTAAATATCTCAAATAACAAGCGTAGAAATATACTGCCAAGGCCTTACGTAATCGAAGCATTTAAAGATTATTTTGATAAAGACACTTATGTGCAGCTGTATCTTAAATCATACAGAGAGTATCACAACCCAAACAGCCATGAAACTGATATTTTTATAAAGTTAAACAAAAAGCACAGAGATACAAAGTTAGACCATTACAAGAAAGTTAAGCGATTGATGTACGCAGCAATGACTTTCTGAGGAGGTATAGTATGGCAGATAAAATAAACGCAGAGAGTATGCAAGCTGCATACAACGAAAATTATCAAATGTTTTTGGCTAAAAATGCAGATTATGGGAACTCGTTCGAAAAGTCTTTGAATGACTTCGGATTTATCGCTGGTGTCGTCCGTATAGGCGATAAATACAACAGACTATATAATCTTATAAGCAGCGACAAAAACGTCTCAGAAAGCCTGTCAGACACGTTAAACGACATGGCTAATTATTGCACAATGTTGTCAATCTGGCTAGAGAAAACGGAGAATGCAAATGACACACGTAGTTAGGGTTTACGATCACATTGGTGGACGAGTGTTGCCTATTACTAGAAGGGTTAGAAGGATGACAAAATATATTGAAATTAAAGATGATTGGAAAAAAGCAGTAGACCATTTAAATGATTTTATCGAAAAGTATAGCTATAAGAAGATTGTTGTCGTTGGGTATCAGGTTGTTAGAAACCCCGAGACAAACGGAACATGTACTCATGTGTTAGTTAAAGTGGATTGATGAAAAAAATATCAAATTCGAGGTAACAGAATGACAAAAGAAGAAGTAATTGCATTTCTGACAGAACAGCGTGATTTGCGGCTTGTTGCATATGAGTGGGGAAAAGACAATCTGTCCGTTTTTGCGAGATGGCAATTAGAACAAGCAAATATGTATTTAGATATCATTGAGTGGATAGAGGAGGTGACGGAATGACTGAACAACAGATGATTGATTGCTTGCTTTATGAGTTAGCAAAAAAAGACAAATTGAACATTAGACGAAACAATATCATAACGTTTTTATCGATTGTGCTGATGGCTATATCTATTTTAAACGTCGCACTGCAAGACCACTACAAGCTACAAATTACAGGATTACGGACACAGCTAAGCAGAACACAAAAGCAACTTAAACGTGCTAGCGAGCAAAATCAGAGACAGACTAAGCGGATTGCGGAACTTACAGGAAATGGGGGATAGGGTATGATTGACGAAATTTTAAAAAGACTTAATAAAGAATTTGACAATGATCTGGATAATTACGAACAAGAAAGATACGCTGGTTACATGGACGCAATAGGTGTAGCAATTGAAATTGTTGAAGAAGTTAAGCGAGGTAGAAAATGAATATTGAAGAAGCGAAGAAATTGATAGACAAACAGTCTATTGGTAAAGGTGGTGTCGGCGACATTCCAGTAGTGAAAACACATATTGTAAAAGTATTACTCGACCAACTCGACAAACCAAAACTAGAAGTACCACAAATGATAGCTGATGTTATTGAAAGCTTTGACGAAGATGTGAATTATTTGCACGAACATATGAGTTATCAGTCTGATGAAGTTAGAGAGTGGCTAACTCACAATGAACGTGAGTTTTATGAAGCTTGGCTAGCTTATCCAAATATCACAGTCGAAAAAGAAAATCTGTATACTGTTGAGATACCTAATCCGAATGAAAGACAGTTAAGTTTTGTGCTGATGAGACAGCTTAGCGGAAATGTAAGTATCAAAGTTATGCATAGAGATAACTTAGACTTACTAAAGATAGATAACAATTTACAACTCACAGAATCCGAAATCCGCAAAGATTTTGACTGGGCTTGGCAGTTTAGAAAAGATGTAGAAAATGAATGAAAGAGAGTTAAATAAAAATTATGAATTATGATAAAAATAAAAATGATGCTAAAAAGAACTTTATTATAGCTTTAGTTCTATTGCCGTTCGGCTTAGTATTATCTGGATTTGTTATTAAATACGGTTGGAATAACATTTTATCAACAATTGATGGCGTACCATCTATCAATTTACCGCAAGCTGTAGGAATCAATGTGTTAATTAGTCCTTTTGCTTCTAAAAAAAATACAGATGAAGATTTTGCTACAGTGATTGCAAGAGCGTTTATTTCTCCGCTAGTCGTATTGTTATTGCTTTGGATAGTGACTTTGTTTATGTAATATCTTGAGGTAACAGAATGAATGAAGAATTAGGAGTGTTGGTAAATCCCAAACGTGCGTATTATGTAGGAAATAATCGGGACGGATTACCAGTATACACAGTCAACACCGAATATGCACACAAATGCACACGCAAAGAAGCAGAACAGTTTCCGCAGTTTAGATGGGTGAGTTTGGAGGAGTTGAGATGACATATTTAAAAAAATTATTTGAAGCCGTTAAATTTCTCAACTCTATGGAAAAACAGAACAAAAAAATAATGATTACTTTCCATAATAAAAAAGTTCATTTTTACGAGTTAGAAGAAATTACAGAGTCTTCGAGTGGTACTGTTGAAGCTAAAGCGAAAATGCTTAGTTTATGGGGAAAGATTAAATTATGAAAGAAAAAACAATTTTTATATCAAAAAAATATGCAAATGACTTTAACAATGACAAATATAATTTGTCCTCTGGCTATTATTTTAGAAGTGGTGAAAAACATGATATTGCTATTGTTAAATATGGTGAAAAAGATTATTTAAAAAATACTGATTTAGCATATGTTGTATGCGATAAGATCGTTGACGCAGACTCTATAAGCTTCGTTTATCATGGTGAATATGAAACTTGGCATTTTAAACTATTAAACACAGAAGCAAATTAAAGTCCCACGCAAGCGCCTAAGAGCCTGCAATAGCTCTGTGGGTCTACGAGCTGGAATACTCGTTAAACTTACCCTGGAAGCTTTCTGTAAGTATTCAGCTGCGTAGCGTGGAATAATCGTTACGTAGTTATAGAGCGAAATTTTTAGAAAGGGAAATATCCTCCGACATTTTTTTCATAAAAATCTAAAGTCTGTTATCGCTCACAGATGATTATACAAGCGTAATGCTGCAAATAAAGTGCTGACGCAAAACTAAAAATTTAATACTCGACATTTAACAACACAAAAAAACAGTCAGCAGAAAAAGGAAAGGAGAACAATAAAAAAGCGCTCGTGAAAGCGCCATTCGGTATATATTCGTACAACTATTATATCATACGAGGAGCTTTCATGACGTTTTTTCCAGAAATTAATATACAAAAGACTAAATCAAACGCTAAGCGAAAACTAAGAGAGTATCCACGCTGGCGTAGGATCGCTAATGATGTAGATACTCAAAAAGTGACAGCCACTTATTCCTTTGAGCCTAGACAATCACACGGAACTCCTAGTAAGCCAGTTGAACGCTTAGCACTCAACCGTGTGTCAGCTGAACAAGAATTAGAAGCAATTGAGCAATCAGTTAGTATGATATTGGAGCCAGAAAAGCGTAGGATTTTGTATGACAAATACCTATCTCCTTACAAAAATGCAGATAAGGTTATTTATACAGAATTATGTATGTCAGAGAGTTTTTATTATGACACGCTAGATGCTGCATTATTAGCTTTTGCAGAGCTTTATAGGGAGGGTTCTTTGATTGTAGAGCAAGGAGTTTTTGACTAGTTTTTATACAGTAATACAATAGTTTATACATAAAAATATGTGTTAATATAGTATTATCAAAATAGCAAGAAGAGATAATCATTTACCAACAGGCTATTTATTTAGTCGTCAACTTTAACTACTATCGAACTTGCTATTTTGTAGCTAAAAGGCGAGATAGGGTGTTGAGACGTAGCTCAGTTGGGGGAGCGATATGACTATAAAGGGTCTGGAACGTACGCAGGTTCGAATCCTGCCGTCTCAATAGTGGTTATTTCAGCCACTAGAGCAATACAGCGGGCGTGGGACATGGATCGGAGTTTTAACCGTTTTTTTGTGTAGACCTAGTGGTATTAATCACGTTCGATTCGTGATGGGTCTATAGGCTTACTTTAAAAATAAGCACTGGTATCTCTACGGGGACCTTTGCGCCAAGTAAGACTAAACCGTTGGAACATGAACCGTGATTGGAAAACGGTAGAGGTAGCGCCTTGATAATTGGATTGTCGACGGTCTGATTATATGTGTCGGTTCGATTCCGACTGTTCCTATAGCGTGTATTGGCAACAAGGTTCAATTCCTTGTGATGTAAGTAGCTAAATATCTAGGCGAAGTGGTTCGAATCCACTCACACGCTTTACTCGGTCATCACATTGTGGTGGCTTTTTATTGTGGAGAAAAAAATGCTTAAATTAGACGAAAAAAAAATAAGAAAAGGTAAGCCATTTGGACTTCCGTACCAAGGTAGCAAAAAGAAAATCAGCAAAAAGATAGTTGAAATAATCAAGCAAAATTTTGGCACAGACAAAAAAATATATGACATTTTTGGTGGAGGAGGTGCAATAACTGCAGAGTGTATGCTAAATAATTTAGAAGTGCATTACAACGATTTAAACAATGATGTTACTGATATGTTTAAAAGAGTTATTACTCAAGATAGAGAGTGGTTAAAAACACTAATCATCAGCCGAGAAGAATTTTTAAAAATAAAAACCAAAACAAACAAAACAGTTGACGACAATATTAAATTGCTTGTTAACAGTTTTGGGAACAACTCAATAAGTTTTTTGTATAACATAGAATTGTCAGATATAAAATATAAATTAGCGGTTGAGATTATTAATAAGCATGATGTATTTAGTGGCTATAAGCAAACAGACACATACAAAGAGACTTGTCTTTTATGCGAGGAAGAAAAGCTTGGTAAAATCGGAAACTTACAGCGATTACAGCAACTAGAGCAATTGCAACGATTACAACAGTTAGAACGATTACAACAGTTAGAACAGTTAGAACGATTAGAAGCGACAAATTTAGATTATAAAGCATTCTCGAATGTTGATGGCGCTATTTTTTATCTTGATCCACCGTATGAAATGACGAGCCAGCATTCTTACATTGGTGATACATTTGACAGTCAATTATTCTACGACTGGGCGTACGAAATGAGCAAGGAAAATATTGTTATTGTTTCTAGTTACGAAATATCAGATGATAGATTTAAGTGTGTGTATGAGTTTAAGACAGCTAGAAGCACAATGCAAGGAGGAAGTGCTTGTGGTAAAACCGAAAAGTTGTTTATGGTAGTGTAGCTGACTGTTGAGTCTATTTTTATTATGCAAAAAAGAACCACAACAGCGGCTCTTATGCTTGTAATTTTAATTCAAGTGCTTCAGTAAGGACTTGAGAAAAGTTGAGGTTTTTATCTTCGGCTGCGTTGTTCAACCACTCAGGAATAGTCACGTTTTTGCGTACCTTCTTAGAGTGATATTTTTTCATGTAGGCAATCATATCAATGCCAATTAAAGCAATATCAGAATCAGGATACTGTTCTTTTAAATCAGAAACGGAGCTAGCCTTTGGATAATCAGTATAGTCTTCAAGAGCAAATCCTAAGACTTCGACAGCCATTTCATAGGCGTGCTTTAAGTCGTTGCCGAAAGTAATAGCTTCAGGAACATCTGGAAAACGAACGCCAATTGAATTAGTTTCGTTGTCGTGTGTAAAAACAGCTGGATAGATTAACATAGTTTTTCCTTTCTAGGTAAACAATAACCAAGATGGTCAGAGCTTATTTCAGCCCTGCCTTCTTGAGAATATCGTCTTCGGTGCCTTTTGGCATATCACCTTTGTGCATGGGCACGATTGTGATGTTGCCTGTTTCAAAGTTTTTGTACTTTGCGTGACTACCGTTTTGACTGACTTTTACAAAGCCGTTCTTTTTCAAGAGTTTGATGATTTCTCTTGCGGTTCTTGGCATATTGCTTACCTCACTTTCTATACTTATATTATACACACATAAGCAATAATTGTCAAGCAAAACACGCATAAAATACTTATTTTTTTAAAACGGAGGAGGTGGTGGAAAATAGGTAAATTAACACTAAAACAACAAAAATTTATAGATGAGTACATCATCTGCGGGAATGCGACTGATGCAGCGATAAAAGCGGGGTATAGTAAAAAAACCGCTGGTCAAATTGGCGAGCAAAACTTGAAAAAACTTGAAATAAAGCAAGCTATACAGAGTCGTATGAAAGTCTTAGAAAAGAGTTCGATAGCAACAGCTGATGAAGTTCTTAGAGTGTTTACACAAATTCTTAGACAGGAATTAACTGAAGAAGTAACGGAACTTAATCAGATTACTGGTGAATTTGTAACGATAGAGAAGCAACCATCAATAGCAGAGGTTATAAAAGCAGGAAGCGAATTGATGAAACGTTACCCAACAAACCTAGAACTCAAAAAGATCAACCTTGAAATTGAGAAGTTGAAGTCTCAAATTGGCGGAGATGAAGGACAAGATGAGAAAATAGCCAATTTCTTGAATATGGTCAAAGGAGCTATTTCAGATGGAGTTGAGTAAGTTATACACAAGAAAGCAATTGCAAGTTCTTGATTACATTTGGAATAACGATTGGTTTATCTGCGGACTTCATGGAGCAAAGCGTGCTGGAAAAACTGTTGTTAACAACGATACTTTTGTAACAGAGTTATATCGTGTTCGTAAGATTGCAGATGACTTAAAAATAGATGAACCTATCTATATTTTAGCTGGGACATCATCTACTTCTATCCAAAACAACGTGTTACAGGAGCTTTATAATAAATATGGCTTTGAGCCTAAATATGACAAACATGGATCTTTTACATTTTGTGGCGTTAAGGTTGTGCAAGTATATACGGGGTCTATTAGTGGGTTAAAAAGAGCTAGAGGTTTTACATCATTTGGTGCATATGTTAACGAAGCTTCACTTGCTAACGAGACAGTGTTCAAAGAAATCATTTCTAGGTGTTCTGGTGAGGGTGCAAGGATAGTTTGGGATAGTAACCCAGATAACCCTAATCATTGGCTCAAAACGGATTATATCGACTCTGACGATGATATGATTATTGATTTTAGTTTTAAGTTAGATGATAACACTTTTCTATCTAAGCGTTACATTGAGTCGATAAAAAGCGCAACGCCTAGTGGAAAATTCTATGACCGTGACATTTTAGGTAAATGGACGGTCGCAGAGGGTGCTATTTATTCTGATTATGATAAAAACGTCCACGAAGTCGAAGAATTGCCAAAAATGACACGCTTTTTTGCCGGTGTCGACTGGGGATATGATCACTATGGTTCAATTGTGATTATCGGAGAGGACAATAATGGAAATTATTACTTAGTTGATGGTATTGCAGAGCAATATAAAGAAATAGATTGGTGGGTAACTAGAGCCAAAGAGTTTATACAAATCTATGGGAATGTTACATTCTGGGCAGATAGTGCGAGACCAGAACACGTTGCTCGCTTTAAAAGAGAGCGTATTAAAGCAAGAAATGGACGTAAAGAAGTTGTTGCAGGCATTGAATATATAGCGAAATCATTCAAGGATAAAAGGTTATTTATCAAGCGAGGGTGTATTCCTCGTTTTTTTGATGAGATATATCAATACAAATGGAAACCTAACAGCACAAAAGACGAACCACAAAAAGAATACGATGATGTGCTAGATGCCATCAGATATGCTCTTTATTCACAGCATAAAGAAGATAGCATAAGTAAAACCAACAATTTCAATGTACTTTATCAAGGTCTTAAAAACTAGATAGGAGAAACAATGGCACACATAGAAGATTTTATTGACTCAACTGGGGAACATAAACTTTTAGAGTTGCGTTTTCATCGTGAGTCAAGAATGAGGTATCAGATAAGCGATATAAGCGCTTTGTTTGATGACAACTATAAAATATTACTTGAATACTTAAAACACCACGAGAACATTCAAAAACCACGTATACAAGAGTTGTTAGATTATGCAGAAGGAAACAATCACGAGGTATCTAAGTCTGGTCGTAGGCAAGATGAGGACATGGCTGATGTTCGTGCCATACATAATTATGGCAAGTATATATCAACATTTAAACAGGGATATCTTGTTGGTAATCCAATACGTGTTGAGTATGACGATGAAGTTAACAACGAACTTTTAAAAGAGTTAGCAAAAAAGAACAATTTCCACCAATTAAATAGACAACTTATAAAAGATTTGTCTAAAGTTGGTCGTGCTTACGAACTCGCTTATCGTAGTGCAGATGATAAAACAAAAGTGATAAGACTAGACCCGAGAGAGACTTTTATTATCTATAAAAATGACGTTGATAAAGATAGTCTTATTGGTGTGCGATACTACAACAAAAGTCAAATAGATAAAACAGACAAGACGGTAGAAGTTTATACAAGTTCGGAAGTTATCTTTTTTGAATTTAATGGAGAATTAACAGAGACAGATAGACAACCGCACGCTTTTGGTGCTGTTCCTATCACGGAATATCTTAATACAGATGACGGTTTAGGCGATTACGAAACAGAATTATCTTTGATTGATTTGTACGACTCTGCGCAGTCAGACACAGCCAACTACATGCAAGACTTGTCAGACGCTATTCTAGCGATTATTGGTCGTGTGTCGTTTCCTGAATACGTAGATACGCAAGAAAAAGCCATTACATATTTGAGAGCTATGCGAAAAGCTAGATTGTTAAATCTAGAACCACCTGTTGATAGCGAAGGACGTGAAGGTTCTGTTGACGCTAAGTATTTGTATAAAAAATATGACGTACAGGGAACTGAAGCATATAAAAACAGAATCGCTGAGGATATCCACAGATTTACTAATACGCCAGATATGACAGACAATAAATTTGCTGGTAATCAGTCCGGAGAAGCGCTCAAGTGGAAAGTTTTTGGACTGGATCAAGAACGTGTGGATTTACAAGCGTTATTTGAGCAGTCGTTGAAACGTAGATATAAGCTTATTGCTCATGTTAGTGAGTTTTTAAGTGAAATTAAAGATTTTGATATCAGCAAGCTAAAAATAATCTTTACTCCAAACTTACCTAAATCAGACCAAGAAAAAATAAATGATTTTAAAGCGCTTGGTGGAGAACTATCCAACAAAACTAAGATGTTTGTCACTGGTATTGTTGATGATCCAGACGAAGAAGAAGATAAAATCATGCAAGAATCGCAGTCGGGCAGTTTGCTAGCTCAAAAACTAGAAGCTCAAACACGTATGTCAGACAAGGAGTTAGCTCATGGACATGCACACTAAGGAAGGCAAAAGTTATTGGCGCAAACGTGTAAAAAAAGAGATGGAAGCCAAAGACAAAAAAGATGTCAGTTTAGGAAAATCTATGAAACAAATACACGACTATCACTTCCGTGAGATAGAAAAAGAAATAGAGTCTTTTTATCAACGTTATGCAGATAAAGAAGCGATAGACTTAAAGCTTGCTAAAAAGGCTGTTTCTGACGTTGATATAAACGCTTATCAGAAAAAGGCAAAAGAATTAGTTGCAAGGGCTAACGAAATGCGCAAAGAGGGAATTAAAGTCACTAAAGCTAATTTTACGCATCAAGAAAATATAGACATGGCTGTTTATAACTTAAAGATGAAAGTTAACGCATTAGAGCTTTTGCAATTAAATATTGATTTAGCGATGCAAAACTTATCGGAAGATGAATACAAAGCGACAAAAAGATTCCTTGAAGATGGTTTTGAAGAAGAGTTGAAATTTCAGTCGGGCTTACTTGGAACATCTGTTTCTAGTCAAAATGACATTAAAAATCTAGCTAAAGCAACAATAAACGCAAATTTCAAAGGCGCAACGTGGAGTGAAAACATTTGGCAAAGACAAGATGACCTTAGAAAAATAGTAAAAGAGGAAGTTTATAAAGCTGTAACAAAAGGCGATAACGCTATTAAGTTGTCTAATAAGCTAAAAAAAGAGTTTGAGGTATCAGACAGCTACGCTAGACGTCTAGCGATTACAGAACATGCAAGGGTACAAATGGAAGTTAGCAAAATATCAATAGAAGATAACGGATTTAACGGCTTTGAGATATTACCCGAGCCCTCCGCCTGTTCTATTTGTAAAGGAATAGCAAGTGACGGTCCGTATCCTATGGAAAAATGGGATACAGGCAATACAGCGCCACCATTTCACCCGCATTGTCGTTGTGCAGTCGTTGGTGAAGATATCGAACATAAGAAAGGTAAAAAATGAACAAACGCATTAAGAAAAAACGCAAACTAGAATACTATATCGCTTCACTCGTCGCAGAAAACGTTATGTTTTCAAAGGAATTAATCAAACAACATGAACGGATTGAACAACTTGAAAAAATTGTAGAGCATAACGCACAAGCGACTAACAATGAACTTAGTCGCATCAAAAAACACTCAAAGAAAAAATGGAAAAAATAAGTAGTAACAAAACCAGTTGAGGCTGGTTTTTATTATGCCCAAAACGTGCTTACGGCTATAAACTGTGCAAGATTTAATAGTCAGACATGACTTTAAACAGGAGGCGCCTCATGGCAGATTTAGTTAACAATGGTGTAGTAGACGAAGTAACACAAGAGGAAGTCGAAACTCAAGAAGAAGTTAAAGCGGAAGCTACATCAGAGAAGACTTTTACACAAGCGGAAGTAACTGAAATGATACAACAGAATGTTAATCGTGCAGTTGCAAAAGCTCACAAAGACGCTCAGGAGCAATTTAAAGCAGAGCAAGACGAAGCTAAAAAATTAGCAAAGATGAACAGCGAAGAAAAAGCTAACTACGAAACACAGAAATTGTTAGAAGAGTTGCAACAACTAAAAGATGATAAGACACGCAACGAACTAACAGCAGTTGCTCGTAAAATGTTTTCAGAGGCTGACATTAATGTTGATGATGATGTTCTTAGTCTTGCAGTAACTTTAGATGCAGAGCAAACAAAAGCAAATGTCACTAAGCTAGCTAGCGCATTTGCTAAAGCAATCGCTGATGATCGCAAATCATTGGCACGACAAGCCACCCCTTCAATTGGGAGTGGTTCTATTACAACTCAATCAAATTTTGGTGCAAGCTTAGCAGAACGAGCTGGAAAAGTTAACACCAAACTATTTTAGGAGGAAGAAATGAATAAACGTACAGTAAAAACATCAAAAGAGATTTTACATAACTTGCCATACGAAGCAATTTCTGTAACTTTAGATGCGAATGCATTTGGTAAAGGATTGGCATCCGCTGGAACAGTTTTAGCAGGTGATGGGGCATCTGTTTTTAAAGACCGCACCAAAAAAGTAAAACCAGTTCGAAATGCTGAAGTTTCTGGTGCCGATCATATTGATGGCATTTTGTTAACGGATGTAGATCTGTCTAAAGGTGACGCTACGGGTGCACTTGTTTATCGTGGTACAGTAAACTCTGATAAGTTAGTTGACCAAGAGTTAGCTAAAGACACATCAACACTAGCTACTAAATTACCACACATTGTATTTGTAAAAGGAGGAACTAAATAATGGCATTAATTTATGACGTTGTAACATCTGCTAACATCAAAGGATTTTATGATAAACAACAAGCAAATGTTGACTTGACTTTGGGAGAAAAAGCTTTTCCATCTAAACAACAACTTGGTCTTAAGTTATCATTTATCAAAGGAGCAGCTGGTAAACCAGTTAGTATCAAAGCGGCAGCGTTTGACACTAAAGTTCCACTTCGTGACCGCATTGCTGTAGTCTTATTAGACGAAGAAATGCCTTACTTTAAAGAAGGTATGCTTGTAAAAGAGGCTGACCGTCAACAACTTAACGTTTTAGCGCAAACTAAAAATCAAGAACTTATTGACACAGTGTTATCAACAATCTTTAACGATGAAACTACTCTAATCGCTGGTGCTAAAGCACGTCTTGAAGCTATGCGTATGGAAGTGTTGTCAAGTGGTAAAATCCACATCAATTCAAATGGTGTTATGAAAGATATTGATTATGGATTAACTGGAACTCAAACGACTAAGAGTGAACAAAAATGGTCAGAAAAAGACACCGCTAACCCTCTTGCTGATATCGAGAAAGCTATTGAAACAGTAACAGAGCGAGGTCACGTTCCTGAAGCCATCGTCTTAAACTCAAAAACTTTTGGCTATATCAAAAACGCAAAAGCAACCGTAAAAGCAATTAAACCACTTGCACCGGAAGGCTCAATTGTTACTAAAGCAGAATTAAAATCTTATCTTTCTGAAGAATTGGGATTAAATATCTTACTTAAAGATGGTGTGTTTGTTAATGACGCAGGTGAAAGCAAGAAGTATTTCCCTGATGGCGTAGTTACACTTGTACCTAATGGAAATCTTGGCTATACAGTATTCGGGACAACTCCAGAGCAGTCTGACCTTATGGGTGGCCAAGCAACTGATGCACAGGTATCTCTTGTAGAGACAGGTATTGCTGTTACAACTACTAAGACTACTGATCCTGTTAACGTACAGACTAAGGTTTCTATGATTGCTCTACCATCATTCGAGCGCTTAGATGAAGTACAGATTGTAACAAGTTCGGAAGTATCATTATAAAAGGAGGTAATCGTGGCTCTAGTAATTGAAGCTTTTAGAGATAAAGAGACTGGTTTTATTTATAAAGTCGGTGAAGAGTATAACGGTGCTAGAGTTGAGTTTTTGACTGGTAAAGGTGTTTTAAAAGCTACTGATACACAGTCAACAAACTTTAGCAATTTAAAAGTTGACGAGCTAAAGCGTGGACTTGATGAACTAGGTGTTAATTACGATTCTAAAGCTAAAAAAGCGGAATTGCTAGAGCTTTTAGAATCTCACACCGATTAATTTTTGGAGGTGTTTATGGAAAAGATAAACACGCAAACAATCATTAATAATGTAAAGCTTGATTTAGATATCAACGATACATTACAAGACAAACTATTGGAAATGTTGCTAAAAAGGATTACTGACCACTTTTCAGCAGAGTATGGCACTAATGAGATAGATAGTGCCTTTTCGTTTGTCCTTGAAGATTGTTTGATTGCTCGCTATAACAGGCGAGGTGCTGAACGGGCTAAGTCTGAGTCCGTGGAAGGAAGAGCTATCACTTATTACGACTTTTTAAACGAGTTTGAACCGTATGATTTAATGATTAAAAGTAAGCTTAATATTTCAAATCAAAAATCTAAAAAAGGTGGACTTTATTTTTTATGAGATATAACGATAGAGTTACTCTTTTAATTAAAGCTAACGGTGAACCTCGATATGATCCAACTCTTGGGAAACGTGTTGGAGGAGAAGTTAAAAAAGATGTCGTTCCGTGTAACATCTCGGAGCAAGGTATAGAACTATCTAATCTATTAGACGAGAAGTTAGACCTTGATAGACGCATTGTAAGGCTACGTCACAGCGTTAAGAAGGTGGATAGGGTTTTAATCAAAGATAAAGCTTATCGTGTTGTAACGAGCAGAAATAAAGCTTTATACGTTGAGGAGATTGTTAATGATTAACTTAACATTGGAAGGGGAACATGAGTTGCTATCTGCGTTAAAAAAAGAAGTTACTTTTGAAAACAAGCGCAAAGCTGTCAGAAAAAACGGTCGTAAGCTACATAAAAAAGCTGTTAAAAACGCAAATTTCAACGGTCATTATAAAAAAAGAAAAGGCGAGGAATATGTATTTGTTAAACCTACAGGAGCTACTAGAAGGTCTATTAAATTAGAGTTTAGTAATCAAAGTACAGTTGCTAAAGTGAAGGCTGGAACAAATTATTCCGGTTACTTGGAAACAGGTACACGATTAATGGAGGAGCAACCGTTTATGAAGCCAGCTCTTGATAGTGTCATTGACAACTTCATTAAAGATTTAGCGAGGGTTGAATGATGAAACAACCGGATCAACAATTGTTTGATGAGATTTTTAAAAGACTCACTGATATAGGATTGACTGTTTACGATTTCCTTCCACCGTTGGGTACAAAATACCCTTTTGTTGTGATGGGAGACACTCATATAATTCCTATGGCTACAAAAACGCAGTTAATAGGTAAGTGCTCAACGACTATCAATGTTTGGGGAGATGGAACAAATAGAAAAGTAGTAAGCGATATGATTGCTCAAATCATGTTGGAAGTCAGTAAGATTAGCCAAATTGATGGTAACAAATGGGCTATGGTAATGAACGAAAGCGATACTCAAATCTTAAAAGATAACAGTACAAACGAAAATCTTTATCATGGCATTTTAAATATTTATTTTAATTTTGTATAGGAGGAAATATGGTCACAAGTTCACCGATTTATGGGAAAGATAATATTTTGATGTTCCGTGTGCTTGGAGATAAGGCAGCTGCGGCTAAATTGTCTTTTCAGACAGAACATAAATGGAAATATAGTAGAAAAACAGATGCTAAAATCACAAAAGATGGTGCTATCAATTCTGACAAAGGGCTTGAGGTAACTTTGGAAATCAAAGGCGTGGCAAGTCGTGATGAATTGAATACGACACTAAAGAATGCTGTTTTAGAAGGTAAACAAATTGAAGTTTGGGATATTGACTTGAATAGCAATAACGATTCAGACGGGAAATATGATGCAGAATATGCTATTGGGCGATTGGGATCTTGGGAAGTCCCTTCCAATGTTGAGGAATTTTCTGAAATTTCCACAGAAATGGCTATCGATGGCAAACCAGTTAAAGGTAAAGCCACTCTTACAAAAGAACAGATTAAAGCTATTCAATATGTATTTAAAGATGTAACAAAAATTGATGAATCTTCCGTTTCTAGTCCGGGTTCTGTTCATAGCAGATAACATAGATTCTAAATAGCAAAATAACACTAGGGCTTTTAGCCCTTTTTATTTTTTAAGGAGCAAAAACAAAAAATGAAAGAAATTACAATTTCAGGAAAAAATTACCCATTAAACTTTGGCTTTGACTTTATTCGAGAAATGGATAAGCGCTTTTTTGTTGATAACAATGGCTTTAAGTTTGGTACAGGAGTTCAAACTGCAGTTATGCAGCTAGCTGCAAAAAATCCGCTTATTTTAGAAGATATTATTTTATCAGCTACACACACAGAATACTCAATCCCTAAAAAAGAAGATATTGAAAAGTGGGCTATAGAACAAGCAGAAAATGGAAAACTGGGAGAAGTTTTAGATGATTTTTTAACGATCTTGAAGAAAGCACCTCTTTTGAAAACACAAGTAAGCCCAATCTTAAAAGCTTTAGAGGAGGGTTAAATCAAAAAGATATAACAAGTTCTTCTCTTGAAACCTACAACGAGATTATTAGCAACATTTTTGGGTTGTTGGATGTGAAAGACTTTAATGTTGCTCGTCGTATGACAGTAAAAGAATACAATTTAAGGATTAAAGGTTATCTTTTAAAACGTTTAGAATCTGAAAGAGATATTTACTTAAGTGCTTTTGTTAATCGCAACGTTAAAGCTGCCAATTCTAAAGGCGAATATGTTTACCGTGAATTTGAAGAGTTTTACGATTATGAGAAACGGAAAAAGCAAGTATTGTCAGCATCGGTTGATAATACCATAAATCCTAAAATCATTGACAGAGCTAATAGAGTTAAGGAATTAAGAGAGAGAGGAGGTTTAAATGTCTAGTAGAGCATACACAGTACAAGCGATTTTAAAAGCAACAGATACTAATTTTACAAGCACTATGAACAAAGTTCAATCTGCTGCACAAGCTACTATTGATAAAATAAAATCAATAAAAGATAGCAACATATCTACGCTTGGGAAAATCGGCGAATATACGACTATGGTAGGTCAAGGGATGCAAAGTGTTGGGCGTAGCCTTTCAAAATACGTCACACTTCCAATAGTTGGGTTAGGAGTCGCTGCTGCAAAAACATTTGGAGATTTTGAATCTCAAATGAACAGAGTAAAAGCAATCTCTGGAGCTACCGGGGCAGATTTTGAAAAGTTAAGAAAACAAGCTATTGATCTTGGGGCATCGTCTGTTTTTAGTGCTAAGGAAGTTGCACAAGGTCAAGAAATGATGGCATCAGCAGGATTTAACGCAAATCAAATCTTAGCAGCTTCACCCGGAGTAATGTCTTTGGCTGCAGCATCTGGTGGAGATCTAGCTCTTGCCTCAGAAGCGGCAGCGACTGCGGTAAATATGTTTAGCTTGAACGCAAGTGAAGCCACTCATGTAGCCGATGTGTTCGCAAAAGCTGCAGCAGATACAAACTCAGAGGTTGCAGACATGGCGGAAGCGTTAAAATACGCAGGACCAGTTGCAGGAGCTATGGGAATTTCTATGGAAGAAACCGCAGCAGCAATAGGTATTATGTCAAACGCTGGTATAAAAGGCTCTCAAGCTGGTACAACTCTTAGAACAGCTATCACCAGATTAGCAAAACCGACAGACCAAATGCAAGCTGTTATTGATGGTCTCGGATTGTCTTTTTTTGATACGAATGGGAAGATGCGGTCTTTGACAGAGATAACAGGACAACTAAGAGAGAAAATGTCTGGATTGACAGATCAACAAAAATCTGCAGCTTTATCAATTTTATTTGGTAAAGAGTCTCTGTCAGGGATGCTTGCTTTAATTAACGCTACTCCAGGCGAGTTGTCTAAATTAACCGAAGGGTTGAAAAATTCAAAAGGTGCTGCTGACAAAATGGCAAACACTATGAATAGCGGTCTTAAAGGAGCAATTGAACAGCTCAAAGGTTCTTTAGAAACAGCCGGCATTACAATCGGTGGTATATTAAATCCATTGTTGCAAGGAGTTATTGGTAAAATCCAAGCAGTCATAGATTGGTTCAATAAGTTATCTCCTGCTGGGCAAAAGCTGGCAGTTATTATTGGAGGTATTGGCGCAGCTCTTGGGCCTCTTTTGGTCATTTTTGGAACAGTAATTATTTTTATTGGTCAAGTAACTGCTTCTTTAGAAGGAGTTTCTACAGCGTTCACGGCAATAGCAGGAATCTTTTCAATAATTTCAGGACCTGTAATTTTAGTTGTTGCAGCAATCGGAGCATTTATAGCTGCACTTGTAGTCGCTTGGAATACATCTGAGACATTTAGAAATACAATTATTTCTGGTTGGAAATCAATGGTTGATGCAGTCACCCCGCTAATCGAAACGTTGAAACAACTAATATTATCAATTTTCACTTTCATACAGGCTAACAGCGCTACTTTTATTGGCGGTTTAAAGTTAGCTTGGAGTGCGCTTGTTGAAGCTCTAAGTGGTTTGTTTCTGGTTATAACAGGCGTGGTACAAGTTGGCATGTCTGTCATCAACACAACTATAAAAGTGATATTAGCAATTATAAATGGTGATTGGAATGCAGCGTGGACTGCTATCAAATCTGGAGTAGGAGCAATTTGGGAAGGTATAAAAAACATAATAATTGGGGGTCTGACGTTTTTAGCTAGTTTATTTGTAAGTATGCTGGGTGTTTTCGTATCAGTTTTTTCTGCTGGATGGAGTGCTATAAAAGGTATATTTTCTGTGACGCTAAAATTTTTGGTTAACGTAGTAGCTGCTGGAATGAGTGCTATTGGAAACGAGATATCATCTAAAATTAATACAGCAAAAAGTGTCGCTATACTAGCATTTAATGCGATGAAAAACGGTATTTCAACAGCTATTAATGCTGCGAAAGAAGTCGTTTCTAGTGTAGTTAACCGTATAAAAAACATTCTTAATTCCCTTGCTAATATTAACTTAGGAGCAGCTGGTAGAGCTATAATGGATGGATTTTTAAATGGATTGACCTCAGCTTTTGAAAAAGTCAAAAATTTTGTCGGTGGTATCGCTGGATGGATTCAAGAGCATAAAGGGCCAATAAGTTACGATAGAACATTACTTATTCCAGCGGGTAGAGCTATAATGGGAGGTTTTAATAAATCTCTTACAGATAGCTTTGAACCAGTCAAGAAAAATGTTTCTAGTATGGCTAGTCGTATTTCTGAGGAGTTTCAAAACGGATTGAATAAACTTAAAGATATCAACATATCGGAAATTACGGAAGGTTTACAAAGTAGTTTTGACGTGACTCATTATGCAAGTTTTGGCGGACTAAATGACTCAGCAAGAAAATTAGAAGATGATAGATTTGTCGCATTGAAAGATGCGGTTTTAGCTATTAGAGATTTTGCTAATAGAGACGTTGTAGTGACTGTGAATGGTAAAGAATTAGCTCGAACAGCTGGAGACAACTTCACAGAATACCAAAAACAAAAAGAAATAATGAATAATAGAATGAAAGGTTTGATATAATTGGCAAATTTTAGTTATAAAGGCGTTGATTTATCGCCTTTTTTGAATTGTTTAAACATAGTGAGGACTATAGGTAATAATAGGTCTATTGCTACCAGAAAAATAAATGAATTAGGAGAAGCCATTCAATCGGTTAGTTTTGGAGCTAAAACTATTTTTGTTACTGTTAGTTTTAAAACTAAAGAAATCGGAGCAAGTAAATTTGTAGACACGACAGAACCGTCGACTTATAGTTACGAAAATTTAAATAAATTAAGAGAAAAAATAGCTGGTATTTTGCACAGTAAGACGACCTTTAAACTTACATTACCAGATGAGCCTGACAGATATTATATGGCTGTTCCAAAAGGTGATATTGACTTAAAAGGAATATCTGATTGGTACGACGAAACGGTTATTGAGTTTTACATACCAGACGGCGTTGCACATTCGACTACTTACAAAAAGTTTTTAGATTACACGCGAGATGGAAATAAACTAACCTTTAAATTGCAAAACGAAGGTAACACAAATGCGTTGCCAATTATCAAAATAAAACACAACTCCGAAAACGGCTATATTGGTATTGCAAACGAAACAGGTGCTTTTGCGCTTGGATCATCAGAAGAAGAAGACGGGACTATCGTGCATCGTAACGAAGTCCTTTTTGATTACTCAAAAGCGATAGCGAAAGCTTTGGAGGGTGCGCCAAACGTCGCAAAACTTAATCACATGCCACCTTCTTTCGATACAGAACTTAAACGTATGCGTATTGATAACATCTTAGGTTCTGGCAAAGGCGGTGAATATGTTGTTATTGGAAATAGAGGTACTACTCCTGGCTACACAGAGCACGTTGGGACTCGAACGTTTATTATCAATCCTGATTCAAATGGGGAATATACTCTCAATGAACATTTGTGGTGGCAACAGATTTTTATTGCTACTGCGCAGGATCAAAAAGGTTTTTTAAAGCTTTGTGTAACAGGAATCGATGATGAAGGAAATGACGAGTTTCTGTATGGAATCGAAACTTACAAACGAAAAAATGGTTTTGAAGCAGAATACAATTTCTTTGCTCTGGATGATGACGGTGTTGGTTGGAGATTTTATAAGCAGTTTGAATTTCAGGCAGATAGAAATTATCACAATCCTTTTTCGATGGATAGAAGCAGAGCTGTTGAGATTTTCAGAGAAGAAGATAAGTTTCGTATTTACTTTAACGGTGCGCATCATCATGCAACTGTTCCATCTCTTAAAGGAAAAAAATCTCGCAAGATACATCTTGCAATGGGGACATGTAGTGATAGCTCTAAATATATCAACTACAACCTGTTTGAAAAAGTCAATTTTGAAAAAATGGGAGTGTCTCATTACAACAATATCGTCAATAAATATCAACCAGGTGACGAAGTTATTATTAATTTTGAAAATGATACAGTCAAAACTAAAGATATTGACTCCCTGCAGGATATGGTTTTAGGCTCTCAACCAATATCTATTCCACCGGGTGAGTCTGAACTCGTCATCAATGTGTCTAAATTTTCTTCAACAGACCCTGACATCGAACTATTGTTAGAAGAGAGGTGGTTGTAATAACTCTAGTAATACACGACGCAAAACTACATCCAGTTTTGCTTTTAGACAATGAGCGACAAGGAGCACTTAATTATTATGATGATTTGTGGACTAGACAGCTCACAACTGGTTCGTCAGCATTTGAGTTTTCTGTTTATAAAAAATCGCTGTTGGGTGATAATCCACTTAATCACAAATATCACGCACTAAACGATCAAGCATTTGTTTCTTTTGTACACAAAGATAAAGTACAATTGTTTAACATCATGCGAGTCGAGGAAACAGAGACAACAATACATTGCTATTGCGAAAATCTTAATTTAGAGTTACTAAACGAGTATTGCAACGCATATAAAGCAACTAAAGCAATGTCATTTGAAGAGTATCTTGTGCAGTTTGATATTTTAAATTGGGGTGCTTTGACAATTGGCACAAACGAAGTTAAGGACAAAAAACTGACATTGGAATGGACTGGTCAAGACACTAAGTTAGCTCGTATTTTGTCAATTGCTAATAATTTTGATGCAGAAATCGAATTTGAAACTCAATTACACAACAATCACACGTTTAAAGCGTTTATTGTAAATGTGTACAAGGAATACGAAGAGGGCGTGTCCTATGGCGTAGGTCGTGACCGCAGCGACATAGTGTTGAGATATCAAAAAAATGTAACTGGTATCACTAAAAAATTAGACAAGCGCCAGATTTACAACGCCATACGCCCGTATGGCAAAAAGACAGTCAAAGGCGAGCGCGTTATTTCTAATCCTGTAACTCGCAAAGTCACTAAAACAGTTGGGTCAAATCGTACATATTTAGGCGGAGACCTCAAATATTATGGTCATACAATCAAAAAAGCTAACGTACAATCTATTATTAACTACGCGGTGCAGTATAATATTTTGCCGAGTGGAATCATATGTCAACTGTACTTAGAAAGTCTTTGGGGTGATTCAGCAGTTGGTAAACGTGACAATAACTGGGCAGGTATAAGCGGCGGAGCACAGACACGCCCTAGTGGAGTAAAAGTCACTACTGGAATGGCTCGTCCTCCCAGCGAGGGCGGAACGTACATGCACTATGCTAGTGTAGACGACTTTTTAAAAGACTACACTTATCTTTTAGCAAAACAAGGGATTTATAATGTCGTCGGCAAAAAGAATATAGCAGACTATACAAAAGGGCTTTTTAGAGCTGGTGGAGCTAAATATGACTATGCAGCAGCAGGATATCAAAGCTACACAAATTTGATGACTAATATCCGAAATGGTATCAATAAAGTAACTGGAAATATCCTCAATACGATTGATAAGCTGTGGCAAACACCAGTACAGCCTATAACAGCCGTAAACGTAGCTAGAAGAGCTACTAAGACAATGCAAGCACTAAATGAAGCTACTAGACTTAAAGGTCGCAGAATCGGCTCAGGACAGTGTTATGCTTTGTCTGGTTGGTACGCTAAGAAGTTAGACGGCGCTTGGATTGACAGCTCGGTTGGTGGTATTAGAGGTCGTATCGGAGGCGGTATGGCTGCTGCCTTAATCGGCACTGATTATAACTGGGGTGCTTATGGTTGGAAGCTAGACAGGTCGCCTAATGCTGGCAACTTGCAAGCTGGCGGTATCTATAATGTTAAAGCAAATTTTGGTGCTCCATTTTATACAACACAATGGGGGCACACAGGGATTATCAAGAGTGTGTCTAAAACAAGAGTCACTGTCTTAGAGCAGAATTACGCTGGACGCATGTATGTCATGGAAAACTCGTATGAGATTAACGCTTTTGCTAGAGGATTGCAGACAGTATGTTATCCACGTGAAATAGCGCAAGGAATGGCTGTTAACGGTGCAACAACACAGCAAGTAAGCGGTGGAACACAAATATCATACGAGGAAGTCGTGCAAGAAGCACAGACAGAATCATACGAAGAAGAACAAATCATCTACATTGACAACTCAATCTACAAAGAGTGGAAAGACGAAAACGGTAAAGTAGAGTACTATCTCAAAAATGGATTTTTGTACGCACCTTTATCAAGAGACCGTTATCCATCTGTTTTAACAGGTAACGAGACACGAGATAACTGGATACGAAAAGACATGGAAGTTGAGACTGATAGTCAGGATGTCTTGATATCAACTGCTTTAAAAGATTTAAAAGCACACGCTTATCCAGCTGTCACTTATGAAGTCGATGGATATGTTGATTTAGAACTTGGTGATGTTGTGCGAATACAGGACGACGGATACGAGCCACCGCTAATTCTCACAGCGAGGGTTATTGAGCAAGAAATATCAATAACAAATCCCAGCTCTAACAAAACTAAATTCAGCAATTTTGTCGAAAAAGAAAGTCAGTTAGCTTCCGACTTAATTAGTGATATGTTGCGTCTATACGATGAGTCAATTCCATACGATATACAACTAGCGACTTCAAACGGAGTTGCTTTTAAAAATGGGGTTGGTGAGTCTGTATTAACGCCTAACCTGCAAAAAAATGGGAAAGATTACGATGCTATTTATTTTTATAAAAATGGCGACTCACTGATTGAGATAGGTCCTTCGCTAACAGTTAAAGCAAGTGACTTTAACCATGTTTTAAACATAACAGTCGAAGCTTATGTTAACGAGGAACTTGTAGCAAGTACGCAAATATCCTTTACAGATACTGAGGATGGAGAAAAAGGCGATGATGGTGCTACATCATGGACAGCGTGGGCCAATTCGAAAGATGGAAAAGTTGACTTTAGTATTACTGAAGCTAAAAATAGAAGATTTATCGGTACTTATACTGGATTAACGCAATCAACAAATTATCTTGACTACAAGTGGATTGATATGTCTGCTAATGTTGTCATTGGTACTCAAAATTTACTTGATGGTACAAAATCATTTTCTGGAAGTTGGTTTACCGAAGGTACAATATTTGAGACTACAAAAATCAGCGAATATCCATTTGAATTTAAGAAATGGAAGTCTGGAAATAAGGTTAGTCACACTATCGAGTTTGATGTTAAAGCTGGTGTAACATACACTTTTACAGCTGCTATAGCAAGAGAAAATGCTGGAAGATTGTACTTCTATTTGTATGACTTGTTTGCAAACCATATCACAAGTAACACACCTCGTGAGACGATAATTGAAAATGTCACTACAGATATCCAGATGTTTAAAGTTACATTTGTACCGCTCAGAGACGGTAAAATAAAACCACGCTTTGCCATGCTTGCCAGTGATGCAGGTTGGTTTATGACTGGTGGATATATGCTTGTCAAAGGTAATAAATCTGGAGATTGGCAAGAGTCAGAAGCTGATAAAGCAAGTAATCTTGATTCAAAAGCTGATCAAGAATTAACCCGAGCACAAATTCTAGCTCTTGAAGAAAGAACTGCTATAGCAAGAGAAAATGCAATTGCTGAGGCTATGCAGCATACACTCAGCGAAGTTGAAACTAAGTGGAAGCTTTGGTATGACTTAAATACGATAGACGAAAAGCAAAAAGTTGCAAACGACATTGCTCAATTGTTTGATCGTACAACTGAGTTTAAACAACTTTTAGGTGAGGCAAGTGCAAAATTTAGCTTTATCAACAACGAGACATTGATTGGTGAAGAGGGGATTGCCATTGGTGACAAAGATGGCAAAGCTAAGTTATTCCTATCAAATGACAGCATCTCCTTTGTTACTAATGGTGTTGCTCAAATGACACTAACAGGTGATACCTTAACGATAAAGAATGGTCTGTTTACAGAGCGTATACAGATTGGAAATTTTGTTGAAGAAGTCTATGACAGAAATCCATTATTTAATGTAATCAGAGCGATTAGGAATAGTTAGGAGGTGAGAAATGGGAACATCAACATTTAGTGGAACTTGGGGTAACAATCTAACATTAGATGTACGAACAAGCTATACACAAAATTTAGTTGGTAATTACAGTACGGTCACAGTTAAAGTCTACGAAAAAATTAGCTCCTATGGTTATATTGACTACCCTGGCGAACGTACAATGACAATAGTTGTTGATGGCAAATCTTATAATGAGAGTGTCAACGTAGACATTAATTATGGTCAGACAAAAGAATTAGGTACATATAGCTACCGTATAAATCATAACTCTTATGGATCAAAACCAAAATTTAATGTTACGGTAACGCTGCCTATCAATTTTAGCAACTATGGGTCGGCATCAGTAACAAATTCAGTTAGCTTACCAACAATAAAGCGTGCTAGTACAGCGACAATAGCAAGCGGAAATATTGGTAGTGCAGTTGCTATTACTATCAAAAGACAATCAGATACTTTTAGACACACATTGAAATTTGATTTTAAAGGTCTAACAGGCACGATTGCATCTTTAGTTGACACATCTTACTCATGGACGTTGCCTGCATCACTGTCTGTCTTGATACCAAATGACCGAAGTGGTACAGGAACTTTGATTGTAGAAACATTTACAAGTGATAGTCAAAAAATCGGTGAGAACAAGTATACCTTTACTGCAACAGTGCCAGACATTGCTGCATATAAGCCAATATTGGCAAGTATTAGTTTATCTGATGCTAACACTCTGACAGGTAGTTTGATAACTGGCAATAACTATGTCAGGAACATGAGTAAATTAAAGGTGTCTTTTGGTAACTCGGCAGGTGCTAATGGTTCAACTATTAGCTCATATAATGCTGAAATTGTTGAAAAAGGCAAAGCTATTTTTGGAAATGGTAGTGTTTTTGATATGTTGGATTTTGTTGGAACAGCAACAATCAGAGCTACGGTAACTGATAGCAGAGGTCTAACATCAGAACCAGTTGACACAAAAATTAATGTTATTGATTATTTTTTACCAATTGTTACAAGTGCAAAAGTAGTCAGGTCTCAGCAAAATCCTGATATTTTACAAGTCTTGCCATTTGTTAAGATTGCACCAATTATAGTTGGTGGAATACAAAAAAACCAACTCAAAATGTCGGTATCTGTTGCACCATACAATACTGGTATCTATGCAGTTGATAGTGGCGCAGCTACAAATACCTGGTCAACAATTTCCCAAATGTCAGGTGCCCCTTTAAATCTTGGCGGCACTTATGACAAGTCAAAATCATGGCTTGTTAAGATTTCGGTGAGTGATAACCTAATGTCAGCAACACCAATAATCCAACCAGTTGCAAGTGAGTTTGTACTTGTAACTAAAGCACCTTCTGGTGTTGCATTTGGGAAAATTTGGGAACATGGTATTATTGATGCCAAAGGCGATGTTTATGTTGATGGTAATATTTATTGTGGCGATAAGCCAATCCAACAAAAACAACTCGCTCTTAACAACGGCGGTTCTTTTAGACATGACGACACTGACCTAAATAGCTTGCAAGACACAGGTTTTTATTGTGTATTTAGAGGTGCTAATAGACCGACCGGAGCAGGCCCTGGCTATGTAACTGTTGTAAGACACGAGACATCAAACTATGCTTATCAACAATTTTACGACCGTACAAATAAAACTATATTTACCAGAGTATTGGAAAATGGGGTTTGGAGCGGTTGGAGTGAGTATGTTAAAAAAGATAGTTTGCCTACAACGATAGACACAGGTTGGCAGTCGATTGGAAATGGTTTTAGTTATAGGCAGACAGGCAGTACAGTCACCGTTAAGTACAACTTTGCGACGAATGGCATAGATAAGTTGACGGTTGGCTCTATGCCTACGAATTTGATAACTAGCGACATGATGTTTGCAGTAACGGCTTGGACTATACAACTCAATGTTTTAAATGTTCAAGTGAGCGCAGACGGTCGTATTCTGTGGTTTAATCCGTCAAAATGGACTGTTAACGTAAAAGGTCAAATTCAGTGGACGATTTAAAGGAGGAAAACTATTGGAAATTTTAAACAAATATCCTGTAATGCTAGAAGATAAAAGCATTGCAAAAGTTAATGCAATTGTGGCAGTTGATTTACCTCACGTAAGAGGTAACTTAACTTTTGACTTACCAGTTGACTTTGATAATAAATCTTTTGCAGAAACGCTTGAAAAGTGTGAGCAGATATTTTACGACGAAAAGTATAAAGATAAAGCTCAGTCTGAAAAAATGACTGAACTAAGTACATCAACATCAACAGGCACACAAACACTTATCAATCTGATAAGTACGCTTTACGCAAAAGAGGTTTTAAAAGATGAAGATCTTATTGCTATTGGTTAGAATTTTTTTACAGGAAGAAGGGATAGATATGATGATTAAATTATTTGCGATTGACTTATATTATGGACGTATGGCTTGGTCAAGTTTTGTTAAAAAGGGATTTTCAGAGTTTATTAATAACAAAACAAAAGAGCAACTTGCAATTATGTGCGATGAAGAATTACTTGCTGAAATTTTAGCAAGTTAGTGAGGTAGTCGGATGACAGTAGAACAAGCAGAAAGAATCGCTCAATCACAATTTGTGTGGGCTATTCTCTTTATCTTGCTTTTTATGATTGTGGTTGGTTATCTGGTGCGAACGTCTGATAAGCGTGAGAAAAAGCTAATGGATTTCCATGACCAATCAAAATCAGAATCTAACAAACGTGAAGAGTGGCTCAAAGGTCACTTAGATAAAAATACAGAACAGTTACAGGACATTTCTCAGACCATTGGTGTTGTCCAAAAGGAGATGTCTTATATGAGTGACCGCATTGGTCGTCTAGAAAAAGAGGAGAAATAAGATGAACGAATTTACAACACAAATCATTACAGCATCAGTACCAATTTTTGGTATCATCGCAGGTATTTTAACGCATGAAGTTAAAAAACTACTTATCAAAAAAGGAGGCGAAAAGGCTGTTAAAATCGCAGAAATTGTCGCTCGTAATGCTGTTGAGGCAGTTGAACAAATATCTGTGGAAGTTGGTATTAAGGGACAAGATAAGCTAACAGAAGCTAAAACCGCTGTTATTGATGGTTTATCGCAATATAATATTAATCTTACACAGACACAACTTGAAACTTTTATCGAAGCTGCGGTTAAACGCATGAATGATGAGTGGAAGAAAGGTCAATAATATGGTAATTAATATTGAGCAAGCTATCGCATGGATGGCATCTAGAAAAGGTAAAGTTACTTACTCGATGGACTATCGAAATGGTCCTTCATCTTACGATTGCTCTAGCTCTGTCTATTTTGCTCTACGCTCAGCAGGCGCATCAGATAATGGCTGGGCAGTAAATACAGAATATGAGCACGATTGGTTGATAAAAAACGGTTATGTTCTTATTGCAGAAAATACTAATTGGAATGCGCAAAGAGGTGATATTTTTATTTGGGGTAAACGTGGGGCTTCGGCTGGAGCTTTTGGACATACTGGTATGTTTGTTGATCCAGACAATATTATTCACTGTAATTATGGTTATAACTCAATTACAGTGAATAACCATGATGAAATCTGGGGATATAATGGTCAACCGTATGTTTACGCTTATCGTTACTCTGGGAAACAGTCAAATGCTAAGGTTGATAATAAATCAGTTGTATCTAAATTTGAAAAAGAGTTAGACGTTAACACACCGCTAAGTAATTCAAATATGCCATATTACGAAGCAACAATTTCAGAAGATTATTACGTTGAGTCCAAGCCTGACGTCAATAGCACTGATAAGGAGTTGCTTGTTGCTGGTACTAGAGTTCGAGTTTACGAAAAAGTAAAAGGCTGGGCAAGGATAGGCGCTCCACAGTCTAATCAGTGGGTAGAAGATGCTTACTTAATTGATGCAACAGATATGTAAACCAACAGAGCGATATAAATGTCGGTCTGTTAATGGTGTAAGTTACACCGCAACTAAAAAAACAATTTAGGAGGTAAAATTCCTTTAGATAAGACAAATGCCCTCGCTTTTGCGGGGGCTATTTTTATTGAAATATTGAAATCTCTTTATAAAAATAGTAAAATAGTTTCGCTATTATAAAGAAAGTTGTTATCAATGAATAATCTAGTTCTTCCTCAGAATTTAAACAAATATAACATTACGAAAATCGTTACCAATTTCAATAGATTACTTGCTTTAAGTGATAACAGGACACTTACAGTAGATATGAGAAACATTGAGTTTGCGGAACCTAGTGGAGTAATTTCGTTATATAATATGTTAACTTTTGCTACAAAAAGAAAAGATGCAAACATCAAGTGGTTAATATGCGAAGAAAGCTCTTTAAATAAACGTCAAAGGCAAGCTATGTTGTATCTAGTAGATTGTGGCTTTTTTAAAGTGTTTGATAAATTGGTTTATAAAGAGCCGGAACTGCGCCCGACTACTTTTGAAATTAAATTTATTAACACTGAACAAATAGCTCAATGGAAGGTAACAGACTTTAAGAATTGGTTACAAAAGCAAACTGGCAGAACAAATGAGTTTAGTTCTATTTGTGTAGCGGTTGACGAAATTTTTAATAATATTGCAGATCATTCTAAGGAATCTAAGGGATGTATTTTTGGGCAATACTATCCCAAGAACAAGGAGATTGTAATAGCAGTATCTGATTTCGGAATAGGAATCCCTCAGTCTATAAAGCGAAAATTTAAAAAGGATGAGCCTGACAACAAGTTAATAGAATTCGCTCTTCAAGAGGGTGTTTCTGCAGAAACTATACCTCAAAATAGAGGGGCAGGGCTTTCTAATATTGTAAATACTTTAACTACTAACAAAGTCGGGAACTTTACAATTATATCTAATTGTGGTATAGTCTCGGTATCAGATAATAAAATTACTCAAAGTTATTCGTCTGAGGAATCATATCCTGGTACTTTTTTTGAAATTCGAATAGATGTATCGAATGACAATTTATATGATTTAGAAGAGGAGGAAGAATTCGAATGGTAACGTTAACTGTCAAAGAACTAGCAAAGAATTTTTCTAACGATAATAAGGCGGGAGAGATTTTATTTGAACAATTGAAATCTTATTTTTATACAGATACAGTCGTGACTGTTTCGTTCGCAGGAATTAGCGAAGTAAGTTCGTCCTTTGTAAACTCTGCTTTTATCAATTTATTGTCTTACTATGATTTTAATCATATTAAAAGTCAACTAAAAATTGTAAATTCAACAAAACAAATAAATGATTTAATAAAACAACGATTTAGTTTTGAAATAAGTAGGCAGATTACAGTATAGGTGCATATTATTTAGCAAGAATCGCCTGACACTAGCGGTTCTTGCTTTTTTATTTGCCTAGAAATAATCAAAATGTTACCATAGAATAAAAATAATAAGGAGGCACATTATGTCACAAGAAAAACTAAAATCAAAATTAGATCAAGCAAAAGGTGGTGCTAAAGAAGGCTTTGGCAAAATAACCGGTGATAAAGAGTTAGAAGCAAAAGGATTTGTTGAAAAAACAATTGCTAAAGGCAAAGAACTAGCAGATGATGCTAAAGATGCTGTTGAAGAGGCAGTAGATGCTGTCAAAGAAAAACTGAAATAAATATTAACCGCTCTCTATTGAGGGCGGTTTTTTTGTGTGTCTAGAGTTTGCTTTCAATTAATTGTTTTAATTCTAATAAGTCTTCTTTTGTAGCATTTTTGTTAATAAAACTACGAGCAGTAGATCGTTTTGATAGATAGGTTCTATGTTCTCTATTGTTTTCTGCCCACTTTTTATTTGCTTTTTCTTGAGGTGTTAATTCTTTATCCATTTCAATCATCCTTGTTAATAAAGTAAAATACAACTAAACAAATTGCGAAAATAATCAAATATTTCATATTTGTCTTAGATATGATATACTATCAGTAGTGGCAAGGGGCTTGAGCCCCAAACTACTACTAGAACCTTATTTGAATCTCCGTGGCCGGTTTTTCTTTTTAGGTTCTTTTTTTATTGCTGTGATTATGCTTGCTATACCAACCAACAGAGTTCCGATTGAAGTAAGCAAATCAGCAATTTCTGATATTCTCATATCTTCCTCCTTTCTATATATAATTATAGTACATGTACTATATAAAGTCAATACTTTTTTTTAAAATATTTATCTTTTTGTCTATCAGAACAGAAAAATTTAAAATTGTCTATTTTTAGGATTTTTTATCGAATAGATAGATAGGAGGATAAAATATGTTATATATAGATGAGTTTAAAGAAGCGATTGATAAAGGCTATATTTCAGGGAACACAGTAGCGATAGTGCGTAAAAACGGAAAGATATTTGATTATGTGTTGCCGCACGAGGAAGTGAGAGATGATGAAGTTGTGACAGTTGAGAGTGTAGAAGAGGTGTTGAGGGAATTGAAGTGAAAGGGTGCAAAAAAGGGGCAAAATAGATTAAAAATGAAACTACATTGAACTTTTTACTATTATAAACAACCATTAAATCAACGCTTGGACTATTATGAACTATTGTGTACAATAGTAGTAGATTCCGGCAGGGGACATATTCATTGCATGTAAATAGCGGTTTAGAGCTATTTTGCCCCAAATTTCTCTGATTAAGTTTATCGTTCCTATCTTTTTGTTCTTGTAATTGATGTGCGTAAACTTCTAAAGTGATATTTAAATTCTCGTGATCTAAAACTTGAGAGATGGAAATTAGATAGCTTGCAAATGTATGCCTGAGAGAGTGCACTCGTACCTCGCGACCAGTTATTTTTCGGATAGTTTTATTGACTGCATTATTTGAAAGTTTGTCGAATAATCTGTCGTTTTTATTTTTTGTAAATTCATGCAAAAAAAATAATGTATCATTGTCAATTGGTATATTTCTGATACTACTTTTGTTTTTTGTTGGCAGGTATCTTTGGTTGAAATGATAATCCCAAGTTTTATTAATTGATAAATATTTGTTAGTGTAATCAATATCATTAACTGTTAAACCTAAACATTCAGCGAAGCGCATGCCAGTTTTAGCGATGAGGTATAACGCTGCATACGATTGATGTTGTGATTTTTCTTTACAAATTTTTATCAAGCGTAAGTATTCATTGGTTTCAAGAAATTTTATCTCTATTTACGCCCCTTATTTTTTGCTTTAACCTTAGTGAATAAACAAAAATTTTTTTCTATATATCCCTCGTGAACAGCCATGGATACGCAGGCTTTTACATGTATGTTAAAACGCTTTACTGTATCTTGCACATGCGTTTGACTATAATGATTTATGACTTGTTGATATTTAGTGGAAGTAATATTGCAAAGTAATATATTTCCTATTATATGTTTATACGATATTCGATATTCCCACCCGTTGTCGCGTTTACGGAAATACGCCATTGATATACTCCACATTAGCTAAAGAACAGGGTGTTCAAGGCTACCTTGATGGAAAAGGCTCTCTTAGAGATATTTGTAAATGGTATGATATCTCAAGTCGCTCTGTTCTCCAAAAGTGGATAAAACGGTATACTAGTGGTGAAGACTTGAAAGCCACTAGTAGAGGATATAGCCGTATGAAACAAGGAAGGCAAGCCACATTTGAAGAACGTGTAGAGATTGTTAACTACACCATTGCCCATGGGAAAGACTATCAAGCAGCTATTGAGAAGTTTGGTGTTTCCTACCAACAAATTTATTCTTGGGTGCGTAAGCTTGAGAAGAATGGCTCACAAGGTTTGGTTGATAGACGTGTGAAAGGGTTGGAGAGTAGGCCTGATTTAACCGAGATTGAGCAACTTTAACTCAAGATTAAACAATTGGAGGAACGTAATCGTCTCTTAGAAATCGAGGTTAGTTTACTAAAAAAGTTAGAAGACATCAAACGAGGAAACAGACGGTAAGACTAGGTAAGCATTTAGCGGAGTTCCAAGTAATCAAGAATTATTACGATGAGGAATCTAATGTGCCTATTCAGGCCTTATGCCAACTCTTGAAGGGGTCTCGTTCAGGCTATTACAAGTGGCTCAATCGTCAAAAAACAGATTTTGAGACAAAAAATACAAAGCTAATGGCTAAAATCAAGGAACTTCGTAGACTCTACAATGGTATCTTAGGTTATCGCCGTATGACAACATTTATTAATCGTCAACTTGGGACAACTTAAAACAAGAAACGGATTCGTTGATTGATGAACATTCTGGGGATTAGTTCAGTCATTCGTCGTGTTAGCCATGCTTGTACAAAAGCTGGTGACAGATTTTACGAAGAAAATATTCTTAATCGTGAATTTACAGCCACAGCTCATAACCAGAAATGGTGCACAGATGTCACCTATCTTCAATACGGTCTGGGAGCTAAAGCTTATCTCAGTGCGATTAAAGACCTGTATAACGGTTCTATTATCGCTTATGAGATTAGTCACAACAATGAAATCCACTTGTTATGAAGACCATTAAAAAGGGGCTAGAGCTCAATCCAGGAGCCACACCTATCATCCATAGCGATTGAGGTAGTCAATATACTTCCAAAGAATACCGTTATATCATACAACAAGCTGGTCTGACCTTATCCATGTCCCGGATTGGCAAATGTATTGATAATGCACCAACTGAAAGTTTCTTTGGGTTTTTCAAGACTGAGTCTTACCACCTTAAGAAATACAACTCTTATGATGAGTTGGTCAATGATGTGGCACGTTATATCGAATTCTACAACACACAACGTTATCAATCAAAATTAAACAACCTGACTCCTCTAGAATTCAGGAATCAGGTTGCATAACTTATCTTTTATTATTTGACTGTCTACTTGACAGGGAGCCGTTCAGATTGCTTAACCTTTCTAAATTTGCTAAAATAGCTACAAGAAAACGAGCCATTTAATGCTTATTTCTTATACTGTCTTGCCTCACGCTCTCCTCGACCAAAAATTGAGCGTGAGGCTTTTTGTTTCATTAAACGATGATATTTCCATATTCATCAGTTTGTTTTCCGAGAGCCATCAAAGCTTCGATAAGGTCGATAATTCCAGGAATAAAGGTAATACTAAAAATAATATATAAAAAAACCTGGCCTATTTTTCCTGCGTAAAATTTATGCGCTCCAATGCCGCCCAAAAGAACGTTAATAAAACATAAACTACTATGTTAGCATAAGACTTTATTTTTACAACTGAATTTCATATAAATGGATTAGAGTAAGGGATAAAAGAAATTAGCATAGCTCTTTTGAAAATAAAAAAATTAATATAATATGGAAAAAATTTTATTTCATAAACGTTTCATAAAAGGTATGTAATCTAGTATTTAGGCAACACTATTTTGTCACTGGTGTCTAGTAACTTATAGATTGATAATTTTACTAGTAAACGTAATTCTTCGCTTTAAGAGTTAAATGTCTATTTATTGTAAGCTAAATTGGGAGGTGAACTTATGTAAAATTAGATAGGTACTGTCAAGTACGGGATGATTATTGAAACAGCCAGTATGCATCATAAACTCTGTATTGCTTAATATCTATTTCCTTAACCAGACATCAGTTCATTATTTATCATCGCTACCCTAAGTCTAGTTTTTTCAATAGAGCATTAGGTAGTTTTTGATAATAAAACTATATAAACATGAGAATTAG
>OKGA01000077.1_pt1 | contig 51127 bp, 65 predicted proteins | sample 1611451 | NCBI WGS metagenome assembly OKGA01 (sample SAMN04436745, study PRJEB24849) | human gut metagenome | biome: human gut; feature: NICU; material: stool | host: Homo sapiens | place: USA: Saint Louis, MO | collected 2010-12-22
GCTATGCACTCCTCATCATCTCCACGGTAAAGGTTAATCGTTGTTTTATCCATTTATCTGCACCATTGCTGCAAGTTGGTTTGGGCTAAATCGCCAGCCTTCTTCGCTATCATAGATTGTGTTAAAGCACCATTCCGAACAAAAATATTTGCTTCGTTTTTGCTTAATCCTCAATACAACGCCTAACGCGCCCCACCAGTCGTATTTACAACCTAAAGTGCGGTTAAAATAGGATTTGATTTGCTCCTCGGTAACATTAAGAGGGATTAAATCCCATTTAGCGTTATCGGATACATCAATTTGTTTGCAACGTACGCCGCCATCTTGTACTGATGAGGAGTAGCAGTCATATACTGTCGCATGCTCATAATGATGCCCATGACCAAACTCAATGCGCTCAATGGCAATCTCGCAATGCGAGTATTTGCCCTTAGTGAAAAATCGAGTAATGCAGTCGGCTATCACTTTGATTGGCTCTTTGCGCCAGTCACGTTTGTGTTTGTATAACGCCAAATAAACCTTAGCCATTTTGATAAGCCTCCATTAATTCATCCATTTGTTTAATGATGTCATCGTGAATGGACTGCATTTTTTCGATTGTCAATCCAGGCACTTTAAGCTCATATTTGCGCATGCGTTGGTTAGCAAGCTCAACCAGTAGTTTTTCGAGCCCTGCAGCTTGTAATAAAATTAAATCTGTTGCCGCTTTTTTGTTTAAACCTGCACGTTGAGAAAAATCGGTGATATAACGGCTACATTCGCCTTGATAGTTTGCGGACTTATACGCTTCTGCTGCCGCTTGACGCTCACGATATTCGCTTTCAAATCGAGTCCATTGGGTATAGATTGTCGCGGCGTGGCTGTCGATTTTCTCAATCAGAGCGTTACGTTTTTCGGCTAACAGTGCGGTCATTTTCTCAGATGAAATTTCGAACTGCCTTGTTTGAATATTAAAAATGTGAAACTGGCTAGGCGCTTTGCCGGAATATTGCACTTTCCCATTTTCAGACCACACTTCTCCTCCTCCAGTGATACTTGCGGAAATGCCGTCAATATCTGTTTGATTGTCAACTAAATAAAATCCTTCTGGGATCTCATTTTCTTTTTGTTGTTCAAAATATCTGTGTGCTAAATTAAATAACATAAGGTGTCCTATTTAATAGCTATACCAACCGATCGCCAATATATGAGCCAACGTTCGATGATCTGTGTGAATTTGCATCATATTTCTGTCTTTGAGTGTAAATCCTATACTATCTCTACCGCCGCCAATATCTACGCCTAACGCAAACCAGTACCCATCAAAACTTTCCGGTGTTGTAATCCAATTACCATCCCACCAATCTCCTTTCATTAGCTGGATTTTCAGACCTGCGCTATCGCTAAATGGGATGCGATATACATCACAGCCGAGATAGTGCTGACCATACCAAGCATGACCTGCGCCGTTGTAGCGTTTTATCAGTCCAGCTATCACAGCATTAACCCAGTCTTGATAAGCCACAACTTGATTGATGCCCGATTTAGGGAAAAGAATTGAATTAAGTGAATCACTCCCTAAGATATAACTAAGTTTTGAAAAAAAAGCTGAATTTTCATGTTCTAGTGATTCGAGTCGAACTCGCGCATCTGCTAGATTAAAAAGATTAACCCCCGAATAATTTCCTGACTTAATACCAAAATCTCCGCTCATAACATCACCGCCTTTAGAAACACGCCCATTAGCGTTATCGTTAGCCTCTTTAACCGCGGCAGAAGTGGCCACGGTGTCTGACGATGAACTATCTACAGCATCGGATTTTTTGGCGTTGGGGATATAATCACTTAGTGCCAATTGCACCTTGGCAAGCCATTGTGCCAACTTTTTCCCGGCGCGAGCTGACAAGCCAAGCCTATCGCTATCCAACCCTGTATCATCGGTGAGCATCACCTCGCCTTTAGTGGTGGTAGTCGCTTGTCGACGACTATCCTCAATCAATTTTAAAATAGCCTGATAAAGCTGATTTTGTACTTCGGGTGTTGGTGTCATCCCAGCCGCCGATAAAACATTAATCACCTCGTTTTGAGTATCGCGCACCCGGTCTTGGACGTCATTCAGCCACGTATCTGTCACGCGAGTGCCTTGTTCCCCCGTTGATGGATTACCGGCGTGGAACCGCTTGTCAGCGGAGTTAATTTCGGGTAATAAAGTCTTCATATTTAATCTCTATTGATAGGCGAAATAGCAGTAAGTATGTGCAGGTTTTAAGTCCTTAAAGAATTCTTCGATAATGGGGTCACCGAACTCGACCAAATGTTCTCCTGCAAAAGATTCCCCTGCGCGGAAATACACAATATTGTCGTCACCGTTTAACACAGTCACCCGCCACATAAAAATCAAGCTCTCACGTGGGGCATTGCGAAATTGAGCAATATCACCGGGATTAGGCAAATCATTCTGCAACGGTGAAAATTCCTTGATTTGAATTTGATAGCCTATACTCTCCGCAATACGCATAAAATAAGGAATAGACAGCCCGCCGACGGCATTAAGCTGGGCAATAACCCGTTTAACCCGCTCTTGATAAGGTCTACTTAAATCGGTTTTAATCCCACAAATTCGTTCCCAGTCAGCCAACATCGCATCTGATGTAACTGGCTCAATAACCGCCAATACATGTTCTGCACGTTGTTGTAAGCGGTCATAGGCAGCACCATCTACTTCGCATTGAGCAATAAACTGCTCACCATTAATGTTGTAGCTCACTGGAGGATAAAGCTGTTTTAATACATTAGCGTGCTGCATTAACCCATCTCCGTCACAGTAATATTGCCAAGGCGGAACCATTCGATTTTATTGACAATATCTGCTTTGAGGTTGGCTGTTGGTGCTGTAAAACGACGGTCAACCACACCGATTAAATTATTAACAACCGCCTCGCATTGCGACACAATCAAATCATCCCCAGGTATAAGGCCATTGAAATAATCCCCAAGCGCATTCGTGATAGCAGCTTTAATATCGCTTAAAGTAACCCCGCTACTAATGCGCACCTGAATGGTAAAATCAACTTTAGTTACATCCGGCTTAACCACTTTGCTTTCTTTGGCCGTCACCGGGCGCTCTTGGTCGATATAAGCCTGAACCCGTTGCACCGTGTCATCGTTTGGCACACCGTTATCCGCAGTAATAACGATATCAACGGTACCAAGACCACGGCGTAATGGGTACACATAAGCGTGGTCAACGCCATCAACTGAAAGCGCCCAGTCTCTATAATCGTATTTATTGCCCCCGGCTGCTGGTCGGCGGATTTTATTGAGTAGACGGTCTAGTAGCGAGCTATCACTCTCCGCATCGGTTGCCCCCACCACCTCATTGAGTACAATGTCTGAACTCACGCCAACAGGGGCAGCCATAAAGGAGCCTTTAGTAGCAGTTTTAATGTTTTGAGCCGCTCCAGTGGCAAGGGAGCGCACCGCAACAACCGCAGAACCACTGGCGGAAATGACCGCACTTTCGGTCGTCTCATAAAAACGCCCATCTTCGGTTTTGATTTGTAGCCCTACGGCAATTACAGCATCAGGATTGCCGCTAATAGTGGCACCTTTACCTGCCGCATAAGTGGCGTTACGACGACGTAAACCACGTAATCCTGCGTGTTTTTCCAAAAATGCAGTGTCGGCGGTATCCGGAAAAAACTGTTTAATTAGCCATTTTTGGTGTGCATAAATCCCTTCCGCGCACGCCGCTAAACTACTGGCACGGGCGTAAGCGTCACTGTCTTCGGATATGTCGGCGTTTGGGTAATACGTTTGATAATCGCGCAAGATACTGGCGCGGATTTCTTCAAGGGTTGGCACAATAAACACGATTTAAACACCTTTTAAATGACGTTTACGGGGTGTTTAAACGTGTATTGTTCGCCCCGGCTGTCGGTTACGGAAATGGAAAGAATCACTCTGCCGTTATGTGGCTGTTCATGCGTAACAACAATTTCGCTTGCACGTCCGTCATCCAGTAACGGCTGCAACGCCTCTTCGGCGTATTGTTGAGCCAACATACCGACACGGCTCAAATCTTTCTCACGTTGAATAGTATGGAGCAGAGAACCTACACGCCCATTTGCCCACCAAGAGCCTAAAGGTGTGGTCAGTCTGATATACACGGCATTTTGCAGTGTACTGATACTTGCATTTGTGTAGTCCCCGGTAAGCGGGCTGATTTCTCTGTCCATATTGACAGGATAGGGGATAGGGATAAGAAAAAGGCGATGAGGAATTTCCACACCGCCCTTGATTTATAAAGGTTCGCCGGTTGTCCCCCCGCTATCACCTTTATGTTTATGACCAACAAGAGATTTACCATTGGCTCTAACATCGCCATCGGTGGTAATGCTGCCATTTTTTTGCTGTACATTGCCAGTAAATGACGCACCTGAGCCGCCCTGAATAGCCATACCACCGTTACCGTTGATTTGTCCTTGCGCGGTAAAGACCTGATCTGTTTCAACCAGTGGGCTTGATATGTCCACTTTTGTTGCCGCTGTAATCTTTAACACATCACAATCAATCTCAATTAACTTCCCCTTTCTTAAAACGATACTGGAGCCGCTTTCGTCATATACGGCCACCTCTCCCCCTTGTAGTCCCTTTATGCGATAAGAGCCATTTTCGGTAGCCACAACAATCGAATGGCTCGTTGTTCCGCCAATGGGAAGGACTATCACTTGAGTGCCAGCAGGCGGTACGGAGGTGAGGCCAAATTGTTGCATAAACTCCACATCTTGCAACGTTTCATCGGCCAACCCGGACACCTGCACCTTTTGAATATTGTCCGCAGTTTTAACTAAATTCAACGTCCCGCGAAAGGCTTGGCGAACAGCGCCCAAGGCGGTTTCCGTTTGTTGTCTTATTGCTTGTCCTAGTCGTCGCATATTAATCCCCATCCAATACAATCAAATCGCCTTTATTTTTCTTACCTTTTTTACCTTTGCGGTTACGGGCGTTTTTCGATTTTTTCACATACGCATCAGGAGTCCAAATGCCATCTTGTTTCAGGCGTAATTCGGTGGTAGTGCCCCCTGTACGGCTCAATACAAAACGGCGCCCCATCAGGAAAAAAATAGCATCGATATCATATTCTTCGCAGATTACATGTACCCGTTGTCCTGGTGCCCACAACACCCCGTCCTGTGTCTTATGGTCTGGCACAGTAATAGTTAGGGTAAAATCGCTCAATATGCTGTCAGATATATATTTTTTCGCCCATTTTTTTAAGGCCTCTAGGCTTTCTACGTCTGGCACAACTACGGTTTTTGGCTTATAAAACTCAATGCTCTTATCCTGGTAAACCCATTTGAGATCATTTTTATTATCATCGGCCTGTCTGCCATGGCGCTGAGCCAAAAATGTAATTTCTGAAAACCGTTGTGAGACATCGGTGGTTAGGCTTGCTTGGGTAAAATTATTGCGTTCGCCATCTTTATTACAACACAACGTTGCCACAGGCGGTGTAGAGTAATCTGCGCCGCCTACAATCAATGTGCCATCCGGGGCAAACCAAGCGTGCAAGCCTGCCGAGTTTGCGCAACGAATTAAGGCATTCCATGCGGTTTCGCCAATGTCGATATCGACCTTATCTAACGTTGGATTAGACTCCGCCTTCAGCGCAACTTTTTTAATGCCTAGTGGTGCCACAATTTTTTTAATTGCCTCCAGCACGGTTAGCCCTTTAACGTTAGTAATAGGAGCCGTACAATCCACTAACACGGAGGCTCTATCACGGCCATTAATGCTGTAAGTGCGGTCGCCTTTTGATATGCCATGCTGGGTGCTATCAATAATCCCACTCAGTACGACCTCATCATTAATCATCACCTTCGCGGTTTTCCCCGAATAGTCCGTTAAAACAGTGCTATCACTCGGTATCCCGATGTTAAAATTAAAAGCATCGGCAGGTATTAAAAAATCACTATCAATATCGTAGCTTTTCCAGTTGCCATGCCGCTTACCATCAATCTCAACGATCACTTCGTTGTAAAACGGATATCCCCCCTCATTTTGCGTACCCATTCAGCATCTCCCCACGTTGGATAAAATTAGGATAACAGATGTGAGGATTGAGCCGTAATAACTCATCCGCTCTTGTATAATCCCCATAAAAGGCGTGCGCAATCTGCCAAATCGAGCCATCAAAATCCACCGACCGGATAATCAAAGGTGGCTTACGATTAATGGCTGCTAACGCGAGTTGAGTCAATTTATGGGTTTGCGCTCTTAATTGCTCAGCCACTTTATAGGCTTGAGTGTAAAAACCACTAGTCGGCGCTTGTAAATCTGTAATCCCATTACACTCTTTAATATTGAGAGTGGTTAGGCCAAATGCATCCTTAGCATAACTAATAGTGCAGCCATGCTGCTCCGCTCGCATAAGCGCGCGCAAACTATTTAATGCCGCTAAGGCTTGCAAGCGGGCTTGGGTAGTAATGTAATCAATCTCAGCAGGAGTCAGTTCATCATTTTCGATGATTTGCGTGGCAATCTTAAAAACTGCTGCAGTAGTCATTAACTGCACCGCGCAGAAGATCTCCTTGGTATCATCCACAGTCAATGTGGTGGCTAAGGACTTATCTTGAGTTTGTCGTTGATTTTTACCATTAACCAAAGACGGTGCAATTTCGAGGAGGCTTTTTACTGTGCGTTGCACCTCGTCAAATTTCGCACGTGCGGTCAAATCCTCTCGTTGAGCCATATCAGATAAACCGCTATCAATCATATCCGCTATCTCTCGGACAGCTTGCGCACCTTGTTTTTTAAAGCTATCTGTCGAGGTTGGCGCACTCTTAACGCTTTTATGTTTTTTTGAATCAAAAGCGAATAAATTAAGTACCGAGTCAAAGCAACCAAAAATAGCGCCAAACATACCCAACATGCGCGATTTTATATTTTGCGCAAAAGCGACCACTTCCATTGCTGCGGCAAACATCTCTATCATGTCATCCACGAAATCTTCCATGGCGCTTAAAAATACATCGAGCAATCCCAAGAATGCGAAATCGAATACAAAGATTGGTTTTGCCGGGGTGGCCTCCATGAAACTTAAACTCACAGTAACATAATCCACATAATCGGCCTCGTGATGAAAATAAGCCGAAGTGCAAATCATATTTTGCAAACGCCCACGAATAGGATGCACCAACACATCAGCGCCAGGGCGTTGCAGCTCTGAAAGAAATCGTTTGAAATCGGTGTAATAGCCCTCCCCGTAAAATACCGCCTGCATTTGAATAATTAATGGATTTAAGCCTAAATCCTCAATATCCGCCCCATCCACGAATGGATAAGCATGCGAAATGGTAGCTCGCTCCAAGTTATCATCTACGCTTAGCACCTCAAATCGCACACCGCGATAGGATGCGCGTTGTATCGGCATTGTCCAACCTGCTGCCATAGTTTTACCCCCGTTTAAGCTCGCGATATTGATTTTCTGATGTGCTTTCGGCAATAACGCGGCCATCTAAATCAACGCGGATCTGATTTTGTATCGTAAAATTTTGACTCTCCACTGCCTGTTTCATACCTTCGGTGATGGTTGTCCCAAGCTGTGCTAATTCGGCCTTATAATCCGGCATCTGCACGCGTTTGTCGTATTCTGCCTGGGTTAATGTGCCGAGTTTTAACCGTTCATCTGCAATTTCCTTGCGACGAGCCGCATCACCTAGGGCATATCCACCACTGGCAATTGACCACACGGACTTTCGCTGTTCTTTTGTCGGTGGCGTGTATTGATAGATGGATTTACTCGGATAGGCCGCAGCATAAAAAGCCTGTTTAGATTCTTTGGTTTCTGCATTAAATTTTTCCTGTTGCGCTTCTTCAACGGCTTTTGCATGCACATAGTTATCACTTGCAACCATTAGCGCTCCGACACCGACTCCCAACGCAGTTCCACCGCCAATCTTAAAGAATTTACCGGCTTTACCAACACCAGCAGCCGCCCCAGCCTTGGATGACATGCCTCCGCCCAATACATCCCCCATGCCTAGCCCTAATCCACCATTTCCACCAAGCAAACGCAACGAGCCTGATGCAGCAATAGCGGCAGCACTTAAAGCGGCAACAACAGTACCAGCCGTAGCAATTTTAGTAGTTAAATCAGGATAAGTTTTCGCATATTCGGCAATCTTCACGCTAATATCCCCAAGGGCATCATTAAATCCTTTCATGCCTTCCATTTGTGCAAAATCCACGTTATTTTTCGCGTCTTCTACTTTGTAGCTGTTGGTATCTTTAATCACCGCATGGGAGGTATCCACCGCGCCTTCGCTTTTATCCAGGCTTTCTTTCACTTCTTTTCCCAAGCTCACGTTGTTACGGATACCCAATAATGCCATCAGCGCTTGGCGATCGGAAATGATTTGCCCAATAGCCGTGCCTTCCACCAAGTTCGTCATTTCCTCTAATAGTTTCGCTTGGTCTTCTTTCTTCGCGCCTTTGAGTTTTTTCTGTAATTCTTGGTATTTTCCATCCTGCCCAACCACCTGATCCATTATGCTCATAAAGGCCTCGATAGAGTTTTTGCCTTTTTTCTTTTGCGCTTCCATAGATGCGATAAAATCCACCCCATGAGTTTTACCGTCTTTCCCTTTAATTTCGATTTTTTTAAAGCGGTCTGCTGTTTCTTTGGATGTTAGCTTAGCTAGTAAGTTAACCAAGTTATTCCCTGCCTCATCCGATGTACCCGCCGTTACCCGTGCTTGTTGGTTTGCCATTAACAGTGCTTCAAAACCAGCCATTCCGCTAAGCCCTGCAGCTTTACCGGCAGCCATTTGTTGCGGCAACCAACGCGCCATATCCGCCAGTTCAAAGTTTCCCGCCTGACCTGCTGCTACGGCTTTGTCTAACACTTCGCCTATGTGGTCTTCGCTGATACCAAATTGTTGCATCGCCGAAATGGCGATTTTCGCCAAATCGTCTGTGCTAGCCCCAGTTGCCGTTGCGCCTTTCTGCAAGGTCGGCAACAGTTTCATGGCTGTATCGGCTTTTACTGCACCGGAGGCCAACATAGTATCCAATGCACCCAAAGCGTCTTCCTTGGTTCCACCGCCAATTTCTACCGCACTTTTCACGGCATTATTCAGTTCTGTTTTACCTGCAATGCGCCCCGCCACATCTCGCTCAGCGAATGCGGTGTTAGCAGTCATTGCAAGGGAGCGGTCGTAATCCATTTGCTTTTTCATCGGTTGCGCCAGCACCATGCCAGCAGCGGTCGCACCTGCTGCTACCCCGGCAATACCACGACCAATATTGCCTAAGCGTTGTCCCATGGAGACTTTGCCCATTTCCGCGTTAAGCTCCGCAATACGACGTTTAGTCGCTACGGCGGCTCGGTCTAGCTCGCGCCCGGAAGCAATGCCACTGCGTTTTAATTGGTCGTATGCCGCGCGGGTGCGGTTGATTTCATTTTGGATACTACGTTCACTGCGCACGCCAATAGTTTCGCGACTGCGCGCAGCCTGTTGGATTTGTCGATAGCTTTGCTCCGTCACCTGGGCTGTTTGCCGTATTGCTGTTTGCTGCGCAGTTGCGCTTCGTTTAGCTTGGTTTTCGATATTCTTGGTTGATTTACTAACACTGCTTTCGACGCTTTTCATCACGCTACTGGCGTAGTCTTTGGCTTTGAGTGTTAAAGAGAGATCCATTTTTGCCATTTTTTAAACCTTGTTTAAACCTAATTTAAAAGCAATAAAAAAGGGGCATTACGCCCCCTTATTTTTACGACGCTTAAAAATATAGGACGTCGTAGTTTCGTCGGTGTTATGTTGGATTTGTGCACCTTGACTGGCTAGGTAGCTGTTAATCCATGCACTAACTTCTGCGTGGCACATATCCCAGACGGCTTGCGCATTAAACCCAAACTTACCCAGTAAAATCGTTGCTGAGCGGTAGTTTTCATACGCTTGCCACACTTCGCTGACATTGCGTTTTTTTACGCTTCGTTTGCCGTCTCTTGGTCTCCCGAAACGCTCATGCGCTTTTTTCGTAGTTGATTGATTTCGTTATTAATCAACACGTAATCATCAGTGGCAAGATTATCGAGCAAGTATGCCGGAGTGACTGCCTCGCGCGGAATGCCGTCAAACTCGACTTGTTGCGCCAAATACGCTAAATCAACCAGCATTTGTTCCGATGTGTTTAACGTCTCTTTGTCGCTTAACTCAAGGCCGCTGATAACTTCTAACGCTTGGCATTCGCCACCAACTGTAAGTATTTTCACCAAAGCATCATGATGTAGCGTGCCGTTATACAGCACGCCAAGTTTCAAACGGGTTTTCATTATTCAACAACCTTGTCTAACGCTACCATTTGCAAATCACGCACTTCTTCGTTATCCACGGTATAACTTGTGCCTACTTCTGTGGTAAAGCAGTTGGTATAAGATGTGCGGGTTCCGTTTTCTTCTTCAACAACCACTTTCGCGTCATCCACATTATCCCAATCCGGTTCGGCACGGTTAAGTGGCACAGCAACAGTCAACGACAACGTATATTCGGTAATGCCTTTGGCAAAGCCTTTCACACGTCCTTTGCGGTTGATAGTTTTCACCGGCTTGCGACCGGTGGTAACACGCACATCTAACTTGGTTAAGTCAATCTCTTGGCCGTCCACTTCGACGATGCCAAGACTTGCAAATTCCTGGGCCATTTATGCCTCCTATAAAATCAAATCAACACGGTTAGCGACAATATGCAATCCGTTCACCACATCGGTCGGGATTACACAATCCAAGCGGTTTGGATCAACTCCATTGCGTTGTACCAACAATTTCGCCTTATGCTGCGCCACGTTTTCCAAGATTTCTTCGTTTTCTAAACGCAATAAAACATCAAGGATTTCAGACCGCACTTTGTCCGGTGTACGTGCAGACAACTTGGCGCGGGGAAAACGCAACTCAATGCGCTGTTCAATGGCTTTGCGCGTATAGTCCAAGGTTCGGATAGTAGTTAAATCTAAGTAACTCGGGTCATCCGTATTGGTTGCCGACTTGGTGTAAGTGGTGATCGCACGCATAATGCGGACACGATGATTTACAACGGTAATCGGGGTTAAACCGTGATATAACGCCTGATTCGCTTCGGTCAATAACGGCGTTTGTGTCGGGTCAACTTCGGTTAGGCCTTTAATTTCAAGGTTGTTTAACGGACGTGCTGGGTCTTCTTCGCCTGCAATCACCGCACCGAAACCTGCGGCAATGAGCGCATGCGATTCAATTGCGCCTTTGTACCAACCACAAGTGATACGCTCGCTGTTGATTTTTTCGGTGTAGGTTGTACCGGTTGCCATACTGCCACGCCACGCTAACACACCGATGGCAGGTTTTTTCTCTAACGGAGCAGACACGGATTCCAGGTGCTCGCGCAAGGCCTTGGCGTTTTTCTCGTCCGCAAACGGCGAAATAATGATGTGGTAATGCGTACCGGCAACACTTGCTAATGCAGAGGCTAAATCCGCATTTTCTGCGCCGTTGGCAAAAGCTGTCGCATTAATAGTCATATCTTTAGCCGTATTGGTTGCGGTCAAATTGATTTCATTGCCAATTTCGCCTTTACATTTAGCCGTAAGCGTAATCGTGCTTTCACTCACAGATGCCGTTGCCGGGCAATCTGTCGCACCGTTAATCACAGCGTTTAATCTGGCGGCAACATCTTTGGCTTTTTCGCCGTTTGCCACAGCGACTTTGTAGTCAATACCGGCAATCGTTGCTGTCATAACACCTTGACTGGTGGCAGTTCCGGTCAACACCAAACTACCGCTCGCAGCCACACCCGAAGAACTATCCGCCAAGCCCATAACAGATAAACGGATGAGTGAGTTGTTAGTGATGGCCATGCGGGTCATCAAATGTGCCCACGAACCGGCACCAAATGCGGTAGCTGCATCAATATCAGAATACACGCGCACCGGTTGAGTAAATGCAGTTGTCCCGCCAATCATTGGCGCAACAATTAGCACTTCTTGCTCGTTTGTTGGCAGCGTAGTTACTGCACCTTTAGCGTTGTATTCGGTATAAACACCCGGTTTGCGTAAGCTATTCGGGATTTTTTCAAATTCAATGTTAGTCATTGTCAGCACCTCTTTGCTTGCGGGTTGGTTGCACTTCGATTAAGTCACCATCAGCGATTCTGCGCTGATAATAGACCGTATTTTCTACATCAACCGGTTCTTGGCCAATGTAGGCATACGGCTGATTTTCTAAAGGGACTTTCACCCCCACTGCTGCTATCACTTTCATTTATTGTCTCCAGTCAGTCGCAGATTCAAATAAGCGTTGTTTTAATAGATAGCCCTCAAGCTCCCAGATTTTGTTTAAAGCACGTTCAAAAGCAATTTTCTTGCCTATCTCTTGATCGTAATTGTTAATATCAAGGCACCCACTTTCGCCGGTTACAAAAAAACCATTTTTTAATGTAAGAATACAAAGCGTTAAAGTGCCTTTAAAAACATATTCTTCTTGCGTAATTACGCCTTTTACATCATCAATTGTGAGTTTATTTTTCATTTGCTGTCTCCACATCAAAAGGCACTTTCGCACCACTCATCGGGTCATATAATTTGCCGTCCACATGTTCAAGAATTGGCGACGTCGGGGAGAGTTCGGCCGCATAATGCGAAAACATGAAATCAGGGCTCGCTGGGTCTGAGGTTTGTTCCGGATAATGTCCGTCCTCAAGAGGGGCGACATCATCAAATGCCGCCTCGTACTCAATGGCATAGGCCGTTACCTTCTCGCTACGAAACTGAGCATTGTTAAACAATGTCCGAATCGCTAGTGGTTTTAACGGCTTAACTAATCCGCCTAAACGTTGCGTATCCAACAACCGGCGCACCGCATAAATCAACTGATTTGCGCCAATTTCACGTTTATCCACACCGCCTTGTCGTGCTGCTTGATTGCTACGTAATGACCGCACCGCCACAATCACCACAAATTGAGCAGATGTGCGAAATGCGTTGCCCCGTACTGACATTGGCTCAATCCGAGCACCCCCGAATGTCACCAACACCATGGGCAAACGCCCCGTGCCAAGGCTTTCATCGTCCAACTCACCACCGTAGCTTTTCACGGTGTTGGCAAGCTGTCCCAAGCCGCGCGTCAAGCGGTCAACCAGTGCATTTTCAATTTCGGTTATCACGGCCAAAAATCCTGTTGTTCGGATTGGTAAACATCACCGCATTACCATCGCCCTGTTGCTCGTCTTCAATATCAATACCGAGCGAAATTTTCCCCGCCGCTAAATCCTCAAGCTCTTTTACGCTTAATTTATAACGGGTGATAATTTCGTCGGTGATGCCAACTTCCGACATACTCGCTAAGCGATAACGGGTGAGGTCGCAGCAAATGCGGGTTAAATTCTGCGGCACCGATGGCAACGGCAAGCGATAGCGCGCACTTAAATAACCTTCGATTTGGCTAGTGCTGTCTGATAGCGCAATGGTCAATACACTATCATTCACCACGCCTTCTCGGTCACGGTCGGTCAGCTGGATGGCTTGAAACTCGCCAATGCGCGAAATAAAATCTTCTGCCGTTGCATACATGATCTATTCCTCACACACCGGAACAAGCTCTAACCATGGGTCTTCGGCCAAGGTTAAAACCTGCTCGGCAGTTAAGTCGCCTGCCGCCAAATACACGGATTCGGTTTTGTTAAAGCGATAACCACAACGCCCATAGGTTGCCTGTGGGTGAATTTCGCGCAATTTCACCGAATAACCGATAGGCACAATCACTCGCCCTTCTTTGTCGTCCGATTCATCGTGTTTTTCTACCGCACTTTCAGCGTTATCCGCACCGGTTTCGGCTTGGGTTTGCGCCTGTTCTTCCAGTGCCGTTTGCACGTCTTGCGCTACTTCGTCTTTTTGGTTTTTCTTAGCCATGATTAACTCCTAGGGCGGTTTCCCGCCCTGATTGGTTATTCGTTGATAAACGGAGAGGCAAGCACATCCAATTCGCTTTCGAGAATATTGGTTGTGCCGTTGATTTGTTTAGTTTTAAACAATTCTTTAGCCGCATACTCAAGGTTGGTCGGAACCAAAATTAAATTCGGCTGAATGTTTAACGCTTTACCACCGTCACCTTTCAAACCTTTCATAGTTTCAATGACTTTTTGCACGTTTTCTTTGGTTAATTTGGTTTTTTCCACGCGGTGGATAAGTTGCCAAAAACCGAAACCTGCTGCACCACGGGCGCGTGCACCCCATAAGTATTCATCTTCCATGAAGACGTGTTCGGATTTTGCCGGGTCAAACTTCGGCTCAATTTCCGGTGCGGTGCGTTTTTGCCAAATCAGTGGTTTAATCGGTAAACGGGTATCCAAGATATAGAACGTTGGCGCATCGTTATCTGTCCCCACTGTTAAGTTCACTTGAGTGGTACTGTTGCCTGTGCCGTCCACTTTCTCAAACACAGGGTGATCTGTGTCGAAGAAGTTCTGACCGTCATAACACAGCGTAGATTTACCTTTTTTCAACAAGCTAAATACTTCATCATCGGGTAATTCGGCGGCAGACTGACCCGCTAATTGCATCATTGGTGTATATAGACCGACCTGATCGTCTTCGATGTCTTCGCGCGGAATGCCGACGGTTGATTCAAATTTTTTATTAGTAATGCTTGTGCCTTGCGCTTGCATGCTTTGGATTTGACGTTGACCAACCCATTCACGCATTTTCGGGAATTTACCTAAAAACCCGTAAGTATTGGTTTTAGTCGTGGACGAAATTTCCATAGCGATTTTTGCCCACTGAGTAGGGTGGTTTTCTAAGCCTTTGATAAATTCTTTACGAAAGGCTTCGGTGATGTGGTTTAACACCTGTGCTTTATTGACTGACATTATTTAGCCTCCTGAGACTGATATTTTTTAATGTAATCCGCATCGCTAATGCCAAGCATTTTTGCGGCAGCTTGTTGTTCTGCGGTTAATGCCGCAACATTGCTTTTATTCGGATCTTCGCTTGCCTGATGACCACCAGCCAGTGCAGCAATCGGCGCGGCTTTATCCAAATAACCGGTTAACGCTTCAACGCTTAGGCTTTGCGCCCATTCTTTCAGCGCCGGTGATAACTTACCTTGTGACAATGCGGCCTGAATCAACGCCTCTTTTTTATCGGTCTCTACCGAGTTTTTAAGCGCATTAAAATCAGCCTGTAATGCGGCAACCTGTTCCACCGGCACGAATTTAGCAGGGTCAGGGCTGCCCACTTGCGCAGTGAGTGCAGCGACAGATTGTTCTTTTTCGGCTAACTTGGCATACACATCCAACACCGCCACCTGGCTGTCGCCCTTAGCGGCAGAAAGTGCGGTCACTTTTTCGGTAATTTCCGCTTCGCTGGCGTCAGCTTTCAAAGCAAATAACGCACACAACGCGGCAAGTAATTTCTTATCCATTTCTGGCTTTTCCTTTTGTTGATTTAAAAGTTGCACACTGGCGGCAACCATTACTTCATCCATACCGTCTAAAGCGGGGTTGTTAGTCAGTGCAGCGTGAAAGATTTTGCGAACATAACCATTCGTGTCATAAGCAAACACGGCAGAGATATAACGATATTCGCCATTTTTGATGTATTCCGCAGCTTTGTCCGTCCAACGGACATCGGCAAAAATCCCTTGAGGATTAAAATAGAGATATTCCATCCAACCTGCGCTTGGGGCTTCTTTGCCATTTTGCTGGGAATGTAAGATTTGGTGTTCGTAGTCAATGGGTAGGGGATTTTTCTGACTGTTAGCCAATGCCACAACATCAGCCCCGTTTGTATCGGTTACATACCATGCCTCCACATCTGTCGGTCTGCCGTCAGTAGCTCTAAATTTGCCATAAGGCAAAAGCTGGATGCGTCCATACTTCGCTTTGTCAATTTCAAAACTACAGGCTGCAAGGGTGAGTTTCATTCGTAAAATCCTGAAAAGTTAATCTAGGATTCCAGAATAATGGATTGGAGATAATGAAAAGAGGGGAGTGTCTTCCACACTCCCCTCTAGGTTAGATTTTTTGAAAAAATGAATTTGAATGTTGTATTTTATCTTAAACCATTTTTAAAACCTTTTTAAATCCTTTTAAATCGTTTTAAAAAAAATCATTCGATAAATCGCCCCTATAATCATAAAAACGCAAATACGCGCGATTTAGGGCGGTTTTATGTTTTATTTAACTATACTCCGAAAATAGGCTTGCACATCCTCCAAAATATCGTCTTCGTCTTGTGGTGTTAAAACAAGGAAAGGACGGGCGGGAATATCACTTCCGGGATGATCTACTGATTTTCTAACAATTCCTCCGAATGCTAGGGCTTTTTTAGTAACTGGTTTGATTTTATGAGGACTGGTTTTCCCCCCGAATTGATGGATGGCCGCATATTTTAGATTTGTCCCAACCTGCGCTTCGTTGTTATCCCAACTCGAATGGATGCTATTTCTTAATGCACCGCTATCAATCAATGGTTTTCCGTCAGGGCGACTTTTCACACCAAGCCAAGCGGGACGCCCGCCTGCTTCAAAGTTTTGGTCGACCGCAGATTGCATTGTACCCGCTATCGTACGCATAAGAGGCACATTATATTTCACATGTTGCGCTAATTGCGATAATACGCGGATAATTTCTTTTTCGTTGTTGATTTTTACATCTATCATGTTTATAGTGCCTTTAGTCGCCCGCGGCAGTGAATCTCGAAAACTGCGAACGAATGCTATTGGAGCAGGGATTGATGTGTGGGGGTGTTCGAGTCCCACCGGGCGACATATCTATTTAAATGCTTTTCGCCATTGTCTATCACTTGCCAGGTGTTGCGATGTCAAGTAAATCTCATTGCTACCATTAAGTACTTTAATGACCGCTATCAAGCGCCGCGAATCCACTTCTTTGTAAAATTTAAACGTATTTTTGCCATCTTGCTCTATTTTGTCTGGACTGTACAACACGTCTGGTAACCGTGCATAGTCATCAAAATCAAAATCTTGCCCGTAACGATTTGCAATTTGCTTAATTAACGAGTCGTCAGAAAGCCAAACTGTAGATAAATCGGTTTTAATTTGCCGCTTGGTATCTTCACTCAACACACCGGCAATAAATTTATAGTCCATTTTAAACCGTTCGCGAATCGGGTTTAAAAATGCCTCACGCTCATTTTTGCCTTTTAGCTTTTTGTAATCATCAACATAAGGCGCGAATTCTTTTTCGAACTGTTTAAAATCAAATTTAAAGCCCTCACCGCCCATTTCACGTTTAGCAAATTGATGTGCCAATGATTCGGGGTAAAGTGCTAAATTGGGTTTATATACGGTTCGTCCGACATTGTAATCAAAGCCTTTATCCGTAATAATCCATTTATCATCTGACAATTTAAATGCGGTCGTTTTTTCTGTTGCGGTAGCATTGATTTTGCGGTCGTAATCAATCAAACGATCTGCGCTATCCCCAACGACCAGATTGCGGCGTTTAATATCGCGCTCAGCTAATGCAATAACCGAACATCGGCAGTTAAATCCGTTTGGCGGGTAAAATGTCGCCCAAAACGGATCATCATAGCGATAAATCAAACCGTGCATAGCGGAATGACTTGGGCGAGTACGGTCATCATTCACTGCAGAATATTGCCAATAAGGTCGGTTATCTGCGTTATCTCTCATTTCGACGTAGCGCTGAGCAGAATAAGCAGATTGCATGTTGGTGCGATAAATCGTCTCTAATCGGCGTGGCGTGCCAAAATATTCACCGGTTTTCGGATCTGCAAGTAAATATTCTTTGTCATACCCGGCAATCCATCCTTTTTTCTTAAAATGTTCAAAAATTCCTTTTTTCCATTCATTAAATGGTAAGCCTTGCGCCTGTGCATCAACCAAAGACTGGTAGATATCTTCACTCATCTCAAGGCTAGATAAATTGGCGATACGCGTCGCTTTTGCTCGGGCGCTATCCATTAAGGCATCTTCATCAAAACGCCCTAATATGGCTTTTTTATCCCTTAAAAACTCAATGGCTTTTTTCGGCTCTAACCCCAAAACGAAATTAATGCTTGGCATTGTTGACTCCCAACAATTCGGATAAAAAAACGGCTTGTGTCAAATAACGTTGATGTTCTGTGTTATTTAAATCCGGGTAAATTTCGGCTAATTTATCACTTGCTTCCTCATAGGAGTTGCATGCGGTTAATGCGACGGCTAATTGACGCACCACTGGGTCTAATTGGCGGTTAAAGTCAATCACATTTAACGCCTCGTTTAAACTGTTATCCAACAAATCCTGTTCCGTTTCACCTTTGTTAGCAGCCGACAACGCCACGCGCGCACCTTTACCCAAACACCCGGCACACTGACAACCCACCACGTGGGCTGAAAGTGCGGTAGATTTTCCCGGTGTTTTTAAATCGGGATTAAAATCACTTTGAACGGCTTTTAAAACCACTTCACCGTCTTGTGCTTCTGGGATGCCTAGCTTATCACGTGTCCATTTTTCGGGGATTTGCACACCAATCCCCACCAGTTTCGGAATAGCGTCTGCAAAGGTGCTTAAATCGTCGTATTTCTTAGTGTCAAACTCAAAATAAGGTACGCGGTGTAAGGCAATGTTTGGGTCAACATTAATCTGCAAATAAGGCAGGATGATTTGCTGTGTGATGGTCTGCGCCACTTGTTTAGCGTCAGACACCAACAAATCGCGGCGCACTTCGTTGTGTACGTTGCCAAGCGCATTAGTTGAGCTTTTACCATCTGCGCCTGATGTGAGCGTTTGGCCTAAAATCAGGCGGGCAATGGATTTTTCGCACCAGTCGGTCATCTGTAAAAACGGGTTATTGGTGGCGGTGGTATTTGCCGCATTATGCAATTCGACGGTCATAGAGTCAGGCATAATCCCTGCGGCATTATGTCCGATCTGTGCAAGGGCACGTAATAGCGTGCGTTTTTCATCGTTTGTTGCCCCTGCGCCATATTTACCGATGCGAATAGGCATACCGTAAAGCTCTAAAAATTCGGCAAAATCCCGCACGGAATAATGCTTAAACATATAAAGCCAAGCCAGGGTACGGAATAACCCCATGCGTGCAAGTTGCACCGAGCGGGACTTGTGCGAATGCACCACCCAGCCGAACTGTCTTAATGGCTCGCCCATGGGATTGGTTGGCGTTTTTAACAATAAATTGTCATTTTTATCTAACTTAAACCAAGACTGAGGCCGTGGGATAAAGTTATGAGGAATATACTTACCGTTTTCCAATTTCCACTCAATTTCGAGGGTGGAAAAACCATGGCCGACTGCGTCCATCATATCCATGAGCAAGTTTTCAAGGTTCGGATATTGATAAAACAACTCGTCAATTTCGGTTTGGAGTTTTTCTTCTGCCGGTGTCGCATTTCGTGGTTCAGCAATGCGCCAATCTAGCGTTAAGATAGCCCGTTTGCGAGTCTGGATATTCGCACCAATTGAACTATCTTGTTCTTCAATATCCATGAATAACTCGTGTTGTGCCGTAATATCGCCATTTTCCGCATCCTCTAAGATGCTTTTTAACTTGGATGGCGTAATGCGGTTGCTCGGGTGGTCGGATAAAACGCGCCCATTTGCCGTCACCATTGCTTCGTCAGTTTGGGTTGGCTCGGTTTTCACTCCAACCAATGTTTTAATTTTTTCCCACAATTTCATTTTTTAACCTCGCCAAATGCTATATAAATCATCTTCCGCTTCAAATTCATCATGCCCCAAGTCTTCATCGTTTAAGCCTATCCACTCAATCGGGGCAGAATACTTACGTGCTAGACTCCACAACATTTCAAGTGCATCTGGGCCATCATCATGATCGGCCTTGGGGAAATGCCGTAGTTGAGCTATTAAAGTCGTCTGTGACGGGTGCAATAAAATCAGTCCATTTGCCATATGTGGCTGTAAGCTTTCGATTCTTAACATTTTGTCTGTGTTCGGCTTTATTGGCACAACCGGGACGGGATGACCACGTTGTGCCGAACGTTTTACAATTTCAGAATTCAAAAACTCCTGAAATTGAACAGATTCGCCACCGTATTTAAGGAAGTTATACTGAATATGCAGTCGAATAGTGTCCTCGATGATTAAATCCGGTAATCGTTTTTTTATTGCTGCTTCAACCACATACAATTTACCTGTGGCACGCTGATAACCGCCCACTAAAATCGCCGACGGGTCACGGCTCGCCCCTGCTTTACCGAGTGACGGGTCAACCGCCCCGAAATAAATCAAATCGGACGGCAGTTCCGTCCAGTATTTAATGGCATTGGCAAAAATCGCGTCATCACTGCTTAACGGGTCATTTTGATATTCTGAATCAAACGTGGCATGGCCGTCACGGGCACGGATTTTCATCAGCGCAAGTAACGGACGTGCTGCCCAGCTCACTTCTGAGCCTTTATCCATTGCCGCTTGATTAGCGTGATAAAAAGCGTCTGCAACCGCCTCGCCCTCATTCAGGAAAAAATCTTCCCACTTGTCCCACAACGCCATATCGTCAGGCATTTTCTTCAGCGCTTTGAATTTCGCGGTTTTCCATGCTTTACTGGCTAAAGTGCGGTTCAATACGCTGTCGTAATGTAGGATAGTCCCGATATAGACCACGTCCAGTTTTTCGCCAGGGACACCCAATGGAAGTACGGTCTTTTTCAACCAGTCATGCAACTTATCACGCTGTTCTACACTGCGGACTTGTTCGTCATTCTCAATATCGTCTAATACCACAAGATCAGGACGATAAGCCCCGTGGCGCAAACCACGCAATTTCTTGCCGGACCCCGCCACCTGCACTTTCTGATTGGCTTTTGTGATAATGGTTGCCGCTTGCCATACGCGCCCTTGTCCTGCCACCTCGGGGAAGTCAATACGTAGCCGTTGGTTAAACTCCAATTCCACTTTGATGGCTTCCAACATTGGGTAGGCTTGGTCGATACTGTCCATCACGATCAGGGCATAGCGTTTTTGCTGTGTCACCAAGCAATAAAGCGTAAACAACTGCGACACCAACGTGGATTTTGCTTCTCCACGAGGTGCGGCAGTTGCCATATTGATAGGTTTAGGTGCTTCTAATACGGCAGGGAGTTCGGCAAACAAATAATTGTGCAAGTCCGAACGTGATGCTGAACGCACATAATGCGGGAAATAATGGGACACGAAATAATCGTAACCACTCGCTGGGTCAAACACTTTTTTACGGCGTTCAACCACCGCTTCCGGGCTGTCGTCCCAACCATCAAAAGAGGCTTCGAGTTTTTGTCGCATGCTGTCTGCATAGGCGCGCAACTCATTTAAAAGTTCTTTATTCTTCATTTAAAACACCGTGAAAATTGACCGCACTTTAATCACTTGCCAGTAATGCCCACAACACCCACCATCCCCAACTTCCGCCATCTCTGGCGGAAAGGCATGCCATAATGACAAAAAAGAAACAAAGGAGATTCATTTGAACTCCTTGTCTAAGGTTTCAGCAAATCCGTTTAATAATTCCAGAAATTCTTGCAAAAGCTCAGGTTTATTCGCCTGTACGAAATCACCAAACATTTTGACGGTTTTAATTGCGGTCGCCATTTCCGACACTTCAGGCAATAACCGCTTACTGCTCGCCACCATTTTCGAATAGCTGTCACCCAAACCTTGGATCAGTTTTGCTTTTTCGCTCACCGGCAAATCTTCCGCATGGCGTAGCTCTTCCATCGTTTTCTCAAAGTAGATAACAAACGTGGTGAGCATACCGCGCGCCACGTCTTCCACTTTGCCGCTTGCCATGGTGTTCGCATCACGCACAGTGTCCCAGTTGTCGCCACGTGCTTCCGCTTCTTTCTTCCAGCGCCGTGCCGTGTTGTAGGACACTTTGGCCTTTTCTGCTGCCTGTTCCAACGTTAAGCAATCAAACACATAATAGCGGCGCACATAAGCCTTGGTTTTTTCATCGTGTGCCATCATCAGCCCCCGAATTTCGCCTTGATTAACTCAAAGCCGACCGACACCACTAGGCCACCTAATCCACCCGCTGCGAGTGATTTAATCCCTAACTTATCCATACGTGCTTCAAGCATTTCTAAGCGGGTGTCGATGTCGTCCACACGGTCGTCCAATCGGTCGATTTTGCGGTTTACTTCGCGTGTTAAATTTAAAATCTCGTCGAGTTTTTGGTTGGTTAGTGCTTGTTCTGCTTCATGTTCTAAGCGTTTGCGTTCTCTTGCCGACATTACTTATCCGCCTTGTGATCTAATTTTTGAGTGATGGATTGTAGTTGTTCAGATATCGCTCCCAATTTATCCAAAATATTTTGGTTGGTAATATTAGCGACCTCCTTGGAAACGTAGTCACGTTTTACTTCTTTCACTTCGTCATGCAGGCTTTTGAATTCGCTGTCTAATTTCTTAAACCAAATACCAATGAAAAACACGGCAACTGAGACTAAGCCATTAAAAATCATCATGCCGTTAATATGTACTTCCATTCTCACCTCGTTCACAAATAGCACGATAGGTTGCATTATGTGCCACTATCTGCCGTAAGGTTTCTGTGCTATCTGTACGACTGGCGGTTAATAACCCAAAACCATCGCATGATGGATTAATCACGCAAGTCTTTTGATTTGTGCAACCGCTCAATAAGAGCATCGCGGTTAGCACCACTAGCATCTTTTTCATTTCGCGCTTTCTCCTGTAGGTTATGTCGTTGATGTTGTAAAATACCGTTTTTAGTTTGTGCTTCGGCCAATTGAGCCTGGGTCTTTTTTAATTTTGTTCGAGTCCATTGCAAACCGCCAAACAACCCAACTAAAACTACCGCAATAGCGCTAACAATAATTGATAAACTCATGACTAAATCCCCGCTCGTGGTGGTTCTTCATCGTCCAAATTATCGTTCTGACGAGGCTCATTTTCTGGTGGCTTATTGCGAGCCGAAGAATATGCCATCACTGCACCTTTAGTGGCCGCCGACCCACCACAAAAGCAGGCAAAGTAAAAGAACAGATCAGTAACGGTCGAGCGGTCAAGATAAACCGCATAAATCAACACCCCGGCCATGACCAAAAAACCGAAAAACTGAATAAATCCGGTCGTGCTTGCGCGTCCATCGTTATTAGTAAATAACTCAAAAAACTTACTCATCGACACAGTCTCCACATAATAATTTCAGCAGGGGTCGGTTTGCCTTTCACCGCATAACTCCATGCATTTTTACTATAAAAGTGCGGTCGATTTTGCGGAGGTTTTCTGGTTGTTAATACTCGGTTTTGCAACCAATTAAAAACACGTTTAAAAACGCCTAAAAATTTAAACTTCATTGTCCATCGCTCCATATTTCAGATTACCTGCCACGCGGCGAACCCACCCCTTACCATAGCGGCTAAAATTGTTAAGCTTGCAATAAAACTCCAATCGTTCCGCGGCCAAGTGCATAATCACATCGGAAATTGACATTTCGCGGATCGCTTTTAGGGTAATTTGGCCAATTTTCCCGTCATCAACCACGCCTACTGCTCGCTGTAACATACGGGACGCATTGCCTAGACCATGATTAACGGCGGTGTCAAAAAATTGATATGCCACGGCATCCGGCATCTTGTCGCATTGATAACGTAACCAAAATGCCGAATAGTAAATCTTAAAAGCTTGTTCACGTGTCATCGTGCGCATAGCACCTAAATAACCATTCTCGCGCGCGGTATGTTTGGTTATTCCCCAAATCGTTTCCCCACCGGTGTCGTGTGGGTCGTTAACATAACCTCCCTCATGTCCGATAAGGCGGTCAAAAATTTGTTGGAAAGATAAAGACATAAAAAAATACCCTCAATCGTTGATAGAATTGAGGGTATTCTGTAATAAATAAGTGGGGATAAACGGAGGAGGGATTTCCACAGTTGTGACCGCTTTAAAACAAGCTGTCTTGCCGATATTCCAAGTTAGCTTCCAAGTTAGGTTATGACAGCTTTAAAACAAGCTGTCTTGCCGATATTGCTGAACTTGATGGGTGCGTACAATTTCCCAAGCTTGACGATCAGATAGTTGGTATTTCGGACAAAGTTCCAGCATCGCGGTGCGTCCGCTTTTCTTTTCTCCCTGAGTGATAAAATCAAAATCAGCTACCAGGCGCTCATTACGTAACAATCTGAGCGCGGTCTCACAACGCGGAATATAGACTTCTTCAGCGTTAAAATAGTGGCGCAATTTACCGGCACTTTCAAGCCCGATTAATTCTTTTAGTCGTGGAAAATACACCGAACCATCGGTAAAGCGAAAAGTCGTGCCACCGAATTGGTTAATAATTTTTTCAACATCCACAAAACCAACTAAGTCGACCATTTCTAACACAATTTCAGGCAAATATTCGGCAACACTTTCAAGCTTAGACTGCATAAAATTTCCCCCATAATGATTATTTCAACGGATTATCACATGGGATTTTTCAAAATGTGACCAAACAGCAAAATTTTTTATAAAAAAATCCCGCACAAGGCGGGATTTGGGGTAATGTTTATTTTGTGTTTTTTAAAATCTTATAAAGCGAATTAACTGATGCCAATGCTTCTGCCGGGGTTGGTGTTTGGCTAACCGTCGTAGCGTAATGAGCAATAACATAGTCACAATCAACGTCATTCGGAGCTTGTCTTTTTAATGTTCCCAATGCTTCAACGATTTCTACCGGCGTTACATAATAACCGTCACCCACCAGTTTCTCTTGGGTGGCAATTGCCTTACTAACAATTTTATCTGTATTATATGCGCATAATCCTTCTACATTTTTCAAGGCTCTTGCTGCGCGTTTTTCTTCCACCGTTCCTACTTTATAAATCGTTGCATTCGGAAAGCTTACAACTGCTAATGCTTGAGATAGTGTCGGTTGCTCTTGTGCATAGACAGAGGCTGATAATAAAACGGCTGCTAACGTGATAATTTTTTTCATATTTTCTCCATTAAAAAAGGCTCCATAGGAGCCTTTAATTTACCGCTAATTTATTGTCTAGCAAACCTTTTTTTATTGTTGCTTACGCCGATGATACACCGCCAGCATTTGCACCACTTTTTTCAATTGCCACACTTCCAGCCAGTGCACAAAATCCACTCCGAATGCTTTTTTAGCAATGCCATCCGCATAACTTTGCGGCAATCCATGCGTGGTTAAAAGAGCCGTTATCTTAGCAAGTAATGGAGCTTTATCAGTTCTTGCTGTTGGGCGACGCTGTGTTTTAGTGGTAAACACTACGCCTTGCGCTTTCATTGCTTGCAGTACTTGCATTAATTCGGTATCCATCATCACCGTGCAACTGTGTTTATCCACGGTATTTAACAAAAAGAGTTTATATTGGTTATCGCTCATTTTTAATGCGCTTTTGCCAATATGGATCTTTGTAATCATCTGTTTACGGGTTTGTGGTTGCATTCATTTCTCCCCGTTCTACTTTCCATTCTACCCAGATGCGATATTCCGGAGAATTTTTCACTACATCTAGTCGGCCTAATGCTGCATAGCGTTCAACATATTGTATGGCCTCCATGCGTTTGTTTTCAGCCTGTTGTTGCGCGTTTTGTATTTCATTTCGGCCTTCGTTGCGCACTACTGCGAATAGTGGCCGCGCACCTTCATAGACTTTCTTTAAATAGTTATGATTGGTCAGCGCCTGAATATTGCGGGTTTCTCTACGGTTCTTCATCATCGATTGGACAGTTTCATTTAATGCATGTGCCAATAATGGGCTTGGTGGATACATCTCCAACACTTCCTGCATTAATTTCAACGCACGTCCATTAGATAGCGCAGATTTTTCAGGTCGAAATAACCCAATATAACTCACCAACGCACGGGCATTATTGCCTTTTAAATTAGTGATAATCCCCAACATCTCACGCCCTGCATCATCTTCCAATAGCGCATCCAAATGGATGTCACTATGGCAAATCGGACAACGACATAGTTTCATTCTTTCACCTCTTTAGTCACGTCAGTGGCAGCCCATCTCAAAAATGCTTTGATTGATATAGTTTTCAATGTCGCTTTAAAACCATCTTTAATCCTTTTCATTTCACAATAAGTCACACTTTCATTAGCATGATTAACTTTAAAAATACGCCTCCAGCTTACTAAATTGCCTCTATATATTTTTACGTTATTTGATACATAATCATGATATTCAAGTAAATCGCTTTCTTTTAACATTGTTGCTCCTTTAGTTAATAAAACACATTACTCAGCCAACTTCACCTAACTTATCCCCCTCTTTTGTAAAGAGGGGCTAGGGGAGATTTAATGGGCTGTAAATGGGCCTCATCCCCCTAGATAAGGCTTAGGGCATTCCCAAATGTAATTTTTAAATTCTATACATTTATCTAAAGTTAATACGCCTTTTATGATTTCTAACTCTTGATTAAATTCTTGCCCCCATTCAAATCCATAAAACCTAAAATCAACATTAAAATTTTTGCTTAATTCAATCATTTCAGGCGGATTTAATACCCAAGCGGCTGAAATTGGTAAGATCACGATATACCCACTCTCAAACTCATATCCCTCAATGATTTCATTTGGGTTGTCGCAAAAAACACGTCGGGCCCCTTTGATTGTTTGCCCTTTAATGTTTTTGATTTCTAACACGCCCAATTCATCAATGTCACACTCGCAACCTTCAATGCACTCCGTTAAAAAATGAGTTATATCAGCTAATTCACCTCTAATTTTTAAATCTCCTACACACCAATTTGGCATAATTTATTCCTCCGGTGGTTGTGGTAGTGGCTGCCAATGTGTAACTTCGCCATAAAGCGGGATGTAGCCAAAACCAAGCAATTCTTGATATAAAGCGCACCCAACTTCTTTTTCTCGGTTACAAATCAAAACTCTTGTATTTGGTTTGGGCAACCGCTCCGAACATTTAATCCAACCATTGTTTTCACTCATTTTCTCACCCCCAACTTAACCGTTTCTTTCCCATTCACTCCGTGATTCAGCGTAACTTCTTTGCCTTGTTTATAGCCTTCGCTTTGCGCTAAACCGTAGTCTTTTGAGTTTCCTTTCTCTCGTATTTTGGTTTCGCTCCATTTCTCTTCTTTAAATGCTTCAGCTTTGTAGCTTTCCATTTTTTGCTTTTCTTCTGGTGTCATTGCAAACTGTTTCACGTTTTGATTCACGCCGACAACCCAGCCTTCACAAAAAGAATCTCCCCGAGCAATCAGCGTGCTACGTTTTAGATGCTTGCTTTGCGTGTCTAAAAACGCTTTACGCGCCCCTTGTAATCGGCGATATAGCACATCAAAACAGTAAGACGCGATTTCAGGGCGTTCTTCTGCGCCGTAAAATACAACGTGCATTTTGTTTTCGCCGTAATCATTGCCTGGGTAAGCGTTAGATAAATAACCTTCAACGCCAAACGCCTTTGTAATCACTGAGATCAGCATGTGTACATATCTGGCGGATTTCATGGCGGTTTTCTGCTTAGCGTGGGCTTGGCTAAATTCAACTTGTGACTGATTAAGCTGATTCTCCGCCATTAGTTTTTGCGCCATAGCCAGCGCGCTTGCTGCTTCATGCGGATTAGTTGATTTGCTCAATGCCAACAATTTTTTGATTTTTCTGAGTAGTTTGTCTTGTTCCATACTCACCCCAACACCGGCGTAATCTTCCACGCCACACTTTTCATCTCTCTGCTTGCTGCTTGTAATAGCAATAAAGCCCCTTTTGAATCATCAACCAGCCACCGTTCTTTTGCTGCTTCGATTTGTTCCATAATCTGTGCCAGTTGCTCGGTGACTTGCGCTTTCTTTTCGCTCATACTTCCTCCACCTCTACCACATCATCAATTTCTATAATCGTATGCGGTAGTTTATTCACATCACACACATTTAAATCACACATATCCAACACTTGTTCATTGCTTTCAGCTTCAACGACTGTTTCAACCAAACAATAAAAACGTGCCACATACTTAGCCATGTCTCACCTCCGGTCTTCTGCTTGGGTTTTTGACATAATGCGCACACATCTTTTGGCGGTTTAATGCCCATTCTTCATTTTCGCTTTTTCGAGCAACAATCGCTGCTCTCTGCCAGGCAGCCTCAGCGGTTGCCCATGCACCAGCACGCTCCATTTCAACGGCCAACGTGCTAAAATCTTTATAGGTTCGTAGTTTTTCCATACATGCTCCTTAGTTGAATGATTAAAACCTATTACTAATGCCCCTCATATTTCGTCCCCCTCTTTTGTAAAGAGGGGTTAGGGGAGATTTAAAGGGCATTTAAATAAGTTTTATAAATTCTTAAACATCAAATATGCTAACCACGCATATAGTGCAAAAAGACAAATTACAACGATACCAGACTCACTCATCTACACCCCCGCTACATCCAATGCAATCGGCACATACTGATCGGTTTCGCCAACACGCTCATAAAGTCGCACATAAGCCTTACTGCTTACCACTTGCACGCTTTCGCTAATTGCCTGCATCGCGTTTTGCCAGCGACTATCTTGGATTTCTACGCGGCGTAAGCCCAAAATACGTGAGGTGTTCAAATTGCCTTCCTTATCCACATTAAATGCGCGTTCAATTAACGCTTTTAATTCAGGGCGTGAGCCTTCGCTCCATTCATTCAGGCACTCATCAATCAGTACTTTGGCAGCCTGGATACGTTCATCAAACTGCAAGCTTTCGTTAATCGCTCGCTGAATTTTATATTTACCGTCATAGCTAAACAGGGTCACATTGCCTTTATTACCACCCACTTTCGCGCCATATTTTTCAGCGGAAAGTTCAATAAAGGCTTGCACATCACCAAAAATACCTTCTTTAAAATGGCTGATGGCTTTGCTTAAATCTCGACCGCGCTCTACCCATTCATGCACGAGCGCATCACGCGCTTTGTCTATTTCTTTCACCAACTCAGCTGGCGTTAAATTGCCTTTGGCATCACGCCAATATTCTTTACCTTCAATCATCACTTTCATGGTTTAAACCTTTTCTTTATCTAACTTAATCACCACCAATCGTTTAGTTTTATTGGCATTTCCACCTTCGGTGGCTAATCGGTAAAAATGCTTTTTATTAATTCGCAGTTTTTCTATTAATTCATCCGCTGTGCCGTCTCCCAAATTTTCTTCGCCACGATAGACGGCATAAATTTGTCGACGCTTCGCCATTTCGCCTCCTTAATTCAGATATGTACGCCAGATCACACGTATGCCTTCGACTGTGTATTGCGCCTCGCGATAACGTCCTAAATCACTACCGACCCGATAGACATACGCTAATTGTTCGCGCTCTAGTTGTTCTGTCACCCGGTTCGCCTGCACACGGATAGTCGGGCGAATTTTTTCAAAGTGGACATTAATTACGGTTAATCCCATTTCATTTAAGGCATTCACCGCTTTTTGTACTTGATTTAAATACTGCAGCATCACGCGGTTGTTGTTGCTGAGTGGTTTACTGACTTTATTCATCGTCTGCTCCTTAGTTGATTAGCATGCCGGCGTAAGAGTTAATTAACTTCGCGTCAATCTGCTTGCCGTGCATTTCGGCCACCCGAATCACACCGCGCATTAATTTGGTTAAACGGCGAGCATTGCCGTGGCTGGCCTTAAATAAAATGTCGTTAAATTCGTCCGTGCCTAAGCCGTTTTCGGCTAGTCTGTGAATGTCGTCCTCGCTTAATTGATTGCCAAGGTCGCAAGCCAAGCCCACGCGGCTATAAAGTTGCGCCAATTCGCCGTATTTCCCCTTCAAGTTCACAAGTAGGCGAGGCATACCGGCAAGCACCACACCGCAACCTGTCAAGTCATGGATTCGGCGGATATATTCCAGGCTTTTCGTGCTTAACAATTCCGCTTCATCCACAATAATTAAGCGACCTTCGCCCAATTTTTCGGTGATACGGGTAAACAATTCATGATTTGCCCCGACTTCATTCAATCCCAACTGATGGCAGAGGTTTTTCAACAACACTTTCGGGCTACAACTAGGCTCAACTTCAATAAAAATCGTTTCCGGGTTTTGACTGACATACTGTTTTAATGCCTTGGTTTTGCCCAAGCCTGCCGCGCCATAAACCACGCTGATTTCGCCTTCTACGTGGGCGATATGCACCACATCAATGCAACGTTCTGCGGCATAAGTCGGCACAAATTCGCTGTTAAAATTGCGCTCAACCACTTTGTCTTTTTCGCGTTTGATTAAGCGTTCCACCGCTTCATCAATATCTTTGGTCACTCCTTTATAAATGCCTTTTAAATACTGGCTAATAACGGCATTAGATTTGCCAAGGGCTTTTGCCACTTGTGTTTGGGTTAACCCTTTCTGTTGCATAAATATTGCAAGTTGTTCTTTCATTATTTAGCTCCTACTGCTTTTCGTTGTTGATGTCTTCTTAATTCGCTTGGTAATAACGCGATTTCTTCGTCATCATCAAAGCGGCTGACTTGTTTCGTGCGCAAGCTGTGTAATAGCTCCGCGCCTTGTTGATGTTCAATCGTAATAACCGGATTTAACTCGTCTAGAATCTCATTTTCACGGTGTTTAATACGGTTTAATCTGCCTTTCGCGCGGTTTTCACGTTGTTGTTCAACCATCGGTACCGGGAATGCAGCTTTCTTATGTGCTTCAAATTCGGCGTTACAAATAAAGCGACCATCTAACGTTCGCACCTGCACAAAATCCGCATTGTGAATATCCACACCGACCACTACTTCTTTCCCTTGATGGTTTAGCAGCTCAAGATGGAAATATTTGTGGTTTTTCCACTCAATCAGCCCGCGTTTTGTCACCCGTTTAAAGTGTGGTCGCTCAATGTCGCGTAATTCCACATCAGAAAGGTAAACAATCAGCTCTGGATTGGTTACCCGTTCATATTTGATGGCAGGAGTGCAACGAATTTCAGAGTGCACATGCTCGTTGTTGTACCAATCAATCACTTCTTGTATACCAACCATCAACTCTTCCCAGCTCACTAGTTTTTGTTTTGCCTTGTGTTGTAAGGGCGTTAAAACCGCGCCTTTTTTCGCATTGGAAAGGGAAATCATGGATTGCAACATCCGTCTTTTGCTATCAGGGTCTGCATCCGCTCCGTAATAGGTGGGGAAACATTGTGCAATGCGTTTACCGACGGTTTTATTTAAGCGTTCAATAATCCCTCGTCCTTGCGGATTGCCCGCAATCCCAGTTGCATGGTGAATACTAAAGCGCGGTAAAATCCCGGTTACTTCGGCATCAAGTAAAATATTCTTCTCGCCGCCCCCGTTATCGGAGTAATAAATACAAGGTAAACCATGCTGAGAAATGGCGTGACGTAAAGCGTCCAACACTGCAAAAGAACTTTCAGATAACGCCAACGACCAACCCACAATTTTTCGGCTTGCACCATCAATAATCATGGTTAATTCAGGGGTGAATGGTCGCCCATGAATAGGGTGTGCCACTTTCATCTTCAACGAGTGACCATCACCAATCCAAATATCATTAGCCTTAAACAATGACCAATCACGCTCAACATAAGGCAATAAACCTTTGTATTTTGAGCCGGTTAAGCGGCCAAACTCTCGGATATGCAATGGCAACTTAGCCAATGCACGACGCACTCGGTCAAGGCTTGGTAACATTTCGCGTAACATGTCGTCATTTTCGTGGCGAGTAAGCCACTCGGTTTCAAAAATACGGTACGCATCCACTACGCTAATGCCGTTGGTTTGGCGATAAATCCCCATAAACCAAGACATCCACCAGATACTTTCCACTTTATCTGCCTGCCGTTGACCCGGTGCCAACGCACGCAAACGTTCTTCGGCGGTTTTGCATTTGTGATAATCAATCACCCACTGATTTAGCGTTCTTGGTGATAGCACTCGGCCACAATTGTTGCCGCTCTTACTGTTAGCCACGGAGATCAACGCCATTAAATCCTCCGAAATATCCCCGCTTTTAGCGGCATTGCATAAATGATTAATGGCTTTAACTCGGCTTTGCACCTGTTCCAATTCGCCTACATAAGCCACCAAGGCCATGCGTGCGTCAGCGATTTCCCGCTGTTTGGTGGTGAGGTCGGCAATATTTTGAATTTTTGCCGGTAGGGTTTTTCTTGGTTTGGCTTTTACAACCGATACCGCAAATTTATTGCGAATTTCGTCCTGTATAGCTTGTGGTAATGTTGCAAGGGCATATTCCTTACCCCCTCCCTTGCCGACTTTTTTTCGCGCTGGCCAATGATTCTTTTTCGCTTGATAAATAATTCCTTGCACGGAATTAGGTAAACAGGCTAAACTAAAATTAAGTAACTCTTGCGCGGAATAGTGTGTTTTCAAGTTGTTTGCTTGCATAACAACCTCTATCTGTCGGCGTATTTTTTCAGGTTACGTTGCGCATAACGGCTCGCCCATATTTCTTCCGGCGGCACGCCGATAGTCTCGGCAATAATGCGTTCGCCTTTTAACCAAGGGCGATCCAGCGCGTTTTTCAACGCGTTACTGGAGTAACCATGCTGAAAAGAAAGTTGGCGTAATGACCAGCCTTTTTTCGCTAAAGCGGCTTTGATGTCCTCCCGATGCCAATCTAAAGCCGTTTTTTTACTGCTTAATAATGTGCTCATTAGATAACCTCCTGCGTTAATCTGATGGCTATATTAAACTCTTTTTGAATGTAAATGAAGTTTAAAAACTTCTTTTTAAAGTTAATTGACTATATTTTAACCGCTAAAAACGCTAAATATTTGATTTTAATAAAGTTTAAAAACTATAAAAATTTATGAGGATCTTTTTAAAGTTATGAGTTCTAAGTTTAAAAACTGTAATTCAATAGGATGTCGAATTGAAGAACGCCGAAAAGCGTTAAATCTAACAAGGAATGTAGTTTGTGAAGAGCTAGGAGGGATAGCGTTATCAACGCTGCAACTATGGGAACAGGGCGCAAGAGAACCTAATGCAACCAAGATTATCGAGCTAGCCAATATCCTCAAGACCTCCACCAATTACTTATTACACGGAGAAGGCAATCCAGTAGCGAGCCAAGCAGACAGTTACCTAATGCCGGCCAATGATGATGCCTTTGAAGATATTGAAGATTGTAGAGAGGTGCGTATTTCGGCGGGTGGTGGCGGTATTAATAGCGGCCACGAAGAACTGACCACCACCAAAGTAGAGCGCGCCTGGCTCCAAGCGCGCCGCCTAAAAGCCAAAGACTGCGCTATGTTCCTGGTAAGCGGTGAAAGCATGTACCCAACGCTAAAAGACGGCGAAGAAATCATTGTGGATCGCTCTAAGCGCGAGTTATCGGAAGGGAAGATATTTGTGCTCAACCACAACGGATCAATGCTAGTGAAAAAAGTGCAATTCACTTATAACGGCGTGGAACTCATCAGCGATAACCCCGCATACCGTCCATTAAAACTAGACGCTGAGGAGGCCAATAACTTGGTTATTATCGGGCAAGTAGTGCGTGGCTATCGTGATTTCTAGCGATAACGCCGCCTCACAAAACATCATCAGATTTCACGTACACGCGCCAAAATAGCCCCTAGAAACGGCCTAAACCTCTCAAAAAGACAATAAAAAAGGCAGGTTCGATTAACCTGCCTTTAAAATAATCTTACGCCTTTTTTAAAACTCTTTTAAAAGTTTTTAAAAACCGCCTAAAACCTGCCAATGCCTATGCAAATAAAAACACATTTCCGCCCATTTTTTACTAATTCTCACCATTTTTATTATTTGCATAACTCCCACCCCATAAATACGCCAAAGCCCCACAAACAGGGGCTTCACCGCATTTTTTCGCGCCAAATTTTTTTATTTCTACCTATGCAAATATTGTCACTACCCCACACAATACAACCAATACCAACAAAATCAGGTATACGCGAGCGACACCTCACGCATGCTGACTTTCCTCAATTCGGTCAAAGATTCACAGGGATTGCAGCCCGAAGAAATCAAAGTAAATCAGCAAAACCTAAGCAATGGCATGATTTTAAATATCCGCGACCAATATTACGAAGTACATTTTAATAACGACTTCAGCGCTTATACGCTTTCACCAACCAATCTGGTCAACCCGAATATCAATGTTATCGATAAGGATGAGAATTAATGGAAGGCTATACATTACTTGGGCTCAAATTGGCCATGGGCATTATTGGCCTTGTATTACAAATCAATCTAATGGGCAAAGGTAACCTAGCGCCCACTTCTGCCATGGATCAAGTACAAAACTATGTACTGGGCGGCATTATCGGTGGCGTGATTTATAACGACAACATCGGCGTACTCCAATTTTCACTGGTTTTAGTGCTATGGACATTGCTGATTTTCACCCTGCGCTTCGTCAAAAATCATAACTTCTGGGTGAAATCGATCATTGACGGTAAGCCGGTGTGGGTGATTCGAAACGGCCGTGTACAAACTGACGAATGTATGCGTAACGGTATTACTGCCCACGATTTAATGTTCAAACTACGCGCTCAAGGTGTGTATGAAATCCGCTCGATTAAACGAGCAGTGCTGGAACAAAACGGACAGATGTCAATTATTCAGTACGGCGACGATGATTTACGCTATCCATTGATTATCGATGGTCAGCTAGATCCTGATATCTTAGATATTATCGAACGCGATGAGAACTGGGTTGAACAACAACTAAAAGAACAGAATATCAGCGTATCCGATGTTTATATTGGCGAATACCTAAATGGCGAATTAGTCGTGCATCCCTACGGACCTAAATAACGGTAAAAAGGCATAAAAAAACGGGCGTATTCACGCCCGTTTCGCTTAAACGCCCTATTGGCTTTCCGAGTTTTCTCAAAAACAACATCTAACCCATTGATTTTATTAGGGTTGATATAAAAATCGAATCATCCCACCACAAATGGCAGTAAACCGGCGCGAATAAAGAATGGAATGGATGTAATCACCCCCCCCAACACCAGTACTAACAGCAATAACCCATTACCGCCGGCAACCCGATACGGCAATTTTGGATGCACGCGACGGGCACGCCATACCAACGCCACCGGCAGCACTACTGCATAAAAGGCAAACATTTGTCCCGCATAACCGAGCGCTAAAACAAAACCTTGCGGATAAAACAATGCAAAAATAATCGGCGGTAAAAAGGTTAAAAAACCTAAGGATAAACGGTTCGCATCAAGATTGAAGCTTTGTTTCAACAAATCCTGAATGCATTCCAGCAATCCCAATCCCACACCAAGGAAGGACGTCACCAACGCTAAGGTAGAAAAGATTTTCACAGCACCGGCAATCAATGGGCTTTGGGTAATTTCCAAAGTGGCTTTAACCAAGCCGTTCAAGGTCGCATCCTGTTGCAAAATCTGCATAAATGCATTTTGGGTTAAGATGCCATGGGTGGACAATTGCCACAAAATATAAGCACTTAAGGTAATTAACGAACCAGTTAAAATCGCAAAACGCAGTGCTTTTACATTGCCATTCAAGTATTTATTCAAACTTGGAATCGAACCATGAAAACCAAAAGCGGTAAAAAAGACCGGGCTGGCGGAAATCACCAAGGCATTATCCAAAGGTACAGCCAACAAATTATCTATTTTCACTTCCGGTAGCATCAATCCCAATACCACCACAAAAGTTGCAATCATTGTAAAGAAAAGTAGACGGTTAATTTTATCTACGCTTTGAGTACCGATCACGATAAAACTCCCGAAAAACAGCGTAAACAACAGCACAGCAATTTGATTCGTGGTATCGCCCTTGCCGATTGTTGGCAATAAATCCATCAGTAACGATCCACCACCGCTGATATAGGCGGCAATTAATGCATATAAAAAGACAATCAGCACCGCAGTAGCAATAAAGCGCCCGATACCGCCAAAGTATTGTTCAGCTAAGGTGCCAATACCGGCATCGGGTTCAGCGGTTTGATACAATTCAACAAACAATAAGGCTGTGAAGGTGAGCAAACCCCACAAGCCCAACAATAGCAATAACGTAAAGCCGAAACCGATGCCTGCTGAAGTCAGCGGCATCGCCAGCATGCCGGCCCCAATCATCGTACCGGCTACCAATAAGGTACTGCCTAAGGTTTTGTTCATATTTAGGTTCCTTTGTCACAAAAAATTTCCGCTGATTGTAATTTAAATTTTACAACCTGTAAATCATGCGTAACATAGAAATTTTCCCCTATTACCGCTACAATAACCGACAATTTTTATCAGGAGCTTTTTTATGATTTACAGTATGACCGCCTTTGCCCGGCAAGAAATCAAACAGGATTGGGGCACCGCCGTGTGGGAAATCCGCTCGGTCAATCAACGTTATTTAGAGACCTATTTCCGTTTACCGGAAAATTTTCGCGGTTTAGAAAATAACCTGCGCGAAAAACTGCGTACCCGTCTGACCCGCGGCAAAATCGAATGCTCTTTACGCATTGAAAGTGCCCAACAGATTGGTCAATTACAATTAAATCAAGCCCTAGCACAGCAAGTGTTGCAATCCTTGCAATGGTTGAAAAGCGAAAATGCTAATGAAGGCGAAATCAATTTAACCGATGTATTGCGTTATCCCGGTGTAGTGGAAGCGCCACAACAGGATTTAGATCGCATCAGTCTGGATTTGCTAAGTGGCTTTGATGCGCTATTGGATGAATTCATTGCGATGCGCGGCCGCGAAGGGGAAAAATTACAAGATATCATTGGTCAACGTCTAACCGCTATCGAAGCTGAAGCTGCCAAAGTTCGGGCGCAAATGCCACAGATTTTACAATGGCAACGGGAACGCTTGCTGCAACGCTTTGAAGAGGTACAAGTACAGCTCGAACCGCAACGTTTGGAACAGGAAATGATCCTGTTGGCTCAACGGGTAGATGTCGCGGAAGAGTTGGATCGACTACAAATGCATGTGAAAGAAACCCAACGCATTTTAAATAAAGGGGGCGCTGTTGGCCGTAAATTGGATTTCATGATGCAGGAGCTCAATCGCGAATCCAACACCCTCGCCTCCAAATCAATTAATGCCGATATCACCGCTTCCGCCGTGGAATTAAAAGTGCTCATCGAACAAATGCGCGAACAAATTCAAAATTTAGAATAGGAACACACATGGCTACCTTTATTCCTCTTGATTGGGAGCTGATTGAAATCAGCGGTCCGGATGCGCAAAAATACCTGCAAGGCCAGCTTACCTGTGATGTCAATGCCTTAGCGGCCGGAGCCTCAACGCTGACCGCACATTGCGATCCTAAAGGCAAAATGACCTCCATTTTCCGCTTGCTGAAAGTCTCCGAACAACAATTTTTTATGCTGATCAATAAAGGGCTATTTACCGCCCTAGACGCACTAAAAAAATACGCGGTATTTTCTAAAGTGACTTTCACCCCGCTAGATTGGCAAATTGTTGGGGCGATCGATTGCCATTGCGGTAAGGTTAATCCGCAATATCGCCTTGAGCTTGATGAACAACGGGCGATTTTGCTAAACCCAACAGCGTTGGAAGTTAGCCTGAGTGACTGCACCGAACAATGGGCGGCTGCTGATATTTTAGCCGGACTACCCCACTTAACCGCAGCTACCCAAAATGAATTTATTCCGCAGGCGCTCAATCTGCAGGCTATCGAACAAGCGGTTTCCTTTAGTAAAGGTTGTTATATCGGCCAAGAAACCGTTGCACGGGCCAAATATCGCGGCATCAATAAACGTGCGATGTTTATTTTACAGGGCACAAGCTCAAGCCTGCCGCAATCCGGTAGCGCCTTAGAAATGCAATTGGAGAACGGTTGGCGACAAACCGGCTGTATCATCAATGCCACGCAATACGAGGGTAAACTCTACCTGCTAGCCGTGCTGAATCAAGAAATAGAAGTCCAAACGGCATTGCGGCTACCTGAGGATCACAGTCCACTCCAAATCCTGCCGTTGCCTTATACCTTGGCTTAAATACAAATCCCGCCTTAGCGCGGGATTTTTTATGCCTACAGTAAAATGTCACATTCATTTTACCTTTTTAAACCATATCTAATAAAATCAATCACTTAGATGTTATTTCTAAGAAAACTCCGGAAAATAAAGGGGCGTTTTTATGTCACATTTCAAATATTCCTGGAGTCAAGTTCAAAATATCCGATAAAAAATACATGAATCCGTCTTTCTTTATCAAAAAAAGTTGAGCCAGCTTTATCAATTTCAGCAAAATTATTAAAAAATTTTAAGATTTCAAACTATGTTAAATTTTCTATCATTTATTTAACATTTATTTAAAGATTTAAACAATTATTCCTCAAAAGAGGTATGGGTTTTCCAATAAAAAAAAACAAAATAGCGCAAATTTTTAACTAGGAGCCGTCGTATGACTTTATCTTTTGCGTTAAGCGTTTTTCCGATTATCTTATTGATTTACCTCATGGTAAAACGCAATGCCTTACCTTCTTACGTTGCCTTACCATGGATCGCCACTTTAGTAATGGGCGTCCATTTATTGCACTTCAATACGGACATTGTCACCATCAGCGCCAATGTAATGGCCGCATTGGTTTCGGTGCAAACACCAATCACCGTTATTTTTGGTGCGATTTTATTTAACAAATTCAGCGAAATTTCCGGTGCCACCAACACCATGCGTAAATGGCTCGGTAACATTAACCCAAATCCGGTCGCGCAATTAATGATCATCGGCTGGGCATTTGCCTTTATGATTGAAGGTGCTAGTGGTTTCGGCACACCGGCTGCAATTGCCGCACCAATTTTAGTGGGGCTAGGATTTCCTCCATTACGCGTTGCTATGTTGGCGTTAGTCATGAACTCCGTACCAGTTTCCTTCGGTGCGGTGGGCACACCAACTTGGTTCGGTTTCGGCCCGCTTAAATTAGCTAGCGAACAAATTCTCCAAATCGGTTCTATAACCGCCTTTATCCACTCCTTTGCGGCATTAGTTATTCCATTGATGGCGTTACGCATGTTAGTGAGCTGGAAAGAAATCCGTCAAAACCTATTATTTATCTATATCAGCGTCTTTGCCTGTGTAATCCCATATTTCTTAATCGCACAATACAACTATGAATTCCCATCGTTAGTAGGCGGTGCTATCGGCCTATTCATTTCGGTTTTCGTGGCAAACAAAGGTATTGGTTTAAGCAAAGTAGAAAACACCTTGGACAATCGTGCGGTCAGCTTCGGCCAAGTTGCCAAAGCCTTATTCCCAACCGGTTTATTGATTCTTTTCCTAATCGTAACCCGTATTCCAAGCCTACCGTTTAAAGCGATGATGAATGATACCCAAGTTTGGTTCTCCACCACCTTAGGTTCATTAGGGACCTTTGAAATTAGTAAAGGCCTAATCTTTAGCCTGAAAAATATCTTCGGTTCCGAAGTAAAAGAAAGCTATAAATTGCTTTACGTGCCGGCATTAATTCCATTTATCATCACCGTGCTGATCGCAATCCCTGCGTTTAAACTGGACTTTGCGAAAACTAAAGAAATCTTCTCAGCCAGCTTAAAACAATCAAAAAGCCCATTTATCGCACTAACCGGTGCCTTAGTGATGGTGAACTTGATGTTGGTGGGGGGTGACCATTCTATGGTGAAAATTATCGGCCGTACCTTCGCGGAAATCACCGGTAACGACTGGACTGTGTTCTCTTCCTTCTTAGGCGCGGTGGGAGCATTCTTCTCCGGTTCCAACACCGTATCCAACCTTACCTTCGGTAGCGTGCAACTATCCACCGCTGAAACCACCGGTATCTCCGTGGCATTAATCCTTGCCCTACAATCCGTTGGTGGTGCTATGGGTAATATGATTTGTATTAACAATATCGTTGCCGTAAGTTCCGTATTGAATACACCAAATCAAGAAGGCGCAATCATTAAGAAAACCATCGTACCTATGTTGGTATATGGTGCAATCGCAGCAGTTGTGGCAGTATTCATCATACCGTTGGTATATCAACTTTAATTTTTATCAAACGACCGCAGCAATGTGATTGCGGTCGTTTTTTTACCCATTTTTTACTTTTTAATTTTCTCAACCTCCTTGGAGTGATTTTTAATGAACGTGAATTTTTACGTGACCTGTATTGCCGATGTGGTGAAAAGCGGCGTGGCAAAAAACTCCGTGCTGCTATTAGAAAAACTCGGCTGCACTATTACCTTTCTGGAAAAACAGGGCTGCTGTGGACAGCCGGCGCTCAATAGCGGCTATGTCAAACAAGCTTTGCCGGGCATGAAAAATCTAGTGGAAACCTTTGAAGTGAACGACTATCCGATTGTTGCACCGGCCGGTTCCTGCGTGTATGCCATCAAAAATTATCCGGAATATTTCAAGCGTGCCGGTGAAGCCGATTGGGCAACCCGCGCACAAAAAGTGGCTGATCGTTTCTGTGACTTAACCGACTTTATCGTAAATCGTCTTGGCATCACCAACGTTGGCGCCAAATTACCAGGTAAAGCGGTTTATCACCCCTCCTGTAGTCTATCGCGCAAATTAGGCATCGTTAAAGAACCTATTGCCCTCCTGGAAAATGTTGAAGGTTTGGAATTGTTGCCTATTGCCAATCAACAAACCTGTTGTGGCTTTGGCGGAACTTTCTCCGTCAAAATGGCGGAAATTTCCGGTGAAATGGTTAAAGAAAAAGTAGAGCATATCGAAGAAGTACAACCGCAATATTTAATCGGTGCCGATGTTAGCTGTCTGCTGAATATCGGTGGCCGTTTGGCCCGTGAAGGCAGTGCCGTCAAAGTGATGCATATTGCCGAAGTGTTAATGCAACAAGGGGAGATCAAAGATGTCGCTTAAAACCAGCAATCTCCCGTTTAAACAACGGGTCAAACATGAAGTGCATAATTTGATTATGCGTAAGGCTGTGGTTAAAGCCCAAGAAACCATCGGCGCCAACCGTCAACGGATGGTCGATGAACTAGGCCATTGGGAAGAATGGCGTGATCTTGCCAAACAAATCCGTAACCATGTCTTGGCTAATCTCGATGCCTATTTATATCAGTTAAGTGAAAAAGTATTGGCTAATGGCGGTCATGTTTATTTTGCTGAAACCGCCGAACAAGCGGCTGAATATATCCGTCAAGTAGCCTTAGCCAAAAAAGCCAAAAAAATCGTGAAATCCAAATCCATGGTGACCGAAGAAATTGGCCTTAACGATGTGCTACAAAAAGAAGGTATGCAGGTCATTGAAACCGACCTAGGTGAATATTTACTACAAATTTCCGGTGACAAACCATCTCATATCGTGGTGCCGGCAATCCATAAGGATCGTCATCAGATTCGCAAAGACCTGCATGAAAAGCTAGGCTATCAAGGTGAAGAAACACCGGAAGATATGACCCGTTTCGTGCGTCAACGCATTCGTCAGGATTTCTTAGAAGCGGATATTGGTATCAGCGGCTGTAACTTTGCCGTTGCAGAAACCGGTTCTTGCTGCTTGGTCACCAACGAAGGTAACTTACGTTTAGCTACCACCCTACCGAAAACTCATATTGCAGTCATGGGGATGGAACGTATTGCACCAACCTTTAAGGAAGTGGATGTACTGATCACCATGTTGGCACGCAGTGCCGTTGGTGCCAAACTTACCGGCTATAACACTTGGTTAACCGGCCCACGTCTAGCCGGAGAAACCGATGGTCCAGAAGATTTCCATTTGGTTATCGTTGATAACGGCCGTTCCGATATCTTAGCCTCGGAATTTAAAGAAGTTTTACGCTGTATTCGTTGTGGCGCGTGCTTGAATACCTGTCCAGCCTACCGCCAAATTGGCGGTCATGGTTATGGCTCTATTTATCCAGGCCCGATCGGCGCGGTGATTTCCCCATTACTCGGTGGTTACAATGAGTTTAAGGAGTTGCCATACGCCTGTTCCCTATGTAATGCCTGTAACAGCGTGTGCCCGGTGCGTATTCCATTAGCCCAATTGATTAATCGTCATCGCGAAAAAATGGTGGAATTAGGTAAAACACCAAAACTGGAACAACTCTCCATTTTCGGTTTTACCACAGCTAACGCCCATCCTTATCTCTGGAAAACCGGCGTCAATTTAGGAGCGAAATTCCTTGCTAAATTCATTAAACAGGGCAAATCACCGGTCGCCTTTGGTGCCTTAGCCGAATGGACTAAAGCCCGTGACCTACCGCAAGCCGACGGTGAAAGCTTCCGTCAATGGTTTAATAACAGAGGGAATAAATAATGAATTTGCAAAACCGAGAAGATTTTTTAAATAAATTGGCAGCCAAAATGGGCAAAGCTCGTGACTTGGTTCCGCAACCGATGGCAGCACCGGTCAATACATACCCAACCGAGCGCCTTACCCAACTTAGCCCACAACAACGCGCGGAGGAATTTATCAATGCGGCCAAAGCAATGATGACCGATGTCGTTGTGTGCAATGAGGCCGAGGTGCGTAGCGCCCTACTCGCCCTATGTGAAAAATATGATGGTGGCGAAATTGTACTCAATGATGATCCACGTTTAGATGCCCTTGAAATTCCGCAAACCTTAGCCCAACAATACCCGTGCTATACCTGGGCAAAGAAAAACGACGAAACCAATATCAGCCAAGCAGAAAAAGCCAATTTGGGCGTAGTCTATGCAGAATACGGCTTAGCCGAAACAGGCGGAATTGTTCTTTTCTCCTCCGCAGAACGTGGCCGTTCAGTCAGCCTGTTACCGGAAAAATCCATCGTTGTTCTACGCAAAAGTCAAGTCGTACCAAGGGTTGCCCAATTGGCTCAAGTTCTGCACGAACGTGCCCAACAGGGAGAACGTATGCCGTCTTGCATCAATATCATCTCCGGCCCAAGCTCGACTGCCGATATTGAATTAATCAAAGTTGTTGGCGTGCATGGCCCGGTCTCTCAGATCTATCTGGTCATTGATGATCTGTAAAACCACTTATTGAATCAATAAAAGGGAGTTCAAAAACTCCCTTTTATTTTATAAATGCACTTTGGTATTATTCCGCAAAAGTTCTTAGTTGATATTTTATGAAGAAGATTCTAATTATTCATCCTGCACTAATTGATGGTGGAGCAGAGCGAGTTCTGATTGATTATTTAAAGATATTAGGAAGTTTCGATAAGAAATATCAAACCGATTTAATATTTTTAGAGAATCGACAAAACAAACATATAGAAGAAATCCCAAAAAATATAGATATCAAATTTATTCTTAGTGACATTGAGTCAGAATTTTACATATACAGTTCTCTCAACTTAGCAAATGGATATTATTTTTCTTCTTGGTTCAACGGAATAAAAAGACGAATTAATGAACGGTTATTTACTCTTATTAATGCTAATAACTATGACATCATCATTGATTTTCATCGTAACTCAAGTAGCTTTAATAATTTCATTAATTACTATGATCTCGCCCCCCGTATTAAGGTTATTTACTGGTTACACGGTGGATTCTATGTAAACAGTTGGCTAAATGACAAACCATACTATACACACATACTCAGTAAATATACGCATTTCATAACCATTAATGATCAAATGCAGGAAAGTTGCCACCAAGCACTAACTGAATTAAATTTAGCTAATAAACCGATCAAGCTAATTTATAATCCTATTGATATTGATAGTATTCAACAAAAATCTGAACAAATAGATTCTCATGACATAGAACTGTTAAACCAAGAATTTATTCTTCAAGTATCTCGCTTAGATGAAATAAAAAATCACCATCAAATGATAGAAATCTATGCGCAATTAAAGCAAATGGGAATCACAGAAAAGCTTTATATTATTGGTGGAGGCGAAATAACTCAAAAAGCATTACAAGAACAAATTAATCATCTTGGGCTCCAAGAGGATTGTTTGCTCCTTGGTGAACGTTTAAATCCCTATCCTTTTATGAAACGAGCAAAACTTTTTATTCATACATCAAAAGGGGAAGGATTTGGATTGGTTCTCGCTGAAAGCATGGTTTGCGGTACTCCCGTTATCTGTTACGACTGTCCAACAGGACCTAAAACTATTTTAGACAATGGAAAATATGGTGTACTTGTACCATTAGGTGATAAAGCAACATTTATCCAACAAACCTATTCTCTAATTAAGAACAATGAGCTACGACAAAGCTATATTGAAAAGTTACCTGAGTCCATTGAACGTTTTTGTTTTAAAACAATTACCAAACAATTAGAAAATTATTTAGATACGCTGTAATCATATTTTTCAACAAAATCGATTTTCTATATAATCGGCGCACCTTGAACTCAATCACAATGCCATGCAACCAACCTACTATCTCGGCATGATGTCCGGTACCAGCCTTGACGGTGTCGATATTGCCCTTGTCGATATTCAACAATCCCAAATTAAGCTATTGGCTACGAAGTTTACGCCAATGCCTGCGCAATTACGCAGCCAAATCAATCAGTTGATCCAACAGGGCCAAACTACCCTACAGGCGCTAGGTGAACTGGATCAGCGATTAGGGCAATTGTATGCCGATTGTGTTGTCCACTTCTTACACAAACAACAATTAACCCCAGCGCAAATTCGCGCTATCGGTTGTCACGGCCAAACGGTGTGGCATTCGCCACAAGGTGATGCACCTTTTACTATGCAATTAGGCGATATGCATTTATTGGCTGCCCGTACGGGAATTGATGTAGTGGGTGATTTCCGACGCAAAGATATTGCTTTCGGTGGACAAGGTGCTCCACTTGTGCCGGCCTTTCATCAGGCAATTTTCCGCCATCCCCAGCAACTCACTGTGGTATTAAATATTGGTGGGATCAGTAATATCTCTATTCTTTCCCCCGATATGCCGGTCAGCGGTTTTGATATTGGCCCCGGTAATACACTGCTTGATCAATGGATTGAACGCCACTTAGGGCAAGCCTACGATAAAGACGGCACTTGGGCGGCAGGAGGGAAAATTGAGCAAGGTCTGTTGAGCCAATTCATGGCAGAACCCTTTTTACAGCAAGCGCCACCGAAAAGTACCGGCCGAGAATTATTCAACTTGGTTTGGTTAGATAAACAATTGCAACTCTACGGCAAACCGCTAGCCGCGCAAGACGTGCAAGCTACTTTGGCCGCCTTTACCGTACGCAGTATCGCCGACAGTTTAAAATCCATTCATACCAGATTACCACGCCGCTTATTGGTCAGTGGTGGTGGCGCTAAAAATTCATTACTAATGGATGGACTAGCTCAAGCGCTACCCGACTGGCAGGTGGCAACCAGCTCACAGGTTGGTTGGCATGAGGATTATGTGGAAGCAGCCGCATTTGCTTGGCTGGCCTACCGCCGCCTACACAATTTGCCGGCTAACCTACCGGACGTGACCGGTGCCGCCCGTGCAGTCTGCTTAGGCGCTATTTTTCCAAAGGAAAACTAAATGAACGAAAATCTATCGGAACGCTTAACCGGCTTGGTAACTGAACAACGCAATCCGCATTCCATGACCTTGGACAGTCTATCGGCCGCGGAGATCGTAAAATTAATGAATGAACAGGATAAAACCGTACCCTTAGCGGTAGAACGCTGCCTACCACAAATTACTCAGGCGGTCGAATGCATCACCGCAACCTTTCAACAGGGAGGACGCTTGGTTTATTTAGGGGCGGGGACCAGTGGCCGTTTGGGCGTATTGGACGCCTCCGAATGCCCACCAACCTTTGGCGTTAAAGATAGCATGGTACGAGGCATTATTGCCGGCGGTGAACGCGCTCTACGCCAGCCGATTGAAGGCGCGGAAGACAATCCGGCTGCCGCCATCGCCGACCTACAAGCCATTGAGTTTAATGCGCAAGATATTTTAGTCGGGATTGCCGCTAGCGGACGCACTCCCTATGTCTTAGGTGGATTGCAATATGCCAACGAATTAGGTGCACAGACTATAGCGATTACCGGCAATCCTAATTCTGCCATGGCACAGGCCGCACAAATCGCCATTGAACCCATTGTTGGCCCCGAAGTGCTGACCGGTTCCAGTCGATTAAAATCAGGCACCGCACAGAAACTGATTCTAAATATGCTGACCACCGCATCCATGGTGCTACTCGGCAAGTGTTATCAAAATCTGATGGTGGATGTGCAGGCATCTAACGAAAAATTACGTGCACGGGCACTGAATATCGTGATGCAGGCAACCGAATGTGATAAATCGCAAGCGGCCAAAGCCTTAGAGGCAGCCGATTACAATGCCAAATTAGCGATTCTGATGCTACTGACCCAGCGCCCGAGAAATGAAGCGATACAACTGCTAGCCGATAATCAAGGTAAACTGGCGCAGGCAATAAAAAGTCAGGAGTAATCGACTTTTAACCAACCATAATAAAATCAATGACTTACAAGTTATTTTTAGAAAAACTCCGATTTTCGAGGGGGCGTTTAGCCGGCGATAAAATGCCGACTTACAAAAAATAAACAATAAAAAGGGCGGATATTTTCCGCCCTGTATTATTTATTCGTCCTCAAACAAACGTAAAATCTCACGCTCGTAAATGGCAATATTGATTGGATTATCCGGTAGCAAAGTTTCTAAGAAACGGTTGGCACGTTTAACGTAATCCTCATGATGTTTATCGTGGTTTTCAATCACCTGCAGCACCACATCAGCCCCTTCAAACGCATCAAACCCCGAATAATAATAGCCGACACCTTTTGGCAGCAGCGTTGAGTTATGCACAAACGGATAGCCACCATAAAGCGCATCGTTATAGGCATAATTCAAACCATTTTCCCATTGGTGAGCCACCACAATATCAGTATAACGGGTCAGGAAATCAGGCATCTGATAACGTCCTTCCACCGACAAAATACCATCACGCACCACATGAGTCCGACCAATAAAGTTGAAGAATACCGGGTGATCTTTTTTGTGGTAACAGTTGGTCACATAAATATGTCCAATTTTATCGGGTGCTTGGCGATAGGCCTGCTCTCCAATCAAAATTGGGGTGAAACAGTTTTTGAAGATAAAAATGTTCGGTTCAAAATTAGCTAAACGCCATTTTTTTCGCTCCGGATCAGGTTTATAACCAAATTCAATACCGTCTTTACGCAGATTGGCAATCACCTTATCACAGAAAGTCGGTGCCCAAATCGCCGGCACCACTTGCGCCGGGCAATCATACATAATTGAAAAATAGCTACGACAAGTATTATCGTTTTGCGGAATAAGCCACAGACTATCGAAGGTTGCGCCATTAAATATCCGTCCGGCCGGTTGATCAAAAATGAATTTTTCAATATCCATAATGTAATCTGGGCCCATTTTATAACAAACGGTTTTGCCGCCATATTCATGCATCTTATCGCTTAAATAAGGTTCAATGGACAGCGTACCTTCGATCAATACATCTAATTCATCAATCACATCATTGATATAAGCGAATTTCAGCTCCAAATCATCCAACATGAAACCTTTCGGTGGTGTAGTCGTGTTGGTAATCCCCCAACAAACCAGCACTACATCCTCCACAATGGCGGAGCGTTTAAATAAATCATAAAGAAAAATAATATTTTGGTTAGCTCCATTCGACCAAATGTCGGGAGAATTGGTCTCTAAATTGAAGGTAATACCAATTTTATATTTGCGCATAACGGCTCCTATTCAAATAAACGCAATAATTCGCGCTCATAGCAAAGAATATTAATTTTATTGGTCGGTAACAGGGAATTTAAGTAATTATTAGCACGTTTTACATAGGCTTCATGATGGGCGTCATGATGTTTAATCACATCCAATAACACACGTGCCCCCTCAAATGCATCGAATTCCGAATAATAATATCCCACGCCCTTCGGCAATAAGCGGGAGTTGTGGATAAACGGATAACCACCATACAAGGCATCGTTGTAAGCATAATTCAAGCCATTTTCCCATTGATGGCTTAATACCACATCCACATAACGGGCAAGAAAATCGGGCATCTGATAGCGGCCTTCAACGGTCATCACACCGCTGCGCACCAAATCGGTACGCCCAATAAAGTTAAAGAATGTCGGATTTTCCCGCTTGTCGTAGGTATTGCACATATAAACATTCTTGATCAGCTCAGGAGACTCACGATAAGCCTGTTCACAAATCAGGATCGGCGTAAAACTGGTTTTCACAATATCTGAATTTGCTTCAAAGGAAGCAATACGTTTCGCTCCGGCCCCTGGGCGATAACCAAATTCCAGATTATGTTGTTCTTTAATACGTTTAATTACCCGATCGCAAAACACCGGTGACCAAATTGCCGGCACGACAAAGCTTTCGCAACGATTCATAATCGAAAAATAAGAATGGCAGGTATTTTCATGCTGTGGAATCATCCACACTGCATCAAATTGTGCACCATTAAATAATCTACCGGCCGGTCGATCGAACAAGAAGTTCTGCATATCCATAATAAAATCGTTGCCCATTTTATAGCATACGGCTTTGGCGCCGCGGGCGTGTAATCGATCGATTTTATCAGGCTCAATAGAAAGCACACCTTCGATCAATACATCCAATTGGTCAGCTACATCATCAAAGAGTGCATATTGAATATCTAATCCATCAAGCATAAATCCAGGTGGTGGCGAAGTACGGTTTTCCGGTCCCCAAGAGACTAAAAATACATCTTCTGCAATTTCGGAATGTTTAAATAATTCATAGAGATGGATCACATTCTGATTCGCGCCATTAGCCCAGATATCGGCCACTTTGGCTTCTAAATTAAAGGTGATCCCAATTTTATATTTACGCATATTCATTTCTCTTCTTATTAGCTAAATCCGCTAAATCAACGGGCTTAGATAATAAAAATCACTCAGACATTGCTGCCTGAGCGATTTTTTTATCGGTTATTCAATTACCATTGGTAACCAATACCGGCACCCACGTTGTAATCGCCTTGGGTTGTGGCGGCTGCGCTAGCCTTAAAGATCACCCTATTGCTATCGCTGGCGCGAGAATACCCGACAGCCACCGCGCTTTGACCTTTATAGTTACCTACGCCAACACCGACCATGTTGCTACCTGCTACAGTAACCTGCGGAATATTCGCAACCGCTGTTGCTCCGGCGATACCTCCACGTAATTTCTTATCAGTCTTACGTAGATCGCGTTTCACTTCATTTAATTGATTCACGTTCACCGCATCGGTGCCTTTCACACCTGGTGCCACATTAGTGATACGACGATTAATCACTTCGTTCGGGTTACTGCTTGAACGACCAACGGAAACAGTATTGTCTCATCGGCGACAGATCCCTGACCAAGTGCTACGGAGTTATCAGCTGTTGCTTTAGCGCCTTGACCGATCGCAGTAGAGTTTTTACCGGTCGCTTCTGCACTTTGACCTACAGCAGTCGCGTTACCGCCAGTTGCTTTAGAACCAAAGCCTGCCGCAGTACCATTCTCGGCTACCACTGCTCTTGCTGAAGTCGCTGTGCTATCTGCTGCATAACCACCGCTGGTAATACCCGCTTGATCTAATCTAGCTGCTGCGCTAGATGCTACCTGGGCAGAACTTGCCGCAGCTGTTGCAGAACTGGATGCAGCTGTTGCAGAGCTATCGGCTGCTGATGCAGAGCTTGAAGCTGCGGTTGCAGAACTATCTGCTGCTGACGCAGAACTATTTGCTGCAGATGCAGAACTTGAAGCCGCTGTTGCTGAGCTATCCGCCGCAGAAGCTGAAGAGCTTGCTGCTTGTGCAGAGCTATTTGCTGCTGAAGCTGAGCTTGAAGCTGCTGTTGCAGAGCTGTCCGCTGCTGACGCTGAGCTTGATGCTGCTGTTGCAGAGCTGCCTGCTGCTGACGCAGAGCTGGAAGCCGCTTGGGCAGAACTATTTGCTGCTGAAGCCGAACTTGAAGCAGCTGTTGCTGAGCTATTCGCCGCTGAAGCTGAGCTGGAAGCCGCTGTTGCAGAACTGTCTGCTGCTGACGCTGAAGAGCTTGCTGCTTGGGCAGAGCTGTTAGCCGCTGATGCAGAACTTGAAGCCGCTTGAGCAGAGCTGTCTGCTGCAGAAGCTGAAGAGCTTGCCGCTTGAGCAGAGCTGCCCGCTGCTGAAGCTGAAGAGCTTGCTGCTTGTGCAGAACTATTTGCCGCTGAAGCTGAGCTTGAAGCTGCTTGAGCTGAACTATTTGCTGCTGAAGCTGAGCTTGAAGCTGCTTGAGCTGAACTATCCGCTGCAGAAGCTGAAGAACTTGCCGCTTGGGCAGAACTGTTCGCCGCTGAAGCTGAGCTTGAAGCTGCTTGAGCAGAACTATTCGCTGCAGAGGCAGAGCTTGAAGCCGCTTGTGCAGAGCTGTCCGCTGCAGATGCAGAAGAGCTTGCTGCTTGTGCAGAGCTATTTGCCGCTGAAGCTGAGCTTGAAGCTGCTTGTGCTGAACTATCCGCTGCAGATGCTGAAGAGCTTGCCGCTTGGGCAGAGCTGTTAGCCGCTGATGCAGAGCTTGAAGCCGCTTGGGCTGAACTATCCGCTGCAGAAGCAGAAGAGCTTGCCGCTTTCGCTGAGCTATCTGCTGCTGAAGCTGAGCTTGAAGCTGCGGTTGCAGAGCTGTCTGCTGCAGATGCAGAAGAGCTTGCTGCTTGAGCAGAACTATTCGCTGCTGATGCAGAGCTTGAAGCCGCTTGTGCTGAACTGTCTGCTGCTGACGCAGAAGAGCTTGCTGCTTGTGCAGAGCTATTTGCTGCTGAAGCTGAGCTTGAAGCTGCTTGTGCTGAACTGTCTGCTGCTGACGCAGAAGAGCTTGCTGCTTGAGCAGAGCTATTTGCTGCTGAAGCTGAGCTGGAAGCTGCTTGTGCTGAACTATCTGCTGCCGAAGCTGAAGAGCTTGCTGCTTGAGCAGAGCTATTTGCCGCTGAAGCTGAGCTTGAAGCTGCTTGCGCTGAACTATCCGCCGCAGACGCTGAAGAGCTTGCCGCTTGGGCAGAACTGTTCGCTGCTGAAGCTGAGCTGGAAGCTGCTTGTGCTGAACTATCCGCTGCAGACGCAGAAGAACTTGCAGCCTGGGCAGAGCTATTTGCCGCTGAAGCTGAGCTTGACGCCGCTTGTGCAGAACTATTTGCCGCTGATGCAGAGCTTGATGCTGCTTGTGCAGAGCTATCCGCTGCTGATGCAGAGCTTGAAGCTGCTTGTGCTGAACTGTCTGCTGCTGACGCAGAAGAGCTTGCTGCTTGAGCAGAGCTATTTGCTGCTGAAGCTGAGCTGGAAGCTGCTTGTGCTG
>OKGA01000103.1_pt1 | contig 42723 bp, 31 predicted proteins | sample 1611451 | NCBI WGS metagenome assembly OKGA01 (sample SAMN04436745, study PRJEB24849) | human gut metagenome | biome: human gut; feature: NICU; material: stool | host: Homo sapiens | place: USA: Saint Louis, MO | collected 2010-12-22
CTAGAAAATTATCACCTACGGGTATTATTGGTATAAATGCGATGGTAGCAGCAACTCAATTTGCTGGTTTAGTAAAGACTGCCATCGAAGAAGGCATTGATCTTGTAGTAGCAGGTGCTGGTTTTTCAAGAGATATGTTCTCAATGGGCAAAGAGTCTGGTACTCCTATTGTACCAATTGTTTCGTCCGCAAAATTAGCTCGCATTTCTGAAGGTTTAGGTGCTGCAGCTGTAATCGTAGAAGGCTGTGAAGCTGGTGGACACCTGGGGACGGATCGTTCTGCTCGAGAAATCGTTCCCGAAGTTGTAGCAGCGGTAAAAAACATTCCAGTAATTGCTGCTGGTGGTGTTCTAGATGGCCGTGATATCGTTGAAATGTTAAAAATCGGTGCTAGTGGTGTTCAAATGGGTAGCCGTTTTGCTGCTTCTGATGAATGTAATGCATCTGATGAATTGAAAAAAATGTATGTACGAGCTACAAACCCTGAGGATATAGTATTGATTCAAAGTCCTGTTGGTTTGCCTGGTCAAGCAATAAAAAACAAATTTGCTGAATCTGTTTTAGATGGTACTGTAGCGCCTCCAACGGTGTGTGATAACTGTTTAAAACATTGTTCCCATAAATTCTGCATTATCCGTGCTCTTTCTCGCGCACAACAAGGTGATGTGGAAACGGGGTTGGTGTTCTCTGGCAATAATATGAGAAAAGTCGATAGGATTATGCCAGTTAAAGATATCTTTGCTCAATTAAAACAGCAAGTAGCAGAGATTGATTAATTTAAAGGGCTGTATAGCTATAAGAGGTGGAATAATTGGAAAAACGTGTAGTAATTACTGGCTTAGGGGCAGTGACTCCTGTAGGTATCGGTAAAGAGAACTTCTACAATGCGTTATTGGCAGGTCAATCTGGTATTGGGCCGATTACACGCTTTGACGCATCTGACTATGCAACACGCATTGCGGGTGAAGTAAAAGATTTTGATATTACAAACTATGGGGTAGACAAAAAAGAAGCTCGTCGTATGGACCGTTCTGTAGAATTTGCTATCGGTGCAGCTGTTCTTGCTTGTGAAGATGCTGATCTTGATTTAGATAAAGCGGATTTAGATCGCTGTGGTACTGTAGTTGGTACAGGTATAGGCGGCATTGACTCTATCCATGAGGTGTATGAAACATTATTCGAGAAAGGTCCTGGCCGCGTAAGTCCATTTGCAGTACCTATGATGATTGCAAATATGACATCTGCACGCGTATCTATTCGCCTTGGGCTTAAAGGTCCAGTTATTACCGACGTAACTGCTTGTACTTCTGGTACAAATGCGATTGGTGATGCATTCCGTATCATCCAACGTGGTGATGCTGACGTGATGTTTGCTGGTGGCACTGAAGCTGCGGTATCTCCGGCTGCTGTAGCTGGTTTTGCGGCTATGAAAGCTATGTCTACACGCAATGACGAGCCAACAAAAGCGTCCCGTCCATTTGATCGTGACCGTGATGGTTTCGTAATGGGTGAAGGTTCTGGTATCGTAGTTCTTGAAGAATTAGAACACGCAAAAGCACGCGGTGCACATATCTATGCTGAAGTTGTGGGTTATGGTAGTAATGGTGATGCTTACCACATCACTGCACCAGCTCCAGGTGGTGTTCAAGCTCGTAAATGTATGGAATTAGCCATTAAAGATGCAGGTATCGACCCTAAAGACGTTAACTATATCAATGCTCATGGTACATCTACTGGCCTTAATGACCAAAATGAAACATTAGCTATTAAAGAATTGTTCGGCGATCATGCTAAAAATATCGCTGTTAACTCTACAAAATCCATGACAGGTCACTTGTTAGGTGCTGCTGGTGCTATCGAAACTATCGTAATGGCGATGGCTATCGAAACTGGTAAAGTTCACCCTACAATTAACTGTGACAATCCTGATGAAGGTTTGGATCTGGACTATGTTCGTGAAGGCGCACGTGAACTTCAAGTAAAATGTGCACTTTCTAACTCTTTCGGTTTTGGTGGTCATAACGGTACACTTTGCATTCGCCGTTATGAAGCTTAATGGTTACTATCGAAACGCATAAGAGTAAGATAACACAAGCTCGTGAAGAATCTCTTCATGAGCTTGTTGCTCGTTTAGACATACCTGTGTCAGATATATCCATTATAGATTGTGCTTTTACACATACTTCTTATGCGAATGAACATAAATCAAAGCATATTCATCACAATCAGCGATTAGAGTTTTTAGGCGATGCTGTTTTGGATCTTATTATTGGGGAATACCTATTTAAGACATATCCAGATATGGCTGAAGGTAATTTAACGAAAATTAAGGCCGCTACAGTGTGTGAAGATTCTTTAGCATCTGTGAGCCGTTCTTTGAAACTAGGACAATATTTATTGCTCGGTCATGGAGAACGCGCTTCCGGTGGTAATGATCGAAACTCTATATTAGCGGATACCTTTGAGTCTCTTATCGGAGCTATTTATATTTCTACAGATTACCAAACGGCTATGGCTTTTGTGTTGAAGCATTTGATCGCTTATATAGATCAAGCCTTGGAAGGTAAGCGGGGAAAAGATTATAAGACATTATTACAAGAATATGTGCAAAGAGATGGGGATAAACATATTGTCTATCATTTGCTCAGTGAAAGTGGTCCCGACCATGCTAAAACCTTCCATATGGAGGTTGAAATCAATGGTGTTACTTACGAGGCCGGCTCTGGTAAAAGTAAAAAAATTGCAGAACAACATGCGGCTCAATTGACTTTAGAAAAGTTGATGGCTGATAAATAGAAAAGCGCCGAATGGCGCTTTTTTCTGTATAATAGTATGTGAGTAATAATCTATATAATAGTAGATGAGTAATAATTTTTACATAAGAAGAGGAGGTGTCTATGAAACCATTTGGTATGATTCCCTTTTTTATACCTCACGTAGGTTGTCCCTATGTGTGTACATTTTGTAATCAATCTCGTATTACGGGCCAATCTGGTATTAGTCACCTAACTTCAGATTATATACAACAAACAATTAAAGACTATGTAGGCACAAAACGGTGCGAAAAGTTTTGGGAGGTTGCCTTTTATGGGGGATCATTTACGGCTATTCCTAAAGATTTACAACATAAATTATTAATGTCTGCCTATGAAATGCTTCAACGGGGAATCATTGATGGCATACGTTGCTCTACAAGACCTGATGCTGTAGGTGATGAAGCGATTACATTATTACAGTCTTATGGAGTAAAAACTGTAGAACTTGGCGTGCAGTCTATGAATGATGGTATTTTATTCGATGCTAAGAGGGGGCACACGGCACAAGAGGTAGTAGAGGCTGTTGCACGATTAAAACAGCGTAATATGACCGTTGGGATTCAACTTTTACCAGGACTAAAAGGAGAGACCTGGCAAACCATAATAGAAACGGCCATTACGGTAGCCGCATTACAACCTGATTTTATACGTATCTACCCCGTACTAGTTATCAAGAATACAGAACTAGCCGACCAGTATAGAGCTGGAGAATATGAACCACTAAGTACTGAGCTAGCTATACAGTATTGTGCATTTTTAAAAAATTGGTTTGAACAGCATGGTATTGAAGTCATTCGCACGGGTTTACAAAGTACAGAAGAATTAGATTCCGGTAATAGCTTAGTAGCAGGTCCATATGAGCCAGCTATGGGGGAGCTAGTTGTGAATGAACAATATAAGCAGCGACTTGAACGTTGTATTGATGAGCATGTATCTCAGTATAAGTACTCACTAAGTAACGATTGTTTTAATCTAACTGAATACGCTACTTATGAAAATCTAGGATTTAGTAGAGTTAATGCTGATAATACTGGATATAAAGATAAGATTAATAATGATAAAACAAATTATATTGGGAATAATAGTATTGCAATAAAACATAATATTATTATTTCTTATCCTAGAAGCTTAACATCTAAGGTGAGAGGGCTTAAAAATAGAAATGTATTATATTTCGCTGAATTATATCCACAATATAGTATAAGTTGGTGTGAAGAAAGTACGAGAAATACCGTTCGGTGCTGTATTGATGGCCTACAATATGTGTTATAATAAAAGATATGATTATTTAGGATTGTTAGTAGAAAGGAGGCAGTCATGCAATTACTTCGGTTGGAATTAAAGGGCTTTAAATCGTTTGCAGATAAGACGGTTGTAAAATTCTCACCAGGAATGACTGCCGTTATTGGTCCTAACGGAAGCGGTAAAAGTAATATTACGGATGCCATGAAATGGGTTTTAGGGGAATCCAATGTTCGTAATTTACGTGGTCAAAAAGCAGAGGATATCATTTTCTCTGGTACGGAAAAGCGCAAACCTATGAGCGCTGCTGAGGTTACTCTTGTATTTGACAATAGTGATCAACAATTAGATTTAGATATGGCAGAGGTGGCTATAACACGCCGTATCTATCGTACTGGTGAAAGTGAGTTTCTCATCAATAAGCGCTCTTGTCGTTTAAAGGACATACATCTTTTACTGGCAGATACCGGTCTTGGTAAAGATTCCATGGCCATTATTGGACAGAACCGAATTGATGCTATTTTAAATTCTAAACCTGAAGAACGGCGCCTTATCTTTGAAGATGTAGCAGGTATTTCTCGCTTTAAAATTAATAAAGAAGATGCTTTACGTCGTATTGCTAGTACAGACCGTAATATGGAGCGCGTACGGGACGTAATGGCTACCATTGAAGAGCAACTAGGACCTTTGTCTGAAAAAGCGGAAAAGACTAAAAAATATATGACTTTAAGCCGCGCAAAGCGCGATTATGATGGGGCATTAGGCTTTCACAATTATAAGACCTCTGATCGCCTTTTAACACGTTTTGAAAACGATAATATTGCCTTTAAAGATGAAGAAATTGAGCTTCAAACTGAATTGTCTAAATTAGAGGCTCGTCGTCACGAATTGCAATCGTCCTCGTCAAAAGAGCAGGAACAGCTTAAGTTGTGGGAGGCTCAATATACTGAAAAGCAACGCGATGAAGAACGCTTATCTGGTCATTTACGTCTCTTAGAAGAGCAACTAAAAACAGCGCGCCGTGAATTAGATGAAACGTCTATGCGCATTAGCGAGCTAGAGGCTACGCAAAAGGGCGAGGAGCAACAATTGCGCATCTTAAATCAATTGATTCAAGATGAAAGTGCTCAATTAGTAGAAAAAGAGTCTAATCTAGAAGAATTAGAAGCGAGTTACAAAAAGGCTGTTGAAGATGTAAGGTCAGAACAAGCTAAGTTCCAATCCTTGCAATCCAATCGAGAGGCTTTTGAGAAACGTCAATTAGAAGTTGTGAGTGCTATTGAAACGGCTAAGGCTAGTATTCGGAGCTTAGAAGCTCGCAAGGGGGAAAGTAAAAATCAATGTGCTATTCTAGAATCTGAAATAGCACAGGTAGATAGTGAACTACAAGTCGCTCGTTCTGAATTTGAAGCGCTAGGTCAAAAGTTTAATGCCTTATCTGCTCAACGACAAGCCCTCGTTGATGATGCTAAGGATGCGGTCATGAAAGCGCGTGAAGAGCGTAAGGAATTACAAAAGCTGCGCACTCAAGAACAACGTGCAAAAGGTCGATTAGAACTATTAGCACAGTGGGAGGAACAGCACGAAGGTTACTTAGAAGGCACAAAGAACATCCTCAATGGTAAAGGTTCTTGGCGCGAACAGATCACGGGCGCTGTTGGCGATCTCTTTACGGTAGAGGAGAAATATACTACGGCTATCGAAACGGCCTTAGGCGGTAGTGTTAACCACGTTGTAACTACTACAGCTCGCGCTGCTGCGGAGGGTGTCAATTATTTGAAATCTATCCAAGGTGGTCGCGTAACCTTCTTGCCGATGGATTCTGTTAAAGGTAAACCATATGATACACCGGCTTTACATGAAAGCTGTGTATTAGGCACTGCTGTTGATTGTATTTCTTTTGATAATAAATACGCCCATATTTTCCAATACTTATTGGGGCGCACCTTGGTAGTGTCTTCCATGGATGATGCCATTGGATTACAGAAAAAATACAATCAGCAATTGCGCATCGTAACTCTTACAGGGGAACAATTTCAACCTGGTGGTTCTCTAACCGGTGGTGCCACAAAACGTAAGCGTGCTTCTGTATTGAGCCGCAAGGAAGAGGCTGCTAGTCTTGAACAAGAACTGGTACAAATTGAAGAACAAATTCGCTCCTTAATAGCTAACTTAGAAAGCCTTGAAAAACGGGTTGAAGAGACTGAAAAGGATCAAGCGACTCTTGATGAAAGCTATCAACATACGAACTTACTCTATGTGGCTAGTGAAACAAAGGTACAAAATATACAAAATCAGCTGGATCGTAAGAAACGTGTTCTCCATGAAGAAGAGCAACGTTTAGTACAAATTGATATTGATTTGGCTACTACAACAGCTAACTTGAAAGATCAAGAAACAGCATTAGCTTCCTTGCAAGAGGATCATGGTATGGATGGTAATCAAGGGGCGTTGATGGGTCGATTAACCGTGTTGCAAAAGGTGCAACAAGAGGCGTATGAAGCTTTTACAGAAGCTCGCCTTACTTGTGATACCTTGCGACATACCATTCAGGAACGGGAATCACAACGTGAACAGCGTAATCAGTCTATTTCTAGTATTATTGAGCGTTTAACACCACTTCGTAATTTGTTAGTTAGTACTACACAACGCTATGAAGAGGATATCCCTCTGGCTCAGGAAGTTGCAGAACAAGAGTTGACCTCTGCTACGGCTGAGGTTGAACGATTACGTGCCCTTCGCGATGAAGCTTATGATAAAACATCTACGGGGCGCGAGGAAATGGAATCTATCCTCAGTGAGCAAGACCGATTGAATCAACGCTACAAAGTGGTGCAAGGTCGCCTTGTTGATATGGAAGGTAAAATTACACGTCATCGCATGGACTGTGAGCGCTTTGTAGAAGAATTACAAGAGCTAGGCTTTACTTTGGAAGATGCTCAAGTCCTTCGCATTGAAGGCTCCGTTAGCGATTGGAAGGATGAGCAAGCTCGTTTGATAGCCGAAATTGCCGAATTGGGTCCAGTCAATCCAAATGCCGTTGAGGAATACGAAGAGACTAAAGAACGCTATGATTTCTTAACCACACAATTAGCTGATTTAGATACGGCAAAGGCGCAATTACAGGCGGTTATTGCCGAAATGGATAAGGCGATGAGTACACAGCTATATGATGTATTGGATGTGGTAGGCCGTAGATTCCAAGAAGTATTCAGCCAATTGTTTGGCGGTGGTACTGCGCAAATTGTACTTACTGATCCAGATAATATCTTGACGGGTGGTATCGACTTCTACATTCAACCACCAGGGAAAAAGCGTCAACAATTGACACTTTTATCGGGTGGTGAGCGTGCTCTTACGGTTATCGCTTTATTGTTCTCATTCCTTGACTATCGTCCAGCTCCGTTCTGTGTGCTTGACGAAGTTGACGCGGCGCTTGACGAAGCTAATGTTGAACGATTTAGCTCTTACTTAAATCGAATAAATAAAGAAACACAATTTATCGTTGTATCTCACCGTAAAAAGACGATGGAAGCTGCCGAAGTACTTCAAGGGGTAACCATGGTGGAACGCGGTGTATCGCGATTATTAACAGTAGCATTTGAAGATGTGAAGGAGGATCTAGCATAATGGCATTTGGATTCTTTGATAGAATTAAAGACGGTTTAGAGAAAACTCGTAAGTCTTTTGTAAAAAATGTAGAAAGCATCGTTATTGGTTATGCGCAAATCGATGATGATTTTTTAGATGATTTAGAAGCAGTTATGCTTACTAGTGATCTAGGCCCTAAGACGACAGAATACTTGATGAAAGAAATTCGTCGTGGTGTAACAGAAGGTATCATCAATCATACAGGCGATGTAATGCCGTTTATGGAAGACCGCATCACGGAAATGCTCATCAATCAAGAAGATAAAATTACTTTGCACCATCCTGAGGTTATCCTCGTAGTTGGTGTAAATGGTGTTGGTAAAACAACGACAATCGCTAAATTGGCTAACTATTATACTAAAGAAGGTAAAAAGGTTATCATTGCTGCAGGTGATACATTCCGTGCCGCTGCAGCTGACCAATTATCCATTTGGGCTGATCGCGTTGGTGTGCCGATTGTTAAACATAAAGAAGGCGCAGACCCTGCTGCCGTTGTATATGATGCAATGGAAGCTGCGAAAGCTCGTAATGCAGACCTTGTTATCGTAGATACGGCTGGTCGTCTACATACTAAGGTTAACCTTATGGAAGAGCTTAAAAAGATGGGGCGCGTAGCGAATAACCACGTAGAAGGTGCGCCGCATCAAACATTGCTCGTTTTAGATGGTACTACGGGTCAAAATGCAGTAAGCCAAGCTAAATTATTTGGTCAAGCTGTACCAGTAAATGGTATTGTAGTAACTAAACTAGATGGTACAGCAAAAGGCGGCGTAGTTATCTCTATTAAAGAGGAACTGGGCGTACCCGTACGCTGGATTGGCGTTGGCGAAGGTATGGATGACTTGCGTCCATTTAATGCAAAAGAATTTGCTAATGCACTATTTAATAAAGGAATGATTCAAGGTGACAAATAAATATAACCGGGAATTCTTACTTGAATATGTAGAATCTGAAAATAAAAAAAATGAATGTAATGTTAGCCTAGAAAATATGAATAAGATAGTTAGCTTAATCGAGTACTTCGGTATTGAACTATATCGCCCCATTACGAGATTGCTACTTTCAAACTGGGAAGAAATTACAGAACGTATTAATAACTATACTGAATCAGATTGGATGATGGCTGATGAAATCCAGAAGACCACACCTACACTAGATCGCTTTTCTATTGCTATGCTCATCGAAGTCTTAGAAGGTGAGGATACGTTGAATCAAGCGGAAAATGTAGGTCGTCGTTTGACGGATGAAGAAATGAAAGCCATCCGTAAACATCAGGATGAACAGTAATGAAGCATAGTACATATAATTACGAGGGGGGCCAACCATTTAAAGTGGAGGCGCCCTTTACGCCTACAGGTGACCAACCTACCGCGATTCAATCTTTAACAGAAGGTATTGAACGTGGTGAATGGGCGCAAGTTTTGCTCGGTGCCACTGGTACTGGTAAGACTTTTACAATGGCTAAGGTTATTGAAGCAGTTCAAAAGCCGACCTTGATCATTGCTCATAATAAAACCTTGGCGGCTCAATTATGTAGTGAATTTAAAAGTTTCTTTCCAAATAATGCGGTAGAATACTTTGTATCTTACTACGATTTTTATCAACCGGAGGCCTATATTCCTTCTAGTGATACATATATCGAGAAGGATGCGTCTATTAATGATGAAATCGATAAACTGCGACATAGTGCTACGATGAGCCTTTTTGAGCGCCGCGATGTCATTATCGTTGCCTCTGTTAGCTGTATTTATGGCTTAGGTGACCCTGAGGACTATTCTGATCTTGTATTGTCCTTGCGCTTAGGTCAAACTAAATCGCGCGATGAAATCTTATCTAAACTCGTAGATATTCAATATACGAGAAATGATATGAACTTTATCCGCGGTACCTTCCGTGTACAAGGGGATACAATTGATATTTTCCCTGCCGCTTATAGTGAAAGAGCCATTCGTGTGGAGCTCTTTGGTGATGAAATCGACCGCCTCGTAGAGGTAGATTCCTTGACGGGTGAAGTTATTGCGGAAAGAAAACACGTTGCTGTCTATCCAGCATCTCACTATGTAACGACGAAAGAGAAGATGAATATTGCTGTAGAGCGTATTGAAGCCGAATTAGATGAGCAGTTGGCGAAGTTAAAAGCTGCTGACCGTCTATTGGAGGCTCAGCGCTTAGAACAGCGTACCCGTTACGATATAGAAATGATGCAAGAAATGGGCTATTGCTCGGGCATCGAAAACTATTCCCGTCATATGTCTGAACGTAAGGCTGGGGAAGCACCGTTTACATTGATTGATTATTTCCCAGATGATTTCCTCATCATGGTGGACGAATCGCATGTGACGATGCCTCAAATTCGTGCTATGTATAATGGTGACCGTGCCCGTAAAGAATCTCTTATCGAATACGGTTTCCGTCTTCCTTCTGCATTAGATAATAGACCTCTTCAATTCGATGAATTTGTAGAGCGTATCAATCAAATTGTATACGTATCGGCTACACCTGGCCCATACGAAATGGAAGTAGAAACGAATATTGCAGAGCAAATCATTCGTCCTACGGGCCTATTAGATCCATCTATAGAAATTCGTCCTATTAAGGGGCAAATGGATGACTTGCTTGGAGAAATTCACAAACGAGCTGCCAAGAATGAACGGGTTCTTGTTACGACATTGACGAAGAAGATGGCTGAGGACTTAACGGAATTTTTGAAGGAAATGGGCGTACGAGTTCGTTACCTTCATTCCGATATTGTTACTATTGAGCGGGCTGAAATCATTCGTGATTTGCGGGCTGGCGTATTCGATGTATTAGTTGGTATTAACTTGCTTCGTGAAGGTCTCGATATGCCAGAGGTTTCCTTGGTTGCTATCTTAGATGCGGATAAGGAAGGTTTCTTGCGTTCCGATACGGCCATGATTCAAACTATAGGTCGTGCGGCTCGTAATGTGAATGGTCATGTTATCATGTACGCAGATCGTGTAACAGGTTCCATGCAACGAGCTATCGATGAAACCGATCGTCGTCGTGCCGTGCAAGAGGCTTATAATATTGAACATAATATCACGCCTAAATCTGTATCTAAAGATGTAAAAGAGCTTATCGAATTAACGAAAATCGAAGAAGATATGGTTACCGAGGGAAAGGGACTTTCACCGAAAAAAGGAAAACAAAAAAAATCCTCAGAGGGCATGGACCATGGACACGAATCATATGTTCAAGATACATCAGCACCTAAGGTGGCAGATATAACACCGGAAGAATTGTACAATAAGATTGAAGAGCTAGATCGTCAAATGAAGGCCGCCGCCAAGCAGCTTGAATTTGAATCCGCTGCTAAATTACGTGATCAATTGGGCGTATTACGTCAACAATGGTCCGATATGCATAGTGCAGGAGATAGCAAGTTGAAGAAGCCTGCTTCTACCAAATCTAGAAAGCGGACGAGTCCAAAAAGTAAATCTTAAGAGCAATTTTAAAAGATTGTAAGAAAACACATAGATTATATAGACTATATGTGCGATAATATACATATATTATTTCATGTTAGTAATCGGAGAGATGATGCCGTTTGGTATCATCTCTTTAAATAGGAAAGATAATGAAAGATCAATTGATTGTAAAAGGTGCGCGTCAGCATAACCTAAAAAATATTGATATATCCTTGCCACGTGATCAGTTTATCGTCTTAACTGGCCTCAGTGGTTCTGGTAAATCATCCCTAGCATTTGATACGATTTACGCAGAAGGACAACGACGTTATGTTGAGTCCCTGTCTGCGTATGCACGTCAATTTTTGGGACAAATGGATAAACCCGATGTCGATTATATTGAAGGTTTATCTCCCGCCATTTCTATCGACCAAAAGACGACGAGTCGCAACCCTCGTTCTACGGTTGGTACCGTAACGGAGATTTACGACTATTTACGTCTCTTATTTGCACGCGTAGGTCATGCACACTGTCCAGAATGTGGTAAGCCTATTACCCAGCAAACAATACAACAAATGACCGACGATGTAATGAGCTTTCCCGAAGGTTCAAAGATTTTAGTGCTGGCCCCTATGATTCAAGGTAAAAAAGGGGAACATAAATCGGTGTTTGAACAACTTCGCAAAGAAGGCTTTGTTCGTGCTCGAGTAGACGGTGTAGTGCGTACCTTGGACGAAGAAATTGTATTAGAGAAAAATAAGAAGCATTCCATCGATATCGTTGTGGACCGTCTCGTTGTAAAAGAAGGCATTGAATCTCGGTTGGCTGACTCTATGGAGACCGCTTCAAAATGGGCAGAAGGCATCGTTGTGATTCAAGAGGTAGACGGACCTGAACACATGTATAGCCAACATTTTGCGTGCCCAGATTGTCATATTTCATTACCTAAAATTGAACCGCGTATGTTCTCTTTTAATAGTCCGTTTGGTGCGTGTCCATCTTGTTTAGGGATTGGTTCTACTATGGAGGTTGATGAGGAGCGCATTATTCCAGATGGATCTATTAGCTTTGCCGATGGTTGCGTGCAAGCCTTGAGCTCCAATCCTAATGCTTGGTTTATGCGTCAAGTAGAAGGTCTATTAAAAGCTAATGGATATTCCTTAGACTCCACCTATGATGAATTGCCGAAAGCATTACAGAAAAAGGTGATGTACGGTACGACGGATAAGGTAAGTTTCACCTATGAAAATATGAGAGGTGAGATAAAGGAATTCTTTACTGAGTACGAAGGTATTTTACCGATGGTTAAGCGCCGTCATAGTGAAGCCTCTACAGACTCTATGCGTGAAGAATTTGAAAAGTTTATGTCTATTAAGCCGTGTACTACATGTCATGGGGCTCGTCTTAAACCTGAAGTATTAGCTATTACTGTAGGGGATAAGAATATCAACGAAGTAACGCAGTTAACTATTAAAGAAGCACTCGATTTCTTTGGTAATCTACAGTTAACTGAACGTGAACAAGTGATTGGTGCTCAAATTTTAAAGGAAATCAATGCTCGTCTAGGTTTCCTTAATAATGTAGGTCTCGATTACCTAACAATGAACCGTAGTGCAGGCACATTATCTGGTGGTGAAGCACAGCGTATTCGTCTAGCTACGCAAATCGGCTCTGGTTTGGTAGGTGTATTGTACATCCTAGACGAACCGTCCATAGGTCTACATCAACGAGATAATGATCGACTTATCGATACCTTAAAAGGCTTGCGGGACTTAGGTAATACCTTGCTCGTTGTAGAACACGACGAAGATACGATGCGTGCGGCTGACTATCTCGTGGACATTGGTCCAGGTGCAGGTGAGCATGGCGGTCAAATTATTGCTGCTGGTTCTGTTGACGAAGTTATGAAGGTAAAAGACTCTATTACTGGTCAGTATTTGAGTGGTCGTAAATTTATTGCTCTTCCGGAAGAACGCCGTAAACCAGGTAAGAACTGCATTGAAATTCGCGGTGCTAAGGAAAACAATTTACAAAATGTAAATGTAAAATTTCCTATTGGCTTGTTTAATGTTGTTACTGGTGTCAGCGGTTCTGGTAAGTCTACCTTGATTAATGAAATTCTCTACAAAGGTTTAGCTAATCAATTATATCGCTCTAACCACAAAGTAGGGGCTCATAAAGAAATCCGTGGTCTTGAACATATCGATAAAATCATCAATATTGATCAAAGCCCTATCGGACGTACACCTCGTTCCAATCCAGCTACATATACAGGTGTATTTGATGCCATACGCGAACTATATAGTCAAACACCGGAAGCAAAGATGCGCGGTTACAAACAAGGGCGCTTTAGCTTTAACGTAAAAGGTGGCCGTTGTGAAGCTTGTCGTGGTGACGGTATCATTAAAATTGAAATGCACTTCTTACCAGATGTGTATGTACCTTGTGAGGTTTGTAAGGGAGCCCGTTATAACCGAGAAACCTTAGAGGTTAAATACAAAGGTAAATCTATTGCAGATGTACTAGATATGACGGTAGATGATGCGGTTGAGTTCTTCAGCGCTATTCCGAAGATCAATCGTAAAATGGTTACCTTGCAAGAGGTGGGTCTTGGCTATATTCGTTTAGGTCAAGCCGCAACAACCTTATCTGGTGGTGAAGCACAACGCGTTAAATTAGCTACTGAATTAGCTCGTCGCAGCACAGGTAAAACGCTATACATCCTAGATGAACCTACTACAGGTCTTCACGCCGAGGATATTCGCAAGTTATTACACGTATTGCAACAACTCGTAGAGGGTGGCGATACAGTTGTCGTTATCGAACATAATTTAGATGTTATTAAGATGGCTGATCACATTATTGATCTTGGTCCTGAAGGTGGTAATCGCGGAGGCACTATCGTGGCAATTGGTACGCCTGAGGAAATTGTTAAGGTGAAAGAAAGCTATACCGGGAAATTCTTAGGTCCTGTATTGGAACAGACTAAGAAATTTATGAAAGCTGCAAAAAATAAGAAATAAAACATCTAAAAATCTACAAGGAAAGGAGGAAATATGCCGTCTGAAGAATTACTGGAAAAGGTTAGCCATTTGCCAACTACACCAGGCGTATATTTGTGGCGTGATCAATATAACCGAATTATTTATGTAGGTAAGGCTATTAACTTGCGAAATCGTGTGCGTTCCTATGTGCGTAACGATGCAAATCGCGCACCAAAGGTTACGGCCATGATGAAACGAGCCGTCGATGTGGAAGTCATTCAAACAAAAACGGAGATGGAAGCGCTCATCTTGGAGAATACACTTATCAAGGAGCATGAACCGAAATATAACATTAGACTTCGTGATGATAAGACATACCCATATGTAAAAGTCTCTGTGCAAGAGGATTACCCACGCGTATATATGACGCGTCGTTTAGAGCGGGACGGAGCCAAGTACTTTGGCCCTTTTACAGATGTCACATCTGTTCATGTGGTACTGAAATTAATACGACAGTACTATCCATTGCGTACCTGTAAGTCTATGAAGGTAGAACGCCCATGCTTACAGTATCATATGCATTACTGCGAGGCGCCGTGTTTTAATAAAATATCGGTACCCGATTATCGGAAGTATATTGACGAAATCATAGAACTTTTTGAAGGTAAACCTATACCATTGCTAAAGGAAATTAAATCAAAGATGGAGGCTGCTGCAGAAGATTTGCGCTTTGAAGATGCTGCACGTTATCGTGATCAATTGTCTAGCATTGAAAAGATACAAGAAAAGCAACGCATGGTTACTCAACGTGGCGATTTAGACGTCTTAGGATTGGCTGTAGATACATCGATGGCCTGTGTACAGTTGCTATTCATCCGCGGTGGTCGTCTGTTAGGCCGTGAGAATTACTTTGTGCAACATGATGGCGATAGTTCAGAAACCATTATGACAGACTTTATCAAGCAATACTATGGAGATACAAACTTTATTCCTAAAGAGTTGTTACTACCTATGGAGAGTACAGATAGAGACTTATTAACAGAATGGTTTACACAGCTCAAAGGTCAACATGTAGATGTATCTGTGCCACAACGTGGCTATAAGATGGATATGATTAAGATGGCGCATGAAAATGCGGAAACCTTCCTTGAAGAACGTCGCCGTCAGTGGCAGCACCAAATCGATAAGACTGGCGGAGCGATTAAGAAGCTAGCCGAGATTCTCGACTTACCACGCTTACCGGAACGCATGGAATGTTTCGATATCTCCCATACACAAGGCTCTGAAACCGTGGCGTCCATGGTTGTCTTTGAAGGTGGCAAGCCAGCGAAAAAGGAATATCGTCGTTTTAAATTGAAAACTACGCAAGGTAAATCTGATGACTTTAAGTCTATGGCTGAAATTATGGAACGACGCTATGGTAATGAAACAGATTGGCCTATGCCAGACCTCATTATTATCGATGGTGGTAAAGGTCAGCTCAATGCAGCTTTGCCGTTGATTCGTGCAGTAGGTGTTACTGATGTGCCAGTTATCTCTTTGGCTAAGCGTATTGAAGAGGTCTTTGTAGAAGGGCAATCTGAAAGTATCATTTTGAGTCATCACACGCCGGAACTTCAATTACTCCAACAAATTCGTGATGAAGCCCATCGTTTTGCCATTACTTATCACCGTAAGTTGCGGGGCAAGCGAAATCTTGAATCTATTCTAGATCATATTGAAGGCATCGGTCCTAAACGCCGTAAGGCCTTATGGGCTCACTTTAATAGTTTAGAGGCCATGAAAGAGGCATCTATTGATGAACTAGCAAATGTAGAATCTATGAATTATAAGACGGCAGAAACACTATATAATTTCTTCCGTATGTCCAAAGTAGAAAAACAAGATATACTGAAATAAAAAAGAGCATCTTACATAAGATGCTCTTTTACTGTATTAACTGTTATTTAGTTTTGTTTACGTTGAATGTACCATGTACGCCATGTGAATAATATACCTGCTACTAGTACGCTAGAGAGTAAGCCAATCCATACGCCAAATGGTCCATAATTAGGATTTTTAGCAAGGGTATAAGCTGTTGGAAAACATACACCCCAATAGGAAATGAGTGAGATGTAAAGAACTACTTTAACATCCTTGTAGGCTCTTAGAATACCTTGTAATGGAGTACCTATGGCATCGATGGCAGCAAAAAATACGCCATACCCAAGGAAGTGATAAATAAGCTCATATACTTCATCATCATTGGTAAATAGATCAGCAATATTATCCATATGAGTGAACGTAAAGGCGCAAATGAGAACGGCTATGATGATGGCCAATACACGAGAAATATAAGAGTATTGAATGGCTTCCTTTTTTCGCCCTGCACCGAGTTCATAAGCAACGGCAATGGTAGAAGACATGGCAATGCTTAATGGTAAGCAGTAGAATACATTAGTAAAGGAAATAACCGATTGATGAGCTGCTACTACAGCAGATCCAAAGTGAACCATTAAGAGACCAGCAATGCTAAAGATACTAGCTTCAAAGAAGATGGAAAAACCTATGGGAATACCAACTTGTAATTGTTCACGGATATAGTGGAAATTAGGACTATGGAAATCTTTATAGATGCGATAGCCTTTTAACTTAGGATGCAATAGAATGACTAAGCTAAATAGAATAAAGTTCGTCCAACAGGCACCAGCAATACCGTAGCCAGCTCCAACGCCACCAATTTCAGGAAAGCCGTAATGTCCAAAGATGAGTGCGTAGTTTAAGAATACGTTAATCACAAAGCTTGTAAAGACAATGGCCATGGAGTAATGCGTCAATCCGTGAGAATCGACTGTATTACGCAAGGTATTTACCCAGAGTAATGGGAATAAACCAAGTGCAAAGGCTTTCAGATAACTAATACATACCTCGGTGGCAGCGGGTTCAAGATTTAAATATGTCAATAAAGGGCGTAAGCCGAATATACCAATTAATAAAATTAAAAATGCTAGTCCTGTACCGATGAAAAGGCCTTGATGAAAGATTATTGGAATATCATCTGTTTTCTTAGCTCCTAATAGTTGAGAAATGATTGGCGTGATACCCATTAATGTACCTTGTGCAAAGATATAGAAGAGGAGCCACAAATTATATCCCGTAGCGACACCAGCTAAATCAGTCGTACTATATTGCCCCGTTAAAAAGATGGCGATGAAGGTAGCCCCAATCAGGGAAAATTGAGTGATGCACATTGGAGTAAATAGTTTTATGAACAACCATAATTTTTGCAGTATAGAATATGTTTGATACATACTAACCTCCCTAGTAACGATATACTATACCATACCATAAAGTAGCTTAATTTAATAGCCAAAACCTAAGAAAAAAAGGAATTAAATATATAAAGAAATAGAGCCCATATTATGATTATGTAAGGGGAGAAATGAGCTTATATAAACTATCTTATTTAATAAGATAGAGTTATGATAAAAACGTATATATATGTTGATAATTGAATTTTACACTACCTTACTATATCGATTATAATATATACACTGTTATTTTATTCTAAGGAGGATACATTGGACATCTTAACTGTACAAGGATTATTGGCGATGCTTCAAATCATCGTTATTGATATTTTATTAGCTGGTGATAATGCCATTGTTATTGGTATGGCGGCTCGCAACTTACCCGCAAATTTACAGAAGAAGGCGATTTTCTGGGGCACAGCTGGCGCCATTATTTTACGTCTTGTTATGGCATTCCTATTTGTAGAGGCATTGAACAATATTCCTGCTTTACGTTTAGTAGGTGGTATCCTTCTTTTATGGATCGGTTACAAGCTTGTTGTTGATGATGAAAGCGAGCACAATATTGAGGCTAAAGATAACTTGCGCGCTGCTATCATGACCATTGTTATTGCAGATGGAATTATGGGTATTGATAATGTTATTGGTGTAGTTGGTGCCGCTGGTGGTGATATGACATTAGTTGCTATTGGTATGCTTATTACAGTACCTATTATCATTTATGGTAGTACTTTATTTGTAAAAGTGATCGAACGCTTTCCAATCATCCTTTACGTTGGTGGCGGTATCCTTGCCTGGGTGGGTGCAGCGATGAGTGTGGAAGATAAATTAATTTCACATACCGTAGAACCGTATGCATTACTCATCAAAGTCGGAGCTATTATCCTCGTAGTAGGGGCATCTTTGTTAGCTAAGAAACTTAAAAAATAATGTAATAAATCTCTTCTTCTAGTCATAGGAGGAGAGATATTTTTTCGTAAAAGTATAGCCATTATAAAGAACCTTATAGGCTAATCTTAAGAATAACAGTGGTAATCTAAGAGCTTTCTTTTAGATGAGAAAATAGAGAATTTGTGGTATAGTTAAGGGATAGTTATTGAATTAGCAGAGTGAATTGAGGTAAGTATAGAATGGAATTTTTAGAAGCTGCAACGTGGATAACGATTAGCAAAATTATTTTGATCGATATTTTATTGGCAGGAGATAATGCCGTCGTTATTGGTATGGCAGCGGGTAAATTGGCGCCAGAATTACAAAAGAAAGCCGTTATCTGGGGTACAGTAGGGGCTATTGGAATGCGCCTTGTATTTGCCACTCTTTTAGTGGAAGCACTTACTTTAATTCCTCTTATTCACTTAGGTGGTGGCCTTGTACTTGTATGGATTGCCATTCAACTCTTAAAAGGCGGAGATGAAGAGGCACATATCGAAGCTAAGAATTCCTTAATGGGAGCCATTTGGACAATCATTGTGGCTGATGCGATGATGAGTATCGATAATGTAATTGGCGTAGTTGGTGCCGCTAAAGGACATTTAGAGCTCGTTATTGTTGGTATGTTGATTACTGTTCCCATCATTGTGTTCTGCTCCACACTATTTGCTCGTATCATCAATAAGTTTCCTGTCATTCTTTGGGCTGGTGGTGCGTTATTAGGTTGGGTTGCTGGTGAAATGATTGTGGAAGATCCACTTCTTATGCCATATATTCAAGGTGAAGAATTGCTCGTGAAATTTGGCACTGTATTCTTCGTACTTATCGTAACTGGCATGATTAAAATTTGGAAGAAAAGAGACTCGTAATGAACGGTACAAGTTGTACATCTCGTAAAAAGAAATCTAAACAACAACGTAGAAATGGTAATCGTGCGAATACAGGTCAATCAGTTACTAGTACATTATCTAAGAAGCAACAGGCCATACTCAATGCTCCAGTTAAGTTAGGTGATGAAGTATTAGTTACTATTCATGGTATCGGTAGTAGTGGTGAAGGTGTAGGTCGTGTAGATGACTTTACGGTTTTTGTTCCCTTTGCCTTGCCTGGGGAAACCGTGAAAGTATCCATCAATATGGTGAAAAAGACTTATGCTACAGGGCGTCTGTTAGAAATTGTTACCATGGCTCCTAATCGTATCGATCCGCGCTGTGATCTCTATGGCTTTTGTGGTGGATGTCAGTTGCAACACATTACCTATGAAGGCCAGCTTTCACTAAAAACACAAAAGGTGAAGGACGTTATCGAACGCATTGGTCATCAAAATCCAGAACTTGTAAAACCAGCATTGGGACCTAAAGAACCATGGGCGTATCGTAATAAGATGCAAATGCCTGTGGGTGGGACTAAAGGGAATATTCAAATGGGATTCTATGCGATGGGATCACATGATATTGTGCAAGGTACGAATTGTCCCATTCAAGATGAAGGTAATAATATCATTGCTCAAGCTTGCTACCAAATTGCTAAAGAATTTGATATTGAGCCTTATGATGAACATACTGGTAAAGGTGTGCTACGTCATGTAATCGGTCGCATTGGACAATCTGGATGGATGATTATCCTTGTAACCGCGACAGAACACTTGCCACATCAAGAGAAGTGGGTTGAAAAATTAACTGAACGAGTTCCCCAAGTGGAAACCATTGTTCATAATGTAAATGGGAAGCGTACTAATGTTATATTAGGGCCTAAAAATACTGTTCTCTATGGGGATGGAACGATTACAGACCATATCAAGGATTTACGGTTTACCTTATCTCCACATTCCTTTTTCCAAGTTAATCCTGAACAAACTACGGTGCTGTATGACCAAGCGCTAGCTTATGCGGATCTAAAAGGAAATGAAACAGTTATTGATGCGTACTGTGGTACAGGCACTATTTCACTATTCTTGGCACATAAGGCAAAACATGTTATCGGTATTGAAATCGTAGAACCTGCTATTATCAATGCTCGTGAAAACGCCCAACGCAATGGCTATGATAATACAGAGTTTATCGTTGCCGATGCGGCCGTAGAAATGCCAAAACTTTACAAAGCAGGCGTACGACCTGACGTTATCGTATTCGATCCAATCCGGGCGGGCTGTAAAGAAGAAGTACTAACCTCTGCGGCGGGTATGGAACCAAAACGTATTGTCTACGTATCCTGTAATCCTGCAACCATGGCACGAGACATTGAAATACTAACACACTACGGCTATGAACTACAAGAAGTACAACCTGTAGACATGTTCCCTATGACAGCGCATGTCGAAGCTGTTGCTTTGCTTACTAGGAGCGAAGCGACGCAGTGAGCATTAGCACTGCCCATACGATAGGCGTCCAAGAACACGAGGGAAAGACGAAGTGTGATTGGAAACGCCGAACCGCTGAGGCAGTGGCTTTGCTTACCAAGAGTGAAAGGACGCCCATATAATCAAATTTAAAATAGAAAAACCTAGAATTCATTTAAATTACAATTTTAGATTTAATCTTGTGAGGGATAATATGGATTTTATACATGATAGACATAGTAATATCCTTTTCAGTCTTTATGGTAGTAAAGTAAATAGAATTAAAATTCATAATAAAACATTAACGTTAACAGTTGACGAAATGTATCAATTGGTAGATGGTGAAGAAAAAGCATTCTCAGGAGAAATATGTTTTAACAACTGTGATTTAGATTTGGGGAATGTACTGATATTTAACAAAACCTTGGGTGAAGGTCGCTTTTTGATCTGCACCCATTTTCTTGGACAGATATAATTAAGCTATTCTTTGGGAATGAGTTCGGTATTCTACCGGGCTCATTCCTTTTAATTTGAGCTTAATACGTTTTGTATTGTAATAATCAATATAATCTTTTAATTTGTTGATAAAATCTTCATAGGAAGTAGATTCCTCTAAATATAACAACTCTGATTTTAGTAAGCCAAAGAAGTTTTCCATCACGCTATTATCCAAACAGTTTCCTTTTCGAGACATACTTTGGATGATAGCGTGATTTATTAATGTTTCTTGATAACTGCTATGCTGGTACTGCCATCCTTGATCTGAATGTAAGATGCAACCTTTGCTATGTGGCCTGTTCTTAAAGGCTTTATCCAGCATAGATAACACCTGTGTTAATACAGGTCGTTCTGATATTTCATAGGATACAATTTCTCCATTATACATATCTAAGATTGGTGATAAATAAACCTTACGCCCAAACAAGTGGAATTCGGTAATATCTGTGGTCCATTTTTGATCTGGCTTTGTTGCAGTAAAGTTTCGCTTAATAATATTAGGAGCAATTTTTCCTTCTGTACCTCTATATAAACGATACTTCTTTAGACGAACTTTGCATGTTAAGTTTTCTTCCTTCATAATACGCATCACAACTTTATGATTTATATTGAAGCCTAATTTATGTAATGCTATTGTGATTCGTCGATATCCGTAACGACCCTTGTTCATCGATACAAGGGTACGAATAGCGTCTCGTTCCTCTATATATTTGTCCCCTTTATTTATGCTGGCTAGGCGCGCATAATACGTACTTCGACTAATACCAAAGTATTTGAGCATAAACTGAAGCGGATATATTTTTCTTAATCTTTCAATGGCAATTGCTTGTGCTTTTTTTTACGGCTCGATTAGGTTTAGCAATTTCACGCATTTCTTTCATAAAGTCGTCATAAAAAGATATTTCATACTTTAATCGAGCATTTTCAGCTTCCAGTTCTTTAATACGTTCCTTATCTGATTTTTGGCTTGAATCTACTTGTATCTTAATTTCTTTCTTAGTCTTCATAGGTGGTCTACCTTTAGGCTTGGGTTGCAACCCCAAAATCCCTTCTTCTAAATACCGCTTTTGCCATGTAGCAATTAGACTAGGGTTATCTAAATTAAATAATTCTGCTGTTTCTTTAAAGGATAACTTATTCTTCCACCTAGCTTCAAGAACTTTACGTTTAAAATCTGCTGAAAATACTTGTGTACCAATTTTATGGGTCAAATTATGATTAAGGTTAAATTTGTGTAGCCAATTTTTTATAGTACTTTCTGGCACCTCAAGCTCTTTAGCAATTCTAAATCGACCCCATCCTTTTTCAGAAAGATAAATTGCCTTTTCTTTTACTTCTTTTGAGTATTTTGACATAAAAAACTGCACCTCCCAAAATTGTGTCCAATTTTTGGGGTGCAGTTCACTAATATAACCTTTGACATAAAAAGCAAAAGTTTGAATATTTGTCCCATAAGTATAGAATTATGTCCCAATATATGATATAATAAAAAAGAAAATAGGAGGTATAGCAATATGAAAAAACAAAATGTTTTGAATTTAATAAAATACCATGTGGAAAGGAACGAAAATTCCTTTAGAAATGAAGCGATAGCAATAGCAAGATATTTTGATAGCATAGGAGATTATCAGTTATCCGAATATATTATGGGGTTAATATCTGAATCAAATTTATATTCACCACAAAGTAGTGATTTTGAAAGTGAGTTTTTAAAGCAAGTTGAAATAAGAAATTTAGAGGCTTTAAATTTACCGCTTGAAATAACAGAGGATATAAAAGGCATTATTAATGCTGTAAATCATAATGTTGGTATTAATAAATTTTTATTTGAAGGATTACCGGGAAGTGGAAAAACAGAAGCAGCAAAAAATGTTGCAAGATTGCTGGATCGCTCTCTTTTTAGAGTGGACTTTGAAAATCTGATAGATAGCAAGTTGGGGCAGACTAATAAAAACATTATAAAAGTCTTTAGAGAAATAAATATGCTTCCAAATGCAAATAAGGTTGTGGTTTTATTTGATGAAATTGATGTTATTGCTTTGGATAGAATTAATTCTAATGATATTAGAGAGATGGGAAGAGTAACATCTACGATTTTAAGAGAATTAGACAGATTAACAGATCTTAATAAAGAAATAGTGCTTATTGCAACTACTAACCTATATTCCAATTTTGATAAGGCATTAGTCAGAAGGTTTGATGCAGTTATTAATTTCAACAGATATAGTGATGATGATTTAATAGAAGTAGCGGAATATTATTTTTCTTCGTTTATCAAGAATTTTAAAGGAATATCCAAAGATACAAGATTATTTAAAAAAATATTGAAGACAGCAAAAAAAATACCTTATCCTGGAGAATTAAAAAACATTATAAAAACATCACTTGCATTTAGCGATGTTAGTTCTGAGTATGATTATTTGAAAAGATTATACAATAGCTTGATAGGAAGTTTAGATCAAAAGGATATAAACCAGCTTCATGAGGAAGGATTCACTGTAAGAGAAATAGAAAAATTAAAAGGGGAGTCTAAAAGTGCTGTCTCAAGAAAGTTAAAGAAGGAGGAAGTAGATAGTGAATAATGTCTTGGAATTAAAAGGGAAACGCTTTTTGCAAACCAGTAAAAATGGTATGCGTGGTGGTATAGCCATGAACGGGAAAGTGGAAGTCAGTACAGAGCATTTGTTAAGATTAAAATCTCAGCTAATTCAGATTAAAGAATTTTGGGATAAAGAAACAAAACCATTTGAAGGGATTTTAGTTAGCGTTTATTACAATAAAATTGTTGCAAAAAGTAATCGAATCGCCGGACTTTTTAAAGGTGCGGATTCTAATGAAGCAATTGTTGGAGCAAAATTTAATAGAGATAAGAGCAAACACATCATAACATATTTTCTTGATGAGTATGATTTGATAAAAAGTATAGAATTGATTTCAAATACTTTAAATATATTGTCCCAAAAATTTGCAGGCAAGATCAGCAAGAATATATTTGAAGATAAAAATATTGTCAATCCACGAGTTTTTAAAGATCTTTCTGTGAGTATGTCAATATTTAAACAGGTGATTGCAGATGTATCATACATTGATTCTTTTGAAGTAGAGTTACCTACGATAGATGTAAAGCAGAGCATTATAACTTTGTATGACGTAAGAAAAGATACCAAACTATTATTTGAAAGATTAGGGATAGATATTTTAAGTAGCAGAATTTTAGATAATCAAACTGTTTACTTAGACGAAAAGCAGGTAGGACTACTTTTCGAAAAAGCACCTTATCTTGTTTCAATGGCAACCGTTGATTTATCAAATTTATCACCTGATGATTTTATCAATGAGTATCAAACAAAAATGGTAACTATACCATCCCCATCTATTGAACCAACAATTGGGGTGATAGATACCTTATTTGATGAAAGTGTTTATTTTAGTGATTGGGTTGAATATCATGATATGGTCTCAGAAGATATACCAAAAAATCCAAAAGATTATAATCATGGGACAGCAGTGTCTTCCATTATTGTTGATGGAGCAAGATTAAATCCTTGGCTGGATGATGGTTGTGGAAGGTTTAAGGTTAGGCATTTTGGAGTAGCGGTAGGTGCTGAATTTTCTTCATTTTCAATAATAAAGAAAATAAAGAGTATTGTAGTAAATAATTCAGATATAAAAGTCTGGAATATTTCACTTGGTAGTAATCAGGAAATTAATGACAACTTTATTTCTGCTGAAGCTGCAACATTAGATAAAATTCAGTTTGAAAACAATGTAATATTTGTTGTTGCAGGAACAAATAAACCAAGTGCAGATATAGTAAAAATAGGATCTCCGGCAGATTCTGTTAATAGTATAGTTGTAAATTCAGTTAGTAAGAATGGTATGTCTACTAAATATGCTCGTAAAGGATTAGTATTATCTTTCTTTGCAAAGCCAGACGTAAGTTATTATGGCGGTAGTGAAGAAGAATACATTAGGGTTTGTGAACCTTTAGGGGCGGCAAGTGTTGCCGGTACTTCCTATGCTGCACCTTGGATTGCAAGAAAATTATCCTATTTAATTGATGTATTAGGGCTTAACAGGGAAGTCGCAAAAGCTATGATTATTGATGCAGCGAGAGGTTGGGATGAAAAACCAACTCCTGAAGAAGTTGCCTTATATGGGCATGGAATTGTACCCATTCATATAAATGAAATTATTCAAACAAAAGATGATGAAATAAAATTTGTGGTATCAGATATTAGTGAAAAATGGAATACTTATAATTATGATTTTCCTGTTCCTCTAAAGGATAATAAGTACCCCTATATTGCAAAGGCTACAATGTGCTATTTTCCACTGTGTGATAGATTGCAGGGGGTGGACTATACAAATACGGAATTGAATTTGCACTTTGGTCGAATAGGAGATGATAAAAAAATTAAGGATATTAAAGGTGATAAACAGAATACAGAAGACACATTAGATGGAGAAAGAAATTATCTTGTGGAAGGTGAAGCAAGAAAGCAGTTTAGAAAATGGGATAATGTAAAGTATATTGCAGAGAGTGCTACAAAAAGAATGATACCAAAAGATTCTTATAGAAATAAGAATTGGGGCATGGAAATAAAAACAAATAACCGATTAGCTCCTCAAGATGGCGTAGGAGTTAGGTTTGGTGTTGTTGTAACACTCAAAGAAATGAATGGAGTTAATAGAATTGATGAATTTATCAGAAGTTGTACATTGAATGGTTGGCTAGTAAATGTAATTGATATTGTTAATAGAGTAGATATTCACCAAAAAGTGAATGAAGAAATTGAGTGGGAGTAATAATGAAAGTGTGGGGATATAAGTGTTAGAAAATATAGGAACTAATTTGATTAGCAGTGGAATTTGGTTTTTGATTGGTATATTTGCAGCTAATTATAGAAGAATAGGGTTGTTTGTAAAATCGTTGATACATTGGAGCGAAGATATTAGGTTTAGTATTGCGTATTTATATAAAATAAAAATAGATGATAAATATCTTTTAATTAAGGGAAGTAAAATAGAACAACTGCAACCTGTTGGTGGAGTATATAAGGTTTGTAGTTCGTTTAGTACTATTGAAAGGAAATTGAATATTATTTTTGAAAATGAACGAGGTTTTTATGAAAAAGAAGATTTAAGATTTTGTATAAAAGGAAAAAATATTAGCAAAGTTCTAAATTGGTTTGATAGTAGAAAAAATAGGGAAGTGGCGGTATATAGAGAGTTTTATGAAGAAATTATAAAAAATAACATATTGCCTATAGAAGTCTTAAGTAGCATGAGAATAGAGTTTTTAAAGCAAATAAAACCTAAAATGGCTTATTCTAAGCATTTTAAAAAGAATGAGATATTATTATTTGATATTTACGAGATTCATTTACCAGATGAATATACTGATATGATACGTAAATATGTAAAAGAAGAGAATGATTTAATTAAGCTTGTAGATAGAGAAGACATTGAAAAGGAATGTGTTGATATAAGAGGAAAATCATTTAAAATAGGAGCTCATTCGCAATATATTATTTAATAAGAGAGGGGGAATAAAATGAAAAAATTTGAAATGTCGAAGGAGATAAAAGAGCTTATTAATGAAATTGATGTTTCTGAATCAAATTACGAAAAAGCATCAAACAGGTATAAGGCAATTGCAAACTATATAAAAGAATCTGACCTAGCAGAATATAGTCCGGATATTTACTTACAAGGTTCTATTAAATTAGGAACAGCAATTAAACCTCTTACTGAAGACGGGGCGTATGATATAGATATTGTTTGTAATATGACGAAAAAAAGAAGAAATCACCAGACTCAAAGAGAATTAAAAGACGAACTTGGAAAAGTAGTTAAAAATTACTCGTTAAAGCATAGTATGGAAAATTTTCCAAAAGAAAGCAATAGGTGTTGGACATTAAATTATGTAGATGAATCAAATTTTCATATAGATATTTTACCTGCTGTTCCTTGGAATGATACGGATGATGGAAATATTGCAATTTCAGATAAAAGAAGTGATAACTATGATGATATAACATTTGACTGGGAAGTTAGTAGTCCTAAAGTATATTCCGATTGGTTCAAAAAACAAAGCGATTTTCAAATTATAAAAGAATCCTATGCTAAACGATTTTATGCAAATATAGAAGAAATTCCAGATTATAAAATAAAAACTCCATTACAAAGAATTGTGCAATTATTAAAGAGACATGCAGAAGTTATGTTTGAAGATGATATGGAACAAAAACCGTCTTCCATTATAATTACTACTTTGGTTGCAAAAATTTATCCTGAAAGTATGATTATTAGTGATGATTTTAAAACATTATTATTGAATGTAGTCAAAAATCTTTTGAGTGGAGTTGAATATGAAAATGAAAATCCTTGTATTTATAATCCGGTTAATAGAAAAGAAAAATTATCTTTGAAATGGGATAAGGATGGAAAATACTTTGAAAATTTTTTGAAGTGGTATGATCAACTTAAAGTTGACTTTAGCATAGATAATAAAGCAATGTCTTTAAATGAGAGTTTGTTTTATATGCAGAGAAGTTTGCGTAAAAATACTAATGAAATTGGAATCTCGTTAAATTCTTTAAGTTATCATCAAAAACCTAAATGGAAATTATCAAGTATTGCTAAGACTAACGTAGAGATAAAAGCATATTACAGTTGGCGTGGTTTCAGATTTAAGCAAATAAAAAGTGGTGAAGCTTTGAATAAAAAAGGAAAACTTAGATTTGAAGTCAATGCACTTACACTTAATATAAAAGACTATGATATATACTGGCAAATAACCAATACTGGTTACGAAGCAATAAATGCGAATTGCTTAAGAGGAGACTTTTATAATTCTAAGCTTGAACAAGGAAAAAGAATAAGAACAGAAGAAACTTGCTATGTAGGTAGACATTATGTTGAGGCGTATTTGGTAAAAAATGGTATTTGTTATGGGAAAAGTAAACCTTTTGAAGTTAATATAATTGATGGTATTACTTTTGAGTGGTTTAATACCAAAAAACTCGGAGGGTAGTGTATGTCTGATACAATTATATATTGGTTATGGTAAAAACAATACCTGAAGATATTATTAAGGGACTAATAGCATCATTTGTAATTTTACTTATAATAAAACTTGTTAACAAAGTTAAATTTTTAAATTTTAAATTGCAATATGAAATTGAACAGTATCCAAATCTACAATTCTATTAACTTCTTCAAGAAAGACATCCAAGGGGGTTCTATAATTTAGAAGCTTGCGTGGCAAATTATTACACCATTGAAGTGTTCGTTGAATTGTTTCCTCTGAAACGGCTTTTATTGGCATTCCTTTCGGTATACATCTACGAAGTAAACCATTATGCCTTTCGTTTGATCCACGTTCCCAAGCAGAATAAGGTCTAGCAAAATAAATAGACAAGGTTTCATTTTCTAAATTAGATATCTCTGAAAACTCTAAACCGTTATCTGCAGTTATTGTTTTACATAAGCAAGCTAGATTAACATCTTTAAACGTATTTAACCATGCATGCAGTGTTTCTTTTACATCAGTAGCACGCGCTGAGGGACATCGTAAAGCCACATACAATCTGCTTTTACGCTCAAGTAAAGAGATTAAAATATGGTCTGTCTTATCTTTTGTTCCACGGACGGTATCTAATTCCCAATGTCCGAATTCCTCGCGCGTTTCAATAGTAGGATCGCGAAGTTCTATGGATTTACCAAGTTCTCGCTTATGTTTTCTAGAAATAGATTTTCGTTGGGAACGCCGTACTACCAATGGTAAATCAATTGCTTTTATACCTAATACACCTTTGTGAAGATAGTTATATAAAGTTTTAGTACAAACCATTTCATTACGCACAAACAACCCCTTATGTTTAGCATATCCAACAGCAGCATCAAATGACCAACGATCAGCTAGAGTCTTGCTTTCAATCTAATTTATAAAAGATTCTATAGCACCAATTCTCATGGTATTAAAGGAGCCAACACGTTGTCTTTCATATGTTGCTTGTCCAGAATCAGCTAAATATACAAGTTGAGATTTACCATGTCGAATTTGAATTACAGTACCACGTTTTAATTCTGTATAAATAGTTGTTCTAGAACGGCCCAGTGCACGTGAAATTGCAGCAATACTATCTCCTAGAACGATTCTCTTTTCTAAATAAAATCGTTCTTCGAAGTTTAAGTGTTTGTTTGTGTGTAATGTCGTGTTATGATTATTGTAGTCCATAGTGATTACCTCGGTTATATTTTGATTAGACATCTAAATCATAACACAAGGTTCACTATAGCTTTTTTATGTGTTCAATTTCATTCTACAATTAAGCATTCTTTTTTACTGATAGATACATCTTGTCTAAAAATATCTAAAGCGAACTTTCCACCTGTGGGTAGACCATAACAAATTTCTGCTCCAGCACCAAACAAAAAACCTAATTTTTGCATAAATCCTCCTACTTTCTATATTATCAATACGCTATCATCCAAACTAAAACTTCAAAATACTCTTCCTCTTCATCACATCATTTCATCACCTTTTCAAGTAAAGTCTTATAGCTATCAACAATATCGTAAACTACCTCGCCGTTACTGATGGTCTTAAAATGTTCTCTTGCACAGTGAATCTTTGATTTTTCAATTAAACGAAGCTGCATTGAATTCATAGAACCCTTTGTCTCTGCAACAAAGTATATGTGCTTAACAGTTCCTTCATAGAATGCAATTGCCCAGTCAGGATTGTAATGTCCCACTGGAGTTGAAATATAAAATCCGTTGGGTAATTTAACGTATACTGCTACGTTTGTATTTGTATCCAGTTCAGTAGCAAACGCCTGCTCGTTGGATGAATCATAAACGATATGGTCATATAGATGCTTGTTTGCCTTAATCGCATTCATGCCTAAGCGCCCTTTAATAGTAGGGTCTGTAAATACCGTAGTATCATACTTCTCGTCCAACACATCATAGGTAATATGTTCAATAATCGCTGTTGCCTTTTCATCATTAATAAGCGCCGCTACCTTGATAATGAATTCTTCCGGATTGTTTTTAAACTGATTGAATGTTGCAGGCTGAATTCCCTGAAGAATCTGTATAACTGCTTTTCTTGTAAGTCCGGTCTCTTCAACAAGTTTTCCAATCAAATCATATTTAACATTAGAACTTGCAGCAATGACATTACCGTAGCTTGAGGACTCTTCCTTAACGAAAGACACACCACTAGTAAGCTCTTCTTTTGATTTAATCTGTTCCATTGATCCGGTTTCAACCTTGAAGTAAATTTTTGAAACAATGAGCTTTTTATCAAGAGAGTTAATTGATTTTCTTATCAACTCATCCGTATCAAAATCTACCACGTACACAGACTTGGAGTTAATCTTATTCCACAATGCTTTGAATTCGGGCATAGCCAGTTTATCTTCATCAACTTCCAATACAACATTATTTTTACGTGCATCTTCAATTCCAACTGAACGACTATCATAGATAGAATCAATAATCTCGATTACTGATGCAGCAGAATCAGCTACTTCTTCAGCAACCTTTATTTCGCCATTCGCCTTGTCCTCATAATATTTATCTGTAAGCAGACCTTTCTTATCTATGTAGCCATTCACGATAAGATCATATTGGATAGCATGAGCTGTATCCGAGTCAATAACCTGTTCATTACCTTTATCATCCTTAATTACCTTGTCAATAAAGAGTTCTGCAGTAACTGCCTTTGGTCTGTCTGCAACTGCATCAGCAATTTCATTTTGAAGTCCCCTGGCGAAGCTATCATAGCTTTCACTAGCGATGACAGTAAGAACATTTACATTGTGAACATCGGCTCCAAGTACATTCGTATCCATACGTTCACCATCTTGGTTAACACAAAGGCGAAGTCCACGGCCTACTTCCTGACGCTTACGTACAGCGCTACTACTCTGCTTCAATGTGCAAATCTGAAATACATTTGGATTATCCCAACCTTCACGAAGTGCGGAATGAGAAAATATAAATCTAACCGGAGACTCCTTTGGGTTTCTATCAAGAAGAAGCTCTTTGTTTTTCATAATAAGGTCGTAGGCATCAACGTCATTTGACATCTTTTCTTTGGTATTTTCCCTCTTTTCATTGGCCTTACTATCAATTAATTTTCCTTTTGTATCGATAGAAAAGTAACCAGCATGAGTTTTTCCTGCTGGAATTTCAGAAAGATATTTTATATATTCATCTTCCCCCATTCCTATTTGAAGATGCTCTACCACATCTCTATATTCTTCTTCAAACATATCCGCATAAGAACCATTCATAGACTGACCAGCTGCATCATACTGTTTATATTTGGCAACCTCATCAATGAAAAACAGCGAAAGAACTTTGATACCTTTGTAGAACAATTCTCTTTCTCTCCCTATATGAGAAAGGATTGTTTCTCTAATCTGAATACGACGAAGTTGGTCTTCGCTTACCTTACCAATAACATCACCAGCATAAAGCTTAATACCATTAATAAATTCTACAGAATCATCACGTCCATCAATTCTGGAAACAACAAAACCCTCTTTATATTCTTCCATCTGTCCAGAATTATCATAAAGGTTATAACCTTCTGAAACAGTACGTGTAATCTTTCTTATCCCTGTCACACCTTTAAAATCAAACTGGATTGTAGCTGTAGGTGCGGCCTTTGAAAGATTAATACTTTCTAAATAAACATAGCTTTCAGTAGCGGTACTACCAGATTCGGTGATTCCCTTAACAGCAATCTTCTTAACAAGACGCTTATTGTAAGCTTCCATTGCATCTAAACGGTAAATCATATTATAAATACTATCTGACTTATGAGTCGCAGAATAACGAAGTGTCATCAAAGGATTAAACTGCTTCAAATTCTCCTTTGTCTGCTTACCTTCTACAGACTGCGGTTCATCAATAATCATGATAGGATTTGTTTTTGCAATAATATCAATAGGACGACGAGAACGGAACTCATCGAGTTTCATATAGATACGTCTCGCATCTTTTCCACGAGCATTAAATGCCTGAGAGTTGATAATCATTACATTAATAGAGGAATCCGACGCAAAGCGGTCAATTTCAGTAAGCTGAGTAGAATTGTAAATAAAGAAGCGAATCTTCTTACCATACTCTTCTGCAAAATGCTCCTGAGTTACCTGAAATGACTTATATACACCTTCACGGATAGCTATACTAGGTACAACAACAATGAACTTGCTCCAACCATAAGCACGGTTAAGCTCATACATAGTTTTGATGTATGTATATGTTTTACCAACGCCGGTCTCCATTTCGATAGTCAGATTAAACCTTCCTTCCAGCTTTATAGAAGGCTTAATCTGATTTGCTCTTTGTATTGTTTGAATATGTTCCAGAATCAATCTATCATTTAATTCCGGTACAATCTTTTGGTTACTCCAACCATTAAAATCCTCTTCTTCAGTAAATGACTGCTGGTAATATCCAGAACCTCTATCCATCATATAAGATGGTCTTAAATAAGGCTGCCCAGCAAATACATCAACTACAGCTTTGGCAGCATCTGCTTGGAATTTCTGATGCTTAAATCGTAGCTTCATAGCGGGACCTCCTTAAATAACTTTTACTCTTGTGTCTGGTGCCAGCATTTTGAAAATTTCACCGACATTAATCTTTGCTGGGCTCCCACTGAAACTGCTATCACGGAAAACAGCTCGAAGCGGCTGGCGTTTAGCGATTTCCTTGATAACTGTATCCGGAATATTCTCGTCAAAGCAAGCGATAAGATCACCGTCATTGTAATTATGAACAGTGCAACCCTCGATAGTTTCTGATGAATAAGGAAGCGACAATGGAAGTCCCCACTCAAGCAGACTGCCAAATAACAGGTCAAGGTCAGTACGGTCTTCCTTGATGTTGGATTCAAGCATGTCTAGCATACCCTGATCATAGTTGGCAGGGGCATAGTAGACATCTTTCATGTTGCTGTCATCCAACTTGAAAATGCGAAAACCACCATCAAAGGAATTAGTAGACAAAGACGATGTAGATATCAACTTCTGTGCAGCAGCCTTAATTCGTGCTTTGCCAATATCACATATTGTATTGAACCCTGCTTTATATGCTTCACCTGTTTTATCGCACTCTTCTTCAATTTGCATCAATACAAATTTACGATGCCCTGAGTCTTCATTATTCTGCTCCATCACTGCCTGAGCAGTTGTAGCGGAACCAGAAAAGAAGTCAAAAATTATATCATCTCTATCGGTAAAAGTCTGAATCAGATATTTTAGAAGTTGAACAGGTTTAACTGTATCAAAACCATGCTGTTTCCCGATTAATGAGCCTAATTCTGTTTTTCCATTTTCAGCAGTACCACTCAAATCTGAGTCTATATAGGTATATATTGGATATAGAGGCTCCGACTCTTCGTGAGAATACTTTTTCTCCATCGGAATACCATCATCAGTTATATACATATGATTGGTATCATAAAGCCTGTCAATTGTTTCTTTACCTGCTTTCCAACGGAAATCCTCATTGGGAGTGAAACCATGGGACTCAAATCTCATAGTTTCTCTTCTAAAAGTTCCTCTGTTTGACGTCAAAATAGTTGTTGTACGGAATTTTCCGTATTCGTCAGTGTGTGGATATGTTCTTTCTTTTGCAGGAATTACATTGTACATTTGAGTGTCTGGATTCGCTCTTGAATACACCAAAATATACTCAGCGACTTTTTGAGGTCTAAATCTTGCATTACCTGCATTGGTTGGCTTTGCTCTTGATTTCCAGACAAAACAACACACTTGATTGCTTGCTCCAAAAATTTCATCCATAATAGCCTGTAGGTTTTTTAACTCGCGGTCTCCTATGGAAACCAGAATAACACCATCATCTGATAGAAGTGTTCGTGCAAGCAAAAGTCTTTGATACATCATAGAACACCACTTTGAATGAAATCTTGGATCGCTGGCATTATTTTCAGCGAAAATGTTATTTCCATTTTCATCAATTCGTCCAGATAATTCATCATATTCCCCTTTGTCCATTGCATAATTGTCGGGATAGACAAAGCTATCAGCCCCCGTGTTATAAGGTGGGTCGATATATATCATCTTCACCTTGCCCAGATAGCTTTCCTGCAACAGTTTGAGAACTTCCAGGTTGTCGCCTTCGATGTAGAGGTTTTCGGTAGTGTCCCAATTCACACTATCCTCTTTGCACGGGCGCAGAGTCTTGCGGATAGGCTTGTTGGCTTCCACGATGGCAGCTTTCTTGCCAACCCATGTAAATTCGTAGGCTTCGTCACCCTCCACTACATCGCCGGAAAGCATCTGACGGAGCAGGTCAAAGTTGATGGCTTTCTTCATCTTGCCATCTTCACCCTTAGTTTCAGTGATGCAGTTGGGGAACAAAGCACCTATCTTATCAATATTCTGAGCGGTCATATCGACTGATTCCATTCTCATCTTATCCATCTTAAAGAACCTCCAATTCTTTCTTGATCTCTTTCAGCTCCGTGTTCATTTGCATCTGTTTATTCAGCTGCTTTTCTATACGGATTTTAGCCTGTAATGTCGCTATTTGTTTTTCAAGCTGTTGTTTCTGTTCGCTACGGTCAACAGACTCTTTCAGGCTTTCGCTGGCAGTTTCTGTTTTCAGCTTGTCGCCAGCAATCTGACGAACAAAGTTTTCATAAACCGCATCAACGTTTAGACCTACCAGCTTTAATGGCATTTCGTCCTCAACTAACCACTCTGTGTGATAGTATCCGTTTACCTTAAAGGCCTTATTACCAGATGCAGCAGCTTCTTTGTATCCAATCCACGCCTGATACTTTCCTTCATATTCCAGCAAGAACAGAATGTGATATGGAATTTCTTTATCAATCTGTCTTAACAAGCTATCGTCAAGCACCGGGCTATTTAAGCGAACCTCAAACACCTCTATCTCCGTTACATGACTTCCAGCAGCAAGGTTTGTTGTGGATGCTGCAATTTTATTTCTCCAATAGATAATCTTTACCTGTTCCACAAACACCTTTTTAAGAACAGGAGAGATATCCATATTTTCATAGAATTTTTGCTTTGGAATTCGTTTGTTGAATTCCGTAGTTTTTGGCAATCCTATCATCGTTCGCCCTCCGTTCATTTAACAACCAAGAAGCAGATAAGTTCAAAGTCATCTAGTCCTAAAACTGCAGACATCAATGCTGATGTGCCTCCGGCTGAGAATAGGCTATCAATATCACTTTCTTCCTTGCAGTCAATAATAGAATTGATTGCTTCACTAAGAAGTTCTGACATTTCAGTCATATCCCTACCATCATCTGTTTCTTCGTTGAATTGCTGGCATAAACCCTTAATCGGTTCCTTTTTCCCACGACAAAGAAGTCGAATGTCATCCAGCATCTTCTTTGGATTTAAGTAGTCACATACAACTTTTCCATCCATTCCGATATAAACCATATAGAAGGGATGAATTCTGTTCTGGTTATCAATATTTACACTGTTGTTTATATTTTTAAGAATGAATACAACACCTTCCGGTAACTCAACAGTTGCTGGAACAACAGCATGCATTCCTTTTGGCTTCTTATCTAAGTCACTATGATTTTTTACATATTCAAGAAGGTCTAATCTGAACTCATTCAACCCTAGATCCATGATAGAAATACCACTGGACATATCTTCAATATCAACAACTTCTTCTTGAAGTCGTTTAAGCTGCTGCTTACGATATTCAAGATCGCCTTTTTCCTCTAGATTAATTAGGTCATCATCACCGGTAGAAGTCATTACAGAAATCTTCATTCTTGTTTCTACTCGGCCCTTCAGGTTGATGTATTCATCCAAATCCATATCCGGCCAGAAGTTTACAAGCTGAATCTGCGAGTTTCTACTACCAATACGGTCTACTCGACCGAAACGCTGAATGATACGCACAGGGTTCCAGTGAATATCATAATTTACAAGGTAGTCGCAATCCTGAAGGTTCTGACCTTCTGAAATACAGTCTGTAGCAATAAGAACATCAATCTCAGTATTGCTTCCCGGCATCAATACATCTCTACCTTTTGAAATAGGTGAGAAGCAAGTAAGAACATTATTTAACGTTGCTCTAAATCCCTTAATAGTTGTTTTTCCATCAATAGAACCAGTAATAACCGCTGTATCAAGTCCATATTTATCTTTAATGTATGCACTAACGTTGTCATAAAGGTATTCTGCAGTATCAGAAAAAGCTGAAAAGATTAATACTTTCTTGTTGCCCGGATTGATTGGATTCTCTATTTTCTCAGATACCAATTTCAATAATTCCTGAAGCTTACTGTCGTGTTCTGGTGTAATATCTGCAACCATTAATGTCAGCAGTTCAAGAACATCTGCATCTGCCTTTAATTCTGTACGCCATGACTTATAGTCCATATCAGCCAGTTCAATTTTTACTTTCTTACCGACTGTAAAGTATTCTGTATTGCCATCATCCATATCAAACTCTGAATCTGACGCCTCATACATATCAATTTCAGCTGCACCATACTTTTCAAATTTATCAATAGCCTCTATCGTGCTTTTGATTAGCGCCTTAATTCTCTTAAGAGTAAGCTGGAATGAATTAACTGAGCTTTCAAGACGCTTTAAGAGGTTAATGCTCATCAGCCTTCTGATACCTTCTTCACGACCAGTCTGAGTAAGATTATCTCCCTTATTATGTGTAAGGTCGATATATTTCTGTATCTTGCTTGGGAAGATATAGTTTGAAGGTGTATAAATACATAATGACAAAAGCATTAACTGCTCATATATCTGATTGTAATTGATAGCTGAATTAAGGTCTGTTAGCTGAGGACATCGTGAAATCGGCTTCTTTCTCTCAGGGAACTTTCCAATTTCAGTAGTATCATAATATTTCTCGATGTGCTTTCTTGAACGAGCAATCGTTACACTATCGAGTAATTCAAAGAAATCAAAATCAAGTGTTCTAAGAAGTGTCTCTGTTGTCCTTGCTTCTGGCTCCAGCTTGCTCCATGTATTGAAAGCTCTCTGCGCCTGTTTGAAGATTTCTTCTATTGTTTTTGTTGTATTCAGCTGCTTATTCATGTTTTCTGAATTGCCTTCATAGGCAATAGCAAGCTGATTCTTTAAGTCAACAAATCTATTATTTACTGGAGTTGCAGATAGCATTAAAACTTTAGTCTTAACACCAGCTCTGATGATTTTATCCATTAACTTCACATATCGGTTTTCATGAGTATTTGCATGAGTGCCTGCACCGTTACGGAAATTATGAGATTCATCAATTACAACAAGATCATAATTCCCCCAGTTCAATCTGTCCAAATCCAGACCATTTGAGAAACCGTGTGTTCTTGATAAATCGGTGTGGAATAAAACATCGTAGTTTAATCTGTCGGTAGCAATCGGATTATTTACATAGTTATCTTTATAGGTATTCCAGTTTTCTGCCAACTTCTTAGGGCAGAGAACAAGAACACTTTTATTTCTATTTTCGTAATACTTCATTACAGCAAGTGCAGTGAAAGTTTTACCAAGACCAACACTATCGGCAAGAATACAACCGTTGTAACGTTCCAGTTTATTTATGATTGCTAACACAGCATCTTTCTGGAAATCATATAACATGTTCCAAATTTTGCTTTCTTTAAATCCTGTAGCTTCATTTGGTAATTCATCTTCTGAAATATCATCTAAGAATTCACTAAAAACATGATATAAAGTCATAAAGTATATAAATTCCGGCGAATTTTCATTGTAGGCAGTTATAATGTTTTCAATAACTACATCCGTTACATCTTGTAATTTATCATGATCTATCCACAGTGTTTCAAAAAGCTGCATATATGAATCGGAAAAAGGTGCTTCAAAACGATTAACCATGTTATAGCTGTTATTACCACGTTCACAGCCAATATCAACAGTAGTAAAACCATTTATTGGCATGTAGGCAATCTGCTGCTGTATATTTTCTACAGTTACAAAGCCTCCCATGTTCTCTCCAGTAGTATTTGATTTGAATGTAGCTTTTCTTCTAATCCAATCAGCACACTCTTTCGCGATTGCCTTCTGGGTCATTTCGTTTCTAAGCTTCAATTCGAACTCAGTACCGTAAAGACTACTCTCACGGTTCAATCTTGGAATATAGAACTCACGCTTCTGCTTTTCTGTTTTTTCTGTAACAAAGGTTGGAGAAGTGAAAATAAAACGACACTCATCTACTGATTCCAGTTGCTTTTTTAATTCTTTATAGGCATACATAGAAAAGCAAGCTGCAGCAATTGAAACCTTGCAGCCCTTGCTGATAGTAGTTGTCATATCGTCACGTAATATCTCCGTAACGTTATCAAACACTTTCACTTCCATTAGTTTATCCTCTCTTTTACCTTAAATCCTTGCTTCTCGTAAAATGGTGCATGCTTGTTATCACCAATCATAACATTAATGTACAAGTACGCCTCGTAAGCTGCTTTCACCATTTCTAGTAAATGACCAGCAATACCACGCCCATGATAATCAGGATAAACTAGCACATAATTGATGAAACATACCAGATCGCTATCATCCAAGTTCCTTGCTCATATAGATAACATCATTCATAGGGTTATGATAATACGGCTCACATTCAACAAATCCATGCTTCTTATACAAATGGATTGCTGCTTGCAACGGTTCAATTGTATCTAGTACCATTTCTTTATAACCAGAGGTCTTAGCATGGTCCATAATACTTTCAACAAGACGATCACCGAGAGCATGACCGCGCCCTGCAGGACACACATAGAGTCGTTTCATTTCACAACGGGTATCGCTATGCTGATAATACGCCACCATACCAAGAACAACACCATTGTCATCTGCCGCTACCAATAATTCACCATTTGGCGCCGTATATTTCTCTGCTATATCTGCTAATTCCTTATCTAAATTCTGAAAGGACAAATCGCGACCAAGCCATTGCGTATACTCTGTAATTAGCTCTTTCACTTGATCTAAATAAGGTTTCCCATCAACAATTTTAATCATTTAAACTCCAATAATAGTGATTACTTTAACTTTCGCATCTCACAAATAAACGCCTCTGCTTCTTGTAGGTTCTTAGGGAACCCAAAATAAATACATTGCTCATGTCCACAATAAGGATTACGAAAATCATAGCCATTCAACAACAAATACTCGATAATCTTCCATTCTTTATCATTAGATTTTTTAGGGGCTTTGAACTTCTCGTTCACAAAGTACATCTTAGCTTTACATATGGGACAGGTTTTATTGGTATTAAACAGCTCGTAGTTTGTGCCCTCCGACAAGGAGATCCTACAGTTAATACATACATTTTTATACCCCATAGTTATTTACTCCTATACGGTTTATGTTGAAAGATTTCTTTTACAATCCCTTCACCAACAACATTGCCACCTTCCATAATAAGGAACTCAGTACCTACTTGTAGTACAGAATGATCTATATCTTCCTTTATTGGCAACGCATTAGCTCGTACCGGCTGATCAAAGATGACATCTTCACCATCAATAAAGTTTACATCTAACAGCTGATCAGAGCCCTTTATAACAAGATGAGGGCAATACTTTCCATTATTCAGATTCGGTGGAGTTCTCCTCTTCCTGCTGAAGAAAGTAACTGTACACCCAATAGTAAAATCTAAATTACTCATTTCAGGCCTCATTCAACTACATATACCATATCACCTTTAAAGTATATGTTCATTATACAGTGTACGGGATTTCCTTCGGTCCATAACCAACCTTGCAGAACAGCACGTCCCCAATTATAGGTCTCCGTAATGACCTCAAATTCACTATCACTATAATCCTGTTGATACTGAGGTAACTCAATTCTCTTACCTGTGAAAGTATCTAGTATTGTATTATTAAATACGAGAATTTCAAAAAAATCTATATCGCACGTCTCAAACACAACTTGAGCCTTATGAGTTTGCTCAGTACCATTTTCGTAGGAAAAAATGTAATCAAATGTAAAGATCAAATTATCGTCTACGTATTCTATTTTCTGTACCCTTGCATCATGGAGAGAATATTTTGGATACTCTCCAATAGTTCTTGTCGTTTTCATAGGCCCCCTAATTATAAGAATATGGCCACAATACGATATTTCTTAACTCTATTAATTCGCTATTTTTGAAAACTCTCTAAACTAATTAGAGCAAATTTTTTATTTAAGTAATAAATCATTCTGACGAAGATAATCAATAAAGGTAGAAATAATTAGACTTTTTCGCGCTACAATATTTGTTTCTTTAAAATCATTAGAATTAGATGCTAAATCAAATAATTCCTTATTTTTTGTACCTTCTCTAACTTTACCTTTATCAGTTACAAACCCCTTATAATATTTTAATTTATCTATAAATCGATAATCTGATGCACGAATATTAATAGCCTTTTCAAGTAGAGCTTTATTACCTAATGATTCTAAATTCCTTTTATCAGTTAAACCATTCTCATTTTCTTGCCGTTTTTTAGCATAAATATGTTCTATCTCTACTTTTGTATCTAATAAGAACAAATCTTGTTTATCATTTGTATACATCCACCATGCAAGCATCGATTTAGTAATTGGTCTGCCATTTGTAAAAAGATAATTCTCTAATGCTAGCTTTACATCACTTTCATCAAATTTATAATCATTAAATGATACTTGCTGGTTATTTACAATATTAATCAACTCTGGATAAACAGGTGTCCTTAATGCATTTACACCGGGTCTCATAATTGCATAAGCCCAAATAAAGGCAATAATTTTATCAAGGAACTCACCAAATGATTTGTCCTCAAGCATTCCATTGCTGTCTTTATTTTGCATAAAATACACGGAAGTCAAATATGCCCACATACCATTTGGGGCATAATTTAAAACAGATAGATTTTTCAGAACTTTATCAGAAAAAACACTATCATCTTGTTCTGCAACATTTACCCAGAAGCTTGCTAAAGCCTCTAAATTAGTTAGTGTTTCATCTTTCTTTAAAAGGCTATAGCCATCTTTCTCATAAAATTTGCGCAATGCTTCAGTTGTAGTGTTTTTATTTTTCATTTTTGCACGTTCATAATACATGTAACGTGTAAATAATTCGTCCATAGATGAACCCGATACTGATGAGAAAATTTTGTCCGAGATTTCTTCCAATTGTTTCCATCTTTTTATAAATTCATCCTTTTTATCATTCTCTTTATAATACTTATAGAATTGAGCTTTAAAAATATCTGTATCAGAAAGCGGTTTACCCCTATCATTTAATGTAGAGAATATTCTAAGTGCAGTTTCTTGCGACTCAGCCTCAATTGGAAGAAGAATACAGTTATTCATAAGCCTATTTGGTAAATATGCGAAATATGTTGGATATTGTACTAAAAAAGTATTTATCTGTTTCGTAAAAAATCTATAATTCCTCGCATATGCACTTTTTTGTGAATCCACTACTATACCAGTTTTAAGAATTGATAAAAATTCATCCTTATCATCATCAGATGTAACTTCAGAGTCTATTTTTAATTTGTTTATATCTGGTGTTCCGAACTCATCAGTTTTCCAAATACATTTAGATATGTCCTCTGCTGTTTTTTTGGAGTTATCATCTTTCATATTTCCAAAAAATGAATAAAAAGCTCTCAACAATAACATCAATGTTGTTAAACGTTGTTGTCCATCAATAATTTCCAGTTTATTATCACTATTTTTAAACGTAACAATAGGACCAAGAAAATATTCATCCCCCTCTGGATCAAACTTCGAAAAATCATCATCTGGAAACGCAAATAAAAATATATCATCCCACAAGGTTTGACATTCAGAAATATCCCAAGCATATGGTCTTTGATAATCTGGTATTAAAAAATCAGCACGTTTGTTAGTAAACAATTCCTTTATCGTTTGTTGATCAATATTTAACTTTGACATAACAACTCTCCTTATTCCCTTTTATTAATACTATTAAACTTTTAAAACAAGTTTATATTCCCCTACCGATTTTGCATATACAGCCTATATAAAACACCTTTTACTCAAATAATTGTATTATCTCTACTATAAGCTTACTTCCCTATATTATCGGCAACTAGGGATAACGGTTTCTCCGTTGGCATTGGATAGGAATAAACCTTATGTTCTTCTTCCATATCATAATTATCCGTCCATAGCTCACATTGTGTTATTACAGTCTGAACCGCATCATCCATACCTTCTGGAGGGTATTTGTGCTTTTTCAAAAGTTTTTTAATGATCATACGCATTTTGGCTCTTGCTGATTCACGTTTTTGCCAATCTATGGTCCTATTTTTACGCAGAGTCTCAGCCAATTCTTTCGTTATCGAGATTAGCTCTTCATTTTCGTAGAAATCTTTAATAGCCTGTGGTTTTACCAATGCATCATAAAAAGCTAACTCATCTGCAGTTAGGCCAAGTTTTTCCCCTTCTTCTCTATCAGCTGCGATTTGTTTTGCTAGTTTTAGCATCTCTGCAATAACTTCTTCATTTGTTAGCATCCCAT